>Ga0123334_1003960_pt1 | contig 15545 bp, 21 predicted proteins | sample BiotimSIPDNA_FD_89706 | JGI IMG/M metagenome (GOLD analysis project Ga0123334, IMG submission 89706) | Anaerobic biogas reactor microbial communites from Washington, USA - Biogas_R1 time_0 SIP DNA | ecosystem: Engineered > Bioreactor > Anaerobic > Unclassified | place: Washington, USA... | reverse complement strand
GTTCTTAAGAACTGTTGTATAATGTCCTTTACCTACATTGATAAAGTTTGCAGCACAGGCAATAAGACCGTTTGCAGTGTCTTTGAACATAAAAGCATCTTTACCGTTCTTAACAACCTTACCGTCAAGGGCATTGTAAAGTGCTCTAGGAACATTTACAGCTTTGTATGCTGAGAAGTTTTTCAAATGATTTGTGAGAATTTTTTCAAGCCTTACAGTTCTTTTGCTGTTTGCAAGGAAAACTTCAAGCTCAACCTTATCTTCTTCAATTACAGGAACAGTCTTTTCAACCTGGGTGTCAGGGTCTTCTACAGGGTTTCCGCTCTGTGAGTCAACAATTTCAGGAGATTCCATGTCAGTTGGTTTCTTCTCTTCATTGTAACCTGGATTTCCTTCACCTACTGTTTCTTCAGGTTTTGTTTCATTTGACGAAGCACTTGCATCGTCAACGTCTTCCTGTGTTGTCTGTCCAGCTACATCTTCAGAAAAATCAGATTTAAGAAGCTTTGCTTTCCAGCTTTTATTTGAGCGGATAGCCTTGATAATTGCACATTCAATTTTCTTTTTAAGCTTGTCCTTTTCTTCTTCTTTCTTTGCAATAGCTGAAACAATAGCCCAATGAGCTGCCGTAAGCTTTGAAGAGCCAATCATCTTCTTAACTTTCTTGTAAGCTGAAGACCACGCTTTCTTGCTTACTGAAGAAGATATTTTAAGGAAACCTTTTTTGAAAGATTTTGATTTTGAATTACCAATAACAAGAAGGTCGTCTGAAGAACCAGTATCTTCAATTTCCATTTCAGGAATGTCTACTGTATCATATACAGTGCATTCAAGACCGTCAATTTCTGAATCGTAAACTTCATCCGGTGTCTGTTCAAGTTCAATGGCACCGTCCTCAGAAACCATTACACGTACTGCGGCATTTGTAAGTTCTTCAGGAAGTTCTTCCTCTTCCTTAATCTCTTCTTCCTCATCATGATTTTCGTCAATCATGTCACGGATTTCATCAAGAAGCATATCAGCATCAAGCTTCTTTTCTTCTTCATCAGCCTTTTCAATAACTGCATCTGCAAGGGCATCAATAGCCTGTATTGCATCCATAACATCGTCTGCTGTGAGTTCTACATCTTTGAATTCATCGGCGTTTGAAAGTTCGTCAATAAGTTTTTCATCAATTTCAAACTGTTCAGCATCTGACTTAACAAGTTTACGATTTCTCATAATTGTTTTTCTCCTTTTCCTTATTTTTAATAAGGAAGCATTTAATTATTTCATATTGGTAAGTTTTTCCTACTTACCATACACAAAATATATAAAAGTTTTTCCTTTCTATAATATTAATAAGGAGATTATAATTGGAACTTTATAACAAATACAGACCATCTACATTTAATGAAATTCTTGGAAATGATTTAGCAATTAAATCCGTTAAGAGTGAGCTTGAAAAAGGAACTAGAGTATTTCTATTTACTGGGTCAGGCGGTACTGGGAAGACGACTTTGAGCAGAGCGGCTGCAAATTATCTTGGTGCTGATGAACTTTCAATCCGTGAAATTAATTCTTCTGAAAACAGAGGTATTGATACTGTTCGTGAAATTATGGAAGAAATGCGTTATCAACCCATTAATAACGGCAAGCTTGTTTATATTCTTGATGAAATACATCAAGCTACTCTCGCAAGCCAGAATTCTATGTTGAAAATGCTTGAGGAATGTCCTGAGCATTGTGTATTTTTTCTTTGTACGACAAATCCTGAAAAACTTATTCAGCCATTAAAAACAAGATGCTCAATAATTAATCTTAAGCCTCTTGACCATAATACTATGTTTGGATTGCTTAGAAGGGTTGCTCATAAAGAAGGTGTTCAAATTGATTTGGACATTTTGCATAAGATTTCAGACTTGTCCGAAGGTTCTTCAAGACAAGGATTGAAGATATTATCATCAGTTCTGTATCTTGATAATGATGAAGAACGCAAAAAGTTTCTTGAAAGTAATGTATTTAATGATGAAAAACCTGAAGTTATTGAGCTTTGCCGTGCATTATTAAGTCAAAAAGGCTACGAAGTTTATATGCAGTGCCTTGAAAAGCTTAAAGATGAGCTTTCTTCAAATGCTGAAGGAATCAGACAAGCTATCATGGGATATGCCTATGCTGTATTGAAGAAAAGTCCGAATGAAGCTGCTATTGGCATGATTCAGGTTTTCGGTAACGTTGATTGCTATAAAAACGGTAAATTTGGAATAATGATTGGTATTCTCGATATGATAAACTATATGCAGTCATAACAGAAGGTAGTAAATGAACTTAGAAGAATTTAATATAGAACAAGATTTATCCATAGACAAATTTAAGCTCGACTTAGAAGCTTTGTCATTGCCGTCAATTTATTTCAGATATGCAGATGCGTTAAGAGAAGCACGTGACTTAGCTTCTGATAAAAAAGATGCAGTTTCTGCTGTTATGGCAGAGAGAGAAATAGAAATACGTGAATCCTGTTCTGTAAGTGGCGTAAAAATAACTGAATCTATTATTAAGGCAAAAGTTGAATCTGACCCTGAGGTAATTGCTGTCAAAAAAGAACTTCGTGAAGCTAATGCTGTTGTAGGAAGAATTCAAGCTGCTGTTTATGCTTTAGATACAAAACGGAATGAGATAGACAACTTAGTTAAGCTTTACTGTTCGTCCTATTTTATTAATAAGTGAAATTTAAATATTAATATATGAGCGTAGAAAATTTTCTTAATTACGAAGCATATATTAAATTACAGGACAGACAGCTTGAGATATTTGGTCAGCCTTGTTCCTTCTACTCACCAACGAATAAAATTAATCTAGGGTATGAAGATACTACTCCAAATACAGTTAATAAAATGGATTCTGACCCAGTTCTAGGAAACAAATACATTAGAACTGAAGGCAGAATCTGGATTAACTTTACTGTCAATAAGAGCGTGTATTACAGGTATAACTGGTTCCCAGATGAAAATGAAGAACTCTGTATGGCATTTGTAAACAGCAGTTCAACTTTGAGAGAAGGTGATTATGTAAGAACTGCAATACCCGGATGTACATCAATCTGGGGCGACACCGTACTAGTTGTAAAGAAAATTATTGATACCGGTTTGGCACAGGTGTTACAGAGAGTTTATTTTTTAAAACCTACAGGAAACCTAGATTTACATAAAGAATTAAGCTTTTAACTTTACGATTTTATTTTAATTAAAAAAAGGCTAGAACAAAAGTCCTAGCCTTAGTGAAGGATTCGGTTATAGTGGCATAGCCTTCACAAGATAATTCTGTTCACTACTTGTTTACTTTTTTTTTATTTTTAATAGCTGCCCACTGCAATTTTCTAGCACAATAGTCTAGCTGAGCAGGAGTTAGTTCGTACGTAAAGGATTTAAGAGCTGAATACGGTCTATACTTTACTTCTTCATCTATCATCATTTTGTTCTCTCCTTTGTTGTACGAAGTATTTTAGACACGTGTTATTGTGGCTTATAAGGGCATCTCCAGGCTCACTGCCAGAGTCAAGCATCTCTATAATACCCTCCGTCTTTTTTGTTTCCTTGTCCCACGCAAAAACGATAGTCTCATAGTACCAAGGGGGGCTTTCAACTACCGCACTACACTGGCGATACACCGTTGAAACAAAAAACTTTTCTAAAACATACGACTGTATCAATTTCTTTGGCTTATTCATTTTGTTTCTCCTTATATATTAGTTAGTACCTTTTATATATTTAGTTAGTGTTTCTAAAATATATAATATATTTAGTTATATTAACTTGAGCGTATTCATATGTTTGGCTAAAGACCAAACATTTTTCTACGCTCACTTTTTATAAAGTACCGGTAGCCTTCACATCTAAGTTCAGAAGGAAGGTCATTAAATTCTATCTTTCTAATAATCTGAATCTTGTTTGAAGCTTTGTCCTGTTTCTTAGATTTTTCAAGAACAACTCCAATACCGTCAGCAGTTAGTCCTGCTTCTTTTAATTCCATTCCAGGTCTTGAGATTACGACTTTCATACAGCCGTCCTTGATGTAGCAAGTTCCAGCACCAAATCCGTAATGCGGATATCTACGTTCAAGTTTCTTAATGAATTCCATATAATAATACTCCCTTACTGCTTTTTTAACAGAAGCAGTAAACTGTTTAATTTAATTTAGATGAGTGATTTATACATCACTGAATTGGCTTTAGTTCCTGTAATCTTCTTGTACTTCTCGATAAGGTCAGTCTTGCCGTTATCTTTAAGAGCTTTTTCAGTAACTTTTGCAACCTTCTTAATTTCTTCTACAGTAAGAACGTCAAAAATCTCTGAACTGATTTCTGATGTACTTCCACCAGCCTTAGAAGAAACAATAAGACCAAGGTCCTTAAATTCAAACTTGTCTTCCTGATTTGCAATTTTAGCACTCCACAATTTTGTGTAATACTCAATTGCACCTGTAAGGTTACGAGCTACAGCCAAGAAATGTGCCTTGTCCTGAAGTGTAAGACCTTCTGTAGTTCCTTTTTCCTTTACTGAAGAAAGTTCCTTGTTCATTGCCGTCATGAACTGACTGACATCACCGTTTGGAAGTTTCTCTCCTGATTTAACATCTACATATTGTGCCATAGTTTCTACCTCTCTTATTAAGTATATTATAACTATAACACAAACTAAAATATTTGTAAAGTGTTTTTTTTTAATTTTTTTGATTCTATAATATTTTTTATTGTGAATGCACTTTTTGAAATTCAAGAAAACACCTATAATAAATGTGTTGTTAGCATAATTAACATAATGCTTTCCAGACTGAAGAATAATAAGCCTAAGCAAGACAGCAAGGTATATTCAAAGAATGCTGGCTACATACTTGAACTGTATGACGGAACGTTTTTATCACATGAATTTAATTGTGATAGAAAAGATTATAATTATTCAGAATGCTTTTCTAAGATAAAGCTGTGCAAAGGAAGCTGGCAAGCTATAAGAAATCTTATAGTATTAGTTTTAGATAACATTGACTTAGCTAAAGATAAAAGCTATATGCCGTTCAATAAAAATTTTGTCAATTCCATCACCTTTGGAACGTTTTTTGAATATTTTAATCCGTCTTCATTAAATCCTGGAATAAATAGCAATTTTATTAATTTTATTAATCCACCTAAAAAATGCTATGAATATACGTCTAACATTACTATAGAAAAATTAAAAAGCAGTTGTATATCTTTAATAAGGGATTATGCAAAAAAATTGTCAACCTTATATTTTGTTAACAATAAAAGTCAGGAATTGTCTTTTTGGTATAACATGGAAGATTTTTCAAGATGGTTAAAATTATTTGAAAATACATTTCCTACTGTATATAGTGAGTTCATTATTAATTGTAAAAATGGAAATCCACTTGAAGATTTTAATAATTATCTGCAAACAACATTGTCATTCAAGCAAGGGGAAAAAGTTATTGTTCAAGCGTTTTGCTTTCAGCTGTCAAAAATTGGTTCAAAGAATCTTGAAGGTAATTTTCTAGGATGGCTTAGAAAAGGAATAGAAAGCAATAAGTTTTCGTCATTGAAAAACCTTCCTAATAGTATCCAAAATTATTATACTGATGATTCATTTAGAAAGAAAGAATTTGTAAGAAAAGATAAAGAAGTTGTTGATTTGGATTCAATCTTTACGTTCTAATTCTATAATATTAATAACAGGAGTGATGAATTATGAAATTAAACCGTTCTAATCTTATTCAAGACATGAACAAAGTTTTACCCGGAATTGCTACAGATAGCATAGTTCTTGAGAATGCCGATACAGTTGTTTTTAACAACGGGCATATTTATTCTTATAATTCTGCAATTTCAGTTGATGTTGTTGAAACTGAACCTACGGGTCTTAAAGGTGTTGTAAAAGGAATTGATTTTTACAACTGTTTGACAAAGCTTCCGGGAGATGAAATTGAGGTTGAAACCACAGACGAAGCTTGGGTTATTCATGACAACACAATTAAAGTCAAGATTAAGCTTCTTCCTGAAGGAAAACTGTTTGAAAGATTTGAAAGCTTGAAACCTACGGAAGAATGGAGTCCGATTAATTCAGAAGATTTCGAGCAAAGTCTTAGAATTTGTAATATGCCTAAGAACCGTACACGGTTTGCAGGAATTTATTTTAAAGACAATATTGTTATTTCCACAGACAGCTATACAATCAACAGATATATGTGTAAAGACAAATATCCTGAGATGTGGCTGAGCAACAGTGTAGTATCTGAACTTCTCAAATGGAATAATTTTACTCAAGTTCAGCTTAACAAAATGTGGTTTCAGTTGAAGACTTCTGAAGGAACTGTGTTCAGTGTAAGAACTTTGAATTTGTCAAAATTCCCGATTGATAAGCTTGAAAACGTGATTAACAAGCAGGAATCGATTGAGCCTGATTTTGTTTCTGAATTTACTGATGATTTTTATTCGGCAATTAACAGAGCAGCTTCATTCTCTTCAGAAGATGACGGACATGAGATTGTATGTTTCAATATTTTTGCAGATTGTTCAGTTATTACATCTGAAAGAATGTCTGGTGCATATGAAGAGAAAATCTTCGGAATTACTTCAGAAAAGCCTATTAATTTGAAGCTTGATGTTAATATGATTCAGGACTGTGCGGCATTCTTCAAAAAGTTTAAGATTGTTACAATGGGTGAGAATATAAATATCATTCTTAACACTGATTCAAGCATTAAGATAATTGCAACAATTGTTTAATTATGAATGTGGATTACAGCGATAAGCTTCAAGAATTAAATGCACTTAGAAACTCATACACTGTTTCCCTGAATGAACGAAAAGAACGGAAAGATGAGATTGAAAGACAGCTTTCAGTTCTTATTAAAAGTCAGGAGTTTGTTCAAGAAATTGCAAAGAAGGTCCAGTCACAGCTTTCTTCTTCAATTGACAGTATTGTAAATCTAGGCTTGTCTTCAGTTTTTCCTGATTATGATTTTGAGATGGAATATGTTTCAAACAGAGGAAAAACTGAAGTTCAGTTTAACTTGAAGAATAAAGATACTGTCATAGACCCAATGTTTCAATGTGGCGGTGGATTAGTTGATGTTCTTTGCTTTTGTCTTCGTATTGCAGTATATTCAATTTCCAACGTGAATAATTGTATTATATTGGATGAGCCTTTCCGTTTTATAAGTAAAAATCTTAGAAATAATATAGCTGAATTATTGCATGTTATTTCAGAAAAACTTAACATTCAAATTATTGAAGTTACTCATATTACGGAATTTAGTGAAAATTCAGATAATAAGATATTTATAAAAAAGATTGATGGAATTAGTGAGGTTATAGATGAGTGTAATTAAAATAGAAAATACCAGACGCCTTGTTGAATATGTTTCTGTGAAAGTGAAACTTATTGCCAATGGTAAAATTCCTGTTAAGAAAACTGTTGGAGCATCATGTTTTGATTGTTATGCAAGGATAGAAGATAAAACATTAATTTTAGCTCCGGGTGAAAGAAGAACAATTCCTTTAGGTTTTGCGTTGGAACTTCCTTTTGAATATGAAGCTGTGATTAGACCTAGAAGCGGATTATCTAGAATTGGAATTGATTCAATAGTTGGTACAATTGATTCTGACTACAGAGGTGAAGTTAATGCTATTTTAATTAATAAGACAGGGGAATATTTTAAGATTGAAAACGGTGACAGAATATGTCAGATGAAAATTCAACATGCTCCAATGGTTAAATTAGAATTGGTTCCAGAGTTGTTTGAAACAGAACGTGGCTGTAATGGATTTGGAAGTACCGGAATTTAAATATGATTAACGGAATTGAAATTAAAAATTTTCAGTCACATAAGCACACCAAGATTGATTTTACAAAAGGTGTAAACGTTTTTTGTGGTGAATCTGATAACGGAAAAACTGCTATAATTCGTGCAATAAGATGGGTTGTAGAAAACAGACCTTTAGGCACTGACAAACTTAATTCATATTGGAATGAAAACTTCAAAGAAGATATGTCCGTTAAATTGTTCTTGGAAAACAATCAATGGGTTGAACGAATTAGAAACAAAACTCTTAACGGATACAGATTCTTTAACAACGAAAAAGAAATCACGTTGGAAGCTTCAGGCAAGGAAGTTCCGCAAATTATTTCTGACATGCTTAGGTTTAGCGATGTCAATTTTCAATTTCAAATGGATTCTCCATATCTTATCTCAATGACGTCCGGTGATGCTTCAAAATATCTTAATAAAATTATACATCTTGACGTGATTGACAATACATTGTCCATTGCTGAAAGCGACAAGCGAAACCTTAATGCAGAAAAGAAAGTTATTGAAAAGGATATTATAGATTATCAGAATAAGATTGAAAATTTGTCATGGCTTGACGAAGCAAATACATTTCAAAAAAGAATTGAACATTATGATGAAAGTATTAGTGTAAACAAAAACAAAATTGAAACTCTTAAAAAATCTATTGAAAAATATGAATCTTGTGAAGTTTTAGATTTAACTAAACAGAATACAATAATACAAGAAATTGAAAACATTAAACTCAATGATGTTTCAGAACTTAAAAAATCTATTGAAACTTATGAAGAATATTCAAAAAAATACATGAACTTAGAAAGGCATAAAAAATACATCGAAAAGATTGAAAGTCTTAAAATTTATGACACGTCTAAATTACAAAAATCAATAGAAGATTATGAGTTCAATTTGAATCATAAATCATATGCTGAAGAAGAAATTAAAAATTTGAAAAATAAATTGCCGCATATTTGTCCATTATGCGGTCATGCTTTAGATTAAGGAGTGATTATGACAGAAAAAGAATTTGAAAATATAAAAAAAGAGATTAAAGATTTAGAAACAAGTTCAGCTGTGAGTAAACACGTTATGGCAGATATTGAAAATCAATGGGCAGAAGAATATGGTTTTAATGATTTAGAATCTGCCAAAAAAAAGCTAAAAGAACTTGAAGATGAAAATAAGTTCAAAGAAGAAAAACGGAATGAATATTTTGAAAAACTAAAAGACTTGATAGCCAAGAATAATGCCTAAAATTTTATATATTTTAGTGTTATGGAAAATGGAATCTTAAATAGTACAATTGAATCTACTCTTGCAAAATACCTGGAGTTCAGAGTTTTTGAACTGTTTAGGAATCAGCTTATTAAGACAATTGAACCACATTGCAGGCAAGGCTCAAAGGAAGATATTTATAAACATTTGTTTTTGTGTCCTTCACAAGCATCTAAGAAACGAAGCTTTCAGCTCAACGGAATTCTTAGTCCTTTTATTTGTCTTTGGCGGACAAGTTTGTTGACATGGAACAAACCGTTTTATGGAAACTATGGAAAGGCTGTTCTTCCTAGAGATTTTGAATATATTGACAAGGATGGAAATCCTGCAATGGAGAGAGGTTTTCTTTATGATGTTCAGTTTGACATGGAGCTTTTTTCAAGTTCATATTACAGAACATTCCGTGACAGAGTAAACGAAGACCTTCTTGATTTTGACAGACTTAGATATTTTAATATTGATGTTAAGGAACTTCTAAGCAACTGCGGTGAATTGTCAACAAAAATTGAAGTTATGCTTAAAGACATCAAGCCTGCGGATAATATAGGTGAGGATAATCAGAACAGAAGCTTTGATTTGAATGCCACCTATACTATATCAATGACAGTTCCGTATTGCCGTTATGAAGGTTATCTTAAAGGCATTGAAGTTTATCTAAATGAAAATTTAGTATATATGCACGATGGGGACAATGAAATTGTTCCTGGAATAAAGGAGAATTAAGATGAAGCAGACAGTTTATTTATTGAAGAACCTCTCAGGAAGTGATGGTGAGTATCTCATGGGTGATGAATATATTCCTTTGGCAGCTCATGAAGAAATAGTTCTCAATCAGAAACCTGTAAACTGGACAGCAAACATTAAGCTTGTTCCTGTAAGAAAAGAAATTAAAGACTAAAGAGGATATGAATGTCTACTGTAAATATTGGTAATCAGACTATTGTCTGGAAATATACAACACCATTAAGAGCTGAGTATCTTAACCGTCTTGTTGCAGGTCTTACAGGTCCGGGTCTTGCAAGCAGACCTAAATGCACTGTTTCAACTTCAGCCGGTGTAGGAAATCTTACCATTAATCCTTTTTCACTTTTCATAGAACCTAATGACAAAAAAAGTTCTTTTGAAACTGAGGACGGAAAGCACCCTGTTAATTCCTTGGTTAAGGTGTTTGTTGAGGAACCTGTATCGCTTGTAGTCAACACAAACATCGTTGCAGTTGGGTTTACATACAGCTTTACAAATAATGGTCAGAATCAGCCTGTCTGGTATGGTGATTTTGTTTTATTGGCTGCAAATGATGTTGAGGCGTTTGAAGGTATTATAATTGCTACTGTTCAACATTATACCGATTCATCAACAGGAATGACATACTACAGTGTAAGAACTTCCGGAGCTGATATTAGTGACATACTTCTTAACGAGGAAGGATGGAATCCTAACTGCTGGCTGTCGTTGGTATCTCCAAGACGCATGGTTGTAGAAGCAGGTGGTACTGGAAATTATAATCAGTTTGAAGTCAGGTCACATAACAGTATGTTTTCACATTATGTTTCAGGTCATGCCGGATTAAGCCTTCTGTCTAATTTAAGATGGACAATTCCTGTAGACCCTATATATGACCCGACAGGTGACAGAGGAACAATGATGCCTAATAGATTCTGTGCATTTAATATTAACTCTGAAGGATTTAATCTTTGTAATTATTCAGCAGCTCTTCCAATTTTGGAATGTAAAGGCGGAATTATTGGTCTTGCTGATGCAGCTTGTTCATTGGGTGGTGTTGTAGGAACATCTTTTGCAAATCAGATTATTTTGAAGCCTAACGACCAGGAAAAGATAAATTGCTATTACAATGAAGATACTTTGTTTATAGCTTAAAAAGAGGTTTTTTATATGGCAGATACTAAATTAACCAAGGCGAATTTGTTTGGAACTGAAAAAGAATTGGGTGGAGGAACGCTTGTAATTGCAAATCCGCCTGAACCGTCAACGGATACGCTTGTTACGATTAAGATTGGTGATGTTGTTTATAATGTTGAAGGCGGCGGTCCGGGAGGACAGCAGTATTTCTATGGAATGATTCTTCCTACGAATATCTCTATCGGAACTAGCAGCTGGATTCTTGAAGACCCGCCTACATATGATGAATATCCGTACAGGGCTGACATTAGTGTTATTGGTGCAACGCCTGATTGTTCACCTGACGTAAGGTTTGACATCACTGATGATTTTGATAAACTTGCTCCTATAGCTAATGCTTATACGGACAAAGTTATGATTTATGCTTCGGAAGTTCCGGCTAATACAGTTATTGTTCCTACGATTATTCTTAATAATCTTGTTGCAACTGAACCTAGTCCGGAATTTTCACAGCTTGAAGGATATATCATTCTTAACTTAACCGTTGCTACTACGGATTGGGTAAATGAGGCGTCAGGCGGTGCAACACCAACTTATGATGATTTCCCTTACAGGGCTGATATTGCTGATTCTGATATCACTGCCGACTATTCACCTGATGTAAGGATGAGCTATGCGGACATTGAATCAGGAATCTTTGCACCTGTAGCAAATTGCGATACAAGCAAGATTATGATTTACGCTTCGGAGATTCCTGCAAGCAGCATCACTATACCAGTAATAATCTGCACTAAGGTAGTATAAAGGAGAACAGAAGATGGCAAACGCTTTTGAAGGATTGCAATTAACTAATTATATAGTAGCTACTACGGACTGGATAAATGAAGCTTCGGGAGGCGGAACGCCTACTTATGAAGATTTTCCATACAGAGCAAATATTAACTTCAGCGGAGTAACTTCAGATTATTCTGCTGATGTAAGGCTTAACTATAGTGAGATTAAGGGCGGTCTGATAGCTCCGATATTCAACTGTTCAAGTGATAAGGTAATTATTTATGCTTCAGATATTCCTGACAACCGTATAACTATACCTATAATAATTTGTACTAAGATTAGGTAAAAAGGAGAAACACCGATGGATAGTTTTATTGATGTAAAGAAAATAGCGGACAACGAACGGAAGCTTAAATTAACATATTACTACGAGAATAACAGGACACGTAATTATACGTTTCCTACGAAACAGGCTTATCAGGAAAGGATGGCTGAGTTCACGCCTAAATTTGTCCTGATAAACGGTATCTGGTACAATCCTGATAAGTTTGAGAGTATTACTCGTGACGGCTTGTATCTCAACATTTTCTTCTATGACAAGACTGAGATGAAAAAGACTTTCGACAAAGAAAGTGAGATTGAAGAAGTCTTCGAGAAAGTTGAAGATTCATTTGTAAGCGTTGACGGCACATGGTACAACGGAAAGCAGCTTGAGAAAGTAAGCAATGATGACAACTGTAAGGGCATCACATACTGCTGGATGAATCAGAAACTTATTACAGTCTATTTTCAAGATGAAACAGAGTATGAAGAGGCTTGCAATAAAATTGAAGAGATTGAGGAAGAAGTAAATAAAGTTGAAGATGTTGACTTCACACCTTCAAAAACTGGCCCTTCAAAAAGTAAAGTTCCTATTGAAAAAGGTTCAACGGTAGAGCTTAAGTGTGATACTCCTAATGTAATCATTTATTATACTATGGACGGAACTACACCTACAATTGAATCTATGAAATATATCAAACCTATTGTTGTAGAGAAAGACGTTACTATTAAAGCTATTGCTGTCAAACAGTGTTCGGTTGATGTTATTTCTGTAGACTATAAAGTTTATCTTCCTAAAGTAAAGAATCCAGAATTCATTCCTTCTGAAGGTGAAGTTGAAGTTGGTTCTGAAATCAAGATTAATTGTGAAACCGAAGGTGCAACAATTCACTATACAACAGACGGAAGCAAGCCTACATCAAAATCAGATATCTATAAAGACCCGATTGTTGTTAAAGAAAAAACTACAATCAAGGCAGTTGGAATGAAGAAAGAATATGATAATTCTGACATTGTGGAAGCTACATATACGGTTCCGGAGAAACCTAAATGCAGTACACCTATATTTAATCCTGACGAAACAGAGGTTAAGAAAGGAACGGAAATAGTTATCACAGCTTCACCGTTTGATGCTGATATTTATTATACTATTGACGGAAGCGACCCTTCATCTGATAAATCTGAATTATACAAAGACCCGGTTGTTATCGAAAAAGATTTAACACTCAAAGCGATTGCTGTTAAGAAAGAATGGGACGATTCAGACATCAAGTCGGCTGATTATACTGTTGTTGAACCTAAAGATGAAAAAGGTGAAGATAAATAGCCGATAAAAAACAAATATTCTTTTCCTTGAATGCCAAGTGTTAAAAAAGCTTGGCATTTTTTAATTCTATAATATAAATATGAATAATTCAGAAATTTTTGAATTTATGCCGAGTGTTTATGTAAACACACCTATGGCAATGAGTGAACTTTCAAAAACATACAATATTTCAGCTTCAGCATTAATAAAAAGATGTCAGAAGAATCATGTTTATTCAAATAAAGGGATTCTTTCAATAGATGACTGTAATCTAATTCTTAATGAGAAAAGCGACATGAGAAATTGGAAAATTGTAAATTATTTCAATTTAAGTGACGCTGCTTCTTATATTAGAAAATCAAGGTCCTGTACAAAAAACAAATTAGATAAATTTGAAATACCTTACATTAAACAGGAACTATGGTTAGACAGTAAACCTTTAGGGTACATCTGGGTAAGTAAAACTAATCTTGAAAAATTAAAATTGTGTGTAGAACAAGATGAAGAAAATTTAAATTCCGATAAGTATGTTACATGTAATTCTATTGCGAAAAAATATAATGTAAACATACATTTAGTTCAAAGGATAGCTATAAAAAGCAAACTCCCTTATATATCTGATAAAAACGTACATCTTTACACAAAAGAAGATGGAGCTAGAATTGAAGTTCTTGTTCAGGCTTTTCTTGATGATAAAACAATAGTTATGAAAAATATTGAAGAATTGAAAGTTGAGCATCCTTTAGTTAAAGATAATAAACTTTTTAACGAAAATTATTTTCCAGAATCATTGCCGTTACAATTTCAAGATATTGAGGATGATTAATTTTTTTTTCAATTCTATAATATAACTAAGTGTCAAGTATAAAGCTGTTGTCTGGCAGCCGGGAACTTTTGTCTTAAAATTCTAAAAAAAACTCCGTAATTAAGACGAAAGCGAAATTCTCAAAGGATGTTCAAATATTTAAGATATTGTGCCAATTATATCTTTAATTGAATATCCTACAGACATTTTTTGGAGGAGATTATGATAGTTGAATTTTATAAAAATTACGAGAATAAAATAAAATTATTTCGATTAAAAGATGGGTCAAGAAAGATAAGTGTAATTGAATATGGTAATACTGTTTCTGTAGATTGTGATATGAGTAATCATTCTTTAATTTCTTATAGGTGTAGACTGTTTGAAATAAAGAAACTTATTGATAAATATGGTAAAGATGAAAAATTGTTCAGTATGTATTGGCTTTCCGGACCTTATGATTGTGTAACTGATGAAATAAACAAAGAAAAATTTATTAAATATTTATCTGAAAATGTAATAACAAATTTTGATGTTGAAGGAAGAATTTCTAATATTTTTCAAAATGAAATATATTTTAAGGATGCCTGCTGTGAAGCTTTACGTCTTTTTGAAATTGAGAATGATATTAGGCTTTATCTAAGTGATGAAGATAAAGATAAGAAAGAGAAGGAAATTGTTTCCTGTATAAATCAAATGAGGATATATGATGATTCATATCTTAAATCATTGGACATCTTGGAATGGCTGGTAACAAATGTTCCTGAAGAACAGATAAACATATTTACAAATATTAAGGAATAAATTATGGAAGATAAACCTTGGATGGAAATTGAAGCAACTGGAGTATACGAAGGAACACTCATTGAGGATATGATTGATACAGTATCAAAATATCATAAATTATACTGTGATGTTGATATTCCAGGCTTTTTTAATAAAAACCACAGGCACCCTTTAACATTCGTTCCGTTGTGGGCTATGTCACTTCCGCTTCACAAAGGTGATAAAGTTCTTGTGAAGTTCGGAAACAATGACTATGCAAGACCTTATTTGTGGCGTGAAAAGGAAGAGATAGACAAATGGTTCTGGGAACAATGGAAATTTCCTGAAGGGATAGAAGAATATACAGAACAGCCTGAAAGTGAAAAGAATTTTAGTGTGGTAAGATTTGGAGAAGAATCATTTCTTATTAAGACTGAAAATTATACGTTGATAAGACAAAACGAAGGATTTGCATTAATAAATACTGACGGTGAAATATATGTTCAAGGCAATAAAGTACAGGCTGTTGTTAAAGGTGATTTGCTCGCCGATGTTAAGGGTGATGCAAAAATGTATGTTGAAGGAAATATTACACAGCATGTTAAGGGTGGTACAGAAGCAAAT
>Ga0123334_1003959_pt1 | contig 15546 bp, 13 predicted proteins | sample BiotimSIPDNA_FD_89706 | JGI IMG/M metagenome (GOLD analysis project Ga0123334, IMG submission 89706) | Anaerobic biogas reactor microbial communites from Washington, USA - Biogas_R1 time_0 SIP DNA | ecosystem: Engineered > Bioreactor > Anaerobic > Unclassified | place: Washington, USA... | reverse complement strand
GTTATCAAAAGGCAAAGGCATAGAGGCTTGAACGTAGGTTCAAGTCTGCATCTTGAGATGCGAGCGGGCAACATGGGCTTATAGCCCATGAGCAAACCACCCCTTTTAGGGGTGGTTATGATTTGGCAAAAGATAGAGAATTCACTACCCAGAGTATTGGGCGATGAGGTTGCCGAGGAAGGCGAAGGGCAACACAGTACAGGCGATACAAATGAGCAGTACCAGCAAAACGATGAGCACAATCGCCCAGACCGGGAATTTGTCTTTTTCTTTTTGAGCAGGCGGGGGAGGTGGCGCGGCATAGCCGACACGTTGACTGTCAACATAACCACTGGTGGGCTGTTGGGGGTAACTTTGGGGTTGTTCCGGGGTGTAAAGCTCACCTGTCCAGCGATTTGGATCGTTGGGGGCGTACTGGGGTTGTTGGTAGTATTGAGGTGCTGGTTGTGGTGGCGTATAGGGTTGGCTTGATTCTGGCTGAACGGGAGCCGATCCAAAACCGTATGATTGGCTGCCAGATTGGTTGAGGTTATATGCCATATTCGAGGCGGCATTATTCGCGGCGGTTTGCACGTTTTCTTCAGCACGGTTCGCGGCGAATTCAATGTTTTGCCAGGATTCATTCGCGGCTTGTTCCATATTATCAGCAGCTTCTTGAGCTTTGTTTTCAAATTGTTCGTCCATAGGTGTCCTTTCTATATAAAGAGCATAATGCTATTATACAGCAGATTTGAAAGGGTGAAATAGCCCTTTATGTAAAGACAAAATGTAGTTTAAACCATTTTTAAGCTTGTTTTATCCGAAAATGAGGCAAAATAAGGTGGAATCATAGCTCAAGTTACTGAGAACTGCTTTCCGATTATAATATCAACATGCGCACGAGACGCTCCCTTATTCGCTGGATTGCGGCTGGACTAATCATTCTGTCCGGTTTTCTGGCTATCTCTCAGTTAACACGCTATTCGAGAATTCGCGCAAACTTTCCAACTGGCTTAAAAATTGCCGGCATTCCCGTTGGTGGCTTGAATTATGAGCTTGCCTCAGACCGCCTGGTAAAAATCTTTATGTCTCCGATCGAATTGCACTACGGCGAGAATCGCATACAGGTTCGGCCAGCGACTTTAGGTTTTGAACTTCGCCTGCAAAACATGTTGGCCGCGGCTGACCAGCAACGCACAAGTGAATCCTTCTGGTTAGGATTCTGGAAATATCTTTGGAACCAGCCCATTAGTTCTGAGGATATTCCCCTTCAATCCAGCTATGATAAAAACCGTCTCAAAGCCTTCCTTGAAACCGAAATTGCCTCCCGCTATGATGAATTCGCCGAACCGCCCATGCCGGCACCCGGAGAAAGCTACTTTTACCCCGGCAAAGAAGGCACAGCTATAAACTACAACACATCCATTGAACGCATCATCCAAGCTCTCAACTCACCCAGCAACCGTGTGGCAATACTCGATGTCGTTAAAAGCTCATCAGCTAAACCAGGTATCGACCTTTTGGATTACATGTTGCGTGATATTATCGATGAATCGCGTTTTGACGGTTGGGTAGAGCTCTATATGAAAGACCTGAAAACGGGCACTGTTTTACACTTTAACCACAGTAAAGTTGGCGAAGACGAGTTGCCGGTTAACATCGCCTATTCTTCATGGAGCACTATCAAGATTCCCGTCTTGCTTTCAGCATTTAAATACCTTGAAGCGCCCTATGACCCAGCCGTCCTGGCACAAATTGAAGAAATGGTTGAGCAAAGCGATAATGAATCAACCGATTTTATTGGTAAAAATGTGATCGAGCAAAATTTAGGTCCGCTGCGTGTTTCAGAAGACATGCAAACACTTGGTCTCAGCAACACCTTCTGGGCCGGATATTTCGCATTAGGCTCGCCCCTTCTGCAAAATTTCTCAACACCCGCTAACCAGGATCTCAGTTACGATACTGACCCCGACCGTTACGCCCAGACAACTCCGCTTGATTTAGGCCTGTTGCTGGAAGAAATCTACTACTGTGCCAAAGATTACGGTGGCGCGATTCCCCTGGCATTTGAAGGAGAAATAACACAATACGAATGCCAGCTCATGGTTGATTACATGGCTAAAAACAGAATCGCTGTTTTTTTGCAAGCCGGTGTGCCACCGGAAATACAGGTAGCCCATAAACACGGATGGGCAGTGGAATACAAAGACGGTTTTATGCATACCATGGGTGACGCTGGTATCTTTTACACGCCTGGTGGAGACTATATCATCTCTGTGTTTATCTTCCACCCCGTCCAAGCCATTTTTGATGTAGTCAATCCGATGGTCACCAGTTTATCAGCTGCTGTGTATCATTATTTTAATCTTGAATAAGCGCGATTTTGATGTATAATACCCAAACTTGCCCGCGTAGCTCAATGGATAGAGTACCTGACTTCGAATCAGATGGTTGGGGGTTCGAGTCCCTCCGCGGGTACTTTTTATGAGTTTTAATCGTTGAAGAGCACAAAATTCAGGTAAAAACCGATGTTTATGCCCTATACTGAGCACCTGACGTACATTATTTCATCGTTATTTTACAGACAAGAACAAGGATGCCCAACGCCATAAAATCATTGAAAACGGGCCTCTTTTTTTAGTATAAAAATTTGGCATAAAAAGTGCATGATAATCCATTCAAAGCTGTTAAGACAGCAGAAATATCTGTTTAATACAAAATAAAAAAACATAACGACCAGGAGTTCTCATGGCAAAACGGCCAGCCACAACAAAAGGTAAATCAAGCAGCCGGGCAAAAACAAGTTCCAAAAAAAGTTCGTCTTCCAGAAAACAATTTCCGGACTTTCAGTTTGACTTTTCAAAAGAAAAAGTCCTTGAAACCAGCGGAATTGTTCTCTTGGTATTTGGCTTTATCAGTTTAATCATGACCTTTTTTGCCAAACAAGGCAGTTTTTTCGCCAAATGGCCGGATTATTTACTCAAACAAACGGGGATCTTTTCTTATGTCATCCCAATCATCATGATATTAGCCGGCGCCTGGTTCCTTTTATCGCGCTATGAACAGTTTCCAGTCGTCACCATCCCCAGACTCATTGGCGCGATTGCGCTTATCTTTAATCTCATCACCTGGTTTCAGTTTTTTCATGCTCCAGATCCCACCCGCGCGGTGCCCTTCAAAGGTGGTGGTGAAGTTGGCAAAGCCATATACAGTTGGTTTCATCACGGTTTAGGCACACCGGGCGCGGTAATAATGCTCATTGCCTGGCTGCTCATCGCGTTGATTTTGCTGGTCAATCTTTCAATGCCAGCCCTTTTGGCTTGGCTGATCATTCGTTTTAAAAACTTTCACAGCAAATTTTCAGCTTTCATACGCCAGCAAGCTGAAATCCAACAGCAAAAACGCGCTCACCGAGAACAGTTGCAAAAAGAGCTTGATAGTCAAGCCACTCATCAAGCGCCCTTGCCATTAATCGACATTCAGAAAGAAACAAGCCAACCAACGCCTCCGGTCAAACCAGTTCCAAGCCAACAAGCTCCCACACAACCTGCCGAAGGACAAAAAACCTGGATATTACCCGAACCCGAAGACATTCTCAACTCCCCGACCCGCTCCATAAGAAGCGACGAAAGCGATGAAGACCGAGCCCGTGTGATCGAAGAAACCTTGCGTTCTTTCAACGCGCCTGGCACAGTTGTTGAAATCCGCCGTGGTCCAGCCATCACTATGTTTGGCGTTGAGCCTGACTACATCGAATCGCGCGGTGGCAAAACACGTGTGCGGGTAAGCAACATCACCCGTCTGGCAGATGACCTCGCCATGGCGCTCAAAGCCTCACGCATCCGCATGCAGGCTCCCGTGCCAGGCAAAGGATATATCGGCATTGAAGTCCCCAACACCCACACTTCTATTGTCTCTATACTCGAAATATTCCAGAGCACAGCATTCCAATCTGAAACCTCCGCTTTACGTTTTGTGCTTGGTAAAGATGTTACGGGTTTGCCTTTCACATCTGACCTATCCAAAATGCCTCACTTGCTCATCGCCGGCACAACCGGTTCCGGTAAATCCGTGTGTGTTAACGCGATTTTGGCAGGTTATCTCCTCACGCTTACCCCAGATCAACTGCGCCTGATGTTGGTCGATCCTAAACGGGTTGAACTCACCGGCTATAACGGCATACCGCATCTTTTGGCGCCAGTCATCACCGAAGCGGATAAGGTAGTCAGCGCGCTGCAGCGCATGCTGCGTGAAATGGATTTGCGTTATCAGGTTTTTGCCGCCCAGGGTGTGCGTAATATCGAAGAGTACAACGAAAAAGCCCGCGCTGATGGTAACAAGGAGCTGCATTACATACTGGTCGTCATTGACGAGCTGGCTGATCTGATGATGCTCGCGCCAGACGAAACCGAACGCTCGCTCATCCGCCTGGCGCAACTTGCCCGTGCCACAGGTATTCACCTCATTATCGCCACTCAGCGTCCATCCGCGGATATCCTCACCGGTCTGATAAAAGCAAACTTCCCGGCACGCATCGCTTTTGCGGTTGCTTCCGGCGTGGATAGCCGTGTCATCCTCGATCAACCCGGCGCGGAGCGTCTGCTTGGTCGCGGAGATATGCTCTTCCAACCTCCTGACGCGCCAGAACCTATTCGCTTGCAAGGCACTTATGTTTCTGATGATGAAATCAACAAACTGACTGACTTTTGGCGCAATCAAAGTGTGCAGGCGGACGCACCTGAACGCCCCGACCTCATGACAGCCGCCTCCAGCCCACATGTGCCATTAGTCGATGATCATCATTGGAACATCGAAACACCGGATCCTGACGCCGATCCCATTGAAGGCGAAGTCATCGCGATGATCCGCAAAGAAGGACGTGCCTCTATTTCAATGCTTCAACGCAAATTCCGCATTGGCTACACCCGTTCAGCGCGTATAATCGAAAAATTGGAGGAAGATGGCATCATCGGCCCACCCAACCCAAGTGGCACGCGCGATGTCCTTGATTTCGGACAATACCCACCGGTGAATGAAGATTAGCCCTAACAATTCTTCAGGCTTCATGTATAATAACCGCGATGAAAAACACAAAAGAGGGTTTCGCGGCTGAACATCAGGAGCGTGAGAAAAACTACTCCCAAAACGCTTTGATAGCCTTTATACAAAAGTTGTGGGATACACGCTTTATTCGTTTTCTTTTTGTTGGCGCGCTCAACACACTTTTTGGCTATGCGCTATACGCTTTTCTGGTGTTTATTGGCATTAGATACGATTGGGCACGCGTTATCGCAATCATCATTGGCATTATTTTCAATTTTTTCACCACCGGTCGCATTGTTTTCAAAAACAAAGACAACTGGCTCATAGTGCGCTTTGTGTTGGTCTATGCCGTGACCATGAGTCTGGACGTATTTGTCCTGAAACGCTTGGTTGAGCACCTTCAGGTTAATGAGTATCTCGCAGGAGCCTTGACCACCATACCCATCGCCCTGCTTTCATACTTGCTCAATTCCATTTTCACCTTTAAGACCATCCGACTCTTCAAAAAATCAGCCGAGGATAACTCATGAACAACATAATCCATTCGCACCAAAAAATAAGCAGCATTAGCGCGGTTTTTCCGGCTTATAACGATGCCGGCACCATCACCAGCATGGTGCTTACCTCCCTCATCGCGCTACGCCAGGTAACGGACGATTATGAAGTCATTGTTACCAACGATGGCAGTAAAGATGCTACCGGAGCGGTTTTACAGGAACTGGCGACGCGCTTTCCGGAGCTGAAGGTCATCACCCATGAGAAAAACAAGGGCTACGGACAAGCCTTGCGCAGTGGTTTTGCAGCCGCCACAAAGGACTGGATTTTTTACACAGACGGTGACGCCCAATATAACCCCCTTGAAATGTCCAGACTTACAGAAGCGCTGAAAGAGGATATCGACATTGTCAATGGTTATAAAATCAGCCGCAATGACGCCTGGTATCGTATTTTGATTGGCAGAATTTACCATCACATCGTTAAAATCGCTTTTGGTTTCAAACTGAAAGATGTTGATTGCGACTTCAGGCTTATCCGGCGGGATATTTTTGACAAAATTCCGCTCGAAAGCAACACCGGCACGATCTGCCTCGAGATGGTCAAAAAATTCCAGGACGCTGGCTACAAATTCGCGGAAGTGCCCGTCAATCATTATCATCGCTCATATGGCAAATCCCAGTTCTTTAGGCCAAAGCATTTATGGACCACTTTCCGTCACCTTTCACAACTTTGGTGGAAATTGGTTATCAAAAAAGAACACATTGAAAACAAACCACAAAGCTAAAGTACAATTAGCCCATGGACATCACAAACTTTAAAAATAAGAGAGTTCTCATAACCGGCGGTTTAGGTTTCATCGGCTCCAATCTTGCCATTCGGCTTGTAGATGCCGGCGCGAAAGTTACCCTGGTCGACAGCCTCATTCCAACCTATGGTGGCAACCTCTTTAATATCGAACCGGTAAAAGACCGCGCCCGCGTAAACATTTCAGACGTTCGTGATCCCCACGCCATGAAATATCTCGTGTCAAAACAGGACTACCTCTTCAATCTTGCCGGTCAAACCAGCCATATGGACTCGATGGAAGCACCAGAAACAGACCTGAATATCAACGTGCTCGCGCAACTTCAAATATTGGAAGCCTGTCGCCACTACAACCCCGAAATCAGGCTCATCTTCGCCAGCACACGCCAAATTTACGGACGTCCCATGCGGATACCTGTTGATGAAACGCACTCGCTCAACCCTGTTGATGTCAATGGCATCAATAAACTTGCCGGAGAGCAGTACCATCGTCTTTATTATGATGTTTATGGCATCCGCTCAACCATCTTGCGTCTGACCAATACTTATGGTCCCCGCATGCGTATCAAAGACGCGCGCCAAACCTTCTTGGGTATTTGGATTAGACGCCTCCTTGAAGGTCAGCCCATGCAAATCTTTGGAGATGGCACTCAAGTGCGCGATTACAACTTTGTTGAAGATGTTGTCGACGCTATGCTGGTTACTGCCCTTTCAGATAACTCCTACGGCCAGGTCTACAATTTAGGCTCTGAACAAAGCCTTTCGCTAACCGATACCGCGCGAATCATGAGTGATTTACACCAGAACGCGCCCTTTGAATATGTCCCCTTCCCGAAAGCCCGAAAATCTATCGACATCGGAGACTACCAGGGTAGCTTCGAAAAAATCAAAAGTCAACTTGGCTGGATGCCTCGCACAGATTTTCGTGAGGGAATGCGCCAGACCATAGACTATTACAAACAACATTTTGAGAAATATATTTGAGATGAGCACCAAACTAATTCCCGTTGCCGATCCACACTCTAATTACCTTGCCCATCAGGCTGAAATAGATAGCGCTGTTCTAAAAGTGCTTGACAGCGGCTGGTATATCCTTGGCGAAGCAACCCGAAACTTTGAGCATAACTTTGCGACTTATATCGGTGTGAAACATGCTGTGGGTGTTAATTCAGGAACAGATGCCATTGTTTTAGCCTTGCGCGCCTTGAATATTGGACCTGGCGATGAAGTCATCACCGTTTCACTAACCGCGGTCGCGACAGTTGCTGCGATTGAGCTCGTCGGCGCGACACCCGTCCTATGTGACATTGTCCCGGACACACGATGCATGGACGCCAGCAAAGTTGAAGACTTGATAACTGAGAAAACCAAAGCCATCCTGCCCGTGCACCTTTACGGTCATCCCGCTGATTTGCCTGCTTTACAAACCATAGCTCAGCGCCATCAACTTTACCTCATTGAAGATTGCGCTCAGGCTCATGGCGCCCGACTGGATGACAAAATGATTGGCAGCTTTGGCGATTTGGCATGTTTTAGCTTTTATCCCACTAAGAATTTAGGCGCCATGGGTGATGGTGGCGCGGTTCTAACGAACAACGACGATTTAGCCGACCGCCTGCGATGGTTGCGTGAATACGGCTGGAAAAAACGCTATATCAGCGATTTTCCGGGGATGAACACCCGCCTCGACGAAATTCAGGCTGCCATTCTGGATGCCAAACTGCCGTTTCTTGAAGCTGAAACACAAAAACGCATCCAAATTGCTTCACGCTATAATAGCCAGTTATCCGGTTTAAACCTCGTTTTGCCAACAGTAAAGCCCCATTGTCGGCATGTCTACCATCTCTATGTCATCGAAACGGATCAAAGAGAAGAATTGCAAACTTATCTCAAATCTCACGGAATCGGTAGCGCGATTCATTATCCCCAGGCTGTTCATCAACAACCAGCCTATCTTGGCAGACTTGGCGGTTTTGAAGACTTAAAAACAACTGAAGATATCGTGCCAAAAATATTGAGTTTGCCAATGTATCCTGAACTCGAACCAACTGACCAGGACTTTATTATCGAAAGAATACAAGACTTCTTTGTTTAGATTAAAAACAAACTCCCATTCGGAACTCTATAAGGAATCCTACATCATTTTTCGTCACTTTTTCACAATCTACTTGCGAGATTTCTTTGATGCATCTATAATGAAACCAAATTAATCTATTGGAGCTTTTTTTAATGTCACAAAACGACGTAAATAGTGTGCAAGGGTCCCAGGAAACTGAAAACCCTGAAGTTAATCCAGCCGACCAGGCAATCGAACCCCAATCCGAAGCAAGCCAAAAAGAACCTGCTGAAGAGAAAAAAGTCTTATCCATGGAAGATCTCATGGACCAACTTGATGATGATGCTTTTAGCATCGATTTACCCAAAGCGGGTGAAATCCGTGACGGTATTATCGCCAGCATCTCTGAGGGTCAGATTTTAGTCAGTGTCGGAGCCAAATCAGAAGGTATCATCACCGGTAAAGAGTATGAGGCTATTCCTCAGGACTTCCTGAACGTCATGGAAGTTGGAAAAGCCATTCCCGTTTATGTTATTACCCCTGAAGATTCAAATGGTAACCTGATTCTCTCATTCATCCGTGCTGTTGAAGAACAAAGCTGGGTGGATGCGGAAGAACTGTTGAAAACAGGCGAAGCTTTCGAATCTAAAATCGTGGGCTATAACAAGGGCGGACTCTTGGTCATGCTTTCAACCATTCGCGGCTTTATTCCTGCCTCGCAGTTAAGTTTCAGCCGCCGCCTTGGCATGTCAGGTGATACACCGGAAGCGAAGTATAAAGAGATGATTGGCCAGGATATCTCTGTTTGCGTTGTAGAAGTTGATCGTGGGCGTCATCGCTTAATCCTCAGCGAACGGGCGGCCAGCTCTGAAACCCGCGAACAAATCCGCGATATGATTCTCGAAGACCTCAAAGAAGGTGATATCCGCAAAGGTCGTGTCACCAGTATTGCTGACTTTGGCGCCTTCGTCAATATTGGTGGTGCTGATGGTCTCGTTCACCTTTCGGAGATTACCTACGACCACATCACCCACCCCAGCGAGAAACTCGAAGTTGGCAAAGATGTCAAGGTCAAAGTTATCAGCGTTGACCGCGAACGCCGTCGCATCGGCTTATCCATCCGCGCGCTCAAGCAGGATCCATGGGTTGAACATGTCAAGAACCTGACCGTTGGTCAACTTGTGGAAGCAGAAATCACCCGCCTCACCAGCTTTGGAGCCTTTGCCAAACTGAATGTTCCCGGTGACCTTGAAGGCTTAATCCATATCTCTGAAATTTCCGATCGCCGTGTGGATCATCCCAAGGCTGTTTTGAAATCTGGTGACCAGGTTACCCTGCGTATTCTCAAAATCGACGAAGAAGACCATCGCATCGGCTTAAGCCTGCGCCGCGTTGACTCCGCCGCTTATGCGGATTTTGACTGGAAGACCCTCGCCGCTGACTTCGACCTTATCAGTGATGACGAAGGCGAAACCCTCGCCGACATCGTCGGCGAAGAACCCGTTGCCCAGGCTGAAGAAGTAGCTGAAGCAGTCGAGGAAAAAGCGGAAGAAGTTGCTGAAACCGTTGAAGAACAAAAAGACGAAACAACACCTGAAGCCTAAGCCCATCTTTTTAGCGATCAAGCGCCGGGGTAAAATCCGGCGCTTTTCATTTAGGAGCAATAGCCAATGAATATCATTCTGGATGCCCATCAAGATCTTGCTTACAATATGCTTGCTCTCGGACGCGAATATCGACGCTCAGCCCTCACCACCCGCCAATTGGAAGTCGGCAAGCCCTTCATGGCTTGGACTGATGACGCACTGATCGGCTGGCCGGAATATATGCAAGCCCGTATTGCATTCGTTTTTTCAACCCTGTTCGCGGCACCCGCGCGTAGCGTGTCCCCTGAAAAACGTGATTCGCAAATCTACGACTCTCTCGATCAAGCCCATCATCTTTATAAACAGCAATTACTCGCATATCACCGGCTCTGCGAGCAAAGCCCGGAACAATTCAGCCTTATCCGCATACAAGCAGATCTCAAAAGTCATCTTGACAAATGGCAAAACGCTTCTCAAGACGAGACCCCACAACTGCCTGTTGGTTTAATTCCGCTTATGGAAGGCGCTGAAGGCATCCTTAGCCTGGATGAGCTGCCCATGTGGTGGGACCTTGGTGTGCGTATCATTGGACTTGCCTGGCGCGGTAACCGCTATACAGGTGGCACTAAAGAACCAGGCCCATTAAGCCCCGCTGGCAAAGAGCTTTTGGACGCGATGGCTGAACAGGGCTTTGTACTTGATGTTTCCCACATGGACGAAGAAGCCGCGCTGCAGGCTGTTGACCGCTACCCCGGCACCATCATCGCCAGCCATGCCAACCTCGCGCGACTGGTAGAGGGGTATCAGGGAAATCGGTTGCTAACAAACAAGCTCTTGAATGCCCTGCTTGAACGCGATGCCGTCATTGGCGTGGTTCCTTGTAACAGCTTTTTACGAAGGGATTGGCAACAAAATGGAGGCAAGGCATCAGTCAGCTTAAAGTTAGCCGCTGAGCATATAGATGCCATCTGCCAGCAAGCTGGCGACAGCAAACATGCCGGCTTGGGCACAGACTTTGACGGTGGTATCGGCTTGCAATCTGTGCCTGCTGAAATTAACACCATTGCTGATCTTGCTAAACTCAACACTTTTCTTGCAGAAATGGGCTACAACCAATCAGAAATTGAGGACATCAACTACCGCAACTTTCTAAATATGATACAATCGGTTCTGCCTGCTTAGGAAAAAACCATGAGTAACGAAGTTCGCGACGTCCTATTTGATCCAGATAACAAACCAAGTCCTGCGCCCGATGGCTTTCCTATGTACAAAGTCCGCATTGGATTGACTTTCGTTGTTTTGGGTTTTATCATTTTTTTGGTTGGCTTACGCCCTGATCTCTTTGGGCTCGACCGTGGTCGCTCAATTGGCCTCATTCAGATTATTACCATTCTGTTCGGGCTGGGTGTTATGACCTGGTCAGGTGTTGTTATCTTGAGACGCCTTTGGAATGGCAACAAAAAGACAATCATCGGCGATTTTGGTTCGCGGGTTGTAGCGACCGGTTTCGTCATTTGCTCTTTTGCTGCCCTTGCAGACGCTTTTGGACTGGGCACGAATCCGGTCTCTAACGTGCTCCTTGGCACACTCCAAAGCTATGGCCTCATGGCTGGCATCATCACCGTTTGCATTGGTTTTTTGATGCTCATCAAGCCAAAACACAAAAAGAATGATAAAGATTAAGTTCTTGTTTTTTGCGTTTGAAGCCCTGACACTAAGGGCTTTTTTGTTTCTAAGTGTTATTATTCAAACATCCTACCAGAGGACTTTCACGTATGAAAAATGAGATGACCCAAACCCAACTTCCAAATGGTCTGCGGATTTACCTCAAGGAAATCCACAACGCGCCCATCGTTAGCCTTTGGACCTGGTACGACATTGGCGCGCGTAATGAAGTGCCTGGTAAAACCGGTCTCAGCCATTGGGTTGAGCATATGCAGTTCAAGGGCACCAAGACAATGACCGGACAGGAAATGGACCACGCCATCGCCCGCGTTGGCGGTTACTGGAACGCCTTTACCAGTCAGGATTGGACGACTTACCTTGAAACGCTCCCGGCTAATCACCTCGATCTCGCGCTAAAAATTGAAGCCGACCGCATGCAAAACAGTCTGTTTGACCCCGATGAAGTCGAAATGGAACGCACAGTCATCGTATCCGAACGCGAAGGCGCCGAAAATGACCCGCTTTTCCTGTTGGGTGAAGCTACTGAAGCCCTCGCCTTCCAATCCCACCCCTACCGCAATGAAGTGCTTGGTTTTCAGGCGGATATCGAAAGCCTCACCCGCGATGACCTTTACAGTCATTATAAAAACTATTACCAACCCCAAAACGCGCGGCTTTGCCTGGCGGGTGATTTTGACATGTCAACAGTCCTGAGCAAAATTGAAAGCTTGTTTGGTGACATTCCTTCTCACCCAGTTAAGAAAAACATTCCCACACCTGAGGGTCCTATTAGCCGGTACCGTCATATTGAGCTTGAAGGTCCCGGTGACGCGCATTTTGCTGAAATCATTTACCGTTCACCCGCGGCTGATACAAACGACTTTTTCGCTTACACTATCCTCGATAGTCTCCTGGCTGGGCCCAGTTCGCTCAATATGTTTGGCAGCGGTGCCATCAGCAACCGCACCAGTCGCCTGTATAAAGCCCTCGTAGAAAATGAAGTTGTGGCGGGCATTTTTGGCGGCATCAATGCCACCATTGACCCTGGCAGCTATTCTTTCACACTCATTTGCCGCCCTGACCGCCCATCTGAAGAGGTCATAAAGCGTTTTGATGAACAAATCGAAGATATTCGCAATGGCAACATCCAAAAAGCGGAACTGGAGCGCGCGGTCAAACAAGCTAAAGCGCTTTTCGTGTACGGCGCGGATAACATCACCAATCAAGGCTTTTGGCTGGGCTATGCCCCAAGTTTTGCTGACTACAACTGGTTTTTAGAATACATTGAGCGTCTGCAAGCTGTTACGCCAGAGCAGGTCATCAGCATAGCTCAAAAGTATTTCTCACCCAACGAACGCGTGGTGGGCTTTTATAACCCCATCAAGAAAGGCTAAACCATGACACTAACGCCTCAAAACCTGCCCCACGCTGGCAATATCCTCCGCACAGGCTTTGATAATGGTTCCACCCTGCTCGCCTGGCACAACAGCACCAGCCCGGCGGTGGTCATTCAAGGGCTGCTCCTGCCTGGCACAGTCGCAGATACGCACGGACAATATGGACTCTGCAATCTCACCATTGCCATGCTCATGACTGGCACACAAAAGCATGACTTCCAGGCCCTGCATGAAAAGATTGAAAGTCTTGGTGCCTCCATTCAGGTGCAATCCGGAAAACTGATGAGCAGTTTCTCATTGCAATGTCTGGCGGAAGACCTGCCCACCATCCTTTACCTGCTTACCGAAATTCTCAGCCAGCCCGCATTTCCTGAAAAACACTTCGCGCGCATCCAAAGCCAAATCCTGACCAGCCTGGCTATCCGCGCTCAGGATACCGCCGCCATGGCTGATGAAGCCTTTGACCGCCTGCTCTACCAGAGCCACCCCTTCGCGCATCCGTCGATTGGCTACGCGCGGGATATTATGGCACTCAGTCTGGATGACCTGCGCGCTTTTCACAACGATTATTTCACACCCCAAAACATGATCATCGCCGCTTCAGGTGGATTAGCACCTGAAGAACTGACCAAAATGGTTGAAAATACCTTGGGCGCGTGGCATAAAACAGCCCCAAAGAAACAAGCTGAACTCCCAGAGTTTTTCGCCCCAACCATCAGCCAACGCGATCACGTTGTAATGGAAGACAAAAGCCAAACCGATCTGATTATCGGGGTTCTTGGCCCCAAAACACAAGGCGATGAGTTTCAGGCTGCCTCAATTGGCAACAACATCCTTGGCCAATTTGGCATGATGGGCAGGGTTGGCGAATCGGTGCGCGAAAAAGCCGGGCTTGCCTATTACGTGCAAAGCGCCCTGGGTGCCGGTCTTAGCCCTACCCCATGGCAGATTGTGGCAGGCGTCAATCCCAACAATTTGGATAAAGCCATCGCGCTGATTAAAGAAGAACTCTATAAATTCATCAACGAACCGGTTACCACTGAAGAACTGGAAGACAGTCGCGCTCAAGCCATCGGTCGCTTGCCCCTCGCTCTCGAAAGCAACACGGGTATCACCCGCTCCTTGCTCAGCATGGAACGCTATCAGCTTGGGCTCAACCACTTACGCGATTTGCCTGACAAGCTATCTGCCATCACCGCTCAGGACATACTCACCGTTGCGCGACGCTACTGGAACCTGGACGCGCTCATCATCAGTTCGGCAGGAAAGGAAATCGCATGATCAAGTGTGGTGTCGATATCGTTCGCGTCAATCGTCTGGCGGAGATTGACCCCAAAATCCGTACCCGTTTCATTCAACGTGTTTTCACTGAACGTGAACAAGCCCAAATGCGTGATAACAATGAGGGTCTCAGTGGATTATTCGCGGTAAAAGAAGCTGTTTCCAAAGCCCTGGGTACTGGTATCGGCAAAGTCGCCTGGCGGGATATCGAAATCGTGCACTTCCCCACTGGTGAGCCAACCCTTGAACTCCATGGCTACGCAAAAAAAATCGCCCAATCCAAAGGACTTGAAGATTGGGCGATATCCATCAGTCATGATGGCGGTTTAGCCATCGCCATGGTCGTTGCCACAGGCAAAGGCTAAGCCCTCCCGGAGAAGAGGTCAAGAATAAAACGCCATTTTTGACTGTTTTTACATTCATAAAACCTCGTAAAATCAACTTTTTCAATCTATAGCATTTATCTGACATCAGGGGCTTTTATGATTTCAGGCGCAACAAATTAAAATTTATATCTATCCGACAAACCGGGATTTGTCATTCTATCGGGAGCTGGATTTCTGTCAGCCAGTCCTCTTCCAATTCCTTATTCCAAATGCCGTCAATATAACATTCACGCGCCAGTCCTGCTGCCACGTACCCGTTCTGCTCGACATATTTCATAAGAAATGCATAGGCTTCACCGATAGTAGCATATTGGCCCTTATGATAAATACTCAACACTTTTGCCTCAGGAAGTATTTTAAACCTTATATGATCATTTTCATTCCCGAGTGCTGTTACTGATTCATTGTGTCTGACACGGATTTCTGTCTCTTTATACTCCCCGTCGAGATATTCACAGAACTCATAAGAAGGCTCTGCGCATTGAAGCTCCGGATTTAACCGCATGCATTCCTGTCCAACAGACGGAATCCATTGAATGATGTCAGAATAGTTCTTTAATACCGTTTCAGCTGTATAAACGATTGTTTCCGGAATCACTTTTTCTGTTACCTGATATTTCATCTCTTTGTCCTCCAAAATTGAATTGATAATGGAAAGACGGGATTCGATATGCTTTTTTTCCTTAGCAAGTGATTTCGCTTTTTCACTCAGGATTTCTTTTACATTATTGCCTGCAAAGACAGCTTTGATTTCCTCAATGGACAGATCCAGCTGCCTGTATGATTTAATTTTTGCAGCAGTGGCAAGCTGTGAGGTTTCATAAAACCTGTAATTATTCCATTCGTCAATG
>Ga0123334_1003956_pt1 | contig 15555 bp, 18 predicted proteins | sample BiotimSIPDNA_FD_89706 | JGI IMG/M metagenome (GOLD analysis project Ga0123334, IMG submission 89706) | Anaerobic biogas reactor microbial communites from Washington, USA - Biogas_R1 time_0 SIP DNA | ecosystem: Engineered > Bioreactor > Anaerobic > Unclassified | place: Washington, USA... | reverse complement strand
TGCCAGAGCATGAGAAACGGGCGAAGGAAGATCTGGCAAGACTTGCAGCAATCGATGACACAAAGATCACTGTTGATCAGGGCACGGAAAAATCGCCAAAACTAATGGAGATAGACAACCCAATGCCCATGTGGAAACGAGCCGGGTTCAAGGACAAAGATGAGCTACTGAAGCTGGCAGAAATGGAGTAAGATGACCACTATCTCAGACATCCGGGCGATCATTAACGCAAAAGATGGTACTACAGAAGGCGATGCGGTTGAGCTATCGGATGATTCTATCGAGATAGCCATTGATAACGCCGATACCTACGTCTCTGATCTGGCGGGCCGATCCGGGGCTTCTGCAGAGATCATAGCCCTGGCCAAAACCAACCACGCCGCCTACTTAGCCTACCAGACCTATGCAGACCGGATAGTCGAGGAGCTACCCGGCAGCTTTGACCAGGCCGGCGTCTTCCAGCCTATAGCCAACCCCATAGCGAAACAGGTCATGGAGAAGCTTCGGGGGCTTAAGGCGACATCGGATGAGACCATCCAGATCATTTGCACCATGCCGCCGATGGGCGAGCAGGGCGAGACCCCGGAGCCCGCCGATTCTGAAGAATATCCAGACGAATTCAAGATTTCAAATCTGATTTTGGAGTGGTAAAGATTGACAGAATATGCTCTTTTTCCTAGACAGGGCGACCGCATCAGGTCGCATTCGGTATTCTTCCAGGCATCACGAGCCGCTCATGCCGGGTACTGCGGCGTATCCGGGATGGAAGCCGCCCGCGCGTCCGCTTCATCAATATCCGTATCCAGCGGCTACTACAAAAATGAAGGCCTGGAGCTGCCATATGCGGGAGGGAGCATCACCGCCATTCCTGCAGCATCTGCAGGGATGCATAGATATGATCTGATCGTGATGGACTGCACAGACGACACTCTCAAGAGGATCGCAGGCACCGAGGCAATACCAACCAGCCTGACCGACTTCCTTGAGAACCTATCACCCAAACCCCCAGAACTCCCCAACCTGAAAAGCTACCTGATAGCTATCATCTGCGTTGATGAGGGTGGAGTACAGAGCGGCGACCACGGAAGCTACTGCACAGCAGGCGTGGCCGATATGAGGATAGTTTCACCTATCTACGCAGCTTCCGGGGAATCTAGCTCATTCTGGACCACGGTGCCCGGATCACCGACAAGGGTCGCCGATACTCAGTTCACCATAACCGACACGGGCAACGCGAACCTCTACGACCAGATCCTCAAAAGAGGAGTGATCCTGATCTGGCTGGAAGGCAGCACGTTTCAGACAGCAATGGTGGTCAGCTCTTCGTACAGCAGCAACCAGGTCACCGTGAACATAGTTGGCGACTCTCTGACAGCCGGGTTCACGAGCATGAAATACTGTGCTAACCATGCTATGGTCGAGCAGTTCATCCGGCCCGGTAAGCTCGGGGCTGGCACGGACGCATTCAAGACCTGGTTTGCGCCTTGTGATGTCTATATCCTGGCGGCGGATGCCCGAGTCAAAAGCGCAGGCACGACCAACGCCACGGTCTTCGATATCAACGACGATGGCGCAACTAAGTTCACCACAAAGCCCTCGATAGCCAGTGGAGCAACGTCTGATTTGGACAACGTGGCCACCAATCCTTCGACTCTCGTGGCAGAAGGTAGCGCAATCACGGCAGATATTGATTCGGTTTCAACTACACCGCCAACGGATGCCTATCTCTACGTCTACTATTATCCGGTCTCGTGGCGGTATAGGAGCTAGATCATGCTCGGGGAAGTTATACCTCACGCAGGCTGCCGAGCCCTCTATCGGCTCGAAGATCTGGCCGATTCGTCGGGCAATGGGTATACGTTGCAGACGATGCTGAGCCGCGTTCACTCAGTAGGAAAGTTTGGGAATGGGATCGCAGACATATCATATTCGTTATACCACCGTGGTTCCATCGGTGTAGATCTGCGAAACCAAATATATGGTATCAGCTTTTGGTTCAAGATCACGACACATCCCGCAGAAGGATATGGATATGAGTTCGTACAGTGGAATTCTTCCGGTGAAAGCTATCCATCTACTTCTCGCAGTGTACGGGTGACCTATGCGAACTCCACAGGAACGTTGGTAATTCAACTGGAACCATGCGCTGCAGCGACTCTTGCAAATTTTACTGCGACGATCGGCCAATGGTACAAGTGCGACATAACCGCAGACGGTACCACGGCATATTTATATATCAATGGAACCAAATATATAGAAGCCGCAATAGGCACGATCGACCCATCATATCCGGAGGGCGATATCGTCTATATTTTTGGGTATGATGTAGATGAAGTTAAGGGCATGATGGACGAGGTCGCGTTTTTTGATTATCACCGGACCGAACAGGATATTGTCAGGCAGTATGCGTTTGAGATGGGGCTTTTGCTATGATCGATTTCAAGGGGCCACACGAGAAGGCTCTCATCAAAATAGAGAATGCCATAGTGAAGAAGATTCTTTCTAATGTGCCCCCACCCAATGCTCCCTCAACGATCCGGCAGAAGGGCTCTTCCAAGACACTGGTCGATACTGGCGAGATGGTGGGACATGTCACCCATCGCCAGACCATCAAAGGCGGTCAGATTGTCGGTGAGATCGGCATTTTCGATCCAGAGATTGCCAAAAGGGCGAAATATAACGAATATGGAACCCGAGACATCCCCGCCAGACCGTTCCTGAGGCCTGCGTTTGATGAGACGGCGCCAAAAGCTGCCGAAGAGATGGCCAACGAGATCTGGGATCAGATTAAAAAGCAGATGAGGTAATTTCATGGTCACGATTAGGCAAAATATCCAATCTATTCTTGATACTCTGTTGACGTTCGGTAAGGAGATCCAGCTCCATGCAAACATCGATTTCTCGACTGTCGATGCCCAGACCATCATAGCGGCTCCGGGCGCTGGCTATCGCATAAGGATCTGTCACCTTCTAATTATGACCACGGCGTCAACAGCAGACAATTCTGAGGTTCTAATCAAGAGTGGATCGACCACAATCAAGACTGTGGTAGGCCCAGTAGTAGCACTCTATTTTTCTGCGCACTGCAACCTGGGCACTAATGAGGCTCTTGTCCTCAAAGCTGAAGCTGCTGACCGCGTGGTTGGTGGCGTGGACTACTACATAGAAGCGGTGTAGGTTTTTTATGGCATTATCTCCTGAGTTGACCTATCTAATCTGGTTGGTCACTCAGTTTCCGGTAGAGCTTGGGGAAGACCCGTACGAAGATTTGCTTGCCGCAGTTGAGGCCGAAATCGCGGGCGGGGGTTCTGAAGAAGACAAAATCGAAGAATTCCGAGATGAGCTAGAACTGGTTGAGATCGTTGACCTCCAGACCGGCCTGTTGTTCATGTGCGACGTCGCCCTAGAGAGATGTGTACGCTCGGGACTTCGGGCCGATATAATCATAGTCAAATCACCTTCTGCATTTGATCATGCACCCCCCAAGAACTGGAACATCCAGTACGGTGTTCCAACTGAACCTGTTTTGAACTGACAATTTTTGGTATTTCGAGGTATTCTTATGGCTGAGACAGCAGTAATTATGGAACTGAACGGAGCCGGAGGCGTCAAAACTTCGCTCGCTAGCAAGGTCGCCCGGTTCTGTACCGAGGATAGTGTAGAGCCGTTACTGAACCACCCATGCAGGATTCCCGCGTCCGGATTCAACTATTCCTTTAGGAAGACCTGGTGCCTGTACATCACTGGCGATTTCAACCAGGTGAGGGACATCTACGCCTATGGAGACGGCGAGTTTGCAGACGACTGGGGCCTGAGCCCTGCAAACGGCGGGGGCCTGTTTGTTGGAAACCGGGATACCGGCGACAATGGCCTGCCCATTGATGCAGTGCTTCACGGTTCTGACGAATACGCTGTAGCCACGGGCATCATAGGCACCACCGGCCATTCGATCGAGGATGTTGTGAACGGGCATCCCTACTACAAGGACCAGAGCACTCCCGTCAAGAACTTCGATGAGTGTCTTGCAGACGCACCCCACCTGGTCGACTCCGGGCCTTACACCGACGACTTCTACAGCAAGGCGCTGGTGGCTTCCGCAAAGATCCCGCCCCAGGCCGCTTATGGCAAGAAGACGGCTAAGAGCATTACCTGGATCTACAACATATTCTAGGGCTGCCCGATGGCTCAACCTCTTTTCCGGAGGTACTGGATCAAGGTCCATCCGGACGGATCGGCATTTTCTCAGTTCGATCCGTTCTCAGGGAAAAGCCATGAGTCTGGAGAGGACAAAGATCCAGTAGCCCAGGTACTCTTCTATCCGATGTCTCCCGGCCTGGCAGACAAGATCTGCAAGCAGGGCGATAAGGCTGAACCGTCTAATCTGCCGCCTCTGGTCTTCGATATACCAATAGGCGGTGGGGCTAAACTCTATCGGGTAGGCAAGCTGAGGTACGACCTCCGCCAGATCTGCGGTATATGCCAGATGGAGTTCAGCCCCGACCTGGAAGAGTGCCCTCGATGCCTGGCAAAGAACCAATGGTACTGCGGATCTTGTGATGCCCTGAAAGACAAGCCCATCATAGACCATGAAACCAACCAGGTGCGGTGCCCGGACTGCGAAGCTACCCTGCCCCGAGGCCTCAGGCATATCGAGTGTATAGGCGACTTCTACCAGGAAAGCCACTACACGAGCTACGTCCTGGAGATTTCGGACAGATGCCGGGAGGTTGAGTACATGGATATTGATGAAGGCGATTGGAAGACCTGTACTCAGGCCCAGAACACGCAACGGCACTTTATTCTCGACTACAAAATTAATCGGAAGGCTCCGACATGATATTCGATGAGGGCATATTCGATGAATCCTTCATCGAGGGGTTTCTGGGCAACGGCAGCTACACGCTGGATATCATCCTCGAGGCTGCCGCCCTTCCGGTTGTCCATCAAGCAGATCTTGTGATAGATCAGACCAAATCGCTCAGCTTCTATGTGGGGATGAGCGGCTACAGCATGCTCCGATCGCTGGCTGTCGATACGATCCTGACCCATGAACGGAACAACCCGAAGTTCTCGGAAACCATCATCAATGCTATCGTCTGGTCGTATGGTCAGGAGGTAGAAGCCCTTGTAGATGCCATATCCACTATGGGATTGCGGCTCATGCTCCCTGATGCCACTACATCTGATATGGATCTGTATTGGTCTAAGATCCTGGCATTGAAAAGACGGTACGATGAGTCGGATAGTGACTTCAGGTCGAGGCTATCAACCCGCCTCTCAATCATGAAATCCAGCGGCACCAAACCAGAATGCGAAGCTATCATAAATCACATCCTGGGCCGGGCGGATGCCGCAGACATCAAGACCTATTGGCCTGGCGAGATCGAGGTGACCTGGAAAAGCCCGACTGCCATGAAACTTGCCGAATCCAAGTATCCTGAACTGGCAGAAGCCCTCGACAACATGGTCGCAGCAGGTATCACCTGGTCCACCAGGTTCCCGTACAAGGATTCCTGGGCAGACATATGCCTATCAGGAGATCATATTGCAGACATGACTGCAGACATCAACGTCCTCGGGCGAAGGCAATGGCAGTTCATGACAACGGTAGATCTGTTTGATGCTGGATCAGCAATCAACGAAGCTGACATTTGCACAGAGACTTCGCATTATCAGTCTGAACCGGTGGATATGCATCTGATCAGCAAAAACAGGAAACAGCTGCTTCTGGATATAGCCAACGAGGCTAGCCAGGTCATAGACCAGCTATCCGATATCATCCAGGAGAAGCTTACCACGAAATCGCAGTCTATAGACGTGCTCTGCATGAAAGCCCAGCATGGCTATTTCCAGGTTGACCACATCTCGGAGAAGCCGAAATACAAGACCCTGGTAGTTGCGATGGAGCTGACATAATGGCTACTAGAACTCCTGTAGTACTGGTGGCCCTGCCTAATGTGTCCTACATGCTGGGCACATTCGATACCCAGCATTTCAAAAAGTGGTGGAGATCTCGAGCATTCCCTGACAACCTCTTGTTCATCAAGAAAGGGATGCACATCTATGGCCGGACCCATCTAGCCATCGCAAAACGGTCTGATGGCCTCTGGGCAGTCTACCGAAGCAAGAATTACGGGATCGACTGGGAACTAGCCTGGCTGGCTGCTTCCGGAGAGGTCATCTATGACATAGTGCTGGTGGCCTTCGGCTGGGCGATCATGAACACCTCTGAAGGCTTCTATGAGACTGTGAAAGCCGGGGCAACATGGACCAAGATCTCAGACCTACCAGCAGGCACTAACTGCGCTTTTTGCAACATCGGCGGAGGAGATATCCTGCTCTGCACCGATGGTCGCCTGATATGGCGATCTATTGACATTGCCCGGAGCTGGATACAGGTCTGCGACATGCAGACTATCGTACATTATACCTATTCCGATCCCGAGGACACTTCCGATTACGAATATGTTTACGTCGGCCAGAGTATACCGTGTATAGCAGGAGCTTGTCAGACAGCTATGTGCGGGTGCGGTCCGTTTTTGTGCACAACGCACGACTCGGGCCTGAACTGGGGCACCGTCCCCGGCTGGAGCCAGTGCAACGACGAAGATCCTGAAGCATATGCCTATGACAACGATCTTGGTACTTATCATCTGTGTTTCCCGCCCCCGGAGATTGTATTTAACCGCCGAAGCGGTTTCCTGGTAAGCGAGATAGTGGTCGCCAGCGTGGATGGGCCCACGTCAGATGACGTATGCTTCGTGGTCAAGACGAAGGACATACAACCATTCTATGAAAGTGGTTCATGGGAAGGGAAATATTACACCCGACTTTTCAAGACATATTCAGGTCGCACCCCGTCTGGCGAGGAGTGGGGTAACTTCTGGTTCAGGTATATCCTTCAGCGACCATTGTCCCCAAGCGACAATCAGGTTAGCTCATATGATCTGCCGATCACGGGATCAAACGAACGAGACACCTTGATATTTTCAGCACAGGCCGGTGACGGTGTCCCCAGTCTGTGCCTGTACACCGACGTCTCGATGACAAATGCTATTTCAATCAATGTCGAGTCTATCAAGATCTATGATTCTGCCGATCTGGATGGTTTACCGACTTACGGCGGTGAATTCCTGGATGACAATTATGCAGTCAATACGTGGGTTCACGGTGCGTGTGATAACGAGGGTCGGTGGACTCTCGGTGAAGGATACCGGCGGCAAAACCTGAGCTTCGAAGCCGATATGGATATGGACAGTCAGAAAGAAAAACTGCAGAACCTGGATACCATCATAGATACGACTTCCCAAGCCGATCACCAGGCCGATATCCGGATTGTCAGACCCATTCCCGTGATCCTTCCGGTGGATGCGTTGCTCGACGGCCAGGCGACTACAATCCTCCGATGCGATCGGCACCTAGAGGGATCGGTCACCAAAGATCAGTCCATAGATCAGATCCTTTCGGAGGATAAGCTGCCCGTTCTCGATATAGATGGAGTCTTTGAGAGCAAGGTTCGCTATCGGCTCTACGTTGACATGGGCATCAGGCGGATAGTCCCAATCGCCCATAGCTGCGATATCATCATCCTGGAGAACGATCTGCCCGAGAGACTGACTAAGATGGACCGGAAGTTCCCGCAGGTATTCGATATCATGGTGCCGGATGTAGGTTATGGGGCATACAACTCTAAGGAGGAGTCGGTATGACGCTCAGCCCAGCTCAGTGGACCAGCATCTTTGAGGGCATCCCAAACGAGCTTGCAGAGGACGTGACCCTTCCCAAGACCCGAGCAGGCCAATACCACAACCAGCCCGAGTATCCCTGTATGGTAGTATCGATCATATCCCAGGGTATCCCGGTGGGCGAGATCCAGAGAGACATCTATTCTGAGCTCTCGGTAGACAAGAAGCTGAGGACCAATTGGTACGGTCAACTGCAGCGGGCCAGGATATCTTGTGTCATCGAGGCTTTGGATATCACCCAAGTAGAGACTCTCACGAGCTTGTTCTATACGCTCCTCTACCAGGCAGAGCTGGGTCTGAACCCGGTTTGCAATAACATCCAGTTTAGGGGGACTGATCCCCCTCAATATGCTCCGCCGTACAGGAACGAACTTCTAAAAAAGTTTGTCCATCGTAGAGCAGTTGACTTTTTTGTAGAGTACAAATTCAAATGGTCTGTGCCGTTCGATACCATCCAGACGATTGATATCGATATTGACCTGATTGAATCCGATTAATGATTATTATTAAAAGGTGATAATATGGTGCGTCAGAAAGGAACTTTGATAAATTTTCAAGGGGACGGGGCGATTTCTTCAGCGTCGCTGAAGTGGTTGCTGCGGACCGGAAAAGTCGCTATCGGAAAGGAGCGGGTTAAGATCATTGAACGAGACCAGCTCCGGAGATGGGGTGTTCTGATCGAACCCGAACCAGAACCCCAAGAGACCAAGAAAACCAAAAGCAAGAGCAAGACCGTGAGCTGGACCGAGCCCCAGCCGCAGGAAATCGGTGAGATCTGATGTCTGAAATTATCGAACAAATCGGAGACAGCTCATATCCGGTCGGACTGGTTATTCGGTTCGGCATAATGGGAACTGTGCCGGTGTCGTTGGGGTCAAACATAATGGCCGCTATCGGCGAAGCCACTCATGGACCGGCCATGACCGTAGTCCCTCTCACCAGCGAGGGTGAAGTCAGCGAGATATTCAAGAGCGGTCCACTGCAGAGAGCTGGAAGAGTAGGGTTTGCCCAGGGACTGCCAGCAGGCTACTTCATCAGGGTGCTTGGTGGTGGATATGCCAACGCTAAGAAGTATGTCCATGATGGGCTTGTGGCCACCGAGACCGAGACATTCTATGGGGGCAACGCTGAGGGACCTTACGATCTGGGCTACAAATGCTATACTCAGAACGTGGCCAATAGCGTAAAAATAGGCGCGGGCGAACCTATACCTATCGTCTATACGGCGACTGACCTGACCACCGGCAAAGTCTATCTTGACCAGGAGAACGGTACTCTGACCTTCTTCACAGCACAAGGCCCGGAGGCTGACGAGCTGGTCACATGCTCCCTGGAGCACTATGGCAACCTCGGTGCATGGGAGAGCCCGAACACTGGTATTGGCGGGAATTCTGCCTTTGCGGTGGTTGCGGACGGCACGTTTGACGCCCGAGATGTTGAGGAGTTTCCGGGAGATGGGACCGTCGGGCCGTACTACCTGAAGTTCCATGACCTGATCGAGGACGATGAGAACAAGGTGCTCGTGGGCAATGCAGAGCGCACCATCGTCTATACCGCTCAGGGGCTGGGCGCGGGCGAAGTCTTCGTTGACACGGCCAATGGAGCAGTAACATTCTTCGCGGGAGAAGAACCCGAAGAGACCGACGCCATAACCGTCAACGTCCTCTACACGTCCAAGAAGGTCACTATCCATGACGGTGAGACTGCCTATCCTGCCGTTGACAATCTGAACGATTTGGCAGCCATCCAGGCGGCTCTGGTCTACAACGATATAGTGAACTTCACGCCGGATGCCAATGCCACTCATCTGCCTGCCAACGGCACCTACGTGCTGGTCGGAGGAGATGATGGAGATGCCATCGATACGGCTGATTATGCTGCCGCCTCCGACGTGCTCCACCAGTACATCGAGGACTACCTGGTCAACATCACCAGCTGCGTCTACTGTGACAACGAGATTGCAGCAGGGACTTACGACCTGATCCCGATCCTGGCAGGGAAGCTCAACGAGGCTAAGGCCAACTTCTATCCCTACATGGGGTTCATCGGGATGGTGCCGAACGAGACCGTGGAGCACGCAAATGCCATAGCAAGCAACTTCTCAAACTATGAGCTTGCCCTGGTTGTCAACCCGTGGGACCGGACCGCACCGGACAGGCTCGATGCGACCGTAGCCCGAGCAGCTCAGGAGGCTACCGCGCCTCTTGGTACATCTTGTGCCAGGCGGGTGTCCAACATGAGCCTGCAGGGGCTTTCTGCCCAGGGGTTGCTGAACACCTACCGCCGTGAGACTGTCCGAGCACTGCACAACAGCAGGCTTGATGTGCTTGTCAAGACCAACGCCGGAATATTCTCATTCTATGGCCGCAATACCTCCAACGTATCGCAGTATATGGAATGTGTAGACGTCCGGACTATCAATTACATGACTTGGGTCATCAAGTACTACACGGACATGTTCTACTTCGCCAAGAACACCCCCAGTGTCAGGGCGACATTCCGTGAGGACATGGCTAATGTGCTTGACAGGCTGGTGGCGGATGAGGTCATGGACGCCTACACTCTGTCGGTCAAATCGGGCCGGCCCGAGGGCAACAAGGGCCTGGTGAGGGTCAAACTCGAAGCAGAGAACGTTGGCCACATCAAGCAGTTCATAGTCGACTACTACAACGGCATCATAGAGAATGCTGTTGTGGCGGAGTGAGGAGGTCTAAAAAATGCCAGAAACTGACGGCATATTCTCGAAGTATCCTTCGGATATCCAGGTTAAGCTCAAGAATCCTGCGGGCGGGAACATCTGGATACCTTTTGTGGGGTCTTCGTTCGATATCACTAAAGAGATGACGGCAGAGCACTACTCGGGATCGAGGTTGCCCAAGAACATCACCGAGGGCAACATCGATTACAAGGGAACTCTGGAGACTGGCTGGATTGTCGATGGCCTGCCAGACGACTGGGAGGAGCAGGGGTATACCATGACAGATGCAACCAAATGGGAGTATCTGCTCTACACGTACCTGATCAACCCGTCCGAGCAGGGCAGCTCAGTGCCGTTCACCCTGGAGTTCCATGAGCGTGAGTACACCGGCTACATAGTCCCGAGCACCGGGGCTGAGCAGGTCGTGGGCGGCGAAATCTGGGCTCAGTTCATGGGCTGCAAGCTGAACCACCACACGTTCAACTCGTCCCAGGGGTCCGTCGCTAAGAGGGCTTACGACTGGATGGCACGAAGGGCCAAGTGGGGGAAAGACCACCCCGAGATCTAGGCGGCTCCGATTAGCCGCCTTCTATATTTTTTGAGGACAAAAAATGGCAGAACTTGAGATTACAGCTGAGGATATCACCCTCGGCATGCAGAACGAACGCACGATTACTCTGAGATCGCCCAACCCCCAGTACAATGGCAAGATGGTGAGGGTCCGATCCCTGAGGGGTGGAGAGTTTCGCAAGATCATGAACATGGTCCGGATCTCCGGATCAAATGACATGGCCGGAAGCTTTGCGATGGCTATGGAAGCGTGCAAATCGGGTATTGTTACGCCCGGAATCAGTGACAAGCTAGACAATCTCGATCACGATATCATTCTTCAGATTGGGCAGGCAATCCTGTCAGGCTCCGAGCCCAAGGAGGAAGAGGTCGAGGATTTTTCGATAGCCCAGAAGGGCAGCTCCTCCTCCTAGAACACATCGCAGGCTACCGGCTGGCTGGGGGGGAAGTATCTAACCTCACGGCTAACCAGGAGATTTTCGTTGCTCTGGTAGCCATCGAGCAGATCAAGCTGAGTGCTAAGATGGCCGGGGCCGAGGTCAAAGAGAGGCCACGCAAAGGCAGGAAAAAAGGCAAAGACGCCTACGGCGAGATGCTGGAACGAAGGGCGCGTATGGCTGATATGGCCAAACAGATCCAGGCAGATCCCGAAAGCTTAGCAAAATATTCTAAACCGCTCTGAGGACAAAAAATGACCGACCAAGGATTCAACACTTACTTCAACCTGATCGACAACTTCACGTCCAAGTTCGATGCGATCCAGAAAAGGATAACATCGGTAACCCGTGACAAATATGTAGTCGATTTTGGGGTGTCCGACACATCTGTCAAGAACTCCTCAGACGCGGTAAAGAAAGTCATGGGGGACATGGAGGGGCTGCAAGATGCTTTCAGCCAACCATTATCTCTTACCGTCACAGATCTCATCAGTGGCAATCTTGCCGCCATAGGTCGCCAACTGGATATCCTGAGAGCTAAAGCTATAATCCCGGTGGGATTGTCGACCGGAGCGGCAGCTGCCGGTTTGGCGGCTGGTGCGGTTGGAGTGGCTGCAGTTGGTATGGGCATCGCGGCCACTATCCCTGCGGCGGCTGACCTGGAAGCCGCTATGGTCCGGGTTAACAAGCTCATCGGCATGGAGGGGGAGGCCGCCAAAGGCGTCCAGAAAGATATGCAGGACATGATGATGGCCACCGGCCTGGGGCTGGACCAGATTGCTGCTGCATATGAGACCGCCGGAGGAGCTGGCATTGGTGGGGACCTGATGGCAGCGGGTGACATGGAAGGTGCCCGCAAAGAGATATCTGATTTCGTCCGGATCACCCTGGAAGCGAGTTCAGCATTTGGCATGACTGCCGATGCCACCAGCTCGATGCTTTCCGGTATTGCCAACGTCTATAAGCCCATAGGCGAAGAGACTAACGACTTTCTCAGGAGCGTTGGATCGGGCATAGATGCGGTTGCGGATGCCACCATCGCCTCTGAAGAGAAGATCCTGACGGCAATGAGCCACGCGTCTTCGGCCATGGCGATGTTCGAGCAGACTGATGCTACCGTCAAAGGCACTATCGCCCTCTCAGCTGCCCTCATCTCAACTAACATGTCCGGTGACGCGGCAGGCGAAGCTATCAAGGACTTCTTCAATTATGCCAAGACAGATGCCGAGAACAAAGTAAGCAAATCGCTTGGCATGAAGGCCTCCGAATATCAGGCCATGCTCAAGTCCGATCCCATGGCGATCGTGGAGGCCGTCACCGCAAAGTATAACGCTATGAGTGCCGAAGAGCAGGGCGCATATTCCAAGTTTTTCGGTATGACTGGCGGGAAGATCCCCCAGCTGTCCGGTTCGGCCAACTTCCAAGCAGGGCTGCTGAAGGCGCAAGGGGTCGTCAATCCAGCTTACGAATCGGGCACCAAGATGTCAGAATCTTTTGGAAAAAGCCTGGCAGGAACCTGGACCCAGATAGAAAAACTGAAGCAGACCATAACAGTATTCGCTCAGGTTATCGGCAGCGTATTCCTGCCAGGATTTAATGCCATTCTCGGCGTGGTCAATGCCATACTCTCGCCTCTTGCAACGTTCGTTCGATACGTGGCCGAACTCGCTGCCAAGATCCCTGGCATGAACCTGATTGCGACCGCCGCCAGCATCTTGGCAGTAGTGACAGCAGTAAGCGCCCTGGTTGGCTTCTTGGGTCCGGTTATCGCGGGGCTCGGGCTGGCTTCCAAAGCCATGCTGATTCTGACCATGTACGGCAACTTGGCAGTCACTGCCATAACAGCAATCGGCGGAACAGTTGGCGCGATAGTCGGCATATTGGGCGGGCCGCTCACTGTGATACTTGTCCTAGCGGCAGCTATCGGTTATCTGCTCTACAAAACCGGCTACCTCCAAAAGGCCTGGGACAAGTTCAAGAGTTCTGCTATAGGCAAAGATCTCATAGGCGGGGTAATAGCAGGCGTGGCCTTGGTCACAGACGAATTTACCAAGCTGTTCTCATGGCTCGATGAACAATGGTCAAAGGGGAGCGAAGGCGCGTTCGGGTGGCTGCTGAGTGCATTGGATACCATCGCATCAACTTTCGGATGGCTCTTTGACAAGCTCGATGATGCATATGAAAGCGGTGCACTCGGGAATGCTCTTAAGATCAGTCTGATGGGCCTGCTCCCCATCGTCGCGCTCGTTAAGTCTCTGATGACAATAGCGGACTATGCCCGCAAGCTCCTGGATGGCTCAAATGTCGTATCTGACTTGCTTTCCGCGGGCAGTAAAGCCTGGGATGACATTTCCAATGGTGTTCAGTGGCTTTATGATACCGTCCTGGGCATGGTCTCATGGCTCCAGGAAAGCGTAAGCAGCATCCCCGATATACCCGCGTGGATAAAAAAGCTGCCGGGCGACACGTCTGATGCTATCAAGGATTGGCTTCAAGATAGTGTTGAGAGTATACCTAATGGTATAGTCGAATGGCTGAAGAAGCTCTGGGACATCCTCACAAGCCTGCCGAGCAGCATATCGTCTGCCATTACAGGCGTGTTCCCGGACTGGATGACGGGTGGGGCCAAAGAGGAAGAAGGTGTAAAGTCGGCACTCACCGAAGCAGAACGAGAAGATGCAATCTGGAAAGCGAAGACTGCCAGAACGGGCGGGGGATATAAGAATTTCGATTTTGGTCTGAACTCAGACGTTTGGGACAAAGCCCTCACGGAAGCCGAAACCGGGATACCACAGGAAGTTCCAAACCTGCAGAACAGAGCAGAATATGAGCGCCTGGTTGGATGGTTCCGTGGTGAACTGGCTAACAAGAGTTCTGGCAGCGGCGGAAATACTACACCCATCGGCGGCGAAATCGAGATCAAGACCGATCAATGGGGGAACGAGTACAAGGCCCCGGTCCCGCCCAAGGCCCCCGCTACACCGGAGACCTTCACGAACCAGGGCAAGATGTACGTTGCCTATGGAGATAACGGGCTATTCGATGTCTTGAATGCGTCTGGGAAAGTCAAAAGCGGGTTCGAATCGGAAGCGGCAGCCAAAGAGTATATCTCCAACCAGCCACAGTATGCCGTGGGAGCAACTTTCAATAAGGGCGGGCTCTTCGCCGGTCTGGTTCACGAAAAGGAAGAGATCATCCCCCAGGCCACAGCCCAGAGGGGGGCCGGGCCGATAGCAAGAGCACTGGATACCCTATACGGTGTCACGGCGGGCAGCAGATCGTCCACCAGCTCCCAGAAGACGGAGGTCCATGTTCACAACCACAACCACAACGATTTCTCGGGCATGCGCGTGAGCAGTGCTATTGATATCGAAAAATTGATGAAAGAGATTGATCGGAGGATTGAGTCTCGATCAATTTCAGCCGTTCATAAGGCTATGGGGCAGAGGAGGACGTAACGTTCAGAGTTTTCAAGAGGGGCACCGTCTGATTCCAGGGGAGCATTGTCCCGCCGTGGATGCCAGTTCGCTTATCCTTGAAGTAATAGAATTCATAGAGTCGGCTGGCATCCACGTCTGTCACGTCAATAATGACGCCAGGGGTGTTGTCAATCCCGCGTTCGGCTGAAATGGCAGAAAAACCGGCATTGTTAAAATATTCCTCTTGAGTCTCCCGGAGCTTCTTTAGGCTATAATCTTGTTCCTTGTCGAGGTGGCTGACGATAATATAGCAAAACCCTTCATCACCGGAGTACATGATGAGCTTATATTCGTCTTTGATTCTGCCGTTCAGCATTTCGGTCTGAGATATGTCCTTTTCGAACTCCACCGGCCCGCTCTGGAGTTCTGGAAGGCTGAATGAGACCACGTAAGGCCCTATATCTTCGCTGTAGTTGATCAGATCTTCAGCATGTGCTCCACACATGAGTGCAATCAAGAGCCCGATGAATAGCAATCTTCGCATGTAGTACAGTAGGACTGCCCGCATAATCAACTTTTTGGTGTTTGCATATGATATTCAAAATAGGTTGGCTCACGCTCGGAGATCCGTCTGAAGAAGAGGTTAATCCGGGCCCCCAGCACGCCAGATGGACTAAAACAAACGT
>Ga0123334_1003955_pt1 | contig 15556 bp, 11 predicted proteins | sample BiotimSIPDNA_FD_89706 | JGI IMG/M metagenome (GOLD analysis project Ga0123334, IMG submission 89706) | Anaerobic biogas reactor microbial communites from Washington, USA - Biogas_R1 time_0 SIP DNA | ecosystem: Engineered > Bioreactor > Anaerobic > Unclassified | place: Washington, USA... | reverse complement strand
GCCAAATCCTACTTTGTTCGATTAAGGGGGCTTACTTTTTCAAAAAGAAAGCCCGAAGCCTGATTTTACTGGGCTTCGGGCAAGGTTTCTATGCACTTCTGAGTTTTACCGGACAGCAATAATAAACAAAAAGGATTTGAAAAGTTATGCGTCCAAATTCGCAGTACTCGTCAAATCCATATCCTTCTTTCAATCCTATATCCAGAAGGATAACCTAAAATCTTTTTACTTAATAATTAATACTTTGTGATACTGATTACGATTTTACTTACATTTTACCTTTACAATAAATAAATCCACTTACATTCATTATCTGTAAGCGTATCAAAACATGATGAACTCTGTTATCTGTCAGAAGCCATGCCAAAAAGACTAAGTAATGTTGTCAGAAAGACACGGCTTGCTTGGTCTAATCTATCGTTGATGTCTGTGTGTTGGAAAAGTAAACCCTATTATTATATATTACCTAACTCTCTTCCTGTATTCAATTTCTCAAAATATGGACTCCCAACCGCAAAAGGCAATCACTTGTCCCTTGTAGTGTGGGAGTCTCTTTCTATTTCCATTAAAACTGTTCCGATAAATCTTTGGAAAAAATCCAGGGAAATGTTATGAATTAACGATATTTACTACTTTAAATTACAAAGATTTGGGCAAAAACTGAGGATCAAATCCTATTATCGAAACTTGATGTTTTTTGGAAGATTAATTGTTTCTATGTGTATTCCTTGTTATAGTATTATAAAGTTCCACTTGGGTTCGGATTATCTTGATGCGAGAACACTGCTGTTCAAATCGCCAGAGAAACGGTTGTCTTTCCAGTTGCCTGTTATGACACGTCCGCTTGCTGCGGTATATGTACCAGCGCCATTACGCATATCTTCCTTGAACTGACCTGTATAGGTTGCACCAGATGCCCATACGTATGTGCCCTGACCTTCAATGTAAGAGTTGCAGAACTGTCCTTCATAAACATTACCATTAGCGTAAGTGTACTTACCAAGACCTTCCTTCTCACCATTGATCCACTGTCCTGCGTAAACATCACCATTGTTGTGGTAATATGTTCCATAGCCATTACGCTGATTGTTCTCGTACTGACCTACATACTTGTCACCGTTAGAAGCAATGAACACACCTTCACCTACACGTACATCATCAACCCATTCGCCTTCGTATGTGTCACCATTAGCCCATGTGAGTTTGCCATGACCGTTGCGCTTGCCGTTCTTCCACTCTCCTTCATATACATTGCAACGATTTGCGTAGAATGCTGCTCCGTAACCTTCTTGCTTACCGTTTACAAAGTCACCCTGATAGACGTCACCGTCCACCCATGAGTAACGTCCGTAACCGTTAATCTCGCCTTCCACAAAGTTGCCTTCGAAACGATCACCGTTTTTCCATTCATACACGCCTTTACCGTGCATCTTACCGGCTTTCTTGCTACCAGTATATTTACCTACATCTTTGAGGTTAGGGTTTCGGCCTGCTACAGCATCCTGACTTTGCGCCATAACGCAAGTGTAAGCTCCGAAACTCAAGAATGCTAAAACTGATAAGATAAACTTCTTCATAACTTTGCCCTTTCTTTTTGTTGGTAGTTTTTTGTACTTTATGTTTTCTCTTTCGAGAGTTAAGATTTTCTCTTTCGAGAGTAGGTCTAATTTGTTATATTTGTTAATACTATTTTTGTTCTGTCAATCACCTAATTTGTTTCTAACGGTTTAAAGTTACCTGTTATGTATCTTCTGTGCAAATTTTTCCCTATATATTTTATATAAAAATTCAAAATAATGCGATTTTGGACGTTTTAGAACATTGAAAATCTAAAAATGATAAAATCAAGGAAACAAAAACGCTCTTATTATATCAAAGTGGTGAAACTTGGAACAAAAGTGCGATAATGTATAATCTGGAGCGAATAATATAGTCTTTTTCACCTATTTCTATCGGCATACTAATTCCTTTCATAGTGACTCCAGTGGTATCATAAAGACTTTCAGGGCTGGTTCAAGCATGTTGAACCAGCCCTGAAAAGGTAAAAAATCTTCTGCTTTTAGTGAATTGGATGAAACACGGGGTATGGTTATGTATCCTCTTGAACACCTATTATGTTTCTTATAATGACACCTGATTTGTATTTCAAACACTGAATATCAGAAAGTTGTCAGTTATTCTCCGCTGATGTGTCTGATTGTACGTCCAACTGAGGAATATCATCTACATCTGTGAATTCAGGCAAGGGATTCTTGTCGCTCTGTTTTGCTCCCAACTTCTGAAGCTTGCCACATGTGGTGAGAATACTCTGTCCCGTAGGTGCCAATTTGCGTGAACCTTCCTCGTATGCCTTGTTTGCTTTCTGCAAAGCAGTGCCAATATCTTGATATTTTCTCATGAACTGTCCCACACGATCCAGCATTTCATTCGCCAGACTATACACTTTCTCGTGATTCTGAGCCTGCGCAATCTGCGTCCAAGTGAGATTGATAATGCGCAATGCAGCGAAAAGAGTTTGCTCGTCTGCTATAAAAACATTCTGTTGCATGGAGTTTCTCCACAAATCGGGTTGTGCATTGAGAGCAGTCCAGAGCGCAGAAGAGTGGGGCACAAACATGATCACATAGTCCATTCTTGCCTTTGGAGGCTTGATGTATGAAGAATAATCTTTCGTGGAAAGTTCCTTCACATGCTTTTTCAAACTTTCCAAATGCGCTTTCAAGTATCGCTTGCGGTCATCCTCATTTGTGGCATTTGCATAATCCATATAAGATGTGAGAGAAACTTTTGAGTCAATCACCACTTCTCTACGCTGGTCCAGATGTAAAATCACATCGGGACGCATGATTCCGCCATCTTCTGTATGTACAATTCTTCCTTCTGCATCTCGGATGTAAGGCTGTGTGTCATAATGAATGCCACGTTTCAGTCCTTGACTCTCCAGCAGTTCATCAAGTATGGCCTCACCCCAATCGCCCTGCACTCGGTTTCCTATGCGGAAAGTGCGGTTGAGTTCATCTGCGCTTTTCATGGCTGCTTCACTTTGTCGCATCATATTTTCTATGTTTGCTTTCATCTCGCCTCCCATCGCCGTCTGCTTCTCCGTGTTTTCTGCCATGACCTGCTTCATCTGATCAATAGTTTCGCGCAATGGATTGACAATCTGCCCAAGATTCATGGTGCTCGACTCAGTAAATTCCTTCTGACGCTGTTGCAACATATCATTTGTCGCCACTTTCATCTCATTTGTGTAGCGCATGGTCATTTCATCAAATTTTGCCTGTAAAGTACGCAGGGCTTCCTGATGCACCCGGTCTTTCTCTTGCATCATCGTCAAATGCGCCTGCTCCTTTTCTTGCAACATGGCGAAATACGACTGCTCTTTTTCCTGCATCATCGACAAATTTGCCTGTTCCTTTTCCTGCATCATGGCAAGATGTGTCTGTTCTTTCTCCTTCAACAAACGTTCGGTCTGGGCAGCATCACTCTTCAACTGTGCTTCAAGCACACCAACTTGTGTGGAGATTTGAGCATGACGTCTCTGAAGTACAAGTGCAGTGATGAGTGCGCCCATCAACGCACCTCCAACAATACAAAATATGATGATTGTAGTATCCATCTGATTTTCCTATATATATTAATAATGTGTAAAGTCACTTTTTATGGTATTGCCTTCATGTTGCAGTGACTCTTTCACATCGCAAAGTTATGACTTTTATCTTTTTTTGCCAAATTATTCAAACCGTTTTTCTCTAATAGCATCAAACAGGGTTGTAAATAGAAGAAGGGATATTTCTCCATGAATCATTCCACACGTTTTCTATTTAACATAACGTCCATTAAATAAGCAATGAAGCGAAAGAAGATTATTAACGCATCGAAAACAGTATATTATTCATCTGACACACAATCTGTTAATTATCTCTTGCAGATGGAACAAGTATGGAAGAAAAAATGAAGCATTGTTCATTGACTATTGAACTATTGTTCATTAGTCATTGAACCATTGTTCGTTGGCGCATGCAACATTGTTCATTTGAAGATCAAGCATGTTGAGTTTTCTAATGCAAGCTGGACGAACACTTTCTAATCACGTTGCCTTGCTTCACGAGGCGAACTGCTCCTTGAAGATGTTCCTTTATATCTTCTTCCGCAACCTTATACAGCCTGAGTGTCAGCGACCGAGGAAAACGATTGAAAAAAGGATCGGTCGTGATATACCAATGAAAAGACTCTACTTCCGGAAGGTTTTCAAGGGTTGTCCACAACAGAAAGAGACGTGTTCTTGCAGTCACCATCACACCATAGTTTTGATTTTTCAAGTGAGCCACACAAACAATGTGTTGTCGTATCTGCAAGTCCTGATCATATTCCTCCTTTGTTTTCTTTCGTGAGATGGAAATGTGTTTGCCATATTTAGTATTGATTGTCTTCATGATTTGTCGGAACACCTTTCCATGAGCAGAAGTATCTTGTATTTGGTTTGACAAGATATAATAATGAATCATCTCATGAATGATCGTGTCCTCCACTTCCTCCTCCGGCTGATCCAGCACAGTGCTGATGCAGAACTTGAAATCATAGAACTCCCATGTGCCATTCAGTTTTCGTCTTTTCATACACTTGACATGCCCGAGAGATTTCCTTGTTCTCACCATCTTAATCTCAGGCAACGACAGTTTACCCTCAAAGCATAACTCATTATACTCCAAAAACTTGTTTGTCACATACTCTTTCGTTGCTTTCATCTGTCAGCAAATAAAAATGGGCTGGATGTGTTAGTTCCAGCCCATTAAGTTTATGATTGGATATTGCTAATTATTGACCGTTATAAAGATAATTGGTCTTTACATTGGTTGTTGTCCAGTCAGCACTTCTACCAAAGTCATATTCACTGTTTTGTGCATTCACCCATCCAACAAAGTTAGGATAAGCCGTTTCAATATTTTGGTATTCTCTTGTCCACTTTGGAGGATTAGACTTGAATGGAATGCATATCTTCTGAGGAGCGATGCTCACCTCATGGCTTTCTGGCAATGTGAAGACATTCTTTGTTCCAGCATAACCAGTTGGAATCACAATGATAGGAATCAAATCTGGATTAGCCTCGGCCACATAGATGTCATTGATTTCAACTGGCTCGCTTGTTTTGCCAACACCAACATTGATTGGTCTGTACAGACCTGCATTGTCGGGTTGAGAGTCGCCCATCAACTTATGACAGTTGTGTGCTTCATCCTGTGAACCAATAAAGATTTCATAAGAACCACCTACAGCCTGCAGGGTGATGTGTGCCTGATACTTGTTACTTGCGCTTCCACCCTCGTTTTCAGTGAAATAGACGTCGTAAACAAGGTCGTTGAAGTCATAATCGAACGTGTTGCCAAGGTCTTCGCACATGATGCGGTACTTCTGGACTTCATCATCTGTAGTAAAGCCTACACCTGGAGTAATCTTAATAATGTAGTTGCTGTAGTAGCCATCATAGTCCTTGTAAGCAACCTTCTTAGGGCTTGTAGGTTGCCATGATGCATCGGTGTACCATTCCTGCACATATTCATACTTCATGTCAAAAGCCAGATACCAGCCATCATAATGTTTGCCATCACGACCTGTAAATGTCAGGTGCTTAAGAACCCATCTGTAGTTCCAAGCATCACCGCTACTTGAGAAAGCCTTGAAGTCTTCAGTCGTTGCATCCGTGAAATACATGATGGCTCTGTATGACTCGCCATTTATACCTCCTCCTGAAGTTGCGCTCCAAGTTTGCGTGTTGATTCCTGTTGGGTTATTACTTGAAATCAAAGACGTATTGCCTGCGTTGTTGTTGTAGATGTGGGCGACTTCACCTCCATCCTTCCTCAAAGCATCCAACTGGTCAAGTTGAAACTCTGCCTCTGTATATTGACCTGGCGTGATAGGGTTTCCATTTTCATCCCTATCTGTATCATTTCCATCTCTATCTTTATAATAAATAGAAACCTTCTTGTCCCACACACCTGTGTACTGAACCTTGTTTGCCACGTCCTTGTCATTCACCTCGTCCCATGTGCTCAATCCTTCGTCAGACATCTCACCATAATAACTGCGGTCATAGTCTTTTGAAATACACTGAGTGAAGAAGTTGTCTGTCAAGCATTTGTCTGAGACAGGATTTTGATGCGTGCGGAACCATGTGGACACATACAAGATTTCTTCGTCTGTGACATCACCATATATAGGATTTAAACTGTTTCCCTGATAACCTCTCATGAATGCTTCCATCTCTGCTTGTGTTTTGCCACCAGTCCACTGTTGTGCATAATACAAGTTGTCCACGTATGAAGGAAAGCCTGGAACAGGAAGTTGTTCCTGAGTGGTGTAGGTGTATCCAGTGTAGGTGTTGTGATTGTTCACATCAGCATACTGGAAAGTGATCCATTCATTATTGTTAGGTTGGTTGGCACGAGTGCGTCTGGTCTCTGCTGTTGTTGGGAAACCCCACGTGTGATTGGGGTCTACACCTCCGTAGTGCTCAACGAAATTCGCTTCGTATTCCTTGATGACCTCTAATTCCTCGTCAGTCATATTGATAGCCTGATCAGAAAGTCCTGGGTCATACTCGCTACATGCAGCAAGCAAGCCAAATGCTGTTACAGTTGTGAGAAAATGTTTGATGTTCATAACATTCATCGATTAAATTTTAATATATAAGTTTTGTTCCAAATCTGTTCTATGTCATTAAGAACGTTGCAAATTTACAAAGATTTTAAGTATAAATTGCATTCTTTTGTACTAAAATGAGAAAAAAGTGTCTTTTTCAATGCTTTTCGTGCGATTTTGTTTTTTTAGACAAATAAAACATGTACCTTTGTGACAAGTTAAGATAAAGAGTGAAAGATGAGGAGTACACCCTCCCCCACTCAAATGCTTTTTTATATATTCACCAACAACTGATTTCTCTATGCAAAGATACATAACACTATTTGTGCTCCTGACCAGTTTACTCTCTGCACATGCGCAAGACACAACCACAGCAGATGCTGAACAAGCCGCCCAGAAGGCTCGTGCAGCAGCCGCCGCTGCCGCTGAGATGCGGAAGAAGATTACTGTGAAGGGCCGTGAAACCGCTATTTCTGAGGATTTCCTCCGAGTGATCAAGGAACAGCAAGAGGAGAAGCACAAGAACCGGCTAAGGGCACAGCGCCGCACCGAGAACGACTCTACCCGCTGGGTGAGAAATCAATACAAGAGATTCAATTATCCCCACAAATGGTTTGCCGGAGGCAATATAGTGGCCAATGTGCTTGTTGCCGATAACATCACAGACCACCCTCCATTCCGCTACTTCAGCGATGCTGTTGGTCTGGGACTTGAGGCATACGTGGGACGAACCTGCCTGAAAAACCTGTCCGTGCGTGCTGGTCTGGGCATTCACAATACCAAGAACCGTGTGGACAGGGAGACTGTGGAGGACGCATGGCTGGGCTACCACCTCTATGAGGGGCATGGCTATTACCGTTTCACCACTATTGGATTGTTTGGCGATGTGATGTTTGATGTGACAGGTTGCGCCACCTCCGAGTGGTTTCATCCTCTTCATGTGAATGTCTTTCTTGGTGTGGGCGTGGCATCTTGCGGCAAGAAGAAGTTGAAAGGAACATGGCTTATTGATCCTATTCCCAATGCCGACAAGATGATAACAGGGCATGAGAGCGCTGCCAGTTTTGAGCATCGTGTAAATCCTTCTTCAAACATTAGCTTTGGTGGTCGCATGGGTCTTAATTTCGACTATCGTGTGAGCAAAAACATGTCGATAGACCTTGAACTCATGGCCACTGTCACTGACGATTCTTTTGAAGGCATCAAGTTCGACGAACCATTCGACATATTCATGAAATGTTCTCTTGGTGCTCGATACTACTTCAATACAAAATAAGGAAATACTCCCTTAAGAACACCCCCCATACTTCTGCGAGCCTTCGATATGCCTTCGATAGACCTTCGATAGGAGTCTTGCATAATTCCACCACCTTTTTTCTTTGGTGGCATGAAGGAATATGAGGGCGAAGAAGAATGCTGAGACAAAGACAGGTGCAGGCATGAAAAACCTGCACCTGTCTATTTTTTGAATTTTGCGAAATGCTATTCTGTGAATTTATCACCATGCTCTATCCGTGAGTGAAAGCAACAGACCTGTCGCTTCCTTCCCACTCTCTCTCGGTACGGAAGGTCTGCCGACCCCTATAACACAATGCTTCCTGCTTCACTTCAGAAACTCACCAGGCAAGAAATCAGCGGTGGATTGCTTCCAATTAGGGTCGGGCATATACCACCAGAGGCTCTTGAAGTAGTCTGCAAGTTTCTTATCCTTGAACACATAGCCTCGGTGTGCATAAGGCAGGTTGCGCATGATGCGTTTAGCATCCAGGCCATCCGTGTTCATGTTGATAGGATTGCCGTCATCATCATATTCAGTGGCATATACATAGTTGCATCCTGCCCTACGGTCGTAGAAGCGTCCCAACAATGGAGCCTCCTCGCCACCAAAGAGATAATTGTCAGCAGAAATAATCCAAAAATTATTCTTTGGTTTGAAATTAGTGCCATGCCACTCGTAGGTGCCATTGCGCAAGGAGAACTCAAGAAAAGAGCACCAAGAGTTTTCGAGAGTGTGCATCTTGCCCACGCCACTGGTGACCCTCCACTCCCCTTCTGTCCAGTTGTCAGGGCTCAGGCAGAATTGCTTGGCTGTTCCATCAGCCACAATGCGGAGCGTGAAATCGTCTATCTGACGATTTGCCCATCGCATGGCAGGCAGCAACCAATAGGGCACTTCAAAGCATCTAAACACACCGTTTGACATCTTATAGCGATAAGTGTGATGCACCACATTCTTGCCCTTCTTGAAGTTGCCTTTGAACACATAAGCGTATGAATAACTCATATACTTATCTGTCTCGCTATTGTAAAGCATGCTGACATCCTCATCTTCGGAAGGAGTTTCCCACACCTTGAGGTCAATAGGCTTGAAGTTGGTATGAGTTTCTTCTTCATCTACCACTGTCTGCTCCATGAGATAATTCTTGTAGTCCAGTTTAGAGCCATTCATGGTTACTGTAAAATCGTAGATGTAGGGATGCTTGAAATCCTTCTTGTAACTGTTGGATTCTCCTGGTGTGTAGGGAGCAGAAGCCTCAAAGCCCATATCCACCACCTTGTCCGCACCTGTGTTGGTGAACTCGTAGAGCACATCTACACGCGCATAATCAGAGTTGTCGAGTGTGATGGTCAGTACCTCCTTGGTCACAGCCACATCAGTTTCGTTGATGGGCACTATCTGACTACCATTCACATAGAATACACCATCGTTGGCACTTGCCGCAATGGCTAAAAGCCACAGAAGAGCACTTGTTAAAACTTTCATCTTTTATTCGGGTTTTAGTTCATTGTTTCTTTTTGATGGGAAGGTAAAAGATTAGATAGCCTACCTTTCTCCACATTATTATATAATAGTGATGCAAATATACAAAAAAGCCATCATATTCAATGAGGATAAAAAATATTTTACGAATAAAGTGTGAAAGAAGCATCATGACATATGGATTATTCACATTATCCTAAAAGTTTTGTGCGTTTCCTTGGCTCATTGACGACAATATTGTAAATTTGTCAGCAATATCACTCTGGCAAAACACTCCTCTTTATGAGAAAGATGCTTCCCACCTGTCTATACACTCATTCGTCTGCTGTAGCCAACCAATGCGCAACAAGTACTGTCCTAAGAAGAGAGGAAGAGAAGGTTTCGCCTCATTTTCATTAATTGTTTTACAAAATACGTTTCCCGTTTTGACTTTTGCTTCTTCCAATCGTATCATGGATATCAACAAGCAAGAGCAAACCATCAACAAGTAAGAATGACCTGATGCAGACAATCAGCAAAGATATAGTGAGGCGATGCAAGGATGGCGACAAAAATGCTTTCCGAATGATTGTAGTGCAGTATCAGCGAATGATTTTCTCTTTAGCCATCAAAATGCTGGGGGATGAGGAAGAGGCCAAAGACACTGTACAGGATGTGTTCATGAAGGCTTGGCTGGAGATGAGACGATATGACGAGCAATACGAACTATCCACTTGGCTCTACACAATTGCTTCGAGAGTCTGTCTGGACAAAAAGAGAAAGATGAAGCGAATAGTGCCATTGCCAACAGACGAGGAGGTGCTGAGAGACTACTGTGCCTCTGACATGCAACACCAACTTGAGAATAGAGAGTGGGTCTCAATTGTGAGAGTGATAGCAGAAGGATTGAGCGACAAACAAAGACTTGTCTTTACGCTCAGTCAGTTGGAAGGGCTCAAATCCCAACAAATAGAGGAAATCACAGGATTGGATGCTACTCAAGTGAAGAGCAATCTCTATGTGGCAAGGAAATCAGTAAAGGAACGATTAAAAAAACTGGGATATGAAGAATAGCAAGATTGATGGCATTCTCAAAGGCTTGAGAGGGCAAAACCCTCAAGTGGATCATGAGAATCTGCTGGTGGATAGCATTATGGATGCTCTGCCCGACTTGGATAAGGTCGTGCCACTTGCAGCAGAAGAGACAGACACAAAGCAGGAAGAGACGCAGGTCTCTCGCTTCATCATCATGTTGAGAACTATCTCCTCAGTTGCAGCGGCTGTACTGATAGGTCTTTTCATTTGGGTTAGTCAGCACCCCGCAGAACAGGAAGAGGCGATTGTCCACCGTCAAGCACTGGACAACTATAGTCAATCAAAGGGAATCATCAGTAGTGCTACTTCGCCCTCTGAACTCAGAGGCAAGTATGTCGAACTGAAGATTAAAGAGAATAGAAAGAACAACTTAATCAGTATGTATCATGAAAGATAGGAAAATCTATAGGCTCTTCTTGGCAGTAGCTTTGTTGCTGATGGTCTCATGCAACGAATATCATGCCAAAATCCATACCACCATTCATGAGGATGGCACATGTGCAAGAACTGTGGAGATTAACAAAGTGCGACATCAACAGGAGATGGAGGAAGACTCATTGTGCGAGGATTCGGACAAGGAAGATGTCTATATTCCGGAATGGTTTGACCAGTTTGAATGTCATATAGACTCTGCCACCATGGTGTTTGACGATACCTGGCAGAAGACATGGAGTGTGGCTGATGACACCGCTCAATACGCTTTCCCTATCAAGCAAGGCATCAAGGAAAAAGATTTGATTGTCACTGCTCATCAGAACTTTGGTTCGGTGGATGAGATGTGCAAGAAGACACCTTTCAGATATAACAATCGTATGTATGACGTGAAAGGAGAGTTTAAGAAGATTTTCAGATGGTTCTATACAGAGTACACTTATACAGAGACTTACCAAAATGTATCTGATATGTTTGTCAAACCTCTTGGTAACTATATGGAAGAAGACGTGGCATCCTACTGGCTGACAGGCACACCTCATCTGACAGAAGGATTAACAGGTGCAGAGGCAAAGGATAAGTTGGATGGTGTAGAGTCTCATTACGAGAAATGGCTTAATGAAAACCTTTTGGAAGATCTTTGCAATCTGATAGAACAACACTATGACGAAATCGTGGACGCACCCATCAGCAAGGAGGAGTTCCATGCCAAGAGAGAGGCTTTGCTTAACTATGTAGATGAGAATGGTTTCTATCTGGAAGAAGAGAATGGACTGGAAGAACTCTTCTTCGGTTTCTTCAACACTAAGGTGTATAGCGACCTGGTGGCTGATGGCACACAGCATGGCAAAGAACTGGAAAAGATATTCAACGACAAATATCTTGATCTTTGGGCTTATCCTCAGAAAGGTGCTGACTACGAGCTGGATATGCCAGGAGAAATCATCAATGCTGGTTCGGGTAAGATTGAGAACGGCAAGGCTGTGTATCAGTTAAGCGTGAGGAACTTCCTGCAAAAGGACTATACGATCAGTGCCACTTCAAGAAAGACCAATTACTGGGCATACATTATATTATTTATAGTGCTGGCAGTTGCCATAGGTAGTTTCATTTATAAAAAGAGAAAATAAAATCGACGATGATGATGAAAAGAGTATTAGGACTGATCACGGCTGTGATGGTATGTGAGATGATTTGTGCCCAGGTATTTGTAATGTCTTTTCCCAATTATGACAACACGACAAGTAAGAATGATTCCACCTCCTCCCGTGTGCTGACCATGACAGCCAGCATCGCCGATCACATCTCACATGTGGCCATCACCAATGCCAAATGTGAACTGCTGGCTGCTGCCGACTCCTCCTATGTGGATAGTGTCCAAGTGGAAAAGTGGGAAGAAGGAGACTATAAGGTTTGTTGGGCAAGTTTTCAAATCAAGCAACCTGGTTCCTACCTGCTGAAGGTAGAGGCAGAGGGTTATACCACCCAATATGTGCCAGTGAACGTGAAGAGAATCTACAAGCGCGAACTAATGCAGGAACTCAAGACAATCTACCTGAAGAAACAACCAAAGAAGAATGACATCCTACTGGGTGAAGTGGTGGTGAAAGCAACCAAGCTGAAGTTCTACATGAATGGCGACACGCTCGTGTATGATGCAGATGCCTTTAATCTGGCAGAAGGCTCTATGCTCGATGGACTCATCAAGAAACTTCCTGGTGTGAAGATGGAGAAAGGTGGTGTGATTAAAGTGAATGGAAGAAAGATTGATGCCTTGCTCCTCAATGGAAAGGACTTCTTCAATTCAGACCGTGAACTCATGTTGGAAAACATGCCTGCCTATATGGTCAAGAATGTGCAGGCCTACGACCGTGTTCCCAAGCATGTGGTGGGCACAGCACAAGAGAAGAACACCGCGAAGGAGTTTGTGATGAACGTGAAACTGAAGAAAGAGTATCAGAGCGGCTGGCTTGTCAATTCCAATCTGGGTGGTGGTCTGCCGATGAGAGATGCCACAGGAGACTCATCAGAGAAACGCTACCTGGCTCGTTTCTTTGCTCTTAGATTCAGCGACAACTCTCGCATGACATTCTATGCCAATGCCAACAACCTGAATGACAGCCGTCAGCCAGGAGAAGAAAACGAATGGACTCCTTCCGAACAGGCTCGTGGTTTACAGAAAAACCTGATGGCAGGCATCAACTATAATTATACAAAAGGAGAACGGTTTGACTATGATGGCAGTGTGAATGGCAGTTATAGCGAAACCGACAATGCGCAATATACGAACTCTGGACGCTATACGGGCGACGTGCAGACCTTCTCCAAGTCGATGAACGCAGGTCGCAGCTACGACTTCAGTACAAGTACCTATCACAACATCAGTTATTGGGGGCGTTCCTCCACCCTGTGGAAATACTTCAAGGGAGTCTCCTTTGAGTTCAACCCCAACTTCAGTTACAATCGCTTCAATCGCAACTCCAGCGATGCCTCCGTGCAACTCTCCGACGATGTGGCATCCCAACTGGGCAAAGCTTGGCTCGATAGCATCAAAGCCCCACAGGCTGGCGAACTGCTCAAGCAATATGCCATCCACCGCTCAATCACCACTGCCAAAGGCGATGGTCACTCCAGTTCTGCCAACCTGACCTTGCAGACCTTCTTCTCGCCTGCTCACAATGACTTTCTGCGTTTCAGAATCAATGCAGGATACACCTTCAACGACAACAAGAACCATGACTATAACCACTACACCCTCACCTACCCTCATGCTACTGCTACCATGACAGCAGACGAACTGGAAGAAAAATCCATGAGTCCAGACCTGCGCAACCGTTTCAACAATAATATCAGTCGCAACAGCGAGTTCAATGTGAGCACTCATGGCTTCCTCATGCTGGACAAGAAGATGCGCAACACCATCAGCCTGAGTTATGAATACCGCTACAGCCACGACAAGAGCAACCTTTCTCTCTATCTGCTCAACAAACTCGACACATGGAAGAACTTCGAACAGCACCCCATCGGCAGTCTTCCTTCTGCAGATGCGCTATTGATGGCACTGGACAAGGGCAACTCTTCTCGCTCGGAAACAACCCATCACACTCACACCATCAATGCAGGATATAACTACATGATGTATAATGACACGACCAAGAACTCATGCAACATGAATGTAGGTCTCAAGATGCCGTTCGACCGTGAGAGCCTCGACTACCACCAGCGTGGTGTGGACACCCTTGCCCTGCGCAACACATTCCTGCCATCGCCCTTCATCGGCATTCAACTCTACAACAGTAAGAAGATGACGGGTCTTTCCTTCACCTACAACCTCAATCTGTCAGCACCCACCCTCACCACACTGCTCAACATAACCAATGATGCCAACCCACTGAACGAGATACGTGGCAATGCCCACCTGAAAAAAACTCTTCAGCACAGCATCATTCTCCTCGGCAACGCCAAGTGGCACAAACTGATGTATCATGGCAGCACAAGCCTCACAGTCTCGCAGAACGACATTGCCACAAGCGTGATATATGATATGGAGGCTGGAGGTAAGACCATAGCCCAGCCTGTCAATGTCAACGGCAACTGGAATGCAGGAGCAGATGCAGGTGTTGATTTCCCTGTGGGCAAGTTTAATTTCAGCAACAATATCACCTACAACTACTACCACAGCGTGGACCTCTCAGGCACAGATGCCTCATTGGGTGCTATCCGCTCAGTGGTGAACAACAACAATCTCAACAATTATCTTCGGGTTACATACGAACCCACCGACAAGATGGAGTTCGTCCTGGATGGTCGTATGAGTTATCAGAATCAAAGTTCCAAACGTGCAGGCTTCAATCCTGTCAATGCCTTCGACTTCAACTACGGTATTCGCACCACCATAGAATTGCCACTCAATTTCCAAGTCTCCACCGACCTGACCATGTACTCCCGTCGTGGATATGCCGACAAGACAAGCAACACCAACGAACTCGTGTGGAACGCACGCATCTCCAAGCGTTTCATGAAAGGCAATCTGATTGTGCAACTGGACGGTTTTGACATCCTCGGCAACCTCAGCAATGTCTATCGCAGTGTGAATGCACAAGGCTACACCGAGACCTTCTACAATGTCATCCCTTCCTACTGCCTGCTCCATGTCGGATGGAAACTCAACAAGAAGCAAAAGAAACAAGCGGATGCCGACATGATGTAAGCCCTTCCTCCCTCTGCACATCCATGCCAGCCCGAGGACTGAAACCACGATGTCCGATACCAGCCATCCATGCGTGAGTTGGGGACAAAAAAGCAGATGTTTGTGAGGATGAAATATCAGGAATCTCCCTCAAATAGACATCTTGCATGATAGAAGCATTCTTCATGCTTGAACGAACAATTGTTCATTGACCAACGAACAATGACCTCAGTTCGGGATAAGAAATCTCTAAAACAGTTGGGAAAAAAGTTGGTAGTCCAACAAATATTTTGTATCTTTATGTGTGAAAATCAATTAGTTACAAGAATATAAGCTATGACTACCGGTTACAAAGTTACAGAATTATTTTGTGTTATTGACGAGCTTTGCAAGTATTTTGAGTCAGAGAATGCAGGAAAAATGTTTTTGAGCGATGATGGAAGGAAGCGAAGAAACCG
>Ga0123334_1003954_pt1 | contig 15556 bp, 14 predicted proteins | sample BiotimSIPDNA_FD_89706 | JGI IMG/M metagenome (GOLD analysis project Ga0123334, IMG submission 89706) | Anaerobic biogas reactor microbial communites from Washington, USA - Biogas_R1 time_0 SIP DNA | ecosystem: Engineered > Bioreactor > Anaerobic > Unclassified | place: Washington, USA... | reverse complement strand
GCCCCAACCAGCCATGCTTCTTCGCCATCTGTGCGCACGTAGGCTTCTTGTAAGCTCATTTTCCCCTGACGAATCGATTTAATTTCCGTACCTTTCAGCACCAATCCAGCTTCATAAGTATCACTTATAAAATATTCAAATCGCGCTTTGCGATTTGTTGAAACAACTTTAACATCCATGTCGCTTATTTTAACATATTCCGTTCATGAAAGCTTTTCGGAAACAAAACCTTACTTTTCCATTAAAGTGTCATGAATAAATTGCACAGCCGCGTCACCCCATTTATACACGAACAAATACAAATTCGCGGATGGAATATACTCCCTGCCTGCCTGAATATGTTCTTTTGAAAATTGTGCCGCGTGGATGTTTTCGACTTCAAACTCTTTTGCCAAACAATTGCCAAGACTCACCAATTCCTCAATAGACAGATCTGTTAAGAGGTTTCCGCGAAAATCTTTTACCAGCGAAGGAATTTTTAGAATCATACTGGGGTTTTTCATGCGTTCAAACATAGCCTTTAGCACCAATGTTTGATTTGACACACGAAAATCATCGGTATATTTCATGCGTATGCGCATCAGAACCAAGGCTTCCAAGCCATCCAAATGCTGTGGACCGGATGGATAAAAGCCGAAATAATCATCCTCAACCGCCTGAGGCAAATCGACATCCACCCCACCAACCGCGTCAATAATCGAGCGCACCAATGTGAAATTAACCACCACATAATGATCCGTTTTTACGCCAAAATTGTAATCGATCGCTTCAGCCAGCGAGTGAGCGCCATTTCCACCACCTACGTAGCGATTGACAGCCTCTGTACCCAAAAAGTAAGCTTGGTTAATTTTCATCGGGCTTGCCATATCCGTGCGTCCTTCAGGAAAATAAATCATCATATCCCTTGGCAAAGAAATCATATTGATTCTTTTGTTGGCAAAATCGATGCGAATAAGACGAATGACATCAGCCAAACCACTACGGTAGGTATCCGTTTTGGAATCCGTTCCCACCAACAGAAAAATCATTGGCGAATCATAATTACAAACCGAAGGTGTTTGTGTCACCTCCGGTTCAGGTGTATCTTCGACTAAAAGAGGTGGTTCAGCCAGCTGGGTTGGAAAAGTGATTTGTGTAATTATTTCTTGCTTTTCTTTTTCTGTTTTTGCGTCATGATATGCCATCACAGTTGCCCGCTGGGGATTGATTTCCTCGTTCAACTTTTCGCTGATAGGTTTCTTCATCATGGGCATAAGAAATAGTACATATGCCAACGCCAAAAAAACAATCACCGCTAATAACGCTAACGGAAATATCTTTAGAATGCGTAATCCCAAAGGAGATTGCGAATGCTGTGTTGCCTTTTTAAGATCAATTTTTTGTGTATCTTCATTGTTAGTTTCCATTTTTCTCTCCTTTTCCATATAAGCTCGTTTTTGCTCGTTAGAAAGAAAATAATGGCACTTTTATCTTGCTGATTTTTATCACTCTCTATTTTATCATTTTTATACAAGTCGATTTCTTTCCTTTACTGTCTTGGTTTACAATTAAGAAAAATGAAGACCCATCTTCCTGCAAATTGTTGGTAAAAATGAGTTAATTCGATATATAGGTGAGAAATGGCAAAAGAAATCGTATTGGCATTAGGTGGTGGCGGCGTGAGAGGATGCGCGCATATTGGCACGTATCGATGTCTTTTGGATCATGGATATAAAATCAAGGGCATCGCTGGGTCAAGCGCGGGAGGTATGTTTGGCGCGACATTTGCCTCGGGTGTGGACCTCGATGAAATCGAAGATGTCGTCATCAAGTTCTTCAAACATCCCGATTTTAGCCGTCGCTGGGGTGATGCCGCGTTTGGCGGAACTGCACATCTTGAAGACGCCTTATCGCCTTTCATCGGTGACAAAAACATTGAAGATTTCCCGATTCCCTTTGTTGCTACCGCTGTCAGCATTACTACTGGCGAACAGGTCACCATTACAAAAGGAAATGCTTTGCAAGCTGTATTGGCGACCATAGCCATACCAGGTGTCTTTCCAAGTCAATATGTTAAAGAAAATATTCTGGTTGATGGCGCGGTTTTGGATCCTGTCCCGGTTGAACTTGCCCGCCGGTTTGACTCTTCATTGCCGGTAGTAGCTGTGCCTCTCCACTATCGTCCCAATGATTTCAGACCAGACCAGATGTGGTTACCATTCTCTGACTATCTCCCTGAAGCGATCTTCAAAGTCATCGTAAACACACGTTTCGGAGATATGATGCGTTCAATGAATACCTCCATGGAACTTATCAGTTCCCGTTTAGCCCAACTTTCACTTGAAGAAGCCAAACCAGATATTATCGTCAAACCTATCGTTGGCCAATATGGCGCGCTTGAGCCTATCGTTCCGGAAAAACTCATCGAGGAAGGCTATCGGGCGATGGAAGAATGTTTGCCAAAACTCAAGGCAAGCTATTCTTTGAAAAACGCTTTTATTAGAATAACAAAATATGGGGGATTAAAGAAGCCGTAAGTATAGTTTTACCCGCGGCGCAAAACTGCGATGAGTGCCAAAAAGAAACCCAAACCAGCCAGAACTACGATGATATAACCCATCGGAATACCCCCTGTGGCTGTCGCGCCATCCGTGACTTGATAAGTCGGAATTTGCAAAGGCGGTGGCTCAGTAAAAGTGGGTAATCGGGTTGGCATCTGGGTAATAATGAACTGCGCTGCCAGGGTTGGATCTATCGTCTTGGTCACCAAAGGCACCTCAGTTGGTGGCGGCTCAAGCATGGGCAATTCACCACCATGAACCTCAACCATCACCTTCCACACCCAACCTTTACCATCCGGAGCGCCGACATAATCGATTAACACATAATCGCCATAATATCCATAGGCTTTTGCTTCCTGACCTACCTGGAAGAGTCCCAGTAAGGTTGACGTTGAGCTTGGATAGGCACGAACGTTCAAAGATTCCGTTGGTTGACCAATTGCGCGCACATACAAGCCTCGCGGAGAACTGGTCACCGTGGGCATAGAAACGGTAGGAAACTGTCCCCAAACTTGCTGGGTGAGATTAGGCAACAAGCTTAATCCAATTATCGCCAACAGTAAGCAAACAAATAAAAGGACTTTTGTCCCTTTCTTTTGAAAAAACCGTAGATTATCAGCGTTCTTCATTTCAACAACGATTATAATCGAAAGCAGCAAAGATAAGGTTATAGATTATGAATACACGTATTTATCATGGAAATATCACCCCCGAAGATTTTTCAAACAGCTTGTTAGCTAACTTTGATCGCAAAAACTACCGCGTTCAAAAGTTTGGCAATCCAACGCATTTGGCAGTGCAAATCGCGACAGGATCGAGCAAACGCTCCGGGCAAACAGCCATTACCGCCAACATCATGCGGGTGCCTGATGGCGTGAGTGTGACTTTAAGTAAACAGGACTGGATTGGTCTTGCTGCCAGTTTAGGAACAACAGCCTTGGCCGCGATACGAAATCCCCTCGCGCTGCTCAATCGGTTGGATGACATCGCTCAGGATATCAAGTCTGTTCAGCTTGAAGATAAAGTATGGGAAGTTCTCGATACTACCGCCAAACAGCTTGGAACGGGTTTCACTCTCTCCGAACGCCTCAATCGAAGTGTCTGTCCGTATTGCGATACCGCCAACGAAGTGAGTAGCAGCCATTGTATAGCTTGTGGAGCGCCATTGGGAGAATTGGTTCCAAAAACGTGTCTTAATTGTGGCTTTGTTGTTAATCAAGATGAAGAAAGCTGTCCGAACTGTCAGTTTAAACTTGACCAGCCTATTCTTTAGTACAATATTATATATATTGGCATTCATGCCCTAAGATCATTCAACCGGCTTTGCCGGCAACGACATTATTGAGGAAAAAATGATCAAGATTATCGCCGATACCACCTGTGGTATTCCAGTAGCAACGTTGCAAGCCGCAGGCATTCAAGTCATGCCCCAGATTATCAATTTCGAGGACGGTTCTTACCGTGACGACAATGAAATAGATACTGCTACTTTCCTTAAAAAGTTACGCGAATCCAAGGTACTTCCTAAAACTGCCGCGCCACCCCACGCTTTATACACTCCAATTTACCAGAAAGTGCTTGATGAGGGTCACTCTGTTTTGGTCATCACCCCGTCTGCAGAGGTAAGTGGCACTTATCGCAGCGCGATGATTGCCGCCAAAGAATTTGAGACTGACCGCATTCAAATTGTTGACACGCGCACAATCGGTGGTGGACTGGGTTCCATTGTCTTGCAAGCTCAAGAATGGGCTAATGATGGGATGGGTATGGAAGAACTCGTTAGCAAGGTTCAATCCTTATCAAAGCGGGAATGCGTATTCTTTATTGTTCCCACACTTGATTACCTTCTCAAAGGAGGGCGCATCGGCAGTGCCGCGAAATTTATTGGCACTCTATTAAAAATAGTCCCCATTCTGACCGCCATAGATGGACGGGTTGCACCTTTTGAAAAGGTACGCACACTCAGACAAGCCAAGAAACGTCTTTTAAACCTCATTATTGAAATTTGCAAGGATAATCCTAATCCACGCATTTCGATTAGCCATTGCGACGATCCCAGAGGAGCCAACGACCTTAAAAACACCATTGAAAAACGTCTCGGTATAAAGAACACACCCATCTATCTGGTACCTCCTGCCATTGTCGTGCATGCTGGACCAGAACTCCTTTCAATGAGTTGTTTCATCAGCGAAGATAAACAACTTTAAAGGTGTGTGTTCTATAATTGATTATGAGCGATATTGAAGCCATCTACAGTGATGACGACATATTAGTCATCAATAAACCAAGTGGTGTATTGTCCATTGCGGATGGTTACAATGCAGATATACCCCACCTCAGGAGCCTGCTCGAACCAGACTTCGGTCGGCTTTGGATGGTTCACCGTCTGGACAAAGAAAGCAGTGGCGTGATGGTACTTGCCAGAAATGCCCAGGCGCATAAATCTCTTAACCAACAATTCAAGGAAAGACTGGTGGAAAAAATTTATCACGCGCTGGTCTTTCCATGCCCAAAATGGCAATCTCAGGTTATCGACCTGCCATTATCCATTAACACAGGCAGAAAACATCTCACACGTGTTGACTTTGAAAAAGGGAAACCTGCCTACTCTCATTTTAAAGTCCTTAATATTTCTTCTTCATGTTGCTTACTGGAATGTGCCATTACAACGGGTTACCGGCACCAAATACGCGCCCATCTTTATCAGCTGGGCATCGGCATTCTGGGCGACCCGCTCTACTGTCCCCCACAAAACCACTGGAAAGCTCATTCCTTCGCGAGGATGATGCTACACGCCAGCAGAATAAGCTTTTCCCATCCAATCAAAAATTTTTCTGTCAGTTTTTCAGCAAAAACGCCCGACTTATTTTTTGATCTGCTTGAAACTACATTTCCCACAGACTGGGATACTGACGCTTCATTGACCTAAAACGCGTTCCACCAATAATGATGTGATCCAAAAAGTGCATATCCAAAAATTTAGCCGCTTCAATTACTGCCCGTGTTAGATTAACATCTTCAGGGCTCTCGGTTGGATCACCTGATGGATGATTATGCACCAGCATAATGGCGTAAGCGCCCTTGCGCAAAGCCGTCTGATACACTTCAGCTACGCGCACTGTCGCTGAATCCTGGGTGCCTTTATAGAGCTTTTCAAGGCCTAAAAACCGGTTACGAACGTCCAGACGAACAACCCACAATTCTTCCTGTTCTTTGGCGCGAAGCTCATGCCCAACTAAACGCACTACATCTTCAGGACTGCTAATGACAGCTTTCTGATGGATAGCTTCAAGTGCCATGCGATTACCGAGTTCAACAGCAGCTTTGATGCGTGTCGCTTTTGCTTCGCCAACACCTTTATAACTCATCAGGGACTCAATGCTATGCCGATGAATGCCCTGAAATCCACCCATTCCAGCCAATATCTCACCACCCAGCTCTATCGCGTTTTGTCCCTTTGTGCCACTGCCCAATAAAATGGCCAAAAGTTCCGCGTTGCTCAACACTTCTACGCCATCAGACATCAAACGCTCGCGTGGTCGATCGAAATCTTGCATGTCATTTATTCGTCTGGAATTGGTCTCTCTTTTCATAAAAAACATTATACCTTAGCGTCTTTAGTTTAAGGCATGATATAATTTTGTTATCAATGATAGAGAGAGGTAGTTAAATGAAAATTGCAACATTCCCTGCGAACTATTCCTCGGTTAGACTGATCTGCAACATTGTCGCTGACCGTGCCAAATCCATTAGTTTTTCTTCGCGCGACCTTTATGGAATCGAATTAGCTGTTGATGAGGCCTGCGCTAATATCATTGACCACGCTTACGGTGGCGAGAACCTTGGCACCATCGATTTGTTTGTCCAAACCGAAAACAACGAAATCAAAATCATTCTCGAGGATAACGGAAAAGCTTTTGAACCTGCTGAAGTTCTCCCTCCGGATTTGGAAAGTCCACTGGAAATCCGGGCTGAACGCGGTTTAGGGCTCTTCTTAATCAAAACCCTGATGGACGATGTCTTCTTTGATGCACCCAAACCTGGATTAAATCGTTTAACGATGATCAAGCGTTTAAAAGCTTAGACTAAACAGTCGCCTTCTCGGAGGAACAATGGACTCCAAAGATCATCCAGGTCAAAACAAGACCTTTGATGAATCATACGTCAATGCGACCAAACCGGTCTTGCCAGGCGAACGTCGTGAATTACGGAGAAAACAACTCGAAATTATCGCCAAAGTCAGCAAGTCGATTACCGGGACGCTTGACCTGAACCGGCTTTTAAAGCGAATTACCTCTCTGGTTCATAAAGAGTTTGGTTATCCCTTTGTTCATATTTTCTTAGTGCATTATGTTCCTCAAACCATTGAATTTGGCTTTGGAAGTGGCGCACGTGCCAAAGATTACAAAGACATCAAGGTCAGTTTTGACATTCAATCACCAATCGGGCTCATTCCCCGGGCGGTGCGTACCCGTCAAACCCAAATTTCAAACGATGTTTCCAGCGACCCTCAGTATCTTTTATACAAGCCTGAAGATGCAGTAACAAATTCCGAATTGGTCGTGCCATTGGTCTATGGCGATCAAATCTTAGGCGTTTTGGATGTGCAATCTGACAAAATTAATGCCTTTGACACAGAGGATGTCGAGGTACTTGAAACGCTAAGCGCTCACATTGCTATCGCCATCAACAATGCCAACATGTACCGCTCAGAAGTCTGGCGGCGTAAAGGTGCCGAAAGCTTACGCGATATTGCTCTCCTTCTCGCTGAAAACATCAGCCTTAATGATCTCTACCAAACTATATTCAAAAAAATGCAGGCTCTATTGCCAAGCACCATTGCCAGCATTTGGTTATTCGAACCGACTGAAGAAGACAAGCCACCTTCTGTTTTGACTTTGGTATCCAGTCGAACAAGCCAAAAAAACACACGGAAACCCAGAGATATCACAATCAACATTGCTGATGTTTGGTTTAAAGAAGTCCTTGAAAAGGATCATGCCATCATCCGCCTAACCGGTGATCCAAGCGATCCTTTCTTTCAACGTGGTTACTTAAATGAAAATTTCTCAGCTATTGCCGCTCCTCTTTCAACAGGTGGCAAACAGTTGGGTGTTTTGTTACTGCATGAAAACAGCTTCGGCCGCTATGGGAACGAATCCCGTAATATCACCGCGTCTTTTGCCGGTTATACTGCTGTCGCGATTGAAAACAGTCGGTTAAGCGCAGAATCGGTTGACCAGGCCTGGGTATCCACCATCCTTTTACAAGTCGCTCTGGCAACACAAACCCTGACAACCATTCCAGATCTCATTGAAACAATCGGGCAATTAACCATCGCTCTGATCGATGGGCGCCTGGGAGGCATTTTAATGCCTCAGACAGTAGGTTCTGGCTTTTTCATGCCAGCACTTTATGGCAAAGTCAACGAGCAACAAGCTGATAAGATTTCGGCTGAAGTATTCAATGAAGAAATCTTCAAGAAAATGAGATTTGACGAAATAGAACGTGCCGTCCCAGCTTCAGATTTTACAAGCAAGTTCCGCAAACTTTTCAAGCTCCGTGATAACGAAGTTGTGCTCCTTTTCCCATTAGTCGCCCATAACCAAACCATGGGCATCCTCATGCATGTCATTAAAAGGGATTCACTTCATACCAACCCAGAAAACCTGCTCGGCAAACAACGTTTCACGCTTTTACGTGGCATCGCGCAACAAACCGCAATTAACTTACAAAACATCAACCTGGTTCACGAACGACAGGAAGAAAGCTATATTTCCAGCGTCTTGCTGCAACTTTCAAACTACTTTGTTACCAGTGGCAGCCTTTCACGCGCTCTGGAGCTACTGTGTGAATCGCTCTACCCGCTCATTGGGGCTGAAGATGTCCTTATTCTTGAACGTATTGAGGATGGCAGTTTTTTTGTGCGCTCTTTGCTTAGCAAACACCTTTCCAGGGCGGAAGAAAACCAGTTCTTAGGCAAAAAATATCCACGCGAAATCTTTGACCCACTTAAAAAAGAAGGTGAAGGCACCAAACTTTTTGTCAAACCTCATACTTGGTACAAACAGTTGGGTCTGCATAACGAAAAAAATCAGCATACAAAAACAAACAACCTTGAAACACTCATTGCTCCTCTGACAATGCCCGCGGAGGATTATGGTTTACTGGTAGTCACCTTGCGTGATCTCAAAGACAGAGATCATCGTAAATCTCTCCTGGTTGAAATCGCCGACCAAATCGCTTCAGCGGTGCAAAACAACCATTTGCAGTATGTTCAGAATCTGCAAACTTTAATTGAACGGGAATTTCAACTCGCGCGCCAAATCCAAAAAACTTTTCTGCCCGAAAAATTGCCGGATATCCCAGGCTACGCCATTGCCGTTCAATGGCAAACCGCCCGCGACGTGGGAGGCGACTTTTACGATGTCTTTGAAGTAAAACCTGGCTACACCGGCTTGATTATCGCCGATGTCTCAGACAAAGGTCTGCCGGCATCCCTTTATATGACCGTCAGTCGCACGCTTATCAGAGCGATTGCCCTGGAAAATATCTCACCTGCTCAAACTCTTGAGCGGGTCAATCACCTTCTCCAGCTTGATTCCACGCAAGGCTTTTTCGTCACAGTGTTTTATGGAGTACTTGAACAAGCCACCGGAAGAATGGAGTATTGCATCGCCGGTCATAACCCACCCTATTTCCTTGATTTTGCCAAAAAGAAAGTTACGCAATTCCCTCGGGGTGGCATTGCACTTGGCGCGATGGACCCTATCCATCTGCGCAATGAACACATTCAATTCGAGCCAGGCGACGCCTGCGCGCTCTTTACCGATGGTATTACAGAAACCTTCAACCCGCATGGCATGCCCTTTGGCGATCAGCGTTTTGAACGCTCCTTAGCCAAAGGCATTAATGTAAACGCGCAAGAATTGCTCAATATCGTAGAACACGATGTCGTGGCTTTTCGCGATGGCGCGCCAACCGCCGATGACACCACTTTTTTGGTTATCAAAAGGCTAAACGAGTAAGAAAACCATCAATACACATAAAGAGAAAAAGTAAAAATGCCTTTTTACATTGTTCAAAATGACATCACCCGCATTAAAGTCGACGCTATCGTCAATGCTGCCAATCGGGAATTAATGATGGGTGGCGGAGTTTGTGGCGCCATTTTTAAAGCAGCTGGTGCCAAAAAAATGGCTGAGGCCTGCGCGCCATTAGGCCCCATTTATACAGGTCAGGCTGTCATCACGCCTGGTTTTGACTTGCCAGCTAAATATGTCATCCACGCTGTTGGGCCCATTTATAGCTATTATTCGCCTGAAACAAGTGAAAACTTGCTTTACTCTGCCTACACATCTGCCTTAACCTTATGCAACGACAAAGGTCTTGAAAGCATTGCTTTTCCACTCATCTCAAGTGGCATTTATGGTTTTCCAGAAGACCAGGCCCTTAAGGTGGCAAAAAATGCCATTCAGGACTTTCTCAGCCAACATGATTTAGATGTCTATTTGGTTCTGCTTAGCAAAGCGATCATATCCAGGAATCAAAATTGGCTTAATAAGGTGAAAAGCTTTGTTGAAACACGGCTTCATAGAGAACCTTTCATGTTACCTTATCAGGCAGCGCCAGATATTTTGAGCCAAGCCAGTCCTAAACCCTATATAGCCAGAGAAAGCCAAAAGCAAGACAAAATCCAGGAAGTACTCAATAATCTTGATGAGCCTTTTTCCAGTTTTTTGCTCCGGCTGATTGACAGCAAAGGCAAAACGGATGTTGAGGTTTACAAACGCGCCAATATCGACCGTAAACTCTTTTCAAAGATACGCAGCATCCCTAACTACATCCCCAGCAAACGCACCACCTTAGCCCTCGCCATCGCGTTGGAACTTAACCTGAGCGAAACCGAAACCCTGTTAAAAAGAGCTGGTTATGCGCTTTCACACAACCAGGTCTTTGATGTCATTATTGAATATTTCATCATCAATCGTCACTACAATATCTACGATATAAACGATGTCCTCTTCTCCTATGACCAGGCTCTCTTAGGCTCATAAAACATTTTCAACTCAAACTCATTTTCATAATGCTTAGAAAATGTCGCTTTCCAGGCGACCATTATCATTTTTAAAACTTGTATCATAGGAGCATAATGAATAAAGGAGATGAAAAAAATGAAAAACGAAACAACAGAAATGATCCTTATTTTAGATCGCAGTGGCTCAATGACCGGACTCGAAAGTGATACCATCGGTGGCTTCAACAGCATGATTGCCAAACAAAAAGCCCTTGAAGGTTCTTGTCGCGTTACAACCGTGCTCTTTGACAACTTATACGAACTCTTACACGACCGAATCGACATCCAGGGCGTTAGTCCGATCACAACAAAAGAATATTTTACCCGGGGCTCAACCGCACTTTTGGACGCAATTGGATTTAGCATTCAAAAAATCAAGAATGTACAAGATCGTTCAGCTGATGGTTTCCAGGCAGAAAAGGTCATTTTTGTCATCATTACCGATGGCATGGAAAATGCCAGCCATGAATACACTCTCGCGAAAATCAAATCATTGATTGAAGAACAGAAAAACAAACACAACTGGGAATTTATTTTCATCGGTGCCAACATTGATGCCATCCAAACCGCCAACCAGTTCGGTATTAGTGCCAACCGGGCAGTTAATTACGTGCCCGACAGTCATGGCACACAGCTAAACTTCATGAGCATGCATCAGGCAGTTGCAAACTTTCGTAATTTTGGAAAAGTAAACGATAGCGACCTGGATGAAATCAGAAAAGACCATAATAAACGGGGAAAAAAGTAAAAAGCAATCATTTGATTGTCATAAACAGGGGGTAATTACGAAAGAGTTGGCATCATCCAACTCTTTCTCATTTGGCACATTTACCTATGAATTGATATAAGGCTTAAGCCCTGATTTTTTATATAACAGATTGTATGTAATTGTTCTCAGACAAAAGTCTTAGCAAGTTCCCGTTTTCGCGTTGTTTCATGCTATAATCACCAGTCCAAGGAGGGCTCCTAAAGCTCTGATTTATGCGCGTGAACACCAATAATGCTATTGATTATCTTTTAATAGGACATGTCACTGAGGACCTTCAGCCTAACGAATCTGTCGTGCTTGGAGGAACAGTTACTTATTCAGGGCTGACAGCGCGAGCTTTGGGTCATCAACCTACTATCATCACCAGTTGCTCTGAAGAAACATTCCTGAAAACTCTCGCGGATTTTCCTATCCACATCGTTCCTTCAGTCAACACAACCCAATTTCGCAATACGCCAAGCGAAAACGGCAGAATACAGCACCTCTACTCGCAAGCCAGTAAAATCACCGCTGATGACTTACCGTGCAATTGGACGAACCCAGCCATTGTACATATCGCTCCTGTTTTCAACGATGTTGCCCCCGCATTGTTGGCACACTTCCCAAACAGTTTTCGCTGCCTGACGCCCCAGGGCTGGATGCGCGATGTGGATGAATGTGGCGTTGTCCGTCCCAAAAAACTGGATGGCATCGATAAATGGCTGGGCTATGCGCATGCAGTTGTGCTCAGTCGCGAAGATCTTCAAGGCGATATGAGCGAAGCTGAAAGACTGGCAAAACAGGTGCCCGTCCTGGTTGTGACCGAACGTGATAAAGGCGCCTTAGTCTTTTCAAAAAGCGAACAAAAGCATTTCCCAGCACCTTCAGTGAACCTGGTAGACGATACTGGTTCTGGTGACATCTTTGCGGCATGTTTTTTTCATCATCTTTACCATCATCAAAACGTCTGGCAAGCTGCTCAGTTTGCTGTGAACTTAGCCAGCCAATCGGTTAGCCGCCAAGCTCTTGATGGCATACCTACCCCTGAAGAAATCCAAAAAGCCCGCGAGATGGCTTTAGAACAGGCTGTTTATGGCTAAAATTTACACCGTTGTCAATCAAAAAGGTGGTGTAGGCAAAACCACCACCAGCATCAACTTAGGCGCCAAACTCGGCGAATTTGGGCTGCGAGTGCTCATTGTTGACCTTGACCCCCAGGCCAATGCCACCGCCAGTCTGGGTGTTGAGAGGCATAAGCTGAATGCCGGCACCTACGAATTGATTATCGGCACGGGCAAAGCAAGTGAAATCATCCTTCATCATGCCCGTTACAAAATATCGCTCATTCCTTCAACGGTTAATTTATCTGGTGCCGAAATTGAGCTGATTGATTTGTCTGACCGCGAAAAACGGCTACAGAAAGTGCTTGATCCCCTTAGAGAGGATTATGATTACATCATTATTGATTGTCCGCCTTCGCTCGGATTACTCACACTCAATGGACTGATTGCTGCCCGGGATGGCGTGATTATTCCCGTGCAATGCGAATATCTCGCGCTTGAAGGGTTGGGGCAACTCACCCAAACCCTGCAACGCATCCGTCAAAATCTCTTCCCTGAGCTCACCATTCGGGGTGTCCTGCTCACCATGTTTGACGGACGCACCAACCTTAGCGCGGATGTACGCGCGGAAGTGCAAAAATTCTTCCCCAATCTGGTCTTTGAGGCATTCATTCCGCGCAGTGTGCGTCTTGCGGAAGCACCCTCCTTTGGCATGCCTATATCGGTTTATGCGCCTGAATCTACCGGCGCCAAAGCCTATGACGCGCTTGCCAGAGAACTGATGATCGGGGATGGTTTTGAAATAGATTTGGAGAATAAACATGGCTAAAACAACAGGATTAGGAAAAGGATTAGGAGCGCTCATCCCCGGTTGGCAAGGTGATGAAAACATAGACACCGCCGAATCAAACGGACAAATTCCAATGATTCCAATTAATCAAATTCGCCCTAATCCCCATCAACCACGCAAAACCTTTAACCAGGAAAACCTGATGGAACTGGCTAACTCTATTCGTGAGCATGGCATTATCCAGCCTTTAGTTGTCATCAGCGATGGACCCAATCGCTATACACTCATCGCGGGTGAAAGACGCCTAAGAGCCGCGAAAATAGCTGGGCTCAAAGAAGTGCCAGCAGTTGTGCGCACTGCCACCGAGCAGGAACAACTTGAATTCGCGATTATCGAAAACGTACAGCGCGAAGACCTTAACCCCATGGAACGCGCACGAGCCTTTCAGCGTTTGATTGATGATTTTTCGCTAAGCCATGATGAGGTCGCCCAACGAGTTGGGAAAAGCCGTGTTACCGTTACAAACACCTTGCGCTTGCTCAACCTGCCACTTTCTGTTCAACAAGCCGTTTTGGGTGGTAATCTCAGCGAAGGACACGCACGGGCATTACTGGCCCTTCCCAATCCACGCGCGATGGAAAATGCCATGGAAACCGTTGTCTCCCTGGGATTAAATGTGCGTCAGACTGAACTTTTGGTCAATAAAACCCTTGGTCGTGGCCCAGCCAAAACAAGCCAACTTCAACGCACACCAGAGCTTGAATCGCTCGAAAATGAATTGCGTCAACACTTCAACACCAAAGTCAATCTCGTCAAAAGCAAAAACGGAGGCTCTATCACCCTCTTTTTCTATTCCGATGAAGAGCTAAACGCCATTGTTGACCGTTTCGGTTTGTATGACTAAACGGACTGCCATCCTTAATGCGAAGATCTATACCAATTGGTATAGTCCGCCTTCCGAAGCCGCACTGATTGAAAACGGACGAATAAAACTAACTGGCAGAACGCAGGAAATTCTCTCTGGTTTGCCATTCGGTACGGAAATGATGGACATGCAAGGCAAAACCATCTGGCCTGGTCTGTGTGACGCGCACCTTCATCTTGAACAACTTGCCAGGCAACTCAGCGCGATTAATTGCGAAGGCTTATCCAAGGCAGAAATCCTTGAAAAAGTTCGCCAAAAGACGCAATCTTTAGCTCCTGGTGAATGGATTATCGGTTTTGGCTTTAACCAAAACGATTGGTCACCGCCAGAATATGGTAATTCGCGCGAGCTTGACGCTGTTTCAACACACCATCCGGTTATGTTACACGCCAAATCCTTGCACGCAGCCTGGGTAAACAGCCATGCTGTACAAATCGCGGGAATCCACGCCCAAAGCCCCGACCCTAACTCTGGTGCCTTTTTACGCTATGAGGATGGCTCTCCCAATGGCATCCTGTTGGAACAAGCCATTGACTGTGTGGCTAAACACATTCCACCGACCACGCCTCAGCAAATGGCTCAAGACCTGCTTAAAACGCAAAGCTATCTTCACAGCCTGGGCATCACTTCCGTTCATGATTTCGACGGCTTAACCATGGCAGAAGCACTCTTAAAAATCAATGCTGAGCAGAGCCTTACTTTAAGAGTGATGAAAAACTTACGCCTCGATAGCTTAGACTTATTAACGCGCGAAGATTACCGCGCTACCCTCAATGCCAGTGAGTTTTTACACGCGGGTTGGCTGAAACTCTTCGCGGATGGCGCGTTGGGACCTCAAAGCGCGGCTATGCTCGCGCCTTACGAAAACAGCACAAATCGTGGCATGTTGTTGATGAGTGTTAATGAAATGACCGAAATCGGCAAACAAGCAGCTCAAAATGGCTGGAGTTTGTCCATCCACGCCATTGGCGACCTCGCCACACGCAGTTGTCTGGATGCCATTGAAAGAATTCAGCAAGCAACCCAAACTGAAAAGAACAGTCAACAACTGCCCCATCGTGTTGAACACATCCAGGCACTTGACCCTTCAGACCTAAACCGCTTTAGCACTTTGGGTGTTATCGCCTCGGTCCAGCCCACACACGCGTGTTCCGATTATTTTACCGCTGAAAGACTTTGGGGCACGCGCTGTGAACACGCCTATGCTTATAAATCTTTGCTGGAGAGTGGCGCGGAGCTCTTTATCGGCACTGACGCGCCCGTTGAGCTTGCCAACCCCTTCCACACCTTGCACGCGGCAATCACCCGACAAACGCTGCACGGTGAGCCAAAACCGGATGGCTGGTATCCAGCACAACGATTGAGCCTTAGAGAAACCCTCACCGCCATGACCGTCAATCCAGCACATTACTTTG
>Ga0123334_1003946_pt1 | contig 15585 bp, 14 predicted proteins | sample BiotimSIPDNA_FD_89706 | JGI IMG/M metagenome (GOLD analysis project Ga0123334, IMG submission 89706) | Anaerobic biogas reactor microbial communites from Washington, USA - Biogas_R1 time_0 SIP DNA | ecosystem: Engineered > Bioreactor > Anaerobic > Unclassified | place: Washington, USA... | reverse complement strand
GCCATAGGGCTTTTGGTTATCGTACTGAAAACACATTTAAGCTGGCTCTATATCATGGCTTGGGAAAGCTACCTATGCCAAAATTGACCCACAAATTCTTGTGAGGAGCCGTTTTTTTAAAGAAAGGGGTATGGATGTACTTGTGAATGAAAACTTATGGGTCTGGTTGCCTTTTATTTGCATTGCTTTGGTGATACGTTTAATATGTAAGCGGTTTCATTGATATTCAATATAACTATACCAATGTTATGTGTATTTTGGGAATAAGCTTAATAAACCTTTATGCCCATAAAGATAGATTACATGTTACTTGTTATAACTGAGGTAATTTTCCTATTGATGAATTAAGAAATTCCAAACACTCCCCTCCACTTTGTGGGAGGGGCTGGGGGAGGGGGAACTGCAGATGAATAAACAGAGCGAATATACTGCAAATCTTTTTCACCCTCACCCAACCTCTCCCCTCAAGGGAGAGGCGCTTCAGTTAGATCTTAATTCTACAACAGGGGTATAAAAATGGATATCCGTGAAATAAGATCAGATGAGCTTGTTAAGCTCCTTGGGCTTTACACTCACCTGCATGATGATGACACCATACCGGAACCTCATGTAATTTCAAAGGTCTGGGCGGAGATACAGACCAATAAAAACATAAAATACTTTGGTGTTTTTGAGGAAGAGGATCTGATCAGTTCTTGTACAATAGTAATCGTACCAAACCTAACAAGGTCGTGCCGTCCTTATGCGGTTATTGAAAATGTGGTTACCCATATAGAGCATAGGCGAAAAGGGCATGGAGTATCTGTGCTTAAGGCTGCTATTGATTTCGCCTGGAAAAAGGACTGTTACAAGGTTATGCTCATGACCGGCAGACTTAATGAGGAGACATTAAGGTTTTATGAATCAGCAGGTTTCGATAGAAAAACCAAGCAGGCATTTGTGATCAAACGAGCTTGATTTTCTCCGTGCTCTCCGCCTGTCCCGCCATAGCTTCAGCGAAGGCGGATGTACTCCGTGGTAAAAAATATTACCAAATGGTAATTTTTCGGTCATATTGTGGTTATGTTTTTATGGTATAATCTGACAACTTAAACAAGGAGGTCACCATGAAAAAGATAATAACACTCCCTGCAATACTTTTACTTTTTATCTCTCTATGTATCCCTTTGGTTAGCGAAGGGCAGCAGAGGGGCTGGTATGGCCGCGGGAGGGGCTCAATGTCCAGCGAAACACTGTCTGTGCCAAAGGATGCACAGGAGAAAAAGATACTGGATGTGCTTACTGAGATGGCCGATAACCAGAGAGGCATGCTGAATGTCCCTATGGATGATGGAAGGCTTTTGCGGCTCCTCGCCGAGACAATGGGGGCAAAACATGTGGTAGAGATCGGCACATCAAACGGTTACTCCAGCCTCTGGCTCTTACTGGCCCTCCGCACAACCGGCGGAATGCTTACAACCTTTGAGATAGACTCTGGCAAGGTAAAACTCGCAGCCGACAATTTTAAAAAGGCAGGCGTGGATAAACTGGTTACAATGATAGAGGGCGACGCACATAAAGAGGTTACAAAGATAAAGGAGACTATAGATATACTCTTTCTTGATGCGGACAAAGAGGGATACCTGGATTACCTGAACAAGCTCCTTCCGCTGGTACGTCCTGGCGGGCTTATTGTGTCTCACAACTGGGATTCCATGGATCAGGACTATATTGACAGGCTTACAAAAAGCCCTGATCTTGAAACAATTATCCAGAATGTACAGCTTGGGGGTGTTGGTGTGACATTGAAAAAAAGGTAAAGATATTTCACCACAGAGTACATCCGCCTTCGCTGAAGCTATGGCGGGCCAGGCGGAGAACACGGAGTAAAAAACTATAGTTAACGTTAAATATTAACCTACGTTATTTGTGCCACAATAGGTTATTAGGAATTTACCAATGAAGTCAGGAGCACTTTAATGCGGATACTACTGGTTGAAGACGACATAAAGATTGCCTCTTTTATTGTAAAGGGTCTCAAGGAGGAGGGTTTTGTTGTTGACCATGTTGCAGACGGTGAGGCAGGGCTTGATCTTGCCTCATCTGAATCCTATGATGCAGCGATCATAGATATAATGCTTCCGAAACTGGATGGCCTTAGCCTTATTGATCAAATAAGATCAGGCGGAAGCAATTTACCTGTCCTTATCCTCAGCGCAAAACAGTCTGTGGAAGACAGGGTTAAAGGGCTCCAGACAGGAAGCGATGACTACCTGACCAAGCCATTTGCATTTTCAGAACTATTGGCCCGCATCCATGCCCTTATCAGGAGGGGCAGCAATCTGTCAGACACATCACTCCTGGAGATCGCTGACCTTAAAGTCAATCTCCTCACCCATGAAGTAACAAGAAATAATGAAAAGATTGAGCTGCAACCCAGGGAGTATGTCCTTCTTGTTTATCTGCTTCGCAATAAAGATAAGATTGTATCCAAAACAATGATTATGGAGCATGTGTGGGATTATAATTTTGACCCCCAGACCAATGTTGTTGAGGCAAGGATGTGCAGGTTAAGGGATAAGATAGACAGGGCCTTTGATAAAAAGCTGATTCATACTATACGTGGAGTAGGGTATGCAATTAAGGAGTAGATTTGGATTTTTCAATACTCTCTCGTTTAAACTTACCCTGTGGTATGCTACTATATTTTTTGTTTCAATACTTGCCGGTTTCTTTATATTCAGTTTGCTTTTAACATCCAAACTTCATAAAGATCTCGATGAAAACCTTAAGAATGAAGCAAAGGAGATTGCCCTGCTTATTGAGAGAAGAGATATCCATAAAGTACGGCTCGCCATGACCCTTGAGGCAGAGTCTGAAGGGGTTGAAAAGATATTTATCCGCCTGCTTAATATTAATGGCGAGACCATCTTTTCCACTGACAGCACTAACTGGAAAACAGGGCCAGGCAGAAGGGCATTAAATATTATAAAAGATGGGAGTGAATACGTTTTTGAAACCATCTCTGTACCAGGGCGACAGGATAAGGTTCGCATATTATACAAACTCATTGGAGAGGATTATATCCTCCAGATAATGATTTCAATGAGCAGCATCACCCGGTTCCTTGATGTCTTCAGGCAGTTATTTCTTTTTATAATGGGCTTTATGCTCCTCGTCTCCGCTGTTACAGGCTGGTTTATGGCAAGACGTGCGCTTATTGGTGTAGAGGAGGTGACAGAAACAGCCATCCAGGTAACAGACGGCCTATTTGATAAAAGGGTCAAAATAAAAGGGCACGGAGAAGAGCTGGACAGGCTTGCCACCACCTTTAACACGATGCTTGAAAAACTGCACACCCTCATAACTGACATAAAGGAAATCAGCGACAATATTGCCCATGACCTGAGAAGCCCCATCACAAGGATGAGAGGGATTGCTGAAACAACACTTATGACTGCGGGCGAAAACCATGAATATGAGGCCATGGCCGGAAGCATTATTGAGGAGTGCGATAATCTTCTCACAATGATAAATACGATGCTTGAGATCTCAGAGGCAGAGGCTGGCGTATCAAAGCTCCATTTAACCGATGTGGATTTATCAAAGATCCTAAATGAGGCGTGTGAACTTTTTCAGCCCATAGCAGAAGACAGGGGAATAAGAATCATACAGGAGATAGAGCCGGGCACATCAATTAATGCAGACAGGGGAAAGGTACAGAGACTTGTCGCAAACCTCCTGGATAATGCCCTGAAATACACCCCTGAAAATGGAACTGTTACAATTATTTTAAAAAGCGATCAAAATGAGGCAATCCTTTATGTAAAGGATACAGGCATCGGCATTGCTGAAGAGGATATCCCCAAAATCTTTAACAGGTTTTACAGGTGTGACAGAAGCAGGTCTCTTCAGGGCATAGGGCTGGGGCTTAGCCTTGCAAAGGCATTTGTTCAGTTACATCATGGATCAATATCTGTTTCAAGCGAACCGGACAGGGGCAGCACATTTATTGTTAAACTTCCACAAATGTATACCCAGGCTTATCAAGCATACAAATCTCTTTAAAACATTACCAAATAATAATCTTTTGGTCATTTTCCGGTTAACTCCTTTTTGTATAATCCATAGTTAGTAGGGTTCTATGTAGCAATCTGTAGCGATAAGGCATGCCTTGTCGCTACATAATAGACAAGGAAGAGAATACATGCGTATGCCGGGTATACAATATTTTTCAAAGGTTACAAAGCAACATCCAAAGATATCTCTATTCATATTCCTGTGCATAGGTTGTTTTATCGCATTAAAGATCTACTACCATATAACACCCCTGCCTGCAAAAAACTGGATAAAAACAAATCTGGAGAAAATAGCCATAAATGATCCTGCAAAATTTTCATTCGCACTTTTTTCCGGTGGCAGGGCTGGCAGCCATATTTTCAGGGGCATACTGGAGCAGGTTGATCATGACCCTGAGATCGCTTTTGCTGTTAATCTGGGGGATACTGTTTTTAAAGGGAAAAAATCCTATTATAAGTATTTCCTTAAAGAGCTGGAAGCCAAACTTGGAATACCGCTGCTTACTGTCATGGGTAATAATGACCTTTCAGGAGATGGTATAGAGTTATACCGGAAGATATTCGGCCCCTCTTATTACTCCTTTCGGGTGGGCAAAAACTTTTTTATCGTGATTGATAATGCAGGTCAAAACAGGTTCGATAATAAACAGATAGTATGGCTTGCAAATGAGCTTAAGGGGGCCGCCGGTTATGACAGCCGAATCATATTTATGCACAACCCTTTTTATGATCCGGCTGTTGACAATAGGGAGCAATATATATCTGAAGATACCTCATCAAAACTGCTGGCGCTTTTCCTGAAATATAATGTTAGCCATATCTTTGCCTCCCAAAGAAGCGGCATTTATGAGGGGGACCTTGAGGGTGTACCATATACTGTAACCGGGGGAGCAGGGATTTCATGCCCTGATAAACGTAAAAGATATGGCGCCTATCATTTTCTTAAGGTGAATATTGAAAAAGGAGCACTCAATATTGAACGTAAGGAGGATTTTACAGCAGGATTATACAAGACCAGACACCACAGATACACCCCTGCTGTTTTTGTGGATCACATGGCAAGGGTTCACTGGTTTGAAATATCTCTTTTGGTGATAATGATAATGGGAATCATAATATATTTTATTATAAGAAAAAGGATATAAAATGAAAAATATGGTTTTGAAAATTTGCAGAATGAAAATGGTTATTTTTTTCATCTTGCTGGTGGCTTTTATCAGCAAAATAAGCATTGCAGAAGAAAAGAATTCGGCAGGGGTTAAAGGGTATATCTTTACTGCCGAAGATATCAACAGCATGAATGCCTCTAATGTTGCCAAGGTTATTGAAACAATACCCGGTGTCACAGCGCTTGGGGATGATAATGTATCCATCAACGGCTCTACAGAGGTTCTTGTGCTGCTGGATGGGCGTAATATTAAAGACCCAATTTCAGGGCGTATCAAGTGGGATCAGGTTTCACTCAATAATGTAGGCAGGATCGAGGTGATCAAGGGAGGAGGCTCTGGTTATGGTGAAAATGCATCAGGCGGTGTAATACTTATTACCTCTAAGCTTACAGATACATTTAGCGGTAATATCGAGGTTGCTGCCGGAAACATGAATTACAAAGAGTACAGCGGTGATCTCCAGACACAGATTAATGGCATAAAGATAGGCGTAATGGGTGGGTATGAATACGATGATGGTTGGCGTGCAAATGAACATAAAGAGGTTACAAGAGGAGGCCTTAACCTCTCTTTCAGCCCAAAGGATGATATCTCATTCTCACCATCATTAAACTATCTGAAGGATATAAAAGGTCTGGGAGGCCCCTATTTTGCACCCACTCTCTATAATGAGGCAACCTTTGAGAGCTTTTCGGCCAACCTCCTCTCAAGTATAAAAAGGTTAAACAGCAAATCCATTTATACCCATTCAATGGATCAGAGCATTGATGCCCCCCCGGCGCCCATACCCCACATAATAAAGATAACACCTGAGATATTCAGCCAGGAGTTTACCACCGATTTTACTATTTTTGGAAAGGCAGCGCTGAATACCGGAATAGGATATGAACATGCAAAGGTAGGCGTTCAAACAAATATCAATAATGTACAGTTGCCTGATGCAGAACATACAGAAAAAAAGGGGTGGATGTTCACAACATACAAGGTTTCATCTGAAGATAACATCTATTCTCTGTACCTCGGGCTGAGAGGGACATACTACAATAATTTTGATAACAGCCTGAATCCTGAAATTAGTCTGGGTTACAAAAAAGACAATTTTGGCGCTATTCTTGGTTTTAACCTTACTGACCGGCTCCCCAGTTACAAAGACAGGTATCGGTCAGATGCATTTGTAATAGCAAACCCTGGCCTGGAAAAGGAAGAGTTCACAAACTACAAGCTGACACTGCTCTACTCCCCCTTTGAGGTTCTTTCATTCAATGTAACCCCATATTATACAGAGGTTGAAAACCTTATTGCCATGGATTCTATAATGACTGAAAACGGTCTGAGGCGAACCTTTGTCAATGTCGGGAGCGCTACAGAAAAGGGGGTTGACAGCTCTGTATCTTTTAGACCTGATCCAAGATACAATTTTTCAGTATCCTACACCTATAAATCTGCCAAAGATGATGACACAGGTTTATGGCTTCCTATGAGGGCGAAACACAGGTTGCAGGGCAAGATTATAGCCTCACCCATTGAAAGACTTTCCATAAGCACAACAGTAAACTATTCATCCGAAGAGTTCAGCAACAGTGAAAATACTATGGGTGTTGCCAGCAATTATGTAGTTGATGTGAGGGTTGAATATGATATTAAAAAATATAAACTGTTTTTCCAGATCGATAATATGTTTAACAAGGATTATATAATGCCCTTTCTTATACCTGCAAAAACAAAGTTTTATTTTACGGGCATAAAATATTCATTTTAGTATAGTTTTATCGGAGGTTATTTTATGGAAACAGAAAAAAGGTTCAGTTCAAGGCGTTTTGCATCAGTAATGACCTTATGAAGGCCATGTGACTCCGGGAGTAATAATTTTTTATTTGTTTATATTGAGCTCAATATATTTTAGAATAGGATCATTTTAAGATTTATGGGTATGTACCTGTTTCTTCTCCATGAAAGTCGTTCAGAGGAATATATTAGTGTCTGCATTCATAAATCTCACAGACAAGGAAGAAGGCAAATATGAAAATGACAGGAAAAAGAAAAATAGCAATTATTCTGGCAACCATACTAATTATTGCATTTGTATGGCAGATCATCTCACGTATCAGAGAACAGTCAGGTGGTGATCAGCGCCGTCAGGGTGGGCCAAGGGCAGTGCCTGTTGAGGTGGCAGAAATAAAAACAGGGTCGATCGAGCTGAAAAAAGCCTTTAGCGGAACCCTTGAGTCCCCTTCCGAATTTGTGCTTGCCCCCAAGATAAACGGCCGTGTTGAGCTTCTTAAGGTTGATATAGGTGATACGATAAAACGCAACCAGATAGTTGCCGAGCTGGATGATGCAGAATATGAACAGGCCGTTCTTCTAGCGAAGGCGGATCTTGCTGTTGCAGAGGCGACTCTGGCAGAGGCAAAAAGCGGTTCTGAAATAGCTGAAAGGGAGTTAAAAAGAATAAGTGAATTACTCAAGAGCGGCCTGGCTTCAGATTCGGAATATGATTCCGCAAAGGCCGATCAGCTCGCGAAACAGGCAAAGCTCGCAGTATCGGACGCCCAGGTTAAAAGGGCAGAGGCCTCCCTTGAGACGGCTAGAATAAAACAGGGGTACACAAAGATAGCAGCAGGCTGGACAGGTGGGGATGACACCAGGACAGTAGGGGAAAGATTTGTCAATGAAGGTGACATGGTATCCGCAAATTCTCCTCTTCTTTCCATTGTTGAACTCGATCCCATTATGGGTATTATTTATGTGTCTGAAAAGGACTATGTTTATCTTAAACCCGGTCAATCAGCCTTTTTAACCACAGACGCCCACCCTGATGAAATATTTGCAGGTGAGATAAGCCGTATCGCCCCCATCTTCCGCCAGGCGACCAGGCAGGCAAGAATTGAACTCAAAATTGAAAACCATGAGTTAAGGTTGAAACCGGGCATGTTCATTCGAGCCACAATTGTGTTTGAAAATGTGGAAAATGCCCTGATTGTCCCTGAGCAGTCCCTGACAAAAAGAAATGATATAGATGGGATATTTATCGTCAATGATGATAATAAAACCGTCAGGTGGTGCCCTGTAAAAGTAGGGATCCGTGATGGTGAAAAGGTGCAAATCGGTTGTGAAGGGTTAACGAAAGGTCTTGTAGTCACCCTGGGGCAGCAGCTTGTGGATGACGGGTCAGAAATTCACATCTCAGGAGAAGGCAATAAAACAGGAGCAATAGATAAAATGGAGACACAAAAATGACACTCGCGGAATTCAGTGTAAAACGCCCCATAGTGATCACTATGGTTACGCTCATTGTAGTAATACTGGGAGCAGTGTCATTAAGCCGGCTCCGGCTCGATATGCTTCCGAGTGTTGAATTGCCTACCCTGAGTGTACGCACTTCATATGCAGGGGCAAGCCCCGAGGTAATGGAAAGACTTGTGACCCAGCCGCTGGAGGAGATAATAGCCACTGTACCCGGTGTTGATGAGATGACCTCGGATTCCTCAGAGGGTAACAGCCGTATAAGGGTAACCTTTGTATGGGGTACCGACATTAATACTGTTGCAATTGATATTCAGAGTAAAATCGAAGATGGAATGAATGACCTGCCTGAAGATGTTGTAAGACCAAGGGTCGATAAGTTTGATATATCAAGTCTTCCTGTGGTGATACTGGGGATATCCAGTAAACTCGACCCCATTGAACTGACAGAGCTGGTTGAAGACCAGATCAGGTACAGGTTCGCGCGTATTCCGGGTGTTGCCCAGGTTGATATCTGGGGCGGTTATAACAGAGAGATAAGGGTTGAGCTAAACCCCCAGAGCCTGAAGGCCCTTAATATCCCGCTCGACCGGATTCTACAGGCGATACGTGACGCCAACCTTGACAGACCCGCAGGAAAGATAGAGGAGGGAAAGTATGATATTGCACTGAGGGCGCCAGCCGAATTTACGAACCTGGATCAGTTGAAAAATACAGTGCTCATTACTCATGATGGGGCAGCGGTAACCCTTGGACAGATCGCAGAAATAAAAGATACATACGAAAAGGTTGAAAGGATTGTAAGGGTCAACAGAGAACGCGGAATGAGGCTTGGAATCCGGAAGGAGGCCGATGAAAACACTGTAGAAGTGGCAAAACGTGTTCTGGCAGAGATAGAAAAGGTAAACAGGGATTTTCCGCAGGCGCATATTATCCCTGTAATAAATCAGGGCAACTTTATTGAAAGATCAATACAGAACGTGGCAAATTCTGTACTCTACGGTGGTGCTCTTGCAATTGTGGTGCTTCTGTTTTTTTTGAGGAACATAAGGAGTACTGTTGTCATATCACTTGCCATCCCCATTTCAATAATTGCCACCTTCACACTTCTTTACTTTGGTAACTTTACACTGAACCTCATGACCCTGGGAGGGCTTGCGCTGGGTGTAGGCATGATGGTGGACGGCTCCATTGTTGTTCTTGAAAACACCTTCCGCCACAGGGATGAAAATAATGAAACCCCTTTTTATGCTGCTATCAAGGGCACAAAGGAGGTTGGCGGCGCAATTATAGCCAGCACAATAACCACACTGGTGATATTTTTACCCCTTATTTTTGTGAGGGGTATTTCAGGCATACTTTTTAAAGAACTGGCCTATGTTATTATATTTTCCCTGATCTGTTCTCTTTTTGTGTCATTGAGTCTAGTTCCTATGCTCGCCTCCAGGCTTCTTGAAGCTGCTGAGCATAAAACCAAAAAAAAGAGCGGGTGGATCAGTCGCCTCACAAATATTTCCTCAGAATTTTTAGATGCCTTAAACAATTCCTACCAGGGTTTTCTCGAGCTCGCCCTGGCGCATAAAGGCAGAACCATATTTATCTCAGTTCTGTTGCTTGCCCTCAGTTTTCTCCTTTATCCCCTTATCGGAACCGAGCTGCTCCCTCCCAGTGATGAAGGTGAAGTGCGTGTAAACGGAGAAATGGAGGTCAGCCTCAGGCTTGAACTTGCTGATGAACAGACAAAAAAGATGGAGGAGATTGTTTACCCGGCTGTTCCTGAACTCATCTCATCGGTTGTGAGTGTGGGGTCCTCATGGCGCGGGGGAGGAGGTTCGAGGGGAGAGATAAATCTCTCTCTAACACCGCTTAAAGATCGCAGCAGGTCAAATGTTGAGATAGCAAATGATCTGAGGTCACGGCTCGAGAATAGAATCCCCGGAATGGATATCAGGGTTCAGGCGCCCCAGGGCCAGTTTATTCTGAGCAGGCTTATTGGAAGCGGAGAGGAAGGCATTACAATAGAAATACGTGGTTATGAGCTTGAGATCCTTGACCTCTTGACAGAGAGGGTACTGAACGCTATCAGGGATGTCCCCGGTGTTACAGACACAGATATGAGTAGAAAGGCCGGTGTCCCTCAGCGTGAGATACATGTGGACAGAAACAAGGCTGCTGACCTGGGCTTAAGCGTCAGGGATGTTACAAGGGTGCTTGAAACAGCCGTTGCAGGCACAAGGGCCGGTGAATACCGCACAGGGGGTAATTCCTACAGGATTCTTGTTCAGCTCAAGGATGCCGAAAAGATGTCCATTGATGATATCCTTAACCTGACACTGTCAACCGGTTCAGGAGAGCTTGTTTCACTCAGGAACCTGGTAAGGGATGAGTCAGGCAGGGGGCCGGTCTTTATAGAAAGAAAAGATCAGCAGCGCATAGCTTATGTAACGGCCAATATTGCGGACAGGGACATAGGTTCTGTTGCAGCGGATGTACAGGAACGGCTTTACGAGATCGCTAAACCCGTTGGTTACGATTTAAGGGTAGCGGGTAATTTTGAAGAGCAGAAAGAGGCATTTCATGAACTTATTATCTCCCTGATGCTTGCCCTTGTACTTGTATACATGGTCCTTGCGTGCCAGTATGAATCACTTAAAAATCCCCTGGTGGTTATGTTTTCCGTACCTGTGGGGGCAGTTGGGGTGCTTGTGACCCTGTTCATTACGAATACTACACTGAACATTCAATCCTACATAGGATGTATTATGCTGGGTGGAATCGCTGTTAACAATGCAATTCTCCTTGTAGACCAGGCCGGCCTGCTCGAAAGAGAGGGCAAGTCGGTTCATGAGGCCGTTATGGAGGCAGGCAGAAGAAGGCTCAGGCCTATCCTGATGACAACCCTTACTACAATCTTCGGTCTTCTCCCCCTGGCCTTCGGGATCGGTGAAGGAGCAGATGCCCAGGCGCCGCTTGCCAGGGCGGTTGTAGGGGGGCTTACAGCATCTACATTGATATCGCTGGTATTGATCCCGGTTATTTATTCAATATTTCATCGGAAAGGTAATTAGCTATGATCCCGCAATACAGGTTAAAACAGGGCATGCTGGTGTGTCTGGTTGCATGCATATTTATTCTATCCCTTGTTTCATTATACTCTTCAGGTGAAGAGGCGACTGAAAGCCAGGCGATATCCATAAAGGAGGCCACCCTGCGTGCGCTTGAAAATAACCGCGCATTTCTGATCGAGCGTATTAACCCGGAGATACAGAAGACTTATGAAATGGAACAAAAGGCTGTATTTGACCCGGTTGTCAACCTTGAAAGCAATCAGTCAAAAAGTACCCTTGCCAGCGGGATCGTCGATCTTACCAATATTGAAAGGAAAAATAACAGTATAGATGTATCCAAGAAATTTTCAACCGGGACTGAAGTGTCTCTTGGAATTGAAATGCAGCGTATTGATTCGGAAAGGTCAGGGGTTCAGACCAGTGCGGCAGGAGTAATTTCCATTAACCAGCCTCTTTTGGAGGGTTTTGGAAGAGGCGCAAATCTTGCGAACCTCAGAAAGGCCCAACTGGCGCTTCTTGCATCTGAATATGAATTGAGGGGGTTTGCAGAAGCACTTGTTGCTGATGTTGAGAAAACCTGCTGGGACTATGTTCTGGCCCGGAAAAGGATTTCTATCTTCCAGGAATCCCTTAAACTTGCGCAAGACCAGCTTGAGGAAACCGATAAAAGAATCAAGATTGGCACCCTCGCAAAGGTAGAGCTTTATGCGGCAGAAGCAGAGGTGGCCCTGCGCAAGGAGGCGCTTATAAACGCCAGGAGCGACCTTGCATTAACAGGGCTCAGGCTTAGGCGCCTTTTAAACAACCCGGACGGTAATCCTCTCGAGACCTGGGTAAACATATCTGACACGCCGGTGGCTGTGGATACAGAGATAAATGCGCTGTCTGAATACATACAGCAGGCACTCAAAATGAGACCAGAAATCAACCAGGCGAAGCTTGATCTGAAACAGGGCGAAATAGAGGTGATTCAGACAAAAAACGGCCTTTTACCAGTACTGGATTTTTTTATTACAGCAGGCAAAACCGGTTACTCGGATTCCTTTGGAGATGCTTTCGGAAAAATAGATGATGGCAACTATGACATATCCGCAGGGATTTCCTTCCAATTTCCTATCAGGAACAGGGCAGACAAAGCAAGGTACAACCGGTCTATTATTTCTAAAAAACAGTCGGAAGAGGCCCTTAAAAACCTGGAACAGCTTATTGAAGTGGATGTGCGTTCCGCTCTTATAGAAATCAACCGCGCAAGGGAGCAGGTCTCTGCCACTGCCGCCACCACGCGGCTCCAGGAGGAATCAGTAAAGGCAGAGACAGAAAAATTCAGGGTTGGTAAATCAACCGCACTTCTGGTGGCAAGGGCCCAGCGGGATTTTGTGGCAAGCCAGATCACGGAGATAGAGGCCCTGATAACTTATCTTAAGGCCACGATCAATCTTTACCAGGAGGAGGGCACGCTCCTCGTGAGAAGGGGCATTGAAGCGCCCGGGAATGAACCGGTATCTTTAAATGATGCTTACTAATGTCCATCCAGAAAGAGACAAATTCTGGATGGAGCTTTCAGCATTTAGCGATCAGCTGTCAGCTAACTCTTTGGTTTGATAGTCTTTTGCTGATCCGCCGTCGCACAAGGCTATGGCGGGACAGGAAGCTGAACACTAATGGCTGACCGCTTGAATCCAAAAACGACAGTTTTTGGATGGACACTAACTAAGCGTATTATGGAATAAGCTTTAAAAGGGTTTTCTGTTCTTCCTGAGTAATTTTTTTTAATCCCTGTGCAGCACAGTCCAGGTACCGTAAACCGCATACCTTTATCTATATTTATTGACATAAGCTCTTTTTCTTTGCTAATGATGTTCGCTGTCATCGTCCGTGAGAACAACATTTCAGGATTCTCCCGGGCGATTATTTTTTAAATTAATGTTTCATGTTATTAGGGGTAAAAAATGGGTTTAATAAGCGGGTCATCCAGTCTTACACGATACATACTTGAAGACCCTTTACCGGAAAACTACCTTGAGACCTTTCCTGCGCTGATTGACAGGTATTCATTCAAGGGTTTTGATGAATCATCTGATGCGGAAAAGGCGATCGGCTGGGTAAATATCCTTGATATGTTTGACCATAATTTCAACAGGATGCAGTATCTTAAAGAGCCCTATCTTGCTTTAACCTGGCGCATAGACACAAGAAATGTCCCGGCAAAGGCATTAAAACAATTCTCCCTTGAGGCGGAAAAAAAGGTTCTGGACATGGAGGGTCTTGAGTTTCTGCCAAAGGGTAAAAGAAACGAGATAAAGGAGATGACAAAGGCCGCCCTTATCAAACGGGCAATACCGGTTTCAAAGACCTATGACATGATCTGGAACCTGGAAAAGGGTTATGTGCTCTTTGGCGCTGCAAGCCACAAGGTGTGCGATGAGTTCGCATCATTTTTTCATAAGTGTTTTAACATAAAGATCGGTAGCCTCTACCCCTGGCTGATTGCGGCAAGGGGGCTTGATAAGAAGGGAAAACAACCCGAACTGCTTGAAGGGCTCACCTATTCCATAACAGGAGTTAAAGAATAAGATGCTGCTTATAGAAAGAGTAAAAGAGACCGAGTTTTTAGCAAGGGAGTTCCTGTTGTGGCTCTGGTATAACAGTGAGGTAAATGGAGGCACATATAAGCTTGAGGATGGGGATGTAGAGCTCTGGGTGGATAAAAAGATAGTGCTCAGGCATGATGACGATGAGGGTACAGAAAAGATAGTCTTTACCGGTGACAACCTCAACCTCAAGGAGGCCCGCTTTGCCCTTATGGAAAAAAAGCAGGTGACAGAGAGCCAGTTAAGACTCAAGGTTGAGGAGAATGAATACTCATTCACCATTGATTCTGAGTGGATGAACATTAAGACCCTCAAGACTCCAAAGGTAAAACAGGATATAAAGGAAGACCCTGAAGGGATCTTCTATGAAAAGATGTTTCTTATTGAGCAGGCCATATCTGCAATTGATACAATATATGGGGAGTTTATAGAACTCAGGCTTTCACCTGCATGGAATGATTCTGTAAAACCAGCACTCTTAAACTGGATTTCACAGGTGAAGGAATAGGGTAATTATACTGGAAGATCAGTGTTGACTATTTCCATCTTAAATATCGCCTCTTGAGTAAACCAAGCATATCCTTTTGTATGTAATAATACGCTCATGCTATTAGTGTCTGCATGATTCTATTACAGACTTCTTCAACCATTCGAAATCATCAACCAGTTTAGGATTATGTTTTTATTGTAATATAAAGCAAAATGAGGTAGATTTTTATCAATATTGAATGTTGTACATTATCATATGAAGTAAAAATGACCAAAGAGGAACACATAAAATACTGGCGTGAAAGCGCTCAACACGATCTTGAATCTGCTGAGGCGATATTCAATTCAGGCAGATATGACTGGTGCTTGTATATTGGTCATTTAGCACTGGAAAAAATTTTAAAAGCAATATTTGTCGATAAGAATGACAGCAATATTCCCCCAAAGATTCACAATCTTGTAAGGTTGGCAGAATTATCAAGAATAGAATTGAATGATGAACAAAAATTTTTCCTCGATAAGGTTAATGATTTCAACATACAGACACGCTATCCTGATTACAAGCATGAATTTTATAAGATATGTGATGCGGAATATGCTGAAAAAAACATGTCAAAAATAAAGGAGTTTTATAAATGGTTAAACTCCCTGTTAAAGTAAAAAAAACGATAGATGATTATCTCCAGGCATTAAACCGGGGCAATATTCCAATTAAGGAAGCAATACTTTTTGGCAGTTATGCAAAAGGAAGTAATAAGGAGTGGAGTGATATTGATATTGCATTGGTTTCAGAAATATTTGTGGGAAACCGTATGGAGGACAAGGATAAAATAAGGAAGATCACGCTATCTGTAAGCAGTGAAATTGAAGTGCTTCCCTTTTCACCTGAAGATTTTGGCCTACAAAATCCCCTGGCAAAAGAAATTTTAGAAACAGGAATAAGGCTCATCTAAGTTATCCCTAATTT
>Ga0123334_1003940_pt1 | contig 15593 bp, 8 predicted proteins | sample BiotimSIPDNA_FD_89706 | JGI IMG/M metagenome (GOLD analysis project Ga0123334, IMG submission 89706) | Anaerobic biogas reactor microbial communites from Washington, USA - Biogas_R1 time_0 SIP DNA | ecosystem: Engineered > Bioreactor > Anaerobic > Unclassified | place: Washington, USA | collected... | reverse complement strand
TTCCCACAAATCTTCGGGGTTGATGGCTTCGGCGTTGAAGCTGTGTCGGTTCCATTCAGGTCCGCTGTGCACGGCGTAATGTTTGGCGCAGGCCATGGCTTTGGCATAGTGGCTGTCATCAGGCCCTTGAATACCTTTTACGACAGCAATCCCAAGGCGTGTGGTCAGGTAAGGATCTTCGCCGTAGGTTTCCTGGCCACGTCCCCAACGCGGATCCCTGAAAATATTGATGTTGGGCGTCCAGAAAGTCAGGTTCTTGTACTTGCCCCGTTTGTTTTCCACCTGTTTGTTGTGGGTGGTTTTCGCTCTGGCCTCGTCGCTGACGGCCGTGAAAGTTCTGAAAACGGCGTCTTCATCAAACGTGGCGGCCATACCGATGGCTTGCGGAAAAACAGTGGCGTAACCGCTGCGTGCAACACCGTGCAGGGCTTCGTTCCACCAACCAAACGCGGGTACGCCCAATCTGGGGATTGGTTTCGAATTATCCTGCATGAGGGCAACTTTTTCTTCCAGGCTGAGACGATTCAAAAGGTCCTGAGCACGAACCTCGTGTGAAAGACCAGGGTCGGTATAGGATGGTTGGGCCAATAACGTTGAGGCCAGGCTTGTTGCAAGCAGACAAAGTAGCAATCTTGGTGTTTTCATGAAGGTAATAACGTTAAACATGGGCAAAAATAGGGGTTTAAAACGAGGTAAGAGGGGAGGACTGCGTGCAAAAGGTGTATTTTTTCCCTATTTTTGCAGGGTGACCTACAAACCATGAATCCAACACGTCTCTTGTTACTATTTTGTTGCTGGTTGAGCAGCGTGGTCTTGTCGGCCACTCCCTTTCTTACCATCGACTCGCTCACCAGCGAGCACGAGGCTATTCAAGGCCGCATATCTTTCGTGGTGCAGGATAAATTGGGCTTTATCTGGTTTAGTTCGTTCAACGGCCTTCACAAGTACGATGGGTACACCATCAGAAAGTACAAATCAGAACCGGGCAGCAACAGCCTGTTGCTTAGCAATCGCATCGATGAGATCGTCGTCAACAGTGAGAATGACCTGTGGTGCCAATCATCAAGTCGCATCTACCTTTTCAGACAGCATGATGAGCAGTTTGTCGATGTTCAGACAGCTTTCGAAAAGGTGGCAGGGCAGGCTTTGACCATCGCCGATTTTTTTGCTCTTTCCAACGGGGTAACCTGGATGATAGCCAACAATGGGCTTTGCCTGCGTGTGTCTGATGCTGCGCCTTTGGACAGTTGCTTCCTAATGGATGTTGGATTGGCTCACAATCACGATGTATTCACGATACAGTTGGACAAATGGGGTCGTGAATGGATTCTGACCAGGAACGGTGCCTTTTTATATGGAAAAAAGGAGCCTGTCAGCACCATACCCTTTCGTTTTCTGTATGAAAACGGATCTCAAGTTTGGTTGACCGCTTCCACCGGTGTGATGGCTGTGTTTGCCGGTTCATCTAAACGACTCACAGCGTTACCCTTTCCCCAGCCGGTGAAAGCCATCCATCATCAAGTCTCGTCACACGATGGCTTGTTGGTGACGGCCACTGATAAAGGCGTGTATCTTACCAATACATCGACACGTTTGACCTGGCTGTTGAACTCTTTGGTTCTGGAAAGGGTTTACCGCGATTCCAACGGACAAGTGTGGGGGGTAGCTTCGGATCGACGCATTCACCGTCTCTCCAAGGAGGGTGTCGACAAGGTGTTGCCTCTTCCTCTCGATTGCCGTTTTGCTGACAGCAGAGTTACCTTTCGTCTGGATGATAAGGGCCTGATGTGGCTGTTTTTTTTCGAGACGGGCGTTATCCTTTATTTTGATGAGGCCACGCAAACGTTCAAGTACCCCTTAAATGCTCACAAGGGTCAGGGTGAATACCACGGCTATTTTGAAGACAGGCAGGGGTCGCTGTGGTATCGTCAACCGTACACTCTACACAAAGTTACTTGTCACAACGTGCCCGTTCGTTTGGATTATAAACTGGGACAATCCGAGCTTCGCAGTTTGATGACTGACGACAATAACCGATTGTGGCTGGGGTATAAAGACGGTGACATCCGCTTGTACGATACACAAAATCAATTTTTGGGACGTTTGCATCCCAATGGTCAGATCAGTAAGGCTCCAACACCTTTTGGTGCTTCAGCCTATTCCCTTTTCAATGACAGCAAAGGCCGTATTTGGATAGGTTCCAAAAGCCAGGGACTGTACTTGCTCGAACCGAAACGTGAGGGCGAACAGTACACTGTGACCCATTACAACGGTGCTGCTTCTGATAATGGTGGCTTGCGTGGTGAATCTGTTTATTCCATTACTGAAGATAGTTACGGGCAGATTTGGGTGGGTACGTATGACGGTGGGCTCAACCTATGGCAGGATGGCCGTTTCCGCCATATTGACAATGGATTGGGACGCCAAGGCTCAAAAGTGATGCCACAGGCTGTGCGTTTTGTGGGGGAAGTCGCTCCCGGTGTGGTCATGGTGGGTTCAAAAGAAGGCCTGTTTGTGTTTGACGCTCGTTTTGACAGCCCTGAAGCACTCACTTTGCACCGAAACATTAAAGGAAGCGATGCTGGCTCTCTCAGCGACAACGATGTCATGTATGTTTACCCATCCAGAAGCGGTGCTTTGTATGTGGCAACCAACAGTGGAGGGGTAGACCGCATTCTTTCTGACAATTTATTATCCGACAACCTGCGTTTTGAAACCTTGACAAAAAAACAAGGGTTGGCATCGGATATCGCTTTCTCGTTGATTGAAGATGCCAGGGGTAGGCTGTGGATCATCAGTAGCGATGCTTTTACACGCCTGGATCCGGACTCGGGTAGTATTGATGTGTTCAGAACATCTCAACTCGGTTATCACGTGCTACTGTCTGAGGCTAAGCCTTTGTACCGTAATGGCCTTTTTCATGTGGGCACGTTGAACGGCCTGCTAACCCTTGATCCTTTGGCTTTGACGAAGCGGCGTTACCAACCGCCCCTTGTGATGACCGACTTGCTTGTGCAAAACCAACCGGTTTATAATCGCCTTGGGGATGACAATACGCTGATTCTTAAATCGAACGAACGTAATCTGACCTTGCACTTTGCAGCCCTGGATTACCAACGCACTGCTCCCATCCGGTATGCCTATTACCTGGAGGAGGTAGACGAACATTGGACAGAGACCGATGAAAACCGTATCACCTACCTCAACCTGCCTAAGGGAAAGCACGTGCTGCACCTGAAGTCGACCAATGGGGACGGCGTTTGGGTGGACAATGAAACCCTGGTGACGTTGTATGTGAAACCTCGATTCTTTGAACAATTCTGGGGACACTTGGTCATTGGTATCATTGTATTGTTATTGTTGTGGCTGGTGTTTGAATTCTACCAACGCTTCTATAATTTAAGACATCGGTTGACACTGGAACAGCAGATGACGGACATCAAACTGAATTTCTTCACTGATATTTCCCACGAATTAAGGACGCCTTTGACCCTCATCGACGGGCCAGTCAGTGAAGTCCTTCAGGATACTTCGCTCACACCGCGTTCAAGGCATTACCTTGAATTGGTGCAAAGCAACGCTAGTCGTATGTTGACCATGGTCAATCAAATCCTGGATTTCCGCAAATTGCAACACAACAAGATGAGTCTCTTGCTCGAACAGCTTGATATCAAGAACTTGTTGGAGCAGGTGTTGGAACAATTTGAGGAATTAGCTCACCAGCATCGTCTTACCCTCCGATTAATGCAAGGCACAGCGACCCTTGAACCGCTTTGGCTGGACAGGGATAAAATTGAAAAGCTCTTCTTCAATTTGTTGGCCAATGCCATCAAGTATACACCTGATGGGAAGTCCATTACCGTAACGATGGAACAACTAGCGGACAAACTGGTGGTGAGCGTCGAAGACGAAGGTCAAGGCATACCCAAGGATCGGTTGGGAGACATTTTTCAACGCTTCGAGACCGTGGCCACCAGCAACTTGTTTAAAACATCTTCTGGATTGGGCTTGTCTCTTGTGAAACGATTTGCTGATTTGCACCACGCTACGGTGATTGCTGAAAGCGAAGAACAAAAAGGGAGTCGATTTACCGTTTGCTTTCAACTTGGCAAGGCTCACTTCGAAGGCGACAAGGTGGACTACCTGGTGGACGATGGAACCGATCAGGGTAACCAACAGCCGGTAGAACCCCTTATTTCCGAGACTGTTCAGGAGGTAGAGAAAGCCACAGTGCTGGTTGTAGAAGACAATCCAGATTTGAGGAGTTTTATTCACAACCTGTTGAATGACCAATTCAATGTTGTAGAAGCTTCCGACGGGGCTGAAGGTTTACAAGCTGCAAAAATGGTATGGCCTGATCTGATTATTAGTGATGTGGTGATGCCTACCATGGATGGTTTTGAATTGGTAAGCCACATCAAGGGTGATCCTGATATTTACCACATCCCTGTTATTTTATTGACAGCCAAGACTGGGGTGGAGAGCCGTATTAAAGGGGTCGAGTTGGGTGCCGACGACTATGTGATGAAACCATTCAGCGCAAATTACTTAAGGGCTAGGGTGAACGCTATGATTGAGCAACGCCGTCATTTACGGTTGCGCTTGTTGGAATCCTTGTCTGATAAGGTAGAAGGTAGGGCGACATTAACCCTTGAGCCTAGCCTGCCACACATCACACCGGCCGATGAAGTGTTTGTCGAGAAAGTGATGAACTTTATGGAAACCAACATGGACAACGCCCAATTAACCATCTCGGAATTTGCGGAAGCCCTTAACCTGGGGCGTTCTGTTTTCACCAACAAACTGAAAGCCATTCTGGGCTTGACCCCTGTTGAATTTGTTCAGGAAATGCGCTTGAAAAGGGCGCGGCAGTTGTTGGATACACACAATTTTACCATCATGGAAGTCGCCTTTCAAACAGGGTTTAACGATCCCAAATACTTTAGTCTTTGTTTTAAGAAATACTATGGGATGAGGCCTTCCGTTTATTTGAAACAATCTACCGATGTCAACGAAGAAACAACCTATCAATAATCGCCCTCGTCACCTTACGTTCGTTTGTCTGTTTTTGGCCGGCACCATGGGTCTGGCTACCAATCCTACATCAGAGTCTGCCTCGGTAAACCTGGAAGACTTGGCAGCCGAAGCAACCCCGTTTGAATCGCACCTCTCGTTGGTGGTTGATTCATCCGCTATTCATCATTGCTGTCCCTATGTGGGTAAGGTCATCAGCCCTTTTGGCTCCAGGGGTGGTCGTAGACACACCGGATCGGACATCAAGCTTCAACAGGGCGACACGGTCAAAGCGGCTTTGAAAGGCGTGGTCAAGATGGCTAAAAATTATTCTGGCTACGGAAAACTGGTCATCATCACACATGCCGATGGCTACGAGACCTACTATTCCCACCTGAGTAAAATGTTGGTCAAGGAGGGTGAATCCGTCTTGGCCGCTCAACCGATAGGATTGGGCGGAAGAACGGGTAGGGCTACCACCAACCACCTGCATTTTGAGGTCAGGCGGCATGGGGCTCCCCAGAACCCGGAGCGCTACTTCGACTTTGCATCGGGTACGCTGAAAAAAAACATCGTTGTAGGCGCCAGGGAGCTGGTTTTTGGTTTTCACGACAAGAAGCACACGGCTGGTGCGATGGCTGCCCAAGGTAGTCAGACCTCTGACAGTACACTCACAACGGTTGATGTTTCGTGTAATGACCCACAGTACGTGCGGGTGCAAAAAGGGGACACCTTGTACTCTCTGGGCAAACGCCACGGCAAAACGGTAAAAGAGCTTCAATCGCTCAATAACCTGAAAGGTTTCTTGCTAAAAATTGGCCAACAACTCAGGGTATACTGAGTGGATCCATGAGGGTGTATTCACCCATGGGCAACTTTTTCAGGCTTTCCTCAATTTGTGATTTATCGCCTACAATAACCCACACCATCTGGTCGGGTTTGACAATGGTTTTGGCCGCTTGGTTGACTTCCTTGGTGGTCAGCGCTTGAAGGCTGGTTGTGTACGTTTGCAGCCAAGCTGGTGTTTTCCCGAATTCGAGGGCGTTAACCAACGAGCCCGTCAAGCCTGACAGCGTTTCCCAGTCGTTGGGGATGGACAATACCGTGTTGGTCTGCTCAGCCCGAAATTCTGCTTCGGTAATGGGCTTCGATGACAGGATGCCCTTGAATTCCTTGAGCATCTCCTGCACGGTTTCCGCCGTTTTATCGCTTTGGACAGAGGTTACCGCCACAAAAGCGCCTTGCCCTGTGTATTGGCGAATGATTGATCGGGCGCCGTAGGTCCAGTGTTTTTCCTCCCTCAGGTTTGCGTTTAAGCGTGACAAGAACGATCCTCCCAACAGGGTGTTCATCAGTTGGTAGGCCTCCCAGTCTTTATCAAAGCCGGTGGGGGCGAGGTTGGCGGCCAACACGACGGATTGAGCAGCCCCCGGTTTGTCAATTAGGTATAGCTTGGATTTGTTTGACGCGGTGATGGTCGAGGTCGATTTCACCGGCATCCGGCCCTTTTTCCAGTCGGCAAACGCCTTTTCCAATTTGGTTTTCAAGTCGGCTTCACTGATGTCGCCGGCTACCACCAAAAAGCCGTTGTTGGGTCTGAACCAGGATTGGTGAAAAGCCTGTATGTCGGAACGCTTGATGGCTTGCACACTCTTTTCCGTACCCAGACCTGAGTTGGGCTGTCCATAGGGGTGTTCGGCACCGTACAGCAGGCCGTTTAATACCCGTGAGGCTAGTTGAGAGGGATTTGACAGCTCTTGCTGAATACCCAGGAGCTGGCGGGCTTTCTCGCGCTCCACACTTTCTTCAGGATAGGTCGGTTTGAGTAGAACTTCGGCGAAGAGGTTGAGGGAGGCATCGAAACGTTGGCTGAGGCTATTGAGGGACATGTATGTTTTGTCCAGCCTGGAGTATACCTGCAAGGTGCTGCCCAGGTTGTTGAGGGCTTCGCTCAGCTCTTCTCCCGAACGGTTTTCGGTGCCTTCCATCATCATGGTGCCTGTCAGGTAAGCCAGACCCGGACTCTGTGTGGTGTGGTCAGCCGCATAACCGGCGTCGAAGCAGGCGTGCATCCGAATGAGGGGCAGGTTGTGCTGTTCGATCAGGTAGACAGGCAGTCCGTTACTCAGGGTAAAGGTTCTCGTCGTCGGAAAGGCGGTGTTTGGTGTTTTATCTACGGCAGGCATTTGAGTCCTGTCCAGGTTGTCTTCGGCGTTGCTATGCTCTGGGTAGGGCAGGATGTCCAGCCTGAAACTACCATCTTCCAGCCATTCGTTGGCCGTTTGTTTGAGTTGGGCTGGTGTGGCGTTTACCATCCAGGCCAGATCCTGTTTGTAGTGGTCGGGACGTCCCATGTATGTTTCGCAGGCGGCCAACAGGTCGCTTTTGTTGCTCAATCGTTCCAAACCGCGTACAAAGCCGGCGTAATAGGCCGTCCTCACCCGCTCGACTTCCGCCTGAGTGGGGCCTTCCTTAAGCAGGCGTCGTAATTCTTCTTCAATCACAGCGTCGATGGCCGATAGTTCCACGCCTTCTCTGGCGTTGGCGATGAGGTAGAACTGGCCACTGATTTCCTTATCATCCACAAAAGCGAACACCTCGCTGGCCAGGCCTTCGTCTGAGACGAGTCGCTTGTACAGCCTGGATGATTTGTCAGAAGCCATAATCATACCCAACAGGTTAAGGTGGGCCTGAGCTTCAGAGCCCCAGCCGGGTACGTTCCATACTTTATACAACCTGGCTTGCGGCACCCTGTCGAGGGCGACCTGGTGTTGCGTGCCTGTCATCTTGGCTACCCAACTTTTTGGTCTGGTGATGGGCGGGCAGGCCGGTATGGCGTCGAAGTATTTTTTAACCAGTGTCAAGGCCTCTTCCGGTTTGATGTCGCCGGCCAGGCTGAGTACGGCGTTGTTGGGGCCGTAATAGTTGTTGAACCACTCTTTGACGTCATCGATCGTGGCTGCTGCCAGGTCTTCCATGCTGCCAATGACTGTCCAGGAGTAGGGATGTCCCTGTGGGTAAGTGCCTTTGGCCAGGATTTCCTCGGCGATGTTGTATGGTTGGTTGTCATACTGACGTTTCTCGTTCATGACCACACCCCGTTGGACGTCGACCTTGACGCTGTCCAAGCCCTTGGCCAAAAAGCCCATGCGGTCGGCTTCCAGCCAAAGTACCCGCTCAAGGCCGGCTTTGGTGAATGTTTCATAGAAGTTGGTCCTGTCGTAGTACGTGCTGGCATTGTTGTTTCCTCCGCCCACGGATTGAAGTATGGCGTCGAAGTTGTCCCAATGCTCCGTACTGGTGAACATGATGTGCTCAAATAGGTGTGCGAAGCCGGTCTTGCCCTGTTTCTCATCTTTACTCCCTACGTGATAATACAGGCAGAGAGAGATCAACGGGGTTCGGCTATCTTCGTGGACAAGTAGGGTCAGACCGTTGTCCAACACGTATTTCGTACAGGGAATGTCAATCTGGGGCAGGTTGCCACTGGAGGGCTGAGCCAACAGGGATATGCTCATTATCGTGAAAATTAATAAGGTTAGGTGTTTCATTGGTCGTAGATTTCAGATTATTACCTATGATAAAAGCCCCTTCGGGCCTTTGTGTCAAACACACCGACAAAGGTGAGAAAAAAAGTGGTAGCTTGGCAGGACTGTTTCCAGAATACGCAACAATGCGCGATTTTATGTACTTTTGGGCCGAGACTATGGCAAGAAAAACCAGAAAAATACCGGAACCTGTCAACCTCTCCGTGGAAGCACGGTGGGTCAGGGAAACCTTGAGTGAATACGGCCGTTCGACTGACTTTTTGTCGGTGGTTGACGAATGGGCGGTCTTGCCGGAGCGGGTCAAGGGTCTGGTGGACTTGGCTGTTTCCGGTGATGTGCATCCCTTCCCCCAGTACGCCTCCCACCTGTTGCTGCACGTGGCCAGGAAAAATCCCGAAGGTGTGGCGATTCATCATGATCAATTGCTGGATGGTGTCCTGGCTACCGACAATACGTCCGTCAAACGCAACGGCCTGGGTGCTCTGCTTTGCCTGCCCATCCAACCGTACCGCGAAGGTGATTTGCTCGATTGGCTTTTCAAGGTGTTTCAGGATCCGGCCTCCCAGCCTGGTCTGATTTCCTATACTGCCAGAAAACTGGCCGATTTTGTAAAAGCCTACCCCGAACTCAAGGAAGAAGTCCTCATGGCCTTGGAATGGCGGGCCGATATGACCGGAGATAAGGGGTTGATGGTGCTGAAGCGGTTCTTTCGGTGAGACGAGAATTCGTGGGACAGAAGGAATAAGGTTCAACGGTTTACTAATCAGTCTTTCAAGCATGAAATCGGAACAACATAAATGCCGTCCTTTCGTCTGTAGGCGAAACTGCTTGATGCTGTCAATACCATGAGGAATGAGGGACTTTTCATTCTTGTGGTGTCAATTTTTGATGCAAGGGCAAGTAGGGTTGAGGCCCCATTTTCTATCAGGTGATCACCTCCCAGTTTTATTTCAATAAGGCCATAGTTGCCATTACGCAAGTGTACGACGGCATCACATTCAAGTCCAGACTTGTCTCGATAATGATAGACTTCACCCTCTATTGATTGTGCAAAAACACGGAGATCACGCACGCAAAGCGTCTCAAACAATAGTCCAAATGTTTCCAAATCGTTCATTAGGTCTTCCGGGCCTAGCCCAAGTGCGGCAGTAGCTATTGATGGATCGACATAATAACGTGTATTTGTCGTTCGAATGGCTGTTTTGGATCGTAGGTTGGGATTCCATGATGCCATTTCTTCTACCACAAATATGCGTCGTAAAGCATTTAAATAACTGTAGATGGTGTTGTCATCGATGGTTTCGTTTTCATTCGCCTTCATGTCCTGACTTAATTGAGAAAAGGATGCCTGAGTTCCTTGATGTCTGGCATAGGAGCGCATGAGTCTTTTGACTCGAGAAGCATCACGGTTCACTCCATCAACGCGTTGAATGTCTGCATTGACTACAGCGTCGTAATAATCAAACGCTTGATCAAGAGCAATGGTATCAGGTTGCAGAGATGAGCTAGGCCAGCCTCCCCGGCAAGTGAGGAATGCGATACGATGCAAGCCAGTATCGTTGTGGGCAGCAATGGTCTGCGGAGCATCAAACAGTTGGCGCAGACTGATAACGCCTGAAGAGTCACCAGATTCCCATAAACTCATGGGACGCATTAAAAGCCATGCAAATCGTCCGGTACCTGTGTGGTGAATAGCGTCTACATTGGCCGGTACAGCTGAACCCGTAAGAATAAAATGACCAAAACCTTTACGATGGTCCACTTCGAAACGTATGGCGTCCCATAATTTTGGTGCTAGTTGCCATTCATCAATCAATCGGGGCGTGTCTCCATTCAACAGTAAATCCGGACTATCGCTTGCAAAAAGCATGTATTGATCATAGCGCTTAGGGTCAGATAGATAGATGTTGCTTGAAGCCTGCTGTTCTGCCGTTGACGTTTTACCGCACCATTTGGCTCCTTCAATCAATACAGCCCCCTTGCCTTGTAGTTTACGCTTGAGTAAAGGGTCAATGACCCGTGACTTGTAAGTGGAGGTATCCATGGGTATTATCGGTTGGTTTTCAGTCACAAAGATAGGATAAATTTTTACATTCAGTAATTTGGCATTATTTTATTCAGTAATATGGCGTCGTTTTATTCAGTAATTTGGCAGAATCTTAGGCGGATTTGTGTACATTCACAGGCTGTAATAACCTCAGATTGTCGGACTGATATGATGGAAAAAAGGACTGATGGTATTAGGAAGGTTAATTCGTGTTGGGTAATTTAAACAGTATTGGCAACGTGAAACACGACATACATGGCATATTTTTGTTTGATGCTGGCTTCCAATCGGGCATCAATGCAACAATTCGAAGTGCCTCTTTGTCTAAAGCAGGATGAATGGACCTACAAATAAATGGACAAATGATTTTCCCTGACTCATCAATAATGAATTTGACAATAACACGCTCTTGTATTCTCTGTTCTTTACATTCAGAAGGATATTCAATGTTTTTTATTAGAAAAGCAATAAGTTCATCTTCTCCTCCGGGAAACTGGGGTAAGCGTTCGGGCTCACTAAATATAGTTGAATTATTAGGGCATATTTGATTATATAATGAATCACATCGGACATACATTGTTTTTACACTATCGTTTGTGGTTTTTGGTTCTGATTGTGTAACTGTTTGATGTCTGATCTTCGTTATGTGTTTGCAGGAATACAGGTTGAAACTGTATGTCACAAAAAAAAAGGAAGCAAATAATCAGGTAACTCTTCTTAATTGCCATATTCAAGGTGCTTTTTTGCCTTTCTTGGTTTAAGAAATGGACTTCTTCGATAAGATTATTATTGGTAATGTGTTTCTCTTTCGGTAGCAAGATATGAAATCCAATTAGATTGGGGAAACAAGTAGTAGAGATAGGTTGTCATAAGAAAAAGGGATTGTCCCCTCAAATAAAAAACGCCCGACTATCAATCTGATAATCAGGCGTTTCGCTATTTAAGTGTTGTTCCGCTAGGACTCGAACCCAGACAAACAGAACCAGAATCTGTGGTGCTACCATTACACAACGGAACAGTGTCGCGTAAGACGGAGCAAAAGTAGCACTTTTTTTTCAATCAAGCAATTGAAGACCCTGGATTTTTTTGCAGATGACGTTGTTCAAGGGCCTGGAAGGCAGATTTAAGCTCTGCAAAGACGTCCTTAACCCGTTCGATTTTGGTGGCTCTGTAAGCGTTGCTGCCACAGAAGGCGTAGCCGCTGTTCATCTTGCCTTTGAAGGCACTGTAGAGAGCTGAGATGATGCAGTAGGGGCTGCGGGTGTAGTCGCAAGTCTTGATGCAGTGCACAGGGCAACGGAGCGGTTTCTGTTTGCCTTCCTTGACTTTTTGCAGGAACTGGTTGAACACAGCCCGTCCAGGCATGCCTACAGGACTCTTGATGATGGCGATGTCCTTTTCGTCAGCGTTGATGTAGGATTGTTTGAACACCGGAGAGGCATCGCATTCCTCGGTGGTAACGAAGCGGGTACCCATTTGGACACCGTCGGCACCGAGGGCCATGATGTTGTACATGTCTTCGCCTGTGTAGATACCGCCACCAGCGATGATGGGGATGCGTTGACCGTACAAGGCCTCATAAGGCCTGACCACGGAAACCACATCGGGAATGAGGTGTTCGATGGAGAAGGCGTCATCGTCCAGCTGTTCGGGTTTGAAACCCAGGTGACCGCCAGCTTTGGGGCCTTCCACTACCAGCGCGTCGGGGAGGTAGTTGTAGTTGTTTTTCCACTTTTCGATGAGGAGCTTGGCTGCCCTGCCTGAAGAGACGATGGGTACCAGTTTGGTCTTGCTGTCCTTTTCCAGGAAGGAGGGCAGGTCAAGGGGCAGGCCGGCGCCTGAGAACAGGATGTCGGCTTTTTCCTTGATGGCTGTCTTCACTATGTCGGCGTAATTGGTCATGGCGACCATGACGTTGACACCGATGATGCCTTTTTGAGATTTCTCCCTGGCCAGACGCAATTCTTCCTTGAGTCCGAGTATGCTGGCTTTCAAGTAGTCTGGAGAGAGTTTCTTGTAAAGCAAGCCGAGTCCGGCGCTCGAGATGACCCCTATGCCGCCTTGATTGGCGACAGCCGAGGCCAGGCCGGAAAGGGAAATGCCGACCCCCATCCCGCCTTGTATGACGGGGAAGGAGACGTTCAGATTCCCGATGGCTAATTGTTTCATATTATGTTGATTAGATTAAAAAAGGACAGCCGTTTTTCATACATCCGGGATGGATGGTGTGAAATCATGGCTGTCCGTATTTTGTTAGAGCAAGAAGACTCAGGTTCTACACCTTAGCCATCATGCACTTGGTGTATTTGGTCATTTCGTCGGGTTTGCCACCGGCGATGATGTTGGCATGCTTGGCCACTTCACCGACGGTGAACTGGGTAAACACTTCGGCTGAGACCCTGAACATGACGTCCCGGCTGGCATCGCTGACCAACAGGTGGGACATGAGGATGTAACCGGCCATTTCCACCAGACGTCTGGCCTGGAAGTCAACGTAGTCGTTGTTTTTATGTTCCATAACATCGGCAGCAGACGCCTCGTAGGTGTCGGCCAAGCCTTTTAGGGTTTCCCTCAAGCCGGTTAGTTCAGGGCTGGTGGGATCTTGTTCGTATTGACGCATCATGTTCAGGTAGGTGCCTGTGGTGACGTGGCGGATGGCAGCCACCACCTGCAACTGAGTCGTACCCTCGTAAATAGAGGTGATGCGGGCGTCGCGGTAGATGCGTTCGATGGGGTAGTCTTTCATGAAACCCGAACCACCGTGAATCTGGAGGGAGTCGTAGGCGTTCTGGTTGCAGAATTCGCTGGACAGGCCTTTGGCTACAGGAGTGCAGGCATCAGCCAGCCGTTGGTAACGTTTCATTTCTTCGCGTTCGGCCGGTTCGAGTTTGCGTTCCTCGGCTATCTGGCCCCAGGTTTTGTAGATGTCTACAAATCGGGCGGTTTCGTAGAGCATGGTGCGGGAAGCGTCCAACTTGGCTTTCATCAGCCCTAGCATCTGAAAAACAGCGGGGAATTCGATGATGGCTTTGCCAAACTGTTTGCGGTCTTTGGCATAGGCCAGCGCTTCGTTGTAGGCGGCTTGGCTGACACCGACAGATTGAGCGGCAATTCCCAGGCGGGCACCGTTCATCAGGGACATGACGTACTTGATCAGACCTAGTTTTCGGTCACCGCAGAGCTCAGCTTTGGCGTTGCGGAACACCAATTCGCAGGTGGGTGAGCCCTTGATGCCCATCTTGTTTTCGATGCGACGAACCGTTACACCGCCGTCGCGCTTGTCGTAAATGAACATGGACAAGCCGCGGCCGTCCTTGGTGCCATCTTCCGAGCGGGCAAGGACCAGGGCAATGTCGCCGTCACCGTTGGTGATGAAGCGCTTCACGCCGTTCAGGTACCAGTAACCGTCGGCCTCATTGTAGGTGGCTTTCAGCATGACAGCCTGGAGGTCAGACCCTGCATCGGGTTCAGTCAGGTCCATGGCCATGGTTTCCCCGGCGCAGACCCTGGTCAGGAAGCGTTCTTTTTGATCTTCTGATGCAAATTCGTGGATGGTTTCGGCGCAGTCCTGCAAGCCCCAGATGTTGGTGAAACCGGCATCGACGGCGGAGACCATGTCGGCGCACATGATGTAGGGTACGATGGGGAAGTTGAGTCCATTGTACTTTCTGGGCAGGGTGATGCCCATCAGACCGGCTTTGATCAAGGCATCCAGGTTTTCGGCGGTACCCGGGGCGTATTTCACGTGGCCATCTACCAGGCTGGGACCGTCGTGGTCGACGTCTTCAGCGTTAGGGCCAATGATTTCACTGCAAATTTCCCCCGTCAGTTCAAGCACTTTGTCGTAGCTGTCCATGGCGTCTTCAAAGTTCTGGGGAGCGGTGTCGCAGCAGTCTTTTTCTGCAAACTGCCTTTCCTTCAGGTTCACGATGTGCCGCATCAGCGGGTGGTTGAGGTGGAACCTCAATTCGGGGTGTTCGGTATAGAAGTTGGCCATCTTATTTCGAGTTTTTCTTGTAGTACTTGATGAGTTTGGGAATCACAGTTTCCACATCGCCGGTGATGACGTAGTCGGCCACGCTGTTGATGGGCGCTGCCGGGTCGTTGTTGATGGCAATGATGATGGAACTTTCCTGCATGCCTGCGATGTGTTGGATCTGGCCCGAAATACCACAGGCGATGTAGAGTTTAGGTCTGACCGTCACACCGGTCTGGCCAATCTGGCGGGCATGGTCGGCAAAGCCGGCATCAACGGCGGCGCGAGAAGCACCGACTTCACCACCCAGTACGGCGGCCAGGTCGAAGAGCAGCTTGAACCCATCCTTGGAACCCATGCCATAGCCACCGCTCACGATGATGGGGGCTGACTTGATGTTGATTTTAGAGGCTTCCACATGACGTTCGATGACGCTGACGGCGAAATCGGTGTCGGAAACATAATCGGCCACGTTCAGTTGGTTGACCTTGCCCTTGTAAGCTGGATCGATGGGCTCTTTTTTCATCACACCTTCCCTGACGGTGGCCATTTGGGGCCTGCAGTCGGGGTTGATGATGGTGGCAACGATGTTGCCCCCAAATGCGGGACGGATTTGATAGAGCAGGTTTTCGTACACCTTGTCGGCTTTCTTATCTTCGTGACTGCCGATTTCAAGTGCGGTACAGTCGGCCGTCAGACCGCTGTGCAGGGCTGAAGAAACACGGGGACCCAGGTCGCGACCTACGCTGGTGGCGCCCATCAGGGCAATCTGTGGCTTTTCTTGTTGGAAAAGTTTGATGAGAATGGCGCTGTGGGGCAAGGTGGTATAGGGGGCCAGGCGAGGATCGTCGGCGATGTGCACCACATCCACACCATAGGGGAAAAGGACTTTTTCAATGCCATTCAACTTGTGACCTATCGCAACAGCTTCTAGTTGGCAGGAAAGTTGGGTGGCCAGCGTGCGGCCTTTGGTCAGCAACTCCAGGCTGACGTCTCCGATGAGGCCGTC
>Ga0123334_1003939_pt1 | contig 15597 bp, 11 predicted proteins | sample BiotimSIPDNA_FD_89706 | JGI IMG/M metagenome (GOLD analysis project Ga0123334, IMG submission 89706) | Anaerobic biogas reactor microbial communites from Washington, USA - Biogas_R1 time_0 SIP DNA | ecosystem: Engineered > Bioreactor > Anaerobic > Unclassified | place: Washington, USA... | reverse complement strand
TCGCCATGGTCAAGGTGAACGGCGAAAATGGCTTCGGGATAAATCTCATCAGCGGCGCGGATAAGTCCTTCAAGGAAGGTTTTATTTGTGTAAGTACGCGCGCCTTTACTGATTTGGATGATGAAAGGTGCCTGCGATTGCAGGTTGCCCCTGAACAGACCTTCAATTTGTTCGAGGTTGTTGATATTGTATGCGCCAATGGCGTATTTACCATAGGCATGTTCAAATAGTTTTTTAGTGGTAACGATCATTTTGGCTCCTTCAATGCAGTTTCGATATCTTGATTATACCCAATAAAAGGGTTGATATCATGCTAAAATTGGACAATTTCATTATGGCTTAATGCGGGGACTTTTTTTTACCCTATGGCTTTTTCGTATATGGCCCGCAAAGCTTCGCCATAGCGAACAGGGTCATGTTGTGTCTTGATTTTTTCAAGCGCGGCTTGTCCTTTTTTAGCGATGACGTCTGGGTCTTGCGCGATGCCACGAATGATGTGCTCAAGGCCGGATTGGATTCTCTCGCTCAGGATTTGTCGTTCTTCCGGGGTTTGGTAACAGGCTTCACCAAGCTCGGTTTTGGGAACGTTAATTAGCCATCCGATTTCGGTGTTGTTGATTTCAGGCAAGGCGCGAACGTCTGTGCTAATCACCGGGCAGCCATTAGCCTGGGCTTCAAGGACTGAGAGACCGTAAGTGTCGGCATAGGTAGTTAAAAGCCCGATATCACAGTTTTTTAGTAGCCCCATAACTTCATGGTTGGGAATGGCTTCGAAATGTTCTATCCAATCCTGATTAGAGGCAATTTTCTCTTTTGCCCAGTCAATATCCGCATTGGTTTCATGGGCAGCGTAGTAATCTTTTCGCAGACGGCTTACCAAAACGAGATGCAGAGGTAATTGTTCTTCTCTAATAAGCTTCTCAAAGCTGTTTAATATTTCCCGACCGCCTTTTCTGAAGAATCCGTCGCCAACCAGAATGAAACGAATGGGGTTCTCTTTGCTATATGTTTTTGTGGAAACGCTTTCAACCATTAGCGTTTGTGGTGGGGATAGGACGATTAACTTGGAGAGTATTTTCTCAGACAGGTCTGATGAAAATTCAGAAAGCAAATCACGTTGATTTTTGGCTGCGTTTTCGGACCAGGCGATGATACGTTTGCATGCTGGATCAGCTAAAGCTGCCAAACCCCGTTGGGTCAGGGCCTGGGTATGTTTATTTTGAGTGGTTTCCGGGTTTTTACGTTGCAAAAGATGCTCGAAACGGGGAATTATCGTTTCAAAATGGGCTACCCAGGGTGTTTTTCCGTAGCTGATAGCATTAGAAAAATGTAATAAATCGACCTTATTAAGGTCGAAATCCTCAAATTGGTTGTTCAAATCAAAGGTAGGAACTAAGTTCTTATCGAGAAGCTTGTTAATCCTTAGTGCCCATTTTCTGCGCCAACTGTAATAATCTTTAACAGGGACATAAGTGACACCAGGTACTTTATCGATGATATTCCTCTTGACCGTATAAAAATGGATACGGTAGTCTAAGATGCCTACTTTCATCAAGTCTCCTAACTTGGATTGCATGGATATGGATGCATTATAGCCGAGTTTTGAAGAGGGCATATTTTAAAGATTTGTTGACGCACTTATCTCTTGGACTGAAACCTCATTGTTTGGCACTGGTCTCCAAAATACAAAGAGCAGAATTGCAATAGCAGCCATTATCGCGCCAAAAAAGAATGGCGCTGAGGGGCCGAATCCAGCCCATTTGCCCACGCCACTCCATAAAAGACCAGCAATCAGTGAAGCGGGGAAATCCAGAATGCCTAAGACCGCATTGTAGGTGCCAAAAGCTGTGCCACGCATTTCTTCGGGCACGAGGTCGCCAATCATGGCTTTCGCGGTGCCATATGCCATGCCGTAGTAGATACCATAGGCAACATAGAGCAGGAACACATGGATTCCACTTTTCGCAAGGGCAAAGCCAAGATAAATCAGGGTATAAATAATCCAACCACCGATAATGACTTTGCGACGGCCGATTTTGTCGGAGAGTCCGCCTGCTGGTGTCGAAATGAGAGCGTAAACCAAATTGAAAACAGCCAGCATGATGAGGATGTTAAGCACGCTCATGCCTCTTTCCTGGGCACGTAGGACGAGAAAAGCATCCGAGGAGTTGCCTAAATCAAAAATGCCAACAATGAGCATAAAAATGAGGAAGTTTTTGCCCAAACCTTTGAAGCTGATTTTTGGAGCTTGCCTTACACCCTCAACTTTGACTTCGCGGGCACCTAAGATAAGTGCCAAAACAGCCAGAAAAGCTGGAATAATACTGATGAGCACGATGGTTCTAAAGGTGTTTTCCTGCAAACCGATGCCTGTGGCTTGAACACGCCAAACAACCAGCGCGGCAATGACAATACCCAACATCGCGCCAGCTGTATCCGCGGCACGATGCAAGCCAAATGCCAGCCCACGGTGATCCGGTTTTACCGAGTCGGCTACTAAAGCGTCGCGGGGCGCGGTGCGAATGCCTTTACCGATGCGGTCACCCCAGCGAATGGCAGCCACCGCGCTCCAGCTGTTAGCGAAATAAAACAGAGGCTTGATGATCGCCGAAAGTCCATATCCTAACACTGCCAGCCATTTTCGGGAGCGCATTTTATCGGAAAGCCATCCTGAAAAAACTTTCAGGATGCTGGAGGTGGCTTCAGCGATTCCTTCAATAATGCCGATGATATTGGTTTTTATCCCTAACACACTTGAAAGGAATAAAGGCAAGATGTTGATAACCATCTCGCTGGAAATATCCATCAAGAAACTGGTTACACTCACCGCCCATAGATTTCTGGGCAGGTCTTTGATTGTAATTTTCTGATTTTTTTCCATGTTGACTCAATCCTCTGCTCATTATAATCCTATGCTTTTAGTCATGCTAAAGTGAATAAAGAGAAATTTTTGCTCGGTGAGCCTCTACAAACCTGAGTGATTTGGTATTGAGTATGTTATCTTTAGAAAAAGAAAAAATGTCCCCCTCATTGACTCATTTGAAGAGATATAAGGAGAAAAAATGATTCAAAATCAATGGTATGCCATATTGCCTTCAAGGCAGGTTAAAGAAAATCAGGTTGTTGCTGTACGGCGGATGAACCTCGATTTGGTTCTTTTCCGGAATGCAAAAGGCGAAATTGGCTGTGTTGTGGACCAATGCGCGCATCGTGGCGCGGCATTGAGCCTTGGTAAAGTCAAAGATGGGTGCATCCAATGCCCGTTTCATGGACTGGAATTTAATACAAATGGGGAGTGCAAGTTCGTTCCTGCCAATGGCAAGGCTTCAAATAAAGATTTGAGTAAATTCAACGTGAGGCATTACCCTGTCAAGGAAGCGAATGACATTATTTATTTTTGGTACGGTGAGGACGAAAAAGCGCAAACAAAAGAGCTGCCTTTCTTTTACGAAGAAATCGACGATTCTTTTGTGTACAGCGAATTGGAAGATCATTGGAATTCGCATTACTCGCGTTGTATCGAAAACCAGTTGGATGTGGTGCATTTGCCTTTTGTTCATCACAATACCATTGGCAGAGGAAATAAAACTCTGGTCAATGGCCCCAAAGTCATTTGGGAAAAAGGCATCCTCACGACCAGTGCCAATAACGAAGTCGATGAAGGGCAAACGCCAAAACCTTCTGATGAATGTGTGATCAAAGAAACCCATTTGCAATTTATGTATCCAAACGTTTGGATGAATCATATCAGCAGCAAACTTAAAGTGATTATCTATTTCGCGCCAGTGGATGATGAAAACACGATCCTCTATATTCGCTTCTACTGCCGTATTACAGGTTTTAAACCGCTCGATCACTTTATCGCATTTTTTGGCAAGATCGGAAATAAAATGGTTGAACGCCAGGATAAACGTGTGGTGATTACCCAAAAGCCGAAAGCTTCCACGTTTAAGTCCGGCGAAAAACTCGTTCCGGGTGACAGACCCATTGTTACCTACCGAAAAATCAGAGAAGATTTCAAAAATAACCCTGAAGAATAACTTTTGTCCACACGTTGTTAAAAAAACACAATGGTTTTATGTATATTTGACCCTCCTACGGTCGTGTGGTACACTTTTTTCATACTCATCCAGAGAGGTGGAGGGAACGGCCCTGTGAAACCTCGGCAACCCTATAAAGTGGGGTGCCAATTCCGTCAGAAACAAACTGTTTTTGAAAGATGAGGCAAGAATCTTTTTGAGACGAGCCTCGCGAGAGGCTTTTTTGCTTAATGAGGTGCTTATGACACAAAGAGAACGAAAAGATAAGATGGCTTACCTTGATGCGCTGAAAGAGCGTGTCCTCGTGTTTGATGGCGCCATGGGGACCAGCTTGCAAGCGATGCATTTGCGTGCTGAAGATTATGGCGGTGAAGCTTATGCGGGATGTAATGATGTTCTCGTGCTAAGTTCTCCTGAGGCGGTTGGCAAAGTTCATCAGAGCTTTTTGCAGGCTGGGGCGGATGTGTTAGAGACGAATACCTTTCGTTCTAACCGCTTAACTCTGGCGGAGTTTGGTTTGGCGGAAAAGACCTTTGAAATCAACCACGCTGCCGCTCTTGTTGCCCGTAATGCCATTTTGAACTATGAAGGGGAAAAACGCCAGCACTTTGTGGCAGGTTCAATGGGGCCCAGTGGTAAGTTGATTTCCAGCGCTGATCCAGCGATGAATGATATTAGCTTTGATGAGCTTTCGGATAATTATTGTGAACAAGCCCGGGCATTACTTCAGGGTGGTGTTGACCTGCTTTTGATTGAAACAGCCAATGATCTTTTGGAAGTGAAGGCGGCGGTTGCGGGTATCGAAAAAGCTTTTGAATATGAGGCATTTCGTGTGCCGGTTCAGGCTCAGGTCACTTTGGATGTGCATGGCAAGATGCTGATGGGCACGGACATCAAAGCGGTTTTAGGGGTACTGGAAGGGCTCGCCGTGGATGTGATTGGTCTGAATTGCTCTACAGGACCAGAACACATGCGCCAGGCTGTCGCATGGCTTTGCGCGCATAGCGACAAACCGATTAGTATCATCCCGAACGCCGGTTTGCCCGCAAATATTGATGGAGAGGCTGTTTATACAATGAGCCCACAACGTTTCGCGGATGAGCTTTTGGACTTCGTGGCGGATTACGGTATTCGGGCTATTGGCGGATGTTGTGGCACCAGACCCGAGCATATCCAAGCCTTGGTTGAAGGCTTAGCCAAGACAAAGGTTTTTGAACGCAAGCCAAAGCTCATTCCCAGTCTCGCTTCAATTATCACAGCTACACCAGTCCATCAGGAGCCTAAACCGTTGATTATCGGCGAACGCCTGAACGCGGCTGGATCAAAAGCGTTCAAACGCTTACTTCTGGCAAAGGATCTGGATGGTATTCTCCAAATCGCGCGGGAACAGGTTGATTTTGGCGCGCACGCGCTTGATCTCAACGTAGCTCTTGCGGAAGGCGGAAACGAAGCGCAAACGATGGCTGCGCTCTCGAAACAGCTTTCATTGGAAGTGCCAGTGCCTTTGGTGATTGACAGCGTGGATGTGAACGTCATCGAAGCTGGACTTGAAGTTAACCCAGGGCGTTGTCTGATTAACTCAGTACATTTTGAAGAAGGCGAAGCCAAGGTGCGTGAAGTTTTTGCTCTGGCGAAAAAACACAGCGCGATGGTGGTGTGTTTGATGATTGACGAACAAGGCATGGCCTTGACCGCGGAGCGAAAATTAGCTATCGCGAAACGTTTTTTACCTCTTGCAAAAGAATCTGGTTTAAAACCCCATGATTTACTTTTTGACACGCTCACGTTTACACTGGCGAGCGGTGATGCAAGCTACAATAAAGCGGCGGATGAAACCCTAAAAGCGATTGCTTTGATTAAAAAGGAAATCCCACAAGCGGGGCAAATTTTAGGTGTGAGCAACGTCTCTTTTGGTTTGGGACCGCAAGCGCGCAAGGTTTTAAACAGCGTTTTTCTGTATAAAGCCATCCAGGCAGGGCTTGACGCGGCGATTATCAATCCCGCCCAAATAACAGCGTATACCGAAATTCCTGAAGAGGCGCGTGCTTTGGCGAGTGCTTTAATACATTACAGCGCGCCTAATGCTTTGGACGCGTATGTGGATTGGTTTGAGAAAAACAAACTTGCAACTGTTGCGCAGGAAAAACATTTGGATTCCTTGCAAGCGTTAAATCCCGAACAGAGATTGAAAACGAGGATTTTATCGCGCGTTAAAGCAGGCGTGGAAGACGATATCAGAGAAATATTGGACGGAAAAGACAAAAACGATGCCGCGAAAGAAGCGCTCAGGATTCTTAATGAGGTTCTTTTGCCCGCAATGCAGGAAGTGGGTGATGCCTTTGGAAAAGGTGACTTAATTTTGCCTTTCGTCCTGCAATCCGCGGAAGTCATGAAACAGGCGGTATCTGTTCTTGAACGTTATCTGGACAAGAAAAAGTCTTTGGCTAAAGGAAAAATTGTGCTAGCGACAGTCTATGGTGATATTCACGATATCGGTAAAAACCTGGTCAAAACCATTCTCGAAAACAATGGTTTTGATGTTATTGATCTTGGAAAACAGGTGCCCATTGAAACCATCATTCAACGGGCGATTGAAGAAGAAGCCGATGCCATTGGTTTGAGCGCGCTTTTGGTGGCGACCAGTAAACAGATGCAATTGGCTGTTGAAGCTCTGGACGCGCGGGGTTTGGACATCCCGGTAATCATTGGCGGAGCGGCGATTAATGAGGACTATGGCCTACGAATTTTGCGGACACATGATGGCAGATTATACAGTGGCGGTGTCTTCTACTCGAAGGACGCTTTTGATGGCCTGGCAGTGATGGATGCCCTTGTTGAACCATCCCGAAAAGAACAGCTCTACGCTGATTTACACAAGAAAGTCAATCAGGATCAGCAGTCAGATCAAAAGGCGAAAAAACCTAAATCGCAAAGGGCGCGTGATTTGCTCCCAGCAGCGGATTTCATCCCCAAGCCTAAAAGCTGGAAGGTGAAGCATCTCAGCCTTTCGATTGCGACAGTATTGCCTTATTTGGATAAAAACGCGCTTTACCGGGTTTCATGGGGAGCAAAAGGCGTGCGTGGGGAAGAATGGCAAAGCTTGAAACAAGCATTTGACCAGCGGCTTGAACACATGTTGACAGAGGCAGAGCGCGAAAAATGGCTTCAGCCTCAGGCGCTTATGGGTTTTTGGCCCTGTCAGGCACTTGAAGAAAACCTGTATATTTATTCAAGTGAGCATTTAAACGGTGAGCCGATTGGGGTGTTGCAATTTGAACGTTCGCAAGGCAAGAGCGGCATTAGCCTGGCAGACTACTTTCTGGAGATTGGTCAAACGCGAAAGGATGTTGTTGGTCTGCAAATTGTAACGGTAGGTCGCCAAGCGACTGAAAAATACGGTCAGCTTGAAACCCAGTCGGAGTATTCAGAAGGCTATTATGTGCATGGTTTGGCAGTACGCATGGCGGAAGCGGTTGCCGAGTATTGCAGCGTCTTGATGCGCGAAGAGTTGGGACTGCCAGCGACAAGAGGTAAACGCTTTTCCTGGGGCTATCCTGCCGCACCGGATGTGCGTGAACACTTCAAACTATTTAGACTACTCCCTGCGGAGCATCGTTTGGGCATGCGCCTGACCTCAGCTGGTCAGATGATCCCTGAACAATCCACCGCGGCGATATTTGTACATCATCAGGCTGTGCGATACACAGATTAACAGCCATTTAGGAGAAATATGACAACGAAATTTATTGAAAGACTGGATACCAACCCCAAACCTCTTGTAGCAGATGGCGCGATTGGTACGATTTTTCACGATCGAGGCATTAGCTTTGAGACCTGTTTTGATAATCTGAACGTGGAACAACCCGCGCTTGTGGCGGAAATACTCAGCGAGTATATCCATGCTGGCGCGGAGATGATAAAAACCAACACCTTTGGTGCCAACAGGGTAAAACTGGCCAAACATGGTCTCGACAAGCAAGTGGCAAAGATTAACCGCGCTGGCGTTGAATTGGCACGGCGGGTGGTTGACGCCTCATTCAAGGATGTTTTGATCGCGGGCGATGTTGGTCCTTTGGGCGTGCCATTGGCGCCTTTTGGACGTTTGCAGGCAGAGGAAGCGCGTGCCATTTATCGCGAACAAATAGAAGCCCTTTTGCTTGAAGGGGTTGACCTTTTACTATTGGAAACCATGGTGGATCTCAAGATTGTCGCTGAGGTAGTCGCGGCAGCGCGTGAGCTTGACCCAAACATGCCTATTTTAGCAAGTATGACCTTCTCGCGTGATAAACGCACGACTTTGGGCGATACGCCGGTGGATGTGGCGAATTTCCTCACCGATTTGGGGTGTGAGGTGATCGGGGTAAACTGCTCGGGTGGGCCGGTGCAGCTACTGAATATTTTAAAGATCATGCGCCATGCTCAACCAGAAGCCAGAATATCGGTCATGCCTAACGCGGGCTTTCCCGAGCAAGTTGGTGGACGTATCATGTATCCCGCGGTGGCCAGTTATTTTACTGACTTTGGCTTAGCTTTTTGGCAGGCTGGCGCCCGTGTGATAGGAGGCTGTTGTGGCACCACCCCCGAGCATATCCGCGCTTTTCGTGAGGCGATTGAGAACAACGATCTTGAAACAGTCATGCATGATGTGCATGTTGAGAGTAACGTGCCGATGGAAATGTATACTGAACCGCCAGAACAAACGCGTATACAAAAGAAGCTTTCAGAAGGCAAATTTGTGAGCGCGGTCGAAATGGATCCGCCCCGAGGGTTTTCTACTCACAAGCTCATGGCTGGAGCCAGTCTTCTGGCGGATGCTGGCGCGGACTGTATTGATGTTGCCGATAGCCCGATGGCACGCATGCGCATGAGCCCCTGGGGAGTGTGCCAGATGATCCAAAAAGAGTTGGGTGTGGACGCGACCTTGCACTTCCCAACGCGTGGGCGAAACCTTTTGCGCGTGCAAGGCGACCTTTTGGCAGCCCATGCGCTTGGTATTCGCAACGTGTTTGTTGTCATGGGTGACCCAACCGCGATTGGTGATTACCCAGACGCGATGGATAATTACGACCTGGTGCCAACCGGCTTGATTAAACTTATTAAAAGTGGATTGAACGCGGGTGTCGATCACAGCGGCACAAAAATTGGCACGCCAACCAGCTTTTTCGTTGGCGCGGCACTTGATTTGACCCCGTCCAATGTCGAGCGGGAAATTAAATTAGTCCGTAAGAAAGTTGTTGCCGGAGCGGATTTCTTCCTGAGCCAGCCTGTTTTCTCTCCTGACTTAGCGCGGCATTTTCTTGATAGCTATGAGAAAGAATATGGCAAGTTTGAGACGCCGATTTTGGCTGGCTTGTTGCCATTGGCTTCGGACCGCCATGCTAAATTCCTGCACAACGAAGTGCCAGGGATCAGCATTCCAGACAAAATTCATGACCGATTACGCCAGGCGGGCGATAACGGTGCGAAAGTTGGCGTGAAAATTGCTGAAGAGTTGGTGGGTGAAATCAGAAGCTTTGCACAGGGTATTTACCTTATGCCGCAATTCAACCGTTTCGACCTGGTGGCGGAAATTATTTCTGATATCCAGTCATAAGATGTAAAAGGGTAGATGTTGGTGAGTTATTACCAAATCAAGGCGATGGAATAAGGAGTAAAATTAAGGAGAATATGCCTAAGGAGTAAACCCATGACGATACGACGAACCTTATTCATTACTCTGATAACGTTGGTGCTGTTGTTGGCGGGATGCCAGGGACAAGCTAATTTGGTGGATAAAGAGTCGCAAGAGACTGAAGTGGCAGGACTGGTCAGTGATTTACAAACCCAGGAATGGGGAAAAGACCAGGAGCCAGCCACTGAAACGCCATCGCCGGAACCCAGCCCAGAACCGACTGAGACAAAAATTCCGGATACCCCGACAGTGACATTAACACCAACCAAGGTGAGTTATCGTGTCGGTCCGTCTGATTTTCCTGATGACGTCAATCCATTAACCGGTTTAAAGGTTGATGATTCTGAAATTTTGAATCGTATGCCGGTGATGGTTAAAGTGCCCAACTACCCTGCTTATGGCAGACCCCATGGGGGACTTTCATTCGCGGATATTGTGTTTGAGACCTGGATTGGTGGCGGTGCTAACCGATTTGTGCCTATCTATTATGGTCAGGACTGTGATTATGTTTGGCCGATTCGTTCTGTGCGTATCGTTGATCCTGAGCTTGCCACACTGTATCATGCCGTACTGGTTTTTTCGGGTGGCGATCCGGTAAAGGTTCTGCCTAAGGTCAACGATATTATGGGCAATAAGTACGTTATGGAAGGCACAACCCCCGGAATGTATTCAAATGGTGCGGATGTTACCCGCTTGCATGTTGATACCGCAGTGGTAACCGCGGACTTGCAAAAACGGGGTATCGATCCGGGAGAAAAACCCGAGCTCGAGGGCATGCTTTTTGATGAGACAGCTCCCGAAGGTGGTGAGGATGGCAAAAAGCTGACTTTCCATTACAGTAAAGTCAACAGCGGCGATTGGGTCTATGACGAGAAAAGCGGAAAATACCTGCGTTGGATTGAAGACGCGACAAACTATGAAATGATTCCCTTGGTCGATAAAAACACGGACGAACAGCTGGCTTTTTCGAATGTGATCATGCTTTTTACACCGAACAATGAGATTGAGACTCAGTTAATTGACATCAAAATATGGGATAACCCGCAGGGCCGTCGCGCGATTCTGTTTCGGGATGGCAAAGCATACGAAGGTATTTGGAAGACCACTGATCGTAACGCGCCAATGCAGTTTTTTGATGAAGATGGTCATCTCTTCCCGCTCAAACCCGGCAATACCTGGATCGCTATAACCGGCACAACATCCCCCGTGGAAGTTGAGGATGGTGAGTGGTTCGTTCAGTTCCAGGTCCAATTACCATAAACGCTCATGCGCATTCTGATCATCTCCGACATTCATTCTAATCTGACCGCTCTCGAGGCGGTTTTGGCGAACGCGAGTGATTTTGATCATGTGATTTGTCTTGGGGATGTGGTGGGATATGGGCCGGATCCTGAGGAATGTGTGCGGTTGCTTCGTGGCTTGCCGGGGCTGACTTGTATCATGGGGAATCATGATGCGGCAGTTTTGAATGTCATCTCAACCGGATACTTTAATCAGGAAGCGCGAAAAGCATTGCTTCAGCAGAAGGATTTATTAAGTCAGGACTCGATTAACTTCTTGCGGCAATTACCTCAAAAACTTGTCCTGAATGGGCTCACCATGGCGCATGGCAGTCCGCGAGACCCTATTTGGGAGTATGTTGACCAGGGACGTATTGCCTGGGCGGCGTTTGAATATTTTGAAGGACAGGGTTGTCTGGTGGGGCATACGCACACCCCAGCGATTTTTATTGAATCAGCCGATTTTAAAGTGCGTTTGTTAAAGCCAAATTCCGGCGATCGCTGGATACCGCAAGAACGTTTTATTTTAAACCCGGGCGCTGTGGGGCAGCCACGTAACCGCGACCCCAGAGCTGCTTATGTGATTTGGGATCTTGAAGAGAACAGTTTTTTATTCAAAAGGGTACCTTATGATGTCTCCGCGGTCGCTGAACGTATTGAGCAACGCGGTATTCCCTTGTTGCAAGCCCGACGTTTAAGTTTGGGCAGGTAACGGGAACTTATTTTGCTATTATTCGTTTTTAATTTGAAGCAATAGACGCTTAAAAAAAGGAGAAGATCATGAAGAAGAAAATGTTGATTATTAGTTTAGTTGCCCTGCTACTTTTGGGGGCATGCGCAAAAGCTCCCGCGCAAATAGATGAGTATAAACGCGATTTTGATTCGGGATATGTGGCTGCCGTAATGCCAGAATCGCCTATGATGGAAGCCCCAGCATACGAAGCGGAAATGGCATATGGGACAACTGAAGATGGGACAGCAACGCAAGAGCGCTTGGTCATCAAAAAAGCTGATATGCGGGTATCCGTAGCTGATCCAGCTCTGGCATTGCAATCTGTTGTTGACATGACAAACAGGATGGGTGGCTTTGTGGTTAGCTCAGAATCCTCCAGTGCCTCAAATTCAGGTGGCGGATATAAAACCGCATGGATTTCTATTCGAATTCCCACTGCAAAATTAGATACTGCGATGGAAGAAATACGTCAATTGTCAGCTGATGGTAAAGATGGCGTTTTGTCTGAATCCGTGTCTGGAGAAGATGTCACCTCAGATTTCGTGGATTCACAGTCGCGATTGCGCAATCTTGAAGCTGCCGAAGAACAGTTGATGAAGTTAATGGAAAACACCAACGATCTTGAGAAGACCATGGCGGTTTTTAAGGAATTGACCCGCACACGGGAACAAATTGAGGTCATTCAAGGGCATATCAAGTACTTGAAGGAATCAGCTTCAATGTCGATGATTTCTGTAAACTTTGTGGCGGAAGCTTCGTTGAAACCAATTGAAATTGGTGGTTGGAAGCCCGAGGGAACCGCGCGGGAAGCCCTGCAAACGTTGATTAATATTGGCCAGGGTCTGGTGGATTTTCTCATTCGCTTTAGCATTGTTTGTTTGCCTTTCCTGATCCCATTGGGTATAGGCGCGTTCTTCGTGGTGAAGGCGGTGAAGAAGCGCAAGGCTAAAAAACAAGCTATGATCGCAAAGAATTACGCTTTGGCTACCCAGGAAGCTTTATCTAAAGAGCCCAAAAAAGAGTAAATTTTACAAAATAATGAAAAAGAAAAATCGCGCCAAACGCCTTGGCGCGATTTTTTGTGCGCTTAAATAATGTCAACCTGTTATTTCAAAAGCCCAGTTCTATTGCCCGATGATCGATATTATTTCAGTCTCTGGAATAACGCCCTGGCGAATAATAATTGGTGGCTTTTGTGTGCAATCAACAATGGTACTGGCTGTCGTGGATGAGAGGATGCCATCTTCGATGATGAGATTGAGGTGTGGCTCAAGCTCTTCCACAATCTCAGCTGGGGCAGCATGGTTGGCATGTTCAGAAAGGTTTGCGCTGGTAACAGCGAGAGGGCCTGTTTTTTGCAGTAAGCTGAGGGCAAAGGGGTGGTTTGGCATGCGAATGGCGATGCCAGCAAAGGGGCTTAGCAGAACGGGCAGGCTTTCTTGTTTGGGTAAGATGAGGGTGAGCTTGCCCGGCCAAAACTGGTCCATTAGTTTTTCCGCACACTCTGGAATTTCACTTACGAGCTCAGCGAGTTGCTGACGATTGGCTATCAGAACAGGTAAGGCCTTGGTATGGCTGCGATGCTTGGCAGCATAAACCTTAGCCAAAGCTTCGTCAGAATGAGGCAGACAAGCCAGTCCGTAGAGGGTGTCCGTTGGGAAGACAATTAAACCATGGGCTTGCAATACCTCAACAGCCCGCTTAAGTGCCTGAGGATGAACGCTCGTAAGCCTTTCAAGCTGGTTCATTCATGCACCTCTATTCGAAGCAAGCGATTCTTGCCTGCCAAATCTTTAAGCAAATGAATATCAGCGTTTGGGTAAAAATGGCGCGCGAGATTTAAAGCGCTCTCACCAGTCGTTGAATCAATTTCAAGCAGGATAAGACCAGGAATGTTAAGATGATGCAGGCTTTGTTCGAGTAACTTACCAATGAGGGATAGTCCATCCATACCTCCATCAAGTGCTAGACCCGGTTCCCAGTTTATTACCTCCAGCTCAGCAAGCGCTGCTGTGGGAATATAGGGCAAGTTAGCACAAATCAGATCCACTTTTCCCTTGATATTTTCCAAAAGATTAGCTTGTACAAAGCTGATGCGGTTTTCCACACCATGCGTTTTTGCATTATCTGCCGCGACTTTTAAAGCGTCCTTGGAAATATCGGTAGCTTTTATTAGGTTGTTATGGCTGTTTTTGGCGAGGCTGATGGCGATACAGCCTGAGCCGGTGCCCACGTCAAGGATTTGTTTTCTATCAGGTTGCTCTTGCAGCCATTTCAGGGCTTCATCAACGAGAAGCTCTGTTTCCGGACGCGGAATGAGCACTGCCGGGTTGACTTTAAAATCGAGCCCGTAGAAACTTTGCTTACCAGTGATGTAGGGCAATGGCTCGCCTTCAGCCAGACGGTCCACAAGAGCGAAAAAGGCCTGGTATTGCTTTTCGGATAATACTTCCTCAGGATATGCCAGAACCCATGTTTTTGTCTGATTAAGCAAACGCGCCATTAAAATAATGGCGCTGAGTCGTGGCTCTTCTTTGAAACGTAGTTTTAATTCTGCTTCTTTCAGGCAGTCATGAATACTAAGATCAGGCATTGGTTTCAAAACTTGCCAGTCGTTCGGCTTCTTCTACCTGCTGGAGCTCCTGAATGAAATCATCGAGGGCGTAGCCATCCATAACAGCCTGGATATTGAAGGAGCTTTGGTTAATGCGGTGGTCGGTAACGCGCGATTGGGGATAGTTATAGGTGCGAATCTTTTCGCTGCGTTCACCTGTGCCGATTTGTGAACGACGGGTGGCGTCTAATTCGGATTGTCGTTTTTCCTCTTCAAGCTCATACAACCGGGCTTTGAGCACGCTCATCGCGCGGGTTTTGTTTTGCAGTTGCGAGCGTTCATCCTGACAGGCAACGATGATGCCTGTTGGGATGTGGTGAATGCGCACAGCGGTCATGTTCTTTTGAACGTTTTGCCCGCCCGCGCCGGCTGATTTATAGACGTCAATTTCAATATCCGAATCCGGAATTTCAATTTCAAAGTCATCGACTTCTGCCAATACGGCAACAGTGACCGTGGATGTGTGAATACGTCCCTGCGATTCTGTTTCGGGTACGCGTTGAACACGGTGCACACCCGACTCAAACTTCAGGCGCGAAAAAGCACCTTTGCCTTTTACAGTAAAAGTGACTTCTTTGAAGCCGCCAATGCCAGTTTCATTGGAGGAGATGATTTCGGTTTTGTAGCCATGAATGTCGGCATATTTGAGGTACATGCGCAAGAGATCAGCCACAAAGAGTCCAGCTTCATCTCCGCCGGTGCCAGCGCGAATTTCGACAATGACGTTGCGATTGTCGCGTGGATCTTTTGGGACGAGCATCGCGCGTAGTTTTTCTTCCAGATCATCACGATGCTGGAGCAGATCATCAAGCTCTATGCGCGCGAGCTCAAGCAATTCACCTTCGGAAAGGTCAATCAGTTCTCTTGTCTCATCAATTTTTGCGACCGTATCTACATAATCTTTGGCTGCCACGGCGATGTCCTCAAGGTCAGCGCGTTCTTTTGAGAGTTCAACCGCAAGTTGGTAATCTTCGCCAACAGTGGCTAATTGTGCTTCAAGATCGTTATAGCGATCAAGTATTGCGTTTAATTTATCTAACATAGTCTTCGTGCCTTTATAAAATCAGCCCGATTATACCATTCAGGGCCTTGTATTACTATAAACCTTTCGTATTTGTTTCAGTTTCAAATTTCCTTATCTTGAAAAGGACATACAAAAAAAGAGAGTTCCTGTCATAATTGGATTTGCCTAAAAAACAACAAGGAGGAACTCTCAAATGACAGAACAAACTGTCCAAATCATTATAACGCTGAAAGTC
>Ga0123334_1003938_pt1 | contig 15601 bp, 17 predicted proteins | sample BiotimSIPDNA_FD_89706 | JGI IMG/M metagenome (GOLD analysis project Ga0123334, IMG submission 89706) | Anaerobic biogas reactor microbial communites from Washington, USA - Biogas_R1 time_0 SIP DNA | ecosystem: Engineered > Bioreactor > Anaerobic > Unclassified | place: Washington, USA... | reverse complement strand
TGATGGAACCGGGTTGCGGCTAAGCCACTGGTCAGGAAACAGTTCGAATACTAACCGCCCGTCAGCGATATCGTGTGAGCATACGTAGCCTTTGGGTTTATTGAGCAGAATAAAAATTCCCTCGGGATGATCAAGCGGCTCACCGTTTATAAGCATGTCAACACTATTGACTTTATCAGATGGTTCCAGTAAACGTGTTCCGTTTACGGTTACATCAAAGTCTTTTAGAAAAAGCTTCGCAAATTTTCGGGTGCAGTACCCGTGGTTACTGAGTATTTTGTCAATGCGTTCCATAATTGCGGAGGACGGGGGCCATTCCGTTGGTTATACGTAATCCATAATCGATAATCCATACATCCCGTAGGGACAGGTCGCGACCTGTCCCTACGTGGTACGAAATGGTCCCTATCCCGATGCTCCTCATTTCTGAATAATAAATTCGTGCAATCGGTTAAATATCGAATGGTCATAATCCTCACGAACCGATACACTGATTACGTCGTGAAGTTTGCTGACCTGTTTTACGATCTGATCAAGAGTTTCATCTTTGTTTACAAGAAGGTACATCCTGCTTTTCGAGCCGTCATCAATCTGCCCGCAAAGGATTCCTTCAAGGTTAAAGCCGCGTCTGCTGAACAGACCGGTTATATGCGACATGACACCTGCATGGTTGTAGACGGTCAGTTCGATAACTGTTGATGTCTGTTTAATCATAATTATTCTCCAATCGATTCTGTGTTAGATCCGCCCGGTGGAACCATCGGAAGTACATTCAGATCAGGGGCGATTGGTACGTTTACAAATGATGGACCCTTTTCAGTGAGCGCTCTGCTTAAAACGTCCCTGACATCTGTTTCGTGTGCCAGATCAAAACTACGAATGCCAAATCCATTAGCAATTGTTTTAAAGTCAGGATTGGTAATGAACTTTGATGCAATATAATTTCTGGTATAGAAAAGTTCCTGCTGCTGACGAACAAGGCCGAGATGGCCATTGTTGAACAGTACTACGGTTACGTCAAGGTTGTAATCAGCAAGCGTTGCAAGCTCCTGAATATTCATAAGTATTGAACCATCACCGCTGAAACACACGATTCGTTTTGATGGGTTCGCAAATGCTGCGCCGAGTGCTGTCGGGAGCCCGAATCCCATTGTTCCGAGACCGCCGGATGTTAAAAGGGTACGAGGTTTTTTAAATGGGTAATACTGCGCAACCCACATTTGATGCTGGCCGACATCCGTGGTAATAATGCTGTCCGGTGCAATAACCGAATCAACCGTTCTTATTATGTTAAACGGATGCAGCAGGTCTTTTGGAAATGTTTTTGGAAAAGGATACTGCTTTTTATAAGCGGAAACCGTGTTTATCCAATCACGGCGTTCGTTGCGTGTTGCTTTCTCCAATAGTTTTGTAAGAATTTCTTTGATATTACCGCCAATACAAAGATCAACCTTCTTTATTTTATCAAATTCAGAACTGTCAATATCTGCATGAATAATCGTTGCATTTGGACAGAAACCTGAAACTTTTCCGGTCGCACGATCATCAAACCGTACACCAAGCGCAAGCACAAGGTCTGCTTCATTGAGAATGATGTTAGTCGATTGTGAACCGTGCATTCCAAGCATCCCAAGGCATAATGGATCATCATAAGGTATTGCACCAAGTGCCATCAGGGTTGGTGTTACCGGAATCGAATTCTTATGTGCAAACGCAAGCAGTTCTTCTGATGCATTACTGTGAATAATGCCACCTCCAACATAAAGAACCGGCTTTTTTGACTGTGTAAGCATGTCTATTGCTTTGTCAATCTCTTTACTATTGTCAATTTTAATTTCGATTGTTTTTCCGGGCTCCGGCCATTCACTGAATTCATAGCGCTGGCTCTGAATATCTTTTGGTACATCAATCAGCACCGGACCCGGACGTCCTGATGCTGCAATGCGGAATGCCTCCGGAATCACTGTAAAAAGCTCTTCTACAGAACGAACAAGGAAATTATGCTTTGTTATCGGAATGGTCATTCCGTAGGTGTCAATTTCCTGGAATGCATCAGTACCGATTAACTGGCTGGGAACCTGTCCAGTTATTGCAACAACAGGAACTGAATCCAGTTTTGCGTCAGCGATAGCCGTAAGTAAATTGGTAGCACCAGGTCCTGATGTTGCAAAACAAACTGCAGTGGTGCCGCTTGAGCGGGCCATACCCTGAGCGATAAAGCCGGCAGCCTGTTCGTGGCGGGTTAGCACGTGATGAATTTTGCTTTTGTGAAGCGCATTATACAATGGAAGGTTTGCACCACCGGGTATTCCGGCAAGAATGCTGATTCCCTGTCGCTCGAGCAGTTGAACAATTATTTCTGCTCCTGTAAGATTCATATAGTTCTCCTTGTTGATTGATTTCAAAAAAGTATTCTCGAATTTTAACAGAACTACAAACTCCAGATGTGTTGCATATCCATAGGGTTTATATTGAACAGTTATAAAACAAAAAAGCCCCTGGCGGTAATTTTTCCGTCAGGGGCCTTGCAAACTATTTATTAAAAAATTCTACAAAGCCCCTATGACGGTGTGATTGTAACCACGACCACGACGACCACAAGTGTGAGCGCTGTTGTAAGGAGTTGTGTAAAATTTTTATGAGAGTTCATGTAGTAACTTTCTTTTACGTCCTTCTTAGAATATACACATTTATGGTAATGTGGTCAATCATTTTATTTTGACACATTGTAACCAGCAATCAATGAAGACAGATGTACTACTGGTAAAAGATGTTAATTTACATTGTATTACACCTGTCTTAAATGCTCTTCATCCCTGCGAATTACGAACCCCGAATCACCACTTACGATGTACGCTTCTTCGTCCTGAACTGAACAATGTTCTGCCCCGCATTTTCTGTGGTTTTCTGTGGTTCCGGTTCCGTGTCAACGGGTGGTTGGACCGGCATATTAATATCAATACGCAGAAATCGGATTTCCACCGTGCGCTCGGGATTCTGAAATTTACCTTTTGCGATATGTGGCGGCTGAAGTTTCATTGTCTGGCGCTGAGGTGGAAATGTCGATAAATCAGTAAAATGCATCCATATCCATTTACCTCTTGGTTTGGATTCTTCATCGAATGTGTATCCATGGCAGTATGCATACCCCCGAAACATCCATCCCTCCTCATCATCTAAAACTTTATTTTGAACAAGTTCCCTGACAGCGAAGAAGAATAACTCATTTTCCTGTGGAAAATCAACAACTTCATCGGCACCAATATACTTGCAGGCCATATCAATTATTTCATCTTTTGTACATCCCATGAATTACCCCGGCGTTTCCTGTGATTAGCATTATTTAATAATTCCTTAAAATACATCATTCTTAATAAATTCAAACTTCTTCCTTCAAAAATACTGTTATCATATGATATACTTACTGTTATGACTAATGTGCGAAGTCTTGCGTATTTTGCAGTACTTTTCCTGTTCTCGTGCAGCGACGAGAAACCTGTGGGGTTTGAACTTTTTTATCAGCCGCCGGTTTACTTTGCGGGAGTGATAAATGGTACCTACGATAGTCTTACAGGCAATTACTGGTATCAAAACAGGTGCAAATTAGTTGGTGATACAATAAAAATGTTTTTTTATAGTAATGAGTTCAGTGAAGTCAACAGGGTTCGTGAAGGGGATTTTATACACATCGATATTTACCCGGGAAGTGACAGCGCACTTGGACGTTCCAGGGTACTGTTTCACATGGCACGATATCACGGGCGAAATACATCTTATAATGTGAGCCCGATTGACACGGTATACGGATTTGACAGAATACAATTTAAGGTTCGTTCGCTGGAGCGGCGGCGTGGTGGTTCATTGGAAATTGTTGACTTATCAGTGTCTGCCGGAGTTATTCCGGGTACATCAGGTGAACTGCTTGAAATTACCAAGGGTACGATTAAGGGGACTATCAGGTAGTATGCAGAGTATCAAATGTTTGATAATAATTACTGCTCTTGCAACAATGATTACAGCTAAAGGGCCGGGTGGATTTAATGGCGCATCCTGGGGTGATGCATCAGAAATGGTCCGGACCGCGACTAAAGCATCATTATGGCAACCTGATAATGCAACAACCAGAGGGTTTCCGTCCGGCATGAATATCTCTGTATTTCAGTCAGTTGATTCAGTCGCAGGATATAAGGCATCTATTAAATACTATTTTTATAACAACCGTTTTTTTCAGGCAACGGTAACATTCAACTTTGATGACATGAAAAGGTATGATTTTAACTACAATGTATATCGTAGTGTCAATGAGTATTACCATTACATTCGGAGTAAGTCACTTGTGTTTACAGATGATATTTACAGGCTGCTGCTTCAGAAGTATGGTAAAAAAGAACCGGTTTTCGAAGGACTCAATCCGCGTTACATGTTTGTCAATATTGATAAGTATCTGAACCGCGAGCGGTGGAATCTCCGGTATCATCCCTATGATTATTATACTAAAATTGTTACCGCTGCATACGCACGATGGGATTTTCCGGAAACGAGAGTAACATTTTCTGTTGCAATCAATGCTAAAGAAAAGCGATTCGATTATCAGCTCTCACTCATTTCACTTGACATGGAGAAAACAGTTCGTCAAATGATGGATTCTTTACGCATGAAAGGGCTGTGATTTTCCTGAAGGCATTCTTTTTGGGCGGGTCTAATGATCGGGCGAATAATCGGGCGAATATTGATTCGCCCTTACAGGGAGATATGGATTCTGTTGCGCTGCTTTCCGGTTTATTACCGGCGATACGACGTATGCCTCTGGTTATGTATTACTGATAATTCTTTGCATAGTAACAAACTCATTTTCCGAAAACAAAGCACCTGTTAACGTTCAACAAGATCAACCTGATCAGTCAATAAAATTAAACACCGATCCGGTACTTGTTGCTGATGGGCCTTTTGAATTTCCGCTTGAATGTATTAAGCAAAGAGTAAAGGGTACACTTGTTTTAGCTATTGATATTGACAATAAGGGCACAGTTGAATGGTGTCGGGTGAAACAGGGACTAAATCCACTGCTTGATTCGGCAATCGTCAAATCAATACTGCATTCCCGTTATAAACCTGCTGTTGAATCAGGCCAGCCGGTTGCGTCATCAGTTGTACTTGAGTTATTCTTTGATTATGAACAGATTGTTAAAACCAGCCGTTTTGGTCCGGTTTTTGATGGTTATATTACTGATAAGGAATCAAATGTACCGTTACGTAATGCAGTAGTAAATATCACTCCTTTTGACATAATAAGTGATACAACAATCTCCGGGAGTATTGATAATTATCTTCAGTTGATAGATACTGCCCCTGATCAGAAATATTCAAAAGGATTTCTGACAACAGCCACAGATAGTACAGGATACTTTGCGTTTAAACTTTTGCCGTCAGCAAGTTATAAGATTTCAGTGCTGATGCCCGGATTCGAAATCGCTCAGCATCATGAACAGTTTAATGGAGAAAGGGTTAGTGTACGGTATGCATTGGATCCTTACAGAGAGATCATGGATTCATCATATGCGATTACTGTTTACGGAATACAAAATAAACATCGCGATGTGATTCATCTTGAGCATGAGCAAATGAGGAATGGTCTTACGCATTACGCAAGTAAGGTAATTCTTTCCAGGTCAACAGTTCGGTCTGTTCCCGAATCACCATCACAAATGCTTGTCAGATTGGGAAGCCCGTATGACAATCGTTACAATGTTGGCGGTGTCATGATGCTTGCGCCATTTCATTTTGGCGGGCATCCGTATGCCGATATTGACAAAAAGCAAAGGGCTGCCATACTATGATTTTACAAGTAAAACGTATCGTAACCTGCCGGAATATAGTAGTGTTGACTTTTCCATACAATACCGGTCAAAAACGCTGGATCGCCGATTCCTTTCCCGGTATGATGCCTACTTCATAGTTCATAATGTGTTTGGAATTAAGAATATTGGCGGATATGATTGGTCTGAATCAGGATCGAAGATACCGATTTATCTGAGTGGAAATAAATATATTGAATGTGGTGTTAAAGTAGCACTTAGATTGTAGCACCTGTGATTTCGCTGTGACCGGATCCCTGATTGGGTCATCAATTAGTTCAACATTCTTAGTTATATTCTCCCATTTAATGAGTCATTTCAAGATATCACATATATTATGTATAGGTTTTTTCATCGAGCGCCAGTTCTGCCATTTCGGGGTTTAAATCATAATGTGGAAAATGTAAGAAAAAAAGTATACACAATTGGATTGCGGAAAAGTATATTATAGTCCGATTTTTGAAAGTAAGGTGTCTTGGGCTGCTAAAATGAAGGGCATGGTGGCTTGGAAGGATGAAATGTATCGATTTTTTTCCAGGTTGCTCTAAAAAAACTGCCAGGAAGATGAAAAAAGTTAAGTTTTTTTTTGACACACCGATTTTTATCAATTATATTTGAAAGACTTTTTTCTACAGGTAATTATGCCGACGTAGCTCAGTTGATAGAGCATCCGACTTGTAATCGGATGGTCGGGGGTTTGAATCCCTTCGTCGGCTCCAGTATAAATGGGTAGGTGCCCGAGTGGTTAAAGGGGATGGACTGTAAATCCATTAGCGTAAGCTTACGGTGGTTCGAAACCACCCCTGCCCATTATAAATAAAATCTGCAGGCATAGCTCAATGGTAGAGCTCCACCCTTCCAAGGTGGCTGTTACGAGTTCGACTCTCGTTGCCTGCTTTTTTATTTGTGCCCATGTAGCTCAGTTGGTAGAGCACATCCTTGGTAAGGATGAGGTTCACGGGTTCGAGTCCCGTCGTGGGCTTAATATCTTGAGAGAATAAAGTTTACATAACATTAGAATTAACAATAATTATTAACAATCCACACTGTACTGAGAGGTTTCCATGTCAAAGGAAAAATTTGATCGCACCAAACCACACGTCAATGTCGGTACGATCGGACACGTTGACCATGGTAAGACAACCTTAACAGCTGCTCTTACCCGTGTTTCATCTGTTAGAGGTCTTGCTAAATATATCGCTTATGATGAAGTAGCAAAGGCATCTGAATCACAAGGTCGTCGTGATGATACAAAGATTCTTACAATTGCTACATCACACGTTGAGTATTCAACTGAGAATCGTCACTATGCTCACGTTGACTGTCCAGGACATGCTGACTATGTCAAGAACATGATCACTGGTGCTGCACAGATGGACGGTGCAATTCTCGTTGTCAGCGCAGCTGATGGTCCTATGCCTCAGACTCGCGAACACATCCTCCTTGCTCGTCAGGTTGGTGTTCCATATATCGTTGTATTCCTCAACAAGGTTGATGTCGTTGATGATCCAGAGCTTCTTGAGCTCGTTGAAATGGAAATTCGTGAACTCCTTTCAAAATACAACTTCCCAGGCGATGAGATTCCTATCGTTCGCGGTAGTGCAATTGGTGCGCTTACAAATCCGGAAGATCCTGCAAAAGCAAAATGTATTCTTGACCTTCTTGCAGCAATCGATTCATACATTCCTACTCCACAGCGTGAAATTGATAAGCCTCTTCTTATGTCAGTTGAAGACGTTTTCTCAATCACTGGTCGTGGTACAGTTGCTACTGGTCGCGTAGAACGCGGTGTTGTAAAAGTAGGTGACGAAGTTGAAATCATCGGTCTTAAAGATACGCGCAAGTCTATCGTTACCGGTGTTGAAATGTTCCGTAAGCTTCTTGATCAGGCTCAGGCTGGTGATAATATCGGTACTCTTCTTCGTGGTGTTGACAAAAACGATATCGAACGTGGTATGGTTCTTGCAAAACCTGGATCAATCAAACCACATAAGAAGTTTAAAGCAGAGGTTGTTGTTCTTTCTAAAGAGGAAGGTGGACGTCATACTCCTTTCTTCAGCGGATACCGTCCTCAGTTTTATTTCCGTACAACTGATGTAACAGGTACACTTAAGCTTCCTGAAGGTACAGAGATGCTTATGCCTGGCGACAATTCACCAATCGAAGTTGAATTGATTTGTCCTGTTGCTATGGAAAAGGAACTCCGCTTCGCAATCCGTGAAGGTGGACGTACTGTTGGTGCCGGTGTTGTTACAGAAATTATTGAATAAGTTCGTTAAACGTTTTTTGAAGTGAAAAACAAAATATGCCAAGAGAAAAAATAACGCTTGAGTGTACATCTTGTAAGCAACGTAATTACGAGACTACAAAAAATAAGCGTAAGCATTCCGGAAGGGTTGAATTTATTAAGTTCTGTCCCTTTGAGAGAAAGCGTACAACGCATAAAGAAAGTAAGTAGTTACGGCTGTTTGCAGTCTGCGCAAAGCATTCGGCGAACGGACTTGTCAAAACACAATCAATTAGGTCTGTAGCTCAATTGGTAGAGTAGCGGTCTCCAAAACCGTTGGTTGGGGGTTCGAGTCCCTCCAGGCCTGTAAAGTGATGTTTTTGAAATGCAAAAGATAATACAATACTTAAAAGATGTTCGTTCGGAGTTGTCCAAGGTCACGTGGCCGTCAAAGGCTGATGTACAGGGTGCAACACTTCTGGTAGTTTTCCTGAGTGTTGTTATTTCTATATATGTTTATGGCGTAGATCAGGCCATGACCTTTATAGTTGGATTAATTCAAACTTCCATTCGCATGTAAGAATCAGGGGCTTTTGATGGCACTACGTTGGTATGTCGTTCATACATATTCCGGTCAGGAAGGTAAGGTATTCAACTACCTTAACGAAGTAATCCAGTCAGGAGACCTGGGTGATCAGATGAAACAGGTTCTGATGCCCACACAGGATGTGGTACAGGTTAAAAACGGGAAGAAGTTAAAAACTACCCGTAAATTTTTTCCAAGCTATGTTCTTGTAGAGATGGAATTGAACAAGGAAACTATGCACGCAGTACGAATCTGTACGAGTGTTACTGGTTTTGTTGGCGGCAACAAACCGCAGGCTCTTCGTGAAGAAGAGGTTCGTAGAATTCTTGGGCAGAGTGAAAAAGTATCGCGTCAGCAGATATCCGAAGTTCCGTTCGAGATCGGTGATGCTGTGAAGATTAAAGAGGGACCATTTAAAGACTTTGACGGTGTGGTTGATGAGATTCATCCCGAAAAAGGCAAAATAAAAGTTATGGTGAGTGTGTTTGGAAGATCGACACCTGTAGAAGTCGATTTCATGCATGTTACTCCAATCAGTTGATTTTAACAGGAGTTTGATAAATTGGCTAAGAAAGTTGTAGGACAGGTCAAACTGCAAATCCCGGGTGGTGCTGCGAACCCTGCTCCTCCGGTCGGACCGGCTCTCGGTCAGCAGGGTGTTAATATTATGGAATTCTGTAAGGCATTCAATGCCCGTACTAAGGATTCCGGTGGTTTGATTACTCCGGTTGTTATCACCGTTTATTCAGACCGGTCTTTTACTTTCATTACTAAGACACCTCCTGCACCTGTGCTTATTATGAAAGAACTTGGTTTGAAAAAAGGTTCAAGTGTTCCAAACAAAGATAAAGTCGGAACATTAACAAAAGCTCAGATCAGAAAGATTGCTGAATTGAAATTAAATGATCTCAATGCTGCAAGTGTTGAAACTGCTATGAGTTCAATAGCTGGTACAGCACGTAGCATGGGTGTCACTGTCACAGACTGATAGTATATCTGTCTGTAAAGATAAATAGGGAGTCAGTTATTCATGAAACATGGAAAAAAGTACGAAGCAGTACATGCAAAAGTCGATAGACTCAAGGAATATGGGGCTATCGAGGCCATTGAGTTTCTCAAGGCGAATAAGACTGCCAAGTTTGATGAGACAGTAGAAATCGCTGTAAATCTCGGGGTTGACGCACGCAAGAGCGATCAATCGGTCCGCGGTGCAGCCGTGTTGCCTCATGGACTTGGTAAGAATGTACGAGTACTTGCATTTGCTGCCGGTGATAAAGAAGCCGAAGCAAAGGAAGCCGGTGTTGATTACGTCGGTGGGGATGATCTTGCGCAAAAAATCCAGGGTGGGTGGCTTGAGTTTGACGCTGTTGTTGCAACACCTGATATGATGAAGGTTGTTGGAAAGCTCGGAAAAATTCTTGGTACTCGTGGACTTATGCCAAACCCGAAGGTTGGAACAGTTACAATGGATATCGGAAAAGCAGTTAGAGAACTGAAAAAGGGTAAAGTGGAATTCAAGATTGAAAAAGCTGGAATTCTTCATGCCGCTCTTGGAAAGCTTTCCTTTGATTCTGTAAAGATCCTTGAAAATGCCAAGGCATTTATGGAAGCTGTCAACAAAGCAAAACCGGCAGCTGCAAAGGGTCAGTATATCAAAAGAGTAACACTGACATCAACTATGGGTCAGGGTCTAAAAATCAACCAGAACGATTTAAAATAGTTTTGTAATTTGATAAGTTGTTCATAAAAAAAAGGTTTGACGACAATGTCTACAAAAGCTGAAAGAACAGCAGTTATAGAAGAGCTTGAAACAGTATTTCGTGATGCACGAGGAATTTTTGTTGCAGATAATAACAAAATCAACGTGGAAAAAGTTACAAAGCTACGCTCTGATCTGCGCAAAAATGGAATACAGTTTATAGTTGTCAAGAATACTCTTGCAAAAAAAGCAGCAGAAAAAACCGGTAAAGAAGGTTTAAGCAAGTTCTTTACAGGGCCAACTGTTGTGGCTGTTGCCACACGTGAAGGTACTGCTCCTGCAAAAGTACTTAGAGATTTTCAGAAAGATAATAAAGATCTGCTCAGTTTAAAAGCCGCATATGTTGATGGAACACTGTTCAATGCAACTGATGCACTTAAACTTGCAGATATTCCGAGTCGCGAAGCACTTCTTTCTCAGCTCCTTGGATGTCTCCAGGCTCCTATGGGAAAATTTGCTGGTGCTCTCAATGGTATTCTATCAAAATTGGTGGGTACTCTTGAAGCAGTGAAAGAACAGAAAAGCGCATAATTACTCGGACAATTAACAAAGAATTAAAATTCATCTTATTTTTAACGGAGGTTCATTGTGGCTACCTTAACCAAGGACGAAATCATTGATGCGATCGGTTCGATGACTGTTATCGAGCTCTCAGATCTTATCAAGGCTATTGAAGAAAAATTCGACGTGAAAGCAGCTGCACCTGTTGCAATGGCTGCTGCACCTGCTGGTGGCGCACCTGCTGCAGCAGCAGAAGAAAAAACAGAGTTTGACGTTATTCTTAAAGAAGCTGGCGATAAAAAAATTAACGTAATTAAAGTAGTTCGCGCAGTTACTGGTCTTGGTCTGAAGGAAGCTAAGGATTTGGTTGAAGGTGCACCAAAGCCTGTTAAAGAAGGCATACCAAAAGACGAAGCTGAAAAGATTAAGAAAGAACTCGAAGAAAACGGCGCGAAAGCCGAAGTTAAGTAAAAATTGCTTCTTTGGAGATGTGCAGATTTTCACGCATATTAAATCTCTCATATTTTTTAAAGAACACAATATGACACGAAACACTCTGAGCACAGAGTGTTTTGTGTCATTTATTTACTTTTTTAAAGTCACAGATGTGACTTTCAACATCGAGAGGATTTGCGAATGGTAGAGAGAAAAAGCTATTCCCGTATCAAGAGAGTGGCTGAGCTTCCTAATCTTCTGGAAATACAGACAAGATCATATGAATTATTCCTGCAGCCTGATGTCCCTCCTCGTCAACGTAGAAAACAGGGATTGCATGGTGCATTTCTTAGTTTGTTTCCTGTAAGTGATGTCAAAGGATACTACTCACTTGAGTATGATGGGTACAAGCTTGGAATACCTAAATATACATTGAAGGAATGTAAAGAGCGCGGTATGACCTTTGCCGCACCGCTCAAAGTCGATATGTCGCTTCTTGTTTTCGAACAGGATGGTGAAACAAAGAAATTCGTTGAAAAAATTACTAATGAAGTCTATATCGGTGAAATTCCCCTGATGACCGAACGTGGCACCTTTGTCATCAATGGTGCAGAGCGGGTTATTGTCAGTCAGCTTCATCGTTCTCCTGGTATCACCTTTGATGAAGTGATCCATCCGAATGGTAAAAAACTTCTTACAGCACGCGTAATTCCTCAGAGAGGTTCGTGGGTCGAACTGCTTCTTGATGTTGACGATGTGCTTACGGTCAATATTGACAGAAGAAAGAAAATGCCGGCAACCATTCTTTTACGTGCACTCGGTTTTTCAACCGATGAGGAGATCCTTGGTCTCTTTCATGACACGATTAGAATCAAAGTTACTGACGAAAATAAAGAAAAAATCCTCTCCAGCGTAAACGCTAAAACAATTTTCAGTGAAGAAACCGGCGAAATTCTTGTTGATGCAAATGAAGTAATCAATGAAGAACGCTGGAAAAAGATCCTTGCAAACGGTATTGACCATGTGGAAGTTCTTAAGGATATTCCTAACTCTGAAAATATGGTTATCAGAAATACCCTTGCAGCAGATCCTACTAAATCAGAAGAAGAAGCTCTATTTTTCATGTATGCTACAATGCGTCCTGGCGATCCACCAAATGTGGAAACCGCACGTAACCTGATTCAGCGATTGTTCTTTGATGACAAACGCTATGATCTTGGAAATGTCGGACGTTACAGAATGAATACTCGTCTTGGTGTCATTCCTCCGGATGAAATTACAACAATGACAAAAGACGATTTCATTGCTGCATACAAATATATTATCGGTCTCAATGCAGGTGTCGGTTTCATTGATGATATCGACCATCTTGGCAATCGTCGTGTGCGTTCTGTCGGAGAACTCCTGAGTGCTCAGTTTACTGTCGGTCTTACAAGAATGGTACGTACTATCAAAGAACGTCTCAGTCTTCGTGATACCGAAAACGTTACTCCTCAGGATCTTATTAATGCCCGTACCGTGTCAACTGTTGTTCAGGCATTCTTCGGATCAAGTCAGCTCTCTCAGTTCCTTGATCAGACAAACCCGCTTTCTGAGCTTACTCACAAGCGTCGTGTGTCTGCACTCGGTCCCGGAGGTCTTACCCGTGAGCGTGCAGGTTTCGAAGTCCGTGACGTGCATCATACACATTATGGTCGTCTCTGCCCGATCGAAACTCCTGAAGGTCCGAACATTGGTCTTATTGCATCATTAAGTACATTTGCAAAAGTAAACGAATTCGGATTCATTGAAACTCCATATCAGAAGGTTGAGAATGGATGTTTGACAGGTGAAATTTCTTATCTTACTGCTGATCAGGAAGATAACTATATTATCGCACAGGCAAACACGCCGGTTGATGAAAAGGGTAAATTTGTTGAAAAACTCATTTTCGCCCGTTATCGTGCCGATTATCCTGTTGTTGCGCCAAATGAAATTGCTTATATGGACGTTTCACCGATGCAGCTTGTTAGTATTGCTGCCGGACTGATTCCGTTCCTTGAACATGATGATGCCAACCGTGCTCTCATGGGATCAAACATGCAGCGTCAGGCGGTACCGCTTCTAAGAACTGAACCACCATTTGTTGGTACTGGTCTTGAAGCACGTGCAGCATTCGACTCCGGCTGTATGATTGTTGCGAAAAACCCTGGTATTATTGAGAAGGTTGACGCTAACAAAATCGTTATTCGTAAAACAAAAGATAAAGCAACGGATGATATCCTCGGACTTACCGAGTTTGATACCTATGAACTGACAAAATACGAACGATCCAATCAGGACACTTGTATCAATCAGAAAGTATGTGTCAAGGCGGGTATGGAAGTAAAAACCGGTGATGTGCTTGCTGATGGTCATGCGACTCATGAGGGCGAACTGGCACTCGGACGGAATGTTACAGCAGCATTCATGCCATGGCGTGGTTACAACTTCGAAGACGCTATTATCATTTCAGAAAAGCTCGTTGCAGAAGATGTTTATACATCAGTACATATCGAAGTGTTTGAAACTGAAGTCCGCGATACAAAACGCGGTCCTGAAGAATTGACACGTGAAATTCCTAATGTCAGTGAAGACGCTCTGAAAAATCTTGATGAAAACGGAGTCGTCAGAATCGGAACAGAAGTTGAGGCTGGAGACATTCTTGTTGGTAAAGTAACGCCAAAGGGTGAAACTGAGCTCTCTCCTGAAGAACGTCTTCTCCGTGCAATTTTCGGTGAAAAAGCCGGTGATGTACGCGATTCATCGCTCAAGGCGCCTCCGGGTCTTAAAGGAACTGTTATTGACACACGTATTTACTCACGTAAAGAACGCGATAAACGTTCAAAGAAAAAAGACAAGAAGCGTATTGATGATCTGAAAGAGGAAATCACACAACAGATTACAGAGATCGATAAAGTAAGGCTTGGTCGTCTTGCTGAAATCCTTACTGATACATTGACAAATGAAATCACTAATTTTCACACCGGTGAAGTACTTGTCACTGAGGGAAAAAAGTGGACAAAAACAATTTTGTCAAAACTTGATTTCCGGAACATATCATTTAAAGACGGTCTCTGTCAGGATGAAGCAAAGAATCTTAAAGCTGAAGAGGTGCTTTACAGAGCGAATGACCTTATCGCAAAGCTTGAAGATAAACTTGATAAAGAAATTGATAAAGTGGTTCGCGGTGATGAACTCAAGCCGGGTGTATTACAGCTCGTAAAGGTTTACGTCGCCAAGAAACGCAAACTGTCGGTTGGTGACAAGATGGCGGGACGGCATGGAAACAAGGGAGTTATCTCAAAGATTCTTCCTGTTGAAGATCTTCCATTTCTCCCCGATGGCCGTCAGGTTGACATTATCCTTAACCCGCTCGGTGTGCCATCACGTATGAACGTCGGACAGATTCTTGAAACACACATGGGTTGGGCAGCTCAGAAATTGGGTATCCGTATTGCGACACCGGTTTTTGATGGAGCAAGTTATGAAGATGTTCTTAATTTGCTTGACGAAGCCGGGATGCCAAAAAGCGGAAAGATCAGATTACGTGATGGTCGCTCGGGAGAACCGTTTGATCATGATGTAACAGTCGGACCAATGTATATGCTCAAGCTTTGTCACCTTGTGGATGACAAAATTCATGCCCGTTCAATTGGTCCATATTCTCTGGTTACGCAACAGCCGCTCGGAGGTAAATCTCAGTTTGGAGGTCAGCGTTTTGGAGAAATGGAAGTGTGGGCACTTGAAGCATATGGTGCAGCCTATACACTTCAGCAGATCATGACCGTAAAAAGTGATGACCTCACTGGACGATCAAAGATCTATGAAGCAATTGTAAAAGGTGAAAATACGCCGGATGCGGGAATTCCTGAATCATTTAAAGTGCTTGTTCGCGAAATTAAAGCTCTTGCACTTGATATTGATGTTCTTACTGAGGAAGAAACCGCAGAATAAGTTTTTGAATAAGTCGGGCACTGTAAAAGGTGCCTTTTAACCCAGGGGGTTATACGTGGCAGATATTGGAAGCCAGCTTGACAAAAAAGCGCAGGAGATTACAGGTGTGTCAATCAGATTGGCATCACCTGACACAATCAGGAACTGGTCATTCGGCGAAGTAACTAAACCGGAAACCATCAACTACCGTTCGTTTAAACCGGAACGTGATGGTCTTTTCTGTGAAAAGATCTTTGGACCGGTGCGTAACTGGGAGTGTAATT
>Ga0123334_1003936_pt1 | contig 15604 bp, 11 predicted proteins | sample BiotimSIPDNA_FD_89706 | JGI IMG/M metagenome (GOLD analysis project Ga0123334, IMG submission 89706) | Anaerobic biogas reactor microbial communites from Washington, USA - Biogas_R1 time_0 SIP DNA | ecosystem: Engineered > Bioreactor > Anaerobic > Unclassified | place: Washington, USA... | reverse complement strand
TATTGCATTCCGATCAGGGAAGCCAGTTTACTTCCGTTCAATTTATCCTTTATTGTCGGGAACATTGCATTACCCAGAGCATGAGCGCCGCAGGGTGTCCCTATGACAATGCCCCAATGGAACGTTATTACAATACGTTTAAGGCAGAATTGATCAATCGCTTCAACTTTCGAACCGATGAAGAATTGTCACATGCTGTTTCAGAGTTCGCCTATGTTTGGTACAATCAGGTTCGCCCACACTCGTACAACGATTATCGAACGCCCTTTGAGGCAAGGTATGGATCGAATCAACTTAGACAGTTGTGTTACAAAAACGCTTGACCATTACACAGATAGAGAAAGAAATTAACGAACACGTTCAGACTATTTGTTCATGTATTGAAGCACAAAAGCATAATGAGTGTTTTTCAGTGTGGAAAGACGTTTCACCACATGAATATTTTCTGGATAAGGACACGATTTCTATAGACAATGATATTTCATTTAGAACGATTGCCGAGACTTGCAATACTCTTTTTTCTACCACATATAAAAATATTCAGCAGAGTTGGTTTGTGCCGTCTACATTACGCAAGAAATACGGTCAGCAGTATAAAGTATGGTTTCCCAAGTTGGCGGTTGAGAACAGGGCAGTAACACGTGATTGGCATAATGAATTGTCACAGGACGGAAGCCGTATTATTGAGTTTAACGAATCTTCCCAGTGGACGGCAGAGGATTTGAGGACAGATATCAACGAATCAAGGGTAACCTTTACACACGTCCTTGATCCAGTTACACGCAAAAGAGAGTATCGCTTTGTAGGTGTTTTTAAGTACGCAGGGATAGAAGACAACAAAAACATATATACAAGAACGGCAGATAGCTTCCCACTTATAAAGCCTTAATATTGGAACAGCGTAGACCGTCCTCTAAAGGATAGCCTACGCTGTTTTTAACATTCGTGGAAAAGGTATTAACAATAGCAAGCCCTTAGAGCCTTATTTTCTCTCCCTTGCGCTGTATCTGTTCAAGAGCGTTGAACTTATCAAAGTCTTTTTGCAGGTCGTCAGTAAACATTTCAACATACTCCTTTACCACGTCCAGAGAGGAATGGCCTAGGATTTTCTGGAGTCTGAATATATCGCCGCCAGCTAGAATCCACTTTTTAGCAAAAGTATGACGATATAGATGGATAGATGTTTTTTCAACCCCATGCCTTTTGTGATAGCGTGTTAAAGATATTCGCAGATTATCAGTCTTGAGTTTGTCACCGCAGGCATCGCAGAATAGATAATCGTCCGGCTGTCCGCCCCTATGCTTGAGGTAATCCTTTAATATTTTTGAAAGAGTAGCGGACAGCGGTATATACTGCTGTTTTTTATTTTTGGTCGTGCTGAGTTTTATAACAGCCCCTTCAAAATCGACATCAGATATTTTGATATTGACAAGGGTGTTGCGCCTGTTGCCCGTGGAGAGCAGATAGTTAATCATAACCCAGTTGCGGTACTCTGTGAAATTACAAAGACCGAGTTTCGGTTTTTCGAGCAAAAGTTTTAACTCCTCATCGGTGTAGACCTCTTTGACCTTCTTCTCGCAACGAATGACGGGGAAGGTAATCTTATCCATATAACCATTATCGTGCAAATAGTTAAGGATAGCCTTTAAGCGTTGGAGCCAGATAGATATACTGATGTTGGACATTTTGGTGTTTTCTCGAAGATAGCAGATGTAATCTTCAATTGTGTTTTTGTTGATGTCGTTAAGTGGCGTGACCTCAGAGCAGAACTTGTTAAAATTACGCATAGTGGTCTGATAGTTGATGAGGGTGGATTCGGTGCAGTCTCTGACGGTGCAATGTTTGATGAACTCGTCAAATCCCTCTTTGAGCGTTTTGCTCTGCGTGTTCATTTCGATTTTCATTTTACTGTTTCTCCTTTAATTTTTTGAAACAGTAACAGGCCAAAAGAAGCGGACAGGGGGAAAGGAACAGGTGTAACAGTCCCAATGTGTTCGTATCTCAAAAAGACAAAACCCCTGACATATCTAAAAGCTAGACATATCAAGGGTTTTGAGCATTTGGAGCATCTATCCAGATTCGAACTGGAGACCTCGTCCTTACCAAGGACGCGCTCTGCCGCCTGAGCTATAGATGCATATTGAGTTTTACTGTTATAGCCAGAAGACAGAGAGAAGATAGAATCTTCACCGCATATTCTGCGTACATCCATACGGTAATTACCAAGGACGCGCTCTGCCGACTGAGCTATAGATGCATATTGAGTTTTACTGTTATAGCCATAAGACAGAGGGAAGATAAAATCTTCACCGCATATTCTGCGTACATCCATACGGTAATTACCAAGGACGCGCTCTGCCGACTGAGCTATAGGTGCGCAAATTGTGTATATTTGGCGTTATTCCGCTCTGCTAAAAGCTTGCTTTAACATAAAGCCTAGTGATTATACAATCGTTTTTTATCCCTGTCAAGCGCAAACCACATTTTTTGCGAAAACACGTGAACGAGTCCGAAGCTCTGCGTTGATGATGCCGGGCTTTTGTTCCGCCTTGCCCAATAACCTGTTCCCTGTTACCAATGACTGTAATTTAAGCTTTGAAATGCTGCCCTCCCGGTGATATACTATTCCGGTATTATTGGAGGCTGAGCAATGGTTTTTTCAAGTTTTTCATTTATCTTTGTTTTTCTTCCGGCACTGCTGGCGGTTTATTTTATCGTGCCCGCCCGGCTGCGCGAACTGCGAAATATTATACTGCTTGGCTTCAGCATCTTTTTTTATGCCTGCGGCGGCCCGAAATTTCTGTCCCTGATTGTTGTTTCCGTTCTTATCAACTATTCCTTTGCGCTGCCTGCGGCTCCCGGAGGCTCTCCGCCAAGACGCAAAGCGGCTCTGGTTATAGCGGTTATAGCTAATCTCGCCCTTCTCGGATTTTATAAATACGCCGTTTTCACCGTAGAGAATATAAACCGTCTCGGTGCCGGCTTCCCGGTACCCGAAATCACACTTCCCATAGGTATATCGTTTTTTACATTTCAGGGCATGAGTTACCTGATAGATGTTTACAGAGGAGACGCGCCTGCCGAACGAAATCCTCTTCGCGTAGCGCTGTATATTTTCCTTTTTCCTCAGCTTGTCGCGGGTCCGATAGTGAGATACACAACTATAGCCGATGAGATTCATATCCGCGAAGAATCAACGGAAGATTTTGCCTCCGGCAGCGTGCGATTCTGCTTCGGTCTTGCCAAAAAAATGCTCGTTGCCAACGTTTTGGGTGAACTGGCCGACGCGGTCTTTTCAACTACGCCGGCAGACCTAACATCGAGTCTCGCGTGGCTCGGCGCCCTTGCTTATACGGGTCAGATATATTTCGATTTTTCGGCTTATTCCGATATGGCTATAGGGCTGGGGAAGATATTCGGATTTCATTTTCTTGAAAATTTCAATTACCCGTATATATCAAAATCAATAACCGAGTTCTGGCGGCGCTGGCATATCAGCTTATCGACCTGGTTTCGCGACTATCTGTATATACCTTTGGGCGGAAACCGCTGTAAAATCAGCCGGCAGATTTTCAATATACTGGTAGTTTGGACGCTGACCGGATTATGGCACGGAGCCGCCTGGAATTTTATCGTCTGGGGCGTATATTTTGCCGTTCTTCTCCTCGGCGAGCGCTTCGTCTGGGGACGCATTTTAGATCGAGTCCCTAAATTTATAAGCCATATATATACAATGCTCCTGGTAGTGCTCAGCTGGGTGCTGTTTCGATCACAGACAATCGGCTACGCTTTGGGTATGATTAAGGCTATGTTCGGTGCCGGCTTCGCCGACGGACGTACCGTCTACTACCTGAAAGAATACTGGTGGGTTCTGGCGGCAGGCACAGCGGCCGCTCTGCCCGTGAAAACACTGCTGGAGCGTGTTACCGAAAACAACGGCGATAAGCACGGCTTTTTACCGTTTATCGGTGTATGGGGACCTAAACTCGCCGCTCTGGTACTCTTGGTGCTATCCTATATCCGGCTGGTCGGCTCTTCATTTAACCCTTTTATCTACTTCAGGTTTTGAGGAGAAGGCAAAAAATGAGAACTGCTGCAAATCGATTCTTTTGTATATGCTTCGTACTTTTCCTTTTTTCAGTAGTTGCCGTTACGCTCCTTTACTCGGACGGCAATGTTTCTTATTACGAAAACCGAACCCTCGCGTCCGCACCTACGCTTTCCGGAGAAAGCCTGTTATCGGGCGAATACTTTGACGGTTGGGAAAGCTATCTTTGCGACCATGCCGCGGGTCGTACCACTCTTCTGCGCTTAAAGACCCGGGTCGAGCTCGACCTTCTCTTTTTGCCTGTCGTTAATGACATCCTTGTGTGCCCCGATGTTTTATTGGGCTTTAACAGCTACGGCGTATGGGACACATCCTACCTTTCCGAATCGGCGGACGAGCTTGCCGATGGCCTGCTTTCCCTTCAGGAGGATATGAAAGGATACTTATGCTATGTAGGTCTCCCGCATCAGTACTCATATTATTCATCTAAATATCCGGATTATCTTGAAAACAGAGAATGGCTTAAGGAAGCTGCGCGGTCTGCCGTCTCCTCGGCGCTGTCGGAGCGGGGTATTGCCTTTGTGGATATGGCGCTTATTTTCGACTCGCTCGGGCGACCGGATGAGATGTACTCGGCAACCGACCACCACTACTCATATTTGGGAGCTATTGAAACTTATCGCGCCGTACTTGAGCGCATTAACAATGATACCGGCCTTGGCCTTACCATACTCTCAAATGATGATTACAGTTTTATACGCCTTCCGAACCCTTTCATGGGATCCCGCAACCGGCGCTTATACGGCCTTCGCGATATGGGTGAGCGGGCATATATCGCAATACTGAACGAGCCGATCCCGTTTGAAAGATACAATGACGGAGCTAAAGCCGAGCCGGTTGTATTCTCACTTCCGCAAACCGAAACCGAAACGATAACCTACAATATCTACATGGGCGGCGACTTCACCGAAACGAGGATATGCACAAACCGCGAAGAGCTGCCGAATGCGCTTATATTCGGCGATTCATTCACAAACGCCGCGGAAACTCTGCTTTATACTGCTTTCAACGAAACGCGCTCACTGGATTTGCGTTACTATAAGGAAAAAACGCTGCGGGAATATATTCTCGAATGGCAGCCGGACGTTGTCATATGCATAAGGGACGACACCACTTATTTCGAGTATACCGGCAACGGTTATTTAGGCTGAGTATCTTAAATGAGCCACTTTTTAATAAGGGGGATTTTTGAAAGAACATAATACACGACGATACAGCATGCCATGTTCGCAGCCGCAAAAAGCGGTACGGATATTACGCCGGGAAGTATATCTATTGTAATATTATAGTCCTTAAATTTGTAAAGGAATAACACATGCGTAAGGTATATGCAAAAGGACGCTTTTGATATGTACCGGGTAATTCCTGCTCCGAATTTCCGTAATGTTATCTTACTTGTCGTTAATATCCCGAAAATCCCCGCCCCCATCAGGCATACGCCGGCGGACATTCCTTCCATGAACACCTCATACAAGCTTCCCTGCTTTGCGGACATATACCACGTGCCGCAGAAAACGAATATTATGCCTGCTGCATAAAGGATCGGATATATCCACACCCTGCGCGCGGGATATTTTTTTATGTAATATCCGAGCACGCCGTAGCCAATGGAAGCATATGTCATGTTCATAAGCCATTGCGCCGGTATTCCGGAAAGCAGTGTAAACGGCCAGAATCCCTTGACGGTCGGGTATACGATTCCCAGTATGAACCACAAGATTAAAAAGTACTGTAACTGCTTTTTATCTGCGTATTTCACGAAAAGCCTCATGACCGGTAAAAACACATAAAAGAGCAGGATTATCTGCAGGTAATACAGGTGAAATTCCTGTTTGAATAAAACTACCTCTTTCATACCCTGAAACAGCCCGGCCGCAGAAAAGCCCGTATCGATAAGGTGGTATATCTTATATACCGCCGCCCATATAAACAGAGCGACTAAAATGTGAAGTATGTTTTTTAGATACAGTTTCTTCAGCGGCAGTTCCTTTTCCGGGTCAAGCATCAAAGCGCCGCTGCACATTAAAAATATAGGTACACCGCGCACGAGGGAGTCCCACAGCAGACTTGAAACCCAGCCAAATGACCCGATAGGCTTATTAAACCCCGCGGCAGCGGTATGTACTGTCAGCACACCGAATATGGCTATACTCTTGAGCAGGTCAATAGCCTGACTCCGTTTTACAGATGTCAGTGTTGTTTGCATACACTCCGGCCTCTTTCTTGCTTTTTGTCCGCGACATTTATATATACTGTGCGCTTCTTATCCGAGTCCACCTTACACAGCGGTATAGTACCGCCGCATTATTTTAGAATCCCGTAACCGAGCCGGTTACGGGACTTTAATAACCTTTCCGGTGTTTTGTTAAATCTCAACCTTTAACTTCATGTGTCAGCCTGTTTTGCAATCTTATCCTACAGGAGGCTTAAAATAGCTTTGAGGGGGAGAATACGGTCCGCCGATACGGAAAACCTCTCCCGTTTCCTTGCGCTTGAAAAAGACTCTTTGGTTAATGGGATAGTGCATCTTTATCGCATCGTTTTTACACGCTGCGATGCAGCAGCCGCAGAACCAGCATTCGTCCGGATATATGACGATCGGCGCTTTGCCCTTAACGGGATTCGGCATTATCGTTTGCGTGCGGCAGTGGTCGGCGCATCTGTTGCAGCCGACACACTTTTCGACATCGATTATTACCGTCTGGCACGGCGCTATCGGATTCGGAACAAGATAAGCTTTATCCATTGGATACTGCCTCCTTTTCAAGAGCCCTGCATTTCATGTAGTTTTCAAGATATGTAGGCGCATACGGAGGCTTCAGCCACCATTTATCTTCTTTATAGGTTAATATGAGTTCTCCCCCGATACGCTTGACAAACATTATTTTGCCACTGCCCGCTCCTTCTTCCTGAGCTTTAAAGTTAGCTTTGCACAGATGGAGGTATATTTCCGCTACCGTCATCCTGCTTTCACACTCAAGCACGCGCACAAGCTCATGCGGGTTTCGGGCATAGGTCATTTGCATCTCATGCTTCTTTATACTGTCAAGCCACATCAAACCGTGCTCGCATACGGAGGGAGTCTTTATGTCTCCGCAGTCTTGCTGCATAACGCGGTTCATTCCCATCCAGAGTTCCTTCCAGCTAATGCATGCCTGCGGATTACCCATCCTGTTAACGGGAGCGTAGACGCGTTCTTTTTCGATCCTTACCTGCTCTTCGTTAATTACTCCCCGCTCAACCCTCATGGCAAACTCAGCCGCTCTGTTTCCGGAGTATGCTCCGGATGATCCGGCGCCGGCTCCCCCCTGCCCGCATTCGGAACCGGAGGCAAAAAGGCCGTCTATACTTGTCATCTCGTTCCAGTCCGTCGCGACGCCTCTGAGCGTGTCGGCTTTCCAGAATTTATTGTTATTAGCTTCGCCCTGGAACCAATCCTTAGCGTAGGCTCCGAAGTTTTCAAGGCTCATCATGGGACATTGGAGCATATCCTTATCGGGGTTAAAGCCCGCTTTGTTATAGTAGTCATAAATCGCTATGCGGGTTCTTCCCTCATTTCCGACCATAAGCCCCCAGATAGCGCGTTTCTCATGCTCCGGCAATGATGAAATATCTGCCCAAAGGGGCAGCTCATATTCGCCGCTTTTGATCAGTTCGGGATTAATATACGGGGTTGGGCGGGGAATTCCGATATACGGCTGGCCTTCGGCCGGAATCGTCCTCTGTTCAATTTTGAAGATGGGATTGCCGAAAGAGTCTACCCAGGGGATCTCTTTGCCCTTGTTGTCCACCAACGAGCAGGGACACCAGGTGTTGTCCGGATTGCCAATACCGTACCAGGGCCATCCGAAAGGCCCCGTAGACCTTGTCTGACCGAACTGCTTTTCACTGTGAAACTCCGCTCCGGCCTTCCAGGCCATCGCGACACCGTCGCCGGTGTTTCTCGGGTCGCTGCGGTAACCGCTCGCAAACATCTCGGAGTTGAAGGTCCAGGTGCTGGTTGCCTGCATTGAGACTCCCGCAGTGCATATGATAACGCTTTTCGCGCTGAACACATAAAACTCCCCGGTCTGCTCGTTCACACCGGCTGCTCCGACTGCACGGGATCCCTGCTTTCCGTCTTCGGTGAGAAGATTTGTGATCATGACCCTCTCATATATCTTAACATTCTTCTCTTTTTCAAGACCTTCTCTCATTATTCTCTTAAACGCGTCTCCGCCGCGGAGCCTGATGGAAGACTTGGTTTTATAATCGTACGCATACATAATTTTTGTTTTTTCATCACGGAACGGCGCACCCGCGAATTCGTCTTCCTCGTCCCGGAACTTTAGGCCCAGTTTCTCCAGCTCTAAAAGGTTATCCCAGGATCCTTTTATCTGAATGTACGACCTAAAGTCAACGCTTCGTCCGAAAAACGGATGTTTTGCCTGCATCTCAATGTATTCTTCCGGAGTAAACGCACAATCGGGATTTGAAATACAGCCGTTGTAGTGGTCAAGGCCGGCGCCTCCGCTGCCGCTTATACTGATAGGCGCCTTATCGACAACCGCTACTTTCACGCCTCTTCTCGCAGCCATCAAACCCGCCATTGATCCGGCGACACCTGCCCCGATAACAAGCACATCCGTTTCAATTCTGTTTTCCGATCCGTATCTGACCGGATACGGCCATTGCGCCGGGCTGCTGCCGTAATTAATCTGGTCCGTCAGGGTAACCACCTTCTTTAGTCAGTATTTCGCTTATTATATATATACATGATAACATCATATCGGCAATTCATCAAGCGTTTTGCAGCCATCCGAACCAACATAAATCACACAAAAGCAATAGATATATCCCCCCAAATACTTCCCTTCGCTTTCATGAAAAAAACGATACCGCAGAAAGATACTCGGTATCGATCTGCGGTATCTGTAATGACATGCGCTGCAGTCGGAAAATTATGCCGTGGGTGCGTGCTCTCCCGTTATCCTTTCTCCGGCGACTGCTTTTTTATATCTCCGAAGCGCATGGTGATCTTTCCGTCGGGAAGACGCACACCGACCATGTCTCCGCGTAAACGAACGAACTCATGCTTATTCAGATCGTCTTTTGCCGACTCGGCAAGATACGCCCAATATCCATCCGGTGCTCTGTCAAGCGGCACGCCGTCGTCAATCATAGCTTTTCGAACAAGCCTTCCGTCGAGTTCCCTCGGACTGATGCGGTTTTTAAGGCAAAGATCCGCTGCTATACCGGCGGCTTGTCCGGTTGCCATGCATATGGAAATTATCCGCACGGCTGCCATAGCATGAAACTGCGCGGATACACACCTGCCGGCTACTAAAAGATTATCTACTTTCAGCGGCACTATGCAGCGGTACGGTATCTCACAGTAATTGGCAGGATTCTGATAGACCGAATAGCTCCCTTCCTCGGGCGGGCAAAACGGGTGCATAGCTTTGTCGCAGGGCTCTGTCAGATTAACGGCGCCGGGAATCGGTTCCTTTGAGTGGATATGATGCCTGAAGCCCCAATAGCCGCTTGTCGGATGATGCGTGTCGTAAAGTTCGGGGAACTTTGCTATGCTGTCCTCGAATTTCGAAGCGGCGGCTATATCCGAGTTTTTCAGTATATATTCACCTACTATCCTGCGGGAATCCCGTATTCCGGGGAGTGAGCCGAGTCCGGATATCCTACAGCTTTCAAATCCGGGAACATATTTGCGGTATGCGTTCTCAAGCCACTGATTCTGCTGATGCTGCTCAACTATTTGGCGCGACAGATCCTCTACGCTCAAATTGTGGTTATAATAGCTGTGCGCCACATTAAAAGTTATATCGGCCGCTTCGTCCGGAGTGCCCGGAACCTGATAAATAAGTCCCCCCGGGAAAATCGGGTACGGCAGATCGCCGTTTTTCACGGCTTTATCCATCATTTCCCCGACTATGCTGAAGTTTTCAGGATATCCTGTGTTGTCCTCTACCCAGGCCTTCATAGCCTCGCGGAATTTTTTCATGTTCACATCAGACATCCGCACACCCATCGTATGCGCAAGATTGAGACCCATATACTCCGCGTCGCCGACTTCATACGGTACTCCGGAGACTGCGGCAATATCCGCATCGCCTGTCGTGTCTATGAAAAGGCCGGCTTTTATTTCGCAGCGCCCGGATTTTGAATAACAAACGACGCTTTGAATGTTCGCGCCATCCATTATCACATCCACGGCATGCATCCCGTAAAGCAGTCGGCATCCGGACTGAAGAAGCATTGTCTCCATCTCAAACTTACATTTTTCAGGATCGACAGCCGGTGTGTGGGGAGTGTCATATAACAGCCCCTTGCTTCTCATACGGTCTAAAAGCTCTTTGCATATACCTTCTATCATCCCGGCCGGCCCCGTGACGTATCCGTTGGTCATCAGCCCTCCGAGGCTTGTCAGGTTCTCAATAAGCAGGGTCCTGAGCCCCTTTCTTGACGCGGCGACTCCCGCCGCGAATCCTGCGGGCCCTCCGCCTATTACGAGAACATCTACATCATATCGATTCATAATATATACCTCATTTGTAAGCATGCTATTGCGCGCATCTATCATCGTCGTAAAACTCGCGGCTGTATGCATACAGTTCAGTGGTTAAATCCCAGACGGTTCTCTGGTTACCCCCGTATATACTCGCGAAGAAACCCCCGCCTTTGCCGTATGTATCAACTGTGTGTCTGACCATTCGTATGAGATCTTCCTTTGTATGCGTTACGCCGGGCAGCATGCCCTCAATACCCGTATTGAATCCGATCCTGTCGCCGTATTTGAGCTTCATCGCCGGAATATCAACGGCACGACGCTGGATTTGAAGAAGATCGACACCCATATCTATCATATAAGGAATAAAGCGCGATACATTTCCGCACGAATGCAGCATGAAACTGATTCCTTTTGACTTAATATGGTCGACGATTCTCTTGGTCGGCTCAAACACAAGTTCTTCCATCATTTTCGGCGAAAAGAAAGTGTCTCTTTCCGTACCCCAGTCATCATGTATCGTCATGAGATTAACCGGATAAAGACTGCTGAAAAGATCGACCATCTCGATCATATGGTCGGCGAGGCGTTCAAAAAAGTCTTTAACGGCCTCCGGCTCCAGTGACAGCGCGAGCATTCCCTCCGTATAGCCTCCAAGTACCAAAATCAGCCTTTGAATCAGACCGTTATGCAGGTCTATCTGCACCACCTTTGAAGGATCGTATACGTTTTTCATAAATTCGTCAGCTCTGGTCTGCCAGTCCCAGTCGCTGAGGACTGGGAACTTTATTACCTTTTCCCATTCGGTGATGTCCTCAAGCAGGTGCGTGCCCGGTTTATTAGTCGCGCCTCCGGCGATAACGCACCAACGGAGCGGCACACCGAACCAATCCATAAAATCGTAATCTTCCGTTGCTTTCCGGTTAAAATCCGCGCTGATTTGCCGTCCGATGCCCATATCCTGATACATCAGATTATGAAAATCGGTCAGTGAGCCCGGCACCCAAAGGGGATCCTTCCTGGCAACGACCCGGCGAAAGTTTTCAAGCGGAGTGACAGGCAAATCAAACGATGGTACTTCAAATTCCATATTCGAAAAAGCCAGTTTTACTTTACGTTTCGGAACTGACTCGTTTTCATATTCGGGTCTGGGATATTTCATATTCGTTCTCTCCAAAATCATCTCATATTTTCATTCTGTCTTCTGACTCCGGCGTCCCGCTGCCTGCGCGCCATTCATCAGCCAATATCGCATACATGAACTCGTCATACCATTCTTTATCGATTCCGGGTCTGCCCCGCTTACTTTTAATAAAGTACGCTTCTCTCCTCATGCCGCATTTTTCCATTACCCTGTAAGATCCGTAGTTTTCGGCATTGCAGCCTGCGTACATTCTGTGAAGCTTAAGCTCCTCAAATCCGAATTTCAGCAGCACTTTCAAAGCTTCCGCCATATAGCCCTGCTTCCAGTAATCCATGTGCAGAATCCAGCTCATAACAGCCTGCATCCGGTCATCGCTGATGTATATTCCGCAGCTTCCGATCAGTTTACCGGTATCTTTCAAAGTAATCGCTAAGTCGTAACTCGGACGAGGAGTCAAATTCTGTCTTGCGATACATCTGTCGATGAAAGCTTTAGTACCCTCCCTGTCATAAGGACCCCATGTCACATACCTGACGTTATCGGGGTTCGAGGTATACGCGTGTACCGCTTCAAAATCGTCGTTTTTAAACTCTCTGATGATCAATCTGTCCGTTTTCAGCATTTGAGAATCTCCCTGAGCACAATATTAAGGATTCATATATTTCCGAGCTGCTCTCCCAACAGGTAACCGAATGTCAGCGCCGTGCCGTGGCTTGTGCCGTGTATTACCATGGGATAGTCGGTTCCATAACGGCCTCCCGCCGTGTTGCCGATAGCGTAGAGCCCGCTGATCGGCATATTATCGTCATCTAAAACGCGCATCTGACAGTCTACTCGCAATCCTCCCACGACAGCAAGAAGAGCAGGCCCGATTTTAACCCCGTAGTAAGGCGGTTTTTCAAGCGGTATCATCATCTCTTTGCGTTTGCCGAAATCTTCATCGTATCCGCTGACCGCCAATGTGTTGTAGCGCGTCAAAGTAGACACAAACTCATCGGCGGGAACACCCATTTTCCCGGCCAGTTCCTCCGGTGTATCAGCCGTCACAATAAGGCCCCGCTCAATACCGCGCTCAAAGCTTTTCTCCTCTTTTGCGAGGTCAAATTCGGGCTCACCTACCTCAAAGTCCTGCCCCCAGGCTATACCGCCTCCGCAGCGTAGCGTTTCCGGCAGTTTTTCCCGCCATGCCGAGTCGACTATCGACCAAGCGTATGTAATACGCTCACGCAGGATCGCAAGGCATCTCCCCTGAATGTAATTGTCCTCATTCATGAAACGCGAGCCATCCTGATTGACATACAGAAAGCAGAAGTTGCTTGGGTGAAACGCCTGCGGATGAATCATCGCAGCAAAGGGGGCATCCTCAAATGAACCGCCGGCCCAAAGACCCATGCGGTGTCCGTCGCCTTTGTTAACGCCTTTCGGGAAGTAAAGCTTCACAGCGCAGCGGTTTGCCAGAGGCGCGAGATCCTCACACATTTCGTCATTGCCGGCGATATCCCCGGTCGCCAGAATGATTCCGCGCTGTGCTATAACAAGCAGATAATCTCCGGTTTCACGGCGCGCATACACGCCCGTTACACGCCCGTTTTCTTTTAAAAGCTGCTCTGCCGGTGTTTTGAATAAAAATCGGGTCCCGAGTTTTACCGCTTCGCTGTACATCGCGAAAACAGCGTCCGCTCCTCCCGCGCGCATTCCCTTCTTTTCCATCGGACTACCGAAAAATCTATGGGATCCGTAATTTTCGCGATAAGTCTCGCCCCTGTAAGCACAGCCCTGAAGGGCCGGGCGCGCTCCGTATGCAGGCTGTGCGAGAATATCTGTCAACCAGTCCATCGCTCTGCCGCTGTTTTTAAGAAATTGCCAGACCAGTTTCTCGTCGCAGCGATTACCGCAGCGCTTAATCCATTCGCGCGCTATTTCCGTAATATCGTTTTCAATGCCGCACGATTTCATATATGATGAGTTCGCAACGCCAATATTGCCGCCTCGCCCGGACCAGCTTCCGCTTTTTTCTAATACGAGAACATTCGCGCCGCACTGCGCGGCACGCAAAGCACATGAAACGCCCGCAATACCGGCGCCCAGCACAACGATATCGGCGTACAGAGTCTCTTTTATTTCGTCAGCCCGTACAGGGTCAGGCGGTATAGCCCAAGACCCCCACTTTGATTTAATACTATCCGGCATTATCAGCCTCCGATCCGCTCCCCATCCGGTAAGCTGCTGTGTAAACAAAGACTATTCATTCTCAGCGATATATTTGCCCGTAAGATAACCGAACGTAAGGCAGCAGCCGTAATTGTGTCCGGCAATGCGGAAGTTATACGCGTTTGCGAACATATCTCCTATCATTGAGCCGGCGGCGTAAAGCCCTCTGATCGGTTCATCGTTTTCATTGCAGATCTGCATTTTATGGTTTGTTCTGGGGCCTCCGAGAACGGAGAAATAGTGGTTTTGAGCAATCGACCCTCCGTAAAACGGGCCGTCTTTTATTTCCTGGAGATATTTCGCTTTTTTATGGAAATCAGAATCATACCCGTTCCTGCAAAGCTCATTGTATCTGTCAATCGTCGCAAGGGTTTCATCAACAGGCAGTCCGAGCTTTCTGATTACTTCCTCTAAGGTATCGGCTTTAACGGCGTTTTTATTGGCGACCTCTCTTTCCCACTTTTCTATGACTGCTTCGGGAAGCATTTTATCGCTGCCTCTTACGCTGCCATGGGCATGCCAGTCAATATCATAAGCATAGTTCGTGCCCCAGATGGCATAAGCGACCTGATCGGGCTCGCGTAAAACCGTCAATGCCGTATACGGCGCGTTGCAGTCCTCGTTGCAGTAGCGCTCGCCGTTTTTATTAACGCGCAATCCGCGATGTCCGCCATACGGCAGGTTCGAACAAAGGCGGCTGCCCTGAATTAGCGGGGCATTCGGAAACGTTCTCTGCCAGGCGGCCCCGACCCAAAGCGCCATCAGGTGGCCTTCTCCTTTGAATAATCCTTTTTCAACGAATCCGACGTCATAATCGAGCTTGTCGTTTATGAAATATTTCGCATAGGCTGGGCAGTATTTGGCCATCATATCGCGATTTGCCGAAAAATCCCCCGTCGCAAGCACGACCGCTTTTTTTGCGGTGTATTTAACGTAATTTCCGGACGGATCCTTCGCGATGACGGCCGAAACCCTGCCCGCACCTTCTTCAACGCGAACAAGCTGTTTTGCCACGGTATTTCGGGCAATGCGGCCTCCGAGTTCCAGATAGTTTTTCTCGAGTGTTTTTAGAGCGAGATTTATTCCGGCTCCGGCAAAAGTGACGCCCTTCCCCATAAACGCATGTGTCCCGACCGGCTGATTTGTAGGGCTGCACGGGTCGTCCTCGTTGTCTTTTTCCAAAACGACACTCACACCGTCGGCTTCCAGCATATCTATAAGCCAGTTCATAGCCGTCTCGCTGTTGTTGTAAAATTTATACCATTTTCGCTGGTCAATGTTGTATGAAGCTGAAGCAAACTCCTCCAGATAGAAATTTTCCACTTCCTGTCTGGGATACCCCTGCGCCTGCATTATCTTACTATAGGAGGCTGCTACGGAACCGCCCCTGCCTACAGGTCTGCTGCTCGCCGTTACAATAATTGTGTCAACACCGGCCTGCAGAGCCGAAAGGGCGGTGCAAAGGCCGGCCATGCCTTCGCCGACGACCACCAGTTCCGATTCAACGGTGGTTGAGATCAAATTATCGCCGATCGGTTCAGGCGGAATCTCAAAAGCCCATTTGCCGGACGCGATCCGGGCGTTCATAAGTATTCTCTTATCAGACTCGATGGTCGTTTCCATGGTTAATCCTCCTCGT
>Ga0123334_1003934_pt1 | contig 15610 bp, 10 predicted proteins | sample BiotimSIPDNA_FD_89706 | JGI IMG/M metagenome (GOLD analysis project Ga0123334, IMG submission 89706) | Anaerobic biogas reactor microbial communites from Washington, USA - Biogas_R1 time_0 SIP DNA | ecosystem: Engineered > Bioreactor > Anaerobic > Unclassified | place: Washington, USA... | reverse complement strand
TTCTTTTGTGTTACTATCCTTCTGGATCACTTGGGTCTTGTTCATTTGGTATCCTCCTTTTTAATGGGTTAAAAAGAAAATTATATCAAATGGCTTCCAAGTGATCCACATAGTATCTACAAGGTCGTTTCATCTTGCAATAGCATCACTGAACAATCTGAAGATAATTACTGCCGACAAACAACTTGCCAGGGCAGCGCATAAATATGGTATCCAATATCAGCTACTCTAATTTTCCCCTTTATCTCATATACTTTGCTCTTTACACTTTGCTTTTTCCCCAAGATATCCAATGGACTTTTACAGTCTACAGCCTGTACTTTCTTCTCTTGCTCATTGATTCCTTTTCTGCTAATACAAACCAGTTAAAAAAATAAGCAATCCAAGCAGTTAAACATGAATTAAACGTAACACATAATAATCGGGTTTTTTCTAATGCCTACACAGAAATTATCTCTCTCACGTCTTGAAACCTTTCTTGAAGAAGCCTGCGAAAGCCTTCGCGGGAACATGGATGCCTCGGAATACAAAGAATATATCATTGCAATGTTGTTCCTCAAAAGGGTTAATGACCAGTTTGAAGTGAATAGGATTAAAAGAAGGAAAACGTTGACCGAAGTCCGTGGAGTCAGTGAACCGGCAGCACTTTATGGCGAGCTGGAGCGGCAAAACGCACCGGAATATGATTTTTATGTCCCTCTTTCCGCCCGTTGGAAAAAGCTGGAAGGTGATCCGGATAAAGATGAAAATGGCGAATCCATAAACTATATTAAAGACCTGCAGGAAGAGATTGGCGACCATCTCAATAAAGCCCTTGCCGCCCTTGAAGACGCAAACCTGGATAAACTCGATGGCGTGTTAAAATCCATAAATTTCAACCGAAGCATAGGTAAAAACAATAAGCAGATCACTGATGAAGACTTGCGCGAATTAATCCGTGAATTCAATAAAAAGACTTTGACTGATGATAACCTGGAATTCCCTGACCTGATGGGCGCTGCCTATGAATACCTGATAAAATATTTTGCTGACAGCGCAGGCAAAAAGGCAGGAGAGTTCTACACCCCCAACGAAGTTGTACGCCTGCTTGTAAATATTCTTGAACCCGGTGAAGATGCAGAAATATACGACCCTACAGTGGGAAGCGGCGGCATGCTGATCGAAAGTAAAAATTATGTAGAAGCTCGCTATGGTTCGGCAAGAAATATCTCTTTATATGGTCAGGAAAAAAGTGGAACAGTGTGGGGTTTGTGCAAGATGAACATGCTGTTTCATGAGATTTATGACAGTAAAATCGTTAATGGTGACACCCTCATAAACCCGCTGCATATTGAACGGGGAGAACTCAAAACATTTGATATTGTTATTGCCAATCCACCTTTTTCACAAAACTACACCAAAGACGGCATGAAGTTCAAAGAACGCTTTAACCACTGGATGCCAGTAAAAAGCAAAGCGGATTTTATGTTCGTACAGCACATGGTGGCATCAACCAACAATGCAGGGCGTATGGCAGTGGTAATGCCACACGGTGTACTGTTCCGTGGTGGTGAAGAACGCAATTTCAGGAAATGGCTTATCGATAAAGGCTATCTTGAGGCAGTTATCGGGCTGCCCCAGGCCCTGTTTTATGGAACAGGCATTCCTGCCTCGGTGATTGTTGTTAATAAAAAAGAGGCGCATCTCAGGAATCATGTCATGTTCATCAATGCTGACCGGGAATACAGAGAAGGTAAAAACCAGAATAAACTGAGGCCCGAAGACATAGAAAAAATCTCCTACACCTGTAAAAACAAAGCAGAAATTGATAAATATAGCCGACTTGTAAGTAGAGAGGAGCTGGAAGCAGAAGAATATAACCTTAATATCAGGCGTTTTGTAGATAATGCCCCGCCTGCTGAACCCCATGATGTACATGCTCATCTTCATGGCGGTATACCAAAAACCGAAGTTGATGCACTGAACTCTGCATTTGCCTCTTATCCCGGCCTTCGTGAGAAACTATTCTCTGACTTGAAAGAAAACTACCTGAAATTTTCTGATGCTGTTAGTCAAAAGGAAGATATTAAGAAACTGTTTGATGAGAGCCCGGAGGTAAACACCACTTTTATAAATTACTCCAAAGGACTGCAAAAGTGGTGGAATGAGGTTCTACCCGATTTTGAAAAGCTCCCAATAAAAAATAATGTTTTCGAGTTGTATGGCAGGTTTTCGGACAGTTTTAGTAAGGCCCTTAATATGCTGCCCTTTGGTGAAGAAAGCAATGGGGCAGTGCTTGATCAATATCAGAGCAGGGGAGCGCTGGCTTCATTCTGGTATCAGCTTAAGAATGACCTTAAAAGTGTTGCGGCCAGCGGATGGAATGCAGAACTGATCCCTGATGATGAAATACTTGAGAGCCAGTTCCCGGATGTGCTTAAAGAACTGAACAAGAATCAGAGCCGAAAGGAAGAGCTTGAAGCCCTGTTTGCAGAGGTGAATGAACTTGAAGAAGGGGTATGGTCTGAAGAAGATTACGAGGTTTGGCCTAAAGATGAGCTGAAGGAGCATAAGGAAGCATTGAAATCTCTTAAAGGCGAACGCAAAGAAGCAGATAAGGAATACAAAAATATACTTAAACGTATCAAGGCAAATGAAAAGGCATTAATAAACAGGCCCGAATTAAAAGAGGAAATTGAACTCCTGAAGGCAGAAGCCCTGAGACTGAGGAATTTCACAAACAGTTTGGATACCAAGATTGAAGCCGATGAAAAACGCTTTTCCAGACACACCGAACTGGAAGATGAACTTAAAGAATGTAAAAAGGTGATTAAGCAGATTAAAGAGAATAGACAAGAATCAGTGGATAAGGCACGTTTAAAAATCACAGATGAAGAAGCTAAAGATCTGATACTAAACCGATGGAACCGCACTCTACAACAGACCCTGGATGGCTACCTGACCACACACAGCAGATTGCTGTTACAGTATATTGAAAATCTCTGGGACAAATATACCACTAACCTGAATAGCATTTTGGCTGAACGAGAAGAGCAGACCCAATTGCTGAATAGTTTTCTGTCGGAGTTGGGGTATGAGTGAACCTCTGAGAGAATTAGCAAATATTGAATATGGAGCGAGCCCAAAAGAAATCAGGGTAGGAGTAAAAACAGAAATAAAAATATTCGGCACTGGTGGTTTAATGGGGTATTCATGTAAACCATTGTTTGAACAACCTCTTGTTGTAGTAGCAAGAAAAGGAACTCTTGATAGACCAATTTACTCTGATCAACCATGTTGGGTTATAGATACTGCATTCGCAGTCATACCTAAAAAAAATGTTAACGCTAAATGGCTTTTTTACCAATTATCAAACTACGATTTAAAAAGATTGAATGAAGCAACTGGAGTCCCCAGCATAAGCCGTGATTTTTTATACCGGATTAAATTTAAAAGACCTACTCTGCAAGCCCAACGTAAAATCGCCCACATACTATCCAATGTCGATGTGGTAATCGAAAAAACACAAGCTGCCATTGCAAAATACAAGGCCATAAAACAAGGTATGCTGCATGACCTGTTTACCCGCGGCATCGACCCTGCCACCAACAAACTGCGCCCCGTATATATAGATGCCCCGCATTTGTATAAAGAAAGCAAGTTGGGCTGGATTCCTAATGAGTGGGTAGAGGTTTCTTTAGCCTTTTTCACTACGCAAATTGGTGATGGTATCCATACAACACCAAAATATTCTGAAAATACAGATTATTATTTTGTGAATGGCAACAATCTATCCGAAGGTGAAATTCTTATTGGTGATACAGCACTTTGCGTAAGCAAAGAAGAGTATGAAAAACATTTCATAGGACTTGATAAAAAAACAATTTTGTATTCCATAAATGGGACGATTGGAAATATTGCTTTCTACAAAGATGAAAAAATCATTCTGGGCAAGAGCGCTTGTTACATTACGTGTAAGAATAACGTAAATTTGGATTTTATATATTTTTTTCTACAATCATTTCGTGTAAAAAAATATTACGAAAACGAGTTAACTGGGTCTACGATTAAAAATCTTTCTTTAGCATCCATAAGGAATACACCGATTACAATACCAAAAGACGATGGAGAGCAAGAATTTATAGCAAATAGAATACGAGCGATTGATAGAAAACTCCAAACCGAACAAATCTATCTGCACAAAATGCAGCAGATAAAAGCAGGTTTAATGGCGGACTTATTAAGCGGGAAAAAGGAAGTAAGAGTTGAAGCTGAATCTATAAATTAAAAAGAGAAAAATTATGGCTGAATACGTTAATGTTGAAAAACCCTTTCTGGATAAGCTCCGGCTTTTGGGGTGGCAGGTTATTGACCAGGGTATCGGTATTCCACAGGAACCGGAAAAAAGCCTGCGAAAAGATTTTAAGCAGGTGGTTTTACCGGATGAATTTAAAAAGGCCATAAAAAAGATAAACACCACCTCTGAAGGTCGGGAATGGCTTACTGACAAACAACTGGATCAGATACTCTTTGAGATTCAGAACTTCCCTGGTAGAAGTCTGCACGAAGCAAACAAGGAAATTCACCGTTTGCTGCTCAAGGGCACTTCTGTTGCCAGAAACGAACTGACCAACGAACAGGACCCGACCGTGCGCCTTGTGGATTTCAGAAACTATGAAAACAATTCTTTTATCGCCATTAACCAGTTTCGTTTGAATACTCCGGGTGCAAGCCGCCAGGGCATCATCCCTGATATTGTCCTCTTTTTAAATGGTATGCCTGTCTGTGTTGTTGAAGCCAAGGACTTTGATGTTGCAGAACCTTTAAGCGAGGCATTTTTACAGATAACACGCTATGCCAATACCCGTGATGATGATTATGGAATTAAAGAGGGCGAAGAGCGGCTTTTCCATTACTATATGTTCAGCATTATTACACACGGCAAAGAGGCCCGTGTTGGAACAATCAGCGCGGAATTTGATTTTTACAACAACTGGGTGGACATATTCCCCGAAGAATACCGCACTGTAAAATATCCCCCCGATGAAGAGCGGCAGGAAGTGCTTATACACGGCATGCTGAACAAGGAAATCCTTATTGATCTCTTGAAACACTTCACCATGTTTATAGAAATCAAAAAGGGTGTGGAAGTTAAGATAGTAGCCCGTTACAACCAGTACAGAGCAGTAGGAAAAATCATTAAAAGCCTTCGGGAAGGTAAAACGCCTTTTGATAAAAGCGGTGTGGTCTGGCACACACAGGGGAGCGGAAAAAGCCTGACAATGGTTTTTTTAATCCGCAAGCTTCGTTCCCTGGATGATTTAAAAGACCTTAAGATTATATTTATTGTTGACCGCCTTGATCTTGAAACACAATTGTCGGAAACCGCTTCCATGACCGGAGAACCTGTGCGTGTTATCAGCCGCCGCAACAAACTCAATCAACTGAGCGACGACACCGGCGATGTGAACATGGTGATGATACACAAATTTTTAAATGAAAATAATATCTCTGCACAGTCCCTGATTGAAGCCGGAATTGTACCCACCTTTGAAAAATTTGAGACCATTAATGACAGTGGCCGCATCCTGATGCTGATTGATGAGGCCCACCGCACACAGGGTGGTAACATGGGTGACAACCTGTTTTCTGCCTTTCCAAATGCCATACGAATCGGTTTTACCGGAACTCCCCTGCTTACTGATAGACACGAAATAAAAACCCATCAAAGATTTGGTAAATTTATTGATTTTTACAAATTCGACAAGGCGGTTAAGGACAGGGCGACAGTTGAGATTAAATACATAGGCAAAGTATCAAGAGACAGGCTGGACGATAAAGAAGCCTTTGATACCGAGTTTGAAGACATGTTTGAAGAGCGCTCCCAGGCAGAAAAGGAAGAGATACAGCGCCGCTATGGATCGTTTGTTGCCTACCTGGAATCTAAAGATCGAATTGCCGGAATCAGCAGGGATATTATCGACCATTATTACAGGGATATTCTTGTAAACGGGTTTAAGGCACAGGTGGTTGCATCAAGCATTGTGGCGGCAGTCCGGTACAAATATGAACTGGAAATTGTCATTAAAAACAAGATCACCGCATTAAGAGAGTTACCGGCTGAAGATGTGGACGCGGAACAGCTACAGCGGCTGGAAGGTTTAAAGGTAGTCGCTATTGTTTCTAGTCTGGGCAATAATGAGCCCGGCTATATCAGCAAGGCACGCAGAGAAGCTAAAGATATGAATGCCATTGATAATTTTAAGGCTGACTTTGATCCTGAAAAACCTGAAACAGGTATTGGTATTATCTGCGTATGCGACCGCCTGTTGACTGGGTTTGACGCCCCTGTGGAACAGGTTATGTACCTGGATAAAAGTCTAAGAGAACACGATCTGTTTCAGGCCATCACACGTGTGAACAGAACAAAGCATGGGAAGACATTTGGTCTGGTTGTTGATTATTTCGGGGTTACCAAACATTTAAGCGATGCCCTCAATATTTACACAGACAGGGATAAATTGAAGCTTCAGGATTTTCAAAATGTCTTCAGGGATATAGACAAGGAAATACCGATCCTTGAAGCCAGATATAAACGGCTGGTTGATTTATTCTCAGATCATAAACTTAAAGAGATTGATGCCTTTTTGATGCAGGAATTTAAAGACAGCAAAAAGGAGTTTGAGTTTGCAGAGGAATGTATTGAGACAGCAAAAAACATAAAATTCAGGGCGGAATTACTCACCTATTCAAAGAGCTTTTTTGACAGCCTGGATCTATTGTTTAATGTGCAGGCCGGAGCAGAATACTGGATACCGGCGAAACGCCTGGGTTATCTGATCTGGAGAATAAAAGACAGGTATAAGGATGAGACAATGGACCTTAAATGGGCATCTGAAAAGGTCCGCAAACTAATTGATAAACATCTTCTCTCTATTGGCATTGACACCAAGGTGAAGCAGGTCTCCATCCTGTCGGATGAATTTGGGAAAAAGGTCGATTATCTGAATATAACGCCTAAATCCAAGGCGTCGGAAATGGAACATGCCATCCGCTGGCACATTAAAGTAAATCTTGAAAAAGACCCTGCCCTTTACAGCCATTTTAAAGACAGACTGGAATCCATCCTAAGCGCATATAAAGACAATTGGGAAACTATTGTTCATGAGTTAAACAAATTGCGGGAAGAAATGGCAAAAGGCAGAAAGGATGATATTGAAGGTGTATCCATTGTTGAAGCGCCTTTTTTTGATTTACTGAAGGATAGGTTGGTTCCTGGTAATGAAGCCGATATGAACAGGGCAAAGGAGCTGACACATACCCTTATGCCTATTCTAAAGGAGACTGCTGCGATTAGAAATTTCTGGAAGGATAAACCGGCAGAGAGAAAACGAGTTGAAGGACTTATTGAAGATGAATTACGTTATTCAGGGGTTTCGGGAGTATCGGAAAAGGCAGGGGAACTGACAACAGAAATAATGAAACTGGCGGAAAACAGAGAGTCGGATTTAAAATGAAACTTGAAGGGATAAATATAATCATCGAAAAGACTGACCGCCGAAAGACTGTAAGTATTTTTATAGAAAGAGACGGCTCTGTGCGGGTACTGGCTCCGGCTACATCGAGTGATGATAAGATTGAAAAAGCTATCCGCTCAAAGCAGTATCAGATATTTACCAAACTTGCTAAATGGAAAGAACTTAATCAGGGAAAAGTAAACCGGAAATTTGTGAATGGGCAATCCTTTTTATATTTTGGTAGGAACTACAGGCTGGCAATTGTTGATAAGCAGGATGTGCCCCTAAAACTGACAAAAGGATATCTGACCCTTGACAGGCGAAAGCTCCATGAGGCGGTAAATGTGTTTAAACAATTTTATAAAGAAAAGGCAGAAAAGAAGATAGAAGAAAGAGTGAAGTATCTTGTAGATAAATTTCAAAAGAAACCCTCAACAATAAAAGTGCTGGAATTGCGAAACAGGTGGGCATCATGGACACCCAAGCAAGGTTTGAACTTTCATTGGAAATGCGCCATGGCCCCTGTACCGGTACTTGATTATATCATCACCCATGAAATGGTTCACTTGAAATATCCGAACCATTCACCGGAATTCTGGAATGAACTGGATAAAAAAATGCCTGATTACAGGGTGCATGAAAACTGGTTAAAACAGAATGGCGTGAAGATGGCGATATAGTTCAAGATGGGAGGAGGCATAGGGGCCTAGTCATTACATGGACAGAATTTTAGGGAAATCCGAGACAGTGTCTCGGATTTCCGGACCGGAGAGAGGGAAGTACTATAAATATGAAATCGGGGTCGTACTTCAAAACATCAATTGAGCTGGATAAAAGATAACAGGTTAAGAGATCTATCAGAAAAAGAATTACAGAACCCTTTATTTTGAGTTTGACCTTATGTTTGTGAACGGCGGCAACAACCTGAAAACCTGAAGATAGGTGAAGAGAAATGGAAGGTGCGGGTTATAGAAGCAGCAAAGTATTGAAACAAATAATTAATGAAATAGATAAAGCCCTTGCCATCCACCATGGCTTTAACTATTAGAAACTGGATTTTATTTTCAATTATGATATCAAATACCGCATGGGAAAGGTAACTGATAACGAAGAAGATGACCTATGATAAATTATCAATGCTGTAATTCCAAAAAATAAGGTATACTATGCCTCAAGAAAAAACACTGATATACCATATTACGCATATAAACAACCTTAAGGGAATTATTGAACGGGATGGTTTGGTAGCTCAGAGTATAATAGCCAGAGAATCGATTGAATATTGTAATATCGCCCATAACACGGTTCAGGATAGAAGGGAGCATACAAATGTCCCTTTACAGCCAGGCGGTAATCTTCATGATTATGTTCCCTTTTATTTTGCGCCGCGTTCGCCAATGCTTTATGCTATAAATATGAAAAATGTGGCAGACTGCATGGCTACTCAGCTTGACATTGTATATCTTGTATCAAGTGTAGAAAATGTTGCCCAATCCAATGTGGAGTTTGTTTTTACTGATGGCCATGCTATTATGGCGATATCAGATTTCTATAGGGACCTTGATGATCTCAGGTTGGTCGACTGGAAAATAATGGAAGAAAAATACTGGGCTGACACAGATGATGATCCTGACAGTAAGAGAAGAAGACAGGCTGAATTTTTAGTCTATAAAGTGTTCCCATGGGAAAATATTGAGTATATGGCAGTAAAAAGCAATCCGATAAAAACAAAAGTTGAAAACATTATTGCCAATGCATCAATAAAACACCATGTTTTAGTAAAGCCCGATTGGTATTATTAATGGAGGAGACCATGATAAATAGTGTTACAGGCAATCTCTTAAAGGCAAAGGCTGATGCCCTGGTAAATACTGTAAACTGCGTCGGGGTCATGGGTAAAGGTATTGCTCTTCAATTTAAACAGGCCTTTCCTGAAAATTATAAAGAGTATGAAAAGGAATGTAAAAACGGGCGGATGAGAGTCGGTAAAATGTTTATTCATCGGACCGGAACATTGTTCCAGCCAAAGTATATCATTAACTTTCCTACAAAACGTCACTGGAAAGGTAAATCAAGACTTGATGATATAAAGCTGGGGCTTAATGACCTCATAAAAGTTATCCGTGAATTGGACATAAAATCGATTGCCATCCCACCTCTTGGCGCTGGCTTGGGCGGATTAAACTGGGTAGAAGTAAAATCACTTATTGAAACATCCTTTAACAAAATACCTGGGGTTGATGTTTTACTTTACGAACCCAAAGGGGCACCTGAACCAGATACGATACCAATTGCAACAACGAAACCTGAAATGACGCGGGGCAGAGCTCTTCTAATAAGACTACTGGATATTTATCGTAGCCAGGGATATCGTCATAATCTTCTTGAAATTCAGAAATTGATGTATTTTCTCCAGGAAGCAGGTGAAAAGTTAAAATTAAAATTCACAAAAAATAATTACGGCCCTTATGCAGAAAACCTGCACCACGTCCTTCAGAAGATTGACGGCCATTATATAAGGGGTTATGGCGATCGTAGCGGAAAATCAGAGGTGTATTTATTGGAGGGAGCATTACAAGAGGCAAAGACACTGCTGGAAAATGATGCCGATGCTCAAGAAAGATTAAACGCAGTTGCAAGGTTGATAAGAGGTTTTGAAACACCATATGGAATGGAATTGCTATCCACTGTTCATTGGGTCTCTAAAGAAACACCTGAAGCGGCTAAAGATCCGGAGACTGTTTTAAAAAAAGTCCAGGAATGGAACCCCCGGAAAAAATTTATGATGAAACCTCAACATGTTGATAAAGCATTAAACCGGTTAAAACAGGAAAACTGGCTAAAGGCTGCTTAAACAAAATTCATGAATTTCTATGCTCCATTATCATTGAAGGAGTGTGGAAAAATATATTCTGGGATTTATTTTCACAACCATTAATGTGAATTCCTATATGACCATTGCAGCCTCAATTCAAGTAATTGATCCTGGTAACCAGGGATACCCTCCTGCCCTCAAAGACCGTTTAGGAGATGATGCCCCAGATAACATATGGTATATTGGCAATATCCAATTGCTTAAAATTCCTAAAACAGCGCTTTTCTGCTCAAAAATATGCCCTGGCGAAGCAATACTTCAAGCTATAACAAAAGCCCAGGAATGGCGTGACAATGGCCGGTGTATAATAAGCGGGTTCCATTCACCAGTGGAAAAAGAATGTCTTAAAATTTTATTAAGGGGAATGCAGCCAATAATAATTTGCCCAGCCCGCAGCATTGAAAAAATGAGGATATCAAAAGAGTGGATTGAAGGGATTGAAAGCGGGCATATCCTGATCATATCACCATTTAATTATACAAAACACAGACTCACAGAAAAGCAGTCAGAAGAAAGAAATGAACTTGTAGCTGCTCTGGCTGACGAAATATATTTTGCTCATATATCTAAGGGGAGTAATACAGAAAAGCTGAACGAAACTATTTCAAGCTGGGGATTGAAGCTGATTTAATAAAAATAGGGAATTGCAGTAAAATAGTGATCGTACCTCAAAAGACCAATTGAGCTGAATAAAAGCCTATTTGTTAAACACTAGCTTCATGGGTCGTGAAAGGTATAAAGAGAAGCTGGTAATATGGAGCATTTGGATCTGATGGACAGAGGTTGGTAAAATGGCAAAAACAAAGAAAATAAAAATTGGGGATTTGGGTCCTTTATACTCATTTACTATCAACCCATATCCTGATCAACGGTTTTCATCCTGTCCTTCATGTGGGAAAAGAACCGGGCAACTGAAACGTCCTTTGCTTATTTATGTTGAGCCGAGGCATTCGATATGTCTAAATTATACCTGTCGATACTGTAAGCATTGTGATTTGCTTATTGCACATAAACATGATGTAGAACATATATTGACAAATATGTTTATGAAGTTAGACCCGGGTGCTATTGGGAATGAGTACCTGATTATAGGGACGGTTGAGAAAAAAGCCTGGCGTGAAAATATGAAAAATCCAAAAGGCCCAGACGTTATACTTACAAACTTACATGATTTTAAAAATGTTCTATCTGAAATCCGGATGACTCGGCCAGGTTGGTATGCGCCCGGACAGAAGCCACAGGTTTTGGAACCTCCGCAACCAACCGAATGGATTAAATAATGGAAAGCCGTTAGTCGGTGATAAATTGCCATCTACTGCAATTGTATAGCGATAACATTTTAATTATCCAAGGACAAAACGTGCTTTTCTTTTTTTTATACCAAGCAATTGAAAGGCATCACGAAATAAAGTCTGGCCTTCCAGTGTGCTTACAACAAGTGCCTGGACGAATCTTCGACTGGCTCGTACCTCTTGTGTTAAATAAAAATCTCCTCCACCGGATTTAGGTCGGTTGATGCGGATATTGAGTTCCCTATCATAAGCATCCTGAAAGATATTTTTCGTAATATATCCAGCGTCCAGAATACGACGAAGGATAACAAGTGTACTTACTTTAAATTTCCTGGCAAGGTCATAAACTGCATCCAGCGGATGCTCTCTGTTGGCTAAATATTCTTTCAAGGCTGTAATGGGAACAAGAAATTCTGCAGCCACCTTATTACACCATATTTCTATTTTTTGTGAAGGTTGAGATGTCAGACTTGTATCAGAGAGTGCGCTTTCTCCCAGCCATATATGGGCCAGTTCATGGGCAAGTGTAAATATCTGGGCCGCTTTAGTATCAGAACCATTAATAAATATTAGAGGAGCATACTTATCAGCCAGGGCAAATCCTCTAAATTCCTGGTGATTGAGTTTTCTCCTGTTATTTGTGCCTACCACACCACTTACCATTACGAGTATGCCGGATGCCTCGATACTTTCAGTAAATTTGCGAAATGTTTCAGCCCAAGTTGTACAGGAACTCTGCACTTCTAAACTGAAATTAAAATATTGCCTTATTGTTAACGCTGCTTTCTCAATAGGATCGCTAAGATTCATAGATCCAACAAATTCACGTTGTTCCTCGGAAATAGCTTTTACATAGGTATGGTACCAGTTTTGCAGAAGGATTTGGTTAGTAAGGTTGTTACTGATCTGTTTTCCATCCCCACTTTTTCGTCAAGGATTGTCAGAAGAGAAGAAATTAGTCTACACATTTGACAAAATAGCTTCTGTATTTTATATGTGTGAGTAGGTGACGAGCATTAAATTTCAAATAACTTTTTAGAAACAGATATACCAAGGCTGTTGAAGGTTTTAACTTTAACAGCTTTGCTTTTTATGGGGCGCGGGTGGTTTAGAAAAACTCATATTAAAATCATAAGAGTGGTCATCATTTTTGGGTAATAAGACGCAGAGCATATAATCAATGCCTTCCAATGGTGATCATGGGAAAGAAAAAAGAGGGTACAGGCGGCTTGTCGACCATAGCTTTAGCGAAGGTGGTTAGTGACGGTGAGTTGTGCCCCTTCTACGTTGCCTGACATTCTCCCTGTTAGAGACTGGATTAAAAGGCTCTTATAACCTCTTAAAATTACATCTCGCGATTGAAAAGGCTGCAACATATTGAATTAAATGCCAATAGCCAATTTAGCACTTTCCCCAAACAGCATTTCTTTAGATAAAAAAAGGGACAACAATGCCCGATTAAAAAGAAAATAAGTCTCCCAGGCTGGTACATGTCCATGCTCTGGTGTAGTGGGAGTCTATGCTTTTATTTTTTTATCAGAGTTAATGGATTTGGCGATCATGGCTTTACCTGTATAAGGGGTTGAACCACCCGAAAATGGCATATTTCCTGCATAAATATCTTTTTGCTAATTATAGCCTTAATCAGATTTATACAATTAATTATAAGCAGGGTTATGTCAGAACACACAGCAGACACCTCCATACTCAGCGTCCTGGACTCGGTTGATAGTATCCATGCGGGCATATTTGTTATAGACAGCGCATTCCGGGTACTCAAGGCCAACAGGCTCAGCCTTGCCCAATTTGGCATTGCCTTCGATGTTGTTCATTCTGACAGTACCTGTTATGGCCTGCTTTTTAACAGACCAGAAATATGTGATGACTGCCCCCTTGCAGTGGAATCTGATCAGGAATCTGCTGAAAGGGCATTTATCCTGAACAAAGAGGGGAGCGGGATATATATAAGAGAAACCATATCCAGGGGAGAAAAAGTCATATTTTTGACGTTTCAGGACAATATAAATGAGGTCTTTCTCCAGAAGGAGATGGACTCAATAAAAAATGAGCTTATTGCCAAGAATATCCTCCTTAACAGATACAGAAATGGCACAGAGGAAAACAGGGGGGTAAACCAGATAATTGATAATCTCCCTGATGCCCTTGTTACAATCGATGACTCCATGAATATCAGGATGATAAACTCAAAGGCGAAACTTGATATGCCTGATGTAACTGCAAGAAAATGCTATGAATTATTGGGTAAAACTAACCCATGCAAGTTATGCCCGGTTGAAAACGGGTTATCAGGCATGCAGGAGGTAAAAACCAGCCACGTTATAGGGGGAAAGTTTTTTACAGAGATCATAAATGGCTTCAAGAAGGAAGAGGGGGGGCTGCTGCTCTTCAGGGATAATACACGTCAGGTAAATCTTATTGAACAGATCAGGACACAGAATGAAACTATCAACAGGAAAAACAATATCCTGTCAAGTCTTGTCAATCTTGAGTCAAGGATGCAGACTGACAAAAATATAAAAAGTGTGCTTGAATATTTTATTGATCTCTTTTTACCCCTGTATCAGTCAGATTCTATTGCCCTTATTGCCAGTGATATAAGGGCGGGGAGCGTAATGGCTACGCTTGGCAGGGGTGTAAGCCATGAGAAATTACATGCCCTTACCCAGGCATATTTTGCCAGGGATATTCATACTGTTGATCCATTCTGCATCCCTGATAATGTGTTGCCATGGCCTGATGCATGCCAGATAAATCTTGTTGGAAGAACCGACAAGCTTGTCGGAATGCTATTTGTAAAGGGGAATGCAGCAGAGGATGGGGCAGAGATAATTGATCTATTTAAAGATCCCCTGACAACCTACATGCATAATCAGATCCTGCTCAGGCTTTTAAAAGAGAGGGCTGACACAGATTCACTCACAGGGTTATACAACCGCAGGTATCTTCAGAAGGCCATGGATGAGGAAAAAATAAAGTATGAAAAATATGGAATCCATTATTCAGTAGTGGTTATTGATATAAACGGGCTCAAATATGTCAATGACAGGTTTGGCCATGAGGCAGGGGACCATATGATCTTCTCTGTTGCCAGGAACCTTAAAGGCTTTTCCCGTGAAACTGATGTAGTAGCGAGGACAGGCGGCGATGAGTTTATTGTGCTGCTTACAAATACCGATGATAAAGGGGCATTAAAATATTCTGAAAAATTAAGGCACATGTTTGATGAGATATATTTTGATATAAATAATACAGAAAAATTATCAGTTACAGTGAGCGCCGGTGCTGCCTCGACCAGTACATCTCTACCGGATGATCTGATTAAGCTGGCTGACAGGCTCATGTATGAGAGCAAGAGGGAATTTTACAAAAAAATGGGGAGGTCGGAGATAACCGACCGTATGGTTGAACTTGAAGACGACAGGCAAGGCATTATCGCTGACAGAACAATGGAGTAGAAAATATGCAAAATAAAAATAATATGGAAAAAGTCATAGAATCACTTTTGGCTGCAACAGAATGTTTACTCATGGGCAAGTATGATGATGCAAAGGTTGAGGTTGATTCAGAGGGGCTTATTTCAAATCTGGCCCAGAAGATCAACACAATGATTATCAACATGAGAACCATTGAGCTGCCGCTTGTTAATGCGGGCGCACAGACACCAAGTGCCCTGACCCGCGCCGAATCTGTAATCACCCTTATGACCCAGTCTACAAACGATGTGCTTAATACATCGGATCAGCTTGTGGAATCACTTGAAAAGCTTGAAAAAAATATGAACTCCGGTGCCTTTAGCAGTGAAAAGTTAAACGATTATCTGAATCAGGAACTCCCTGTTATGAAGGCCGGTATGTTTAATATCATATCTTCACAGTCATATCAGGATGTGGCGAGGCAGAAGATGGAGGCGCTTATAGATGACCTGA
>Ga0123334_1003933_pt1 | contig 15611 bp, 14 predicted proteins | sample BiotimSIPDNA_FD_89706 | JGI IMG/M metagenome (GOLD analysis project Ga0123334, IMG submission 89706) | Anaerobic biogas reactor microbial communites from Washington, USA - Biogas_R1 time_0 SIP DNA | ecosystem: Engineered > Bioreactor > Anaerobic > Unclassified | place: Washington, USA... | reverse complement strand
TTTCGTCGCCGTTGTTTTCGTCGCCGTTGTTTTCGTCGCCGTTGTTTTCGTCGCCGTTGTTTTCGTCGCCGTTGTTTTCGTCGCCGTTGTCGTAGGGACAGGTCGCGACCTGTCCCTACGACATACATACGTGCATATTGTGCATGTATCCATACATATATACCAACCGGCCGGATGATTTCATCAATTCTTCACAATTAATACAAATTTGTCATAATTTCTATCATTGATATTGACATTTCTGCTTCAGTAATAATACACTTTTAACGATAGTTTTTAACCTAAATTTCGCGGTTGAGCGTGAGTGATATGCACAAGATATTATTACAGATTGTTATACAAAAAGCGCAGGCATACTCGGTGCAGTATGGTGAGCATTTTTGTATAACAAGATGGGATAATAGCTTGCGCATAGCACCGCGATCCAACTGCGGATTTTAGGTTTAATGCAAAATCCCTGTTTTTTTGCTAATCAATTGATTTACAAAGGAACAATGTTCAAATAATCAAAAATAACAAGCACCTGATCATAGTGATTAAGGTTCTCTTCTCATTATTGATAGCAGTATGTGTCATACTCTCAATTGTAACTAAAGATATCCCTTATCTTGTTGTTGCAATGGGAATTGCAGTTCTGTTTGCAGCGGTTGTTTTTGCATATAAGTCACTGCAAATCAATGTATCTGATGGTACCAGTGAAACACAAAGTACGGGTACCGATGTTAGTGCTCAACTAAAAGTGCTTGAAACGCATCTTGATAATTCCATACGTCAGCAACTGGAAATTATCCCTGTTCTCACAGGACAACTTCAAGCTGTAATTGATCAAACCGATGAAGCTGCAGGTGAAATAACCGGTGCTTTTATAGGTATTAATTCCCTTGCAAAAAAGCAGTTCAATGATGTCAATGGTTTATTTGGTAATCTCTCATCACACTCATCAGATAATAATGTTCTTTTTCAGATGCAGGATACACTTAAAGAGATACAGCAGAATTTTTCGATACTTACATCATTTTTCAGTAAAACACTTTCAATGATTTCTGATGTCGTTTCGCAGCTCGGTAAAGTTGATGATTTTGCCGGAAATATTGACAAAATAGGTAAAATAACCAACATACTTGCCTTGAATGCATCAATTCAGGCAGCTCATAGTGGCGAAGCTGGTCTTGGTTTCAAGGTGATTGCATCAGAAATCAATGCACTCTCCAAAAACTCAACTCAGTCAATTCATGAAATTACCGGAATAACCACAGATCTTACAAGTAAAGTTAATGCCATAAAAGAAGAACTGGAAATCGTTTACAAACAATCCACTGAGATTGAACACCGGACAAATGAATTATTTCAGCATACAACAGAAAGAATAAATGATACACTACAGGATATTGCAGGAAAAATAAATGCGATTGCCACTGATGCTGAGCATCTTACAAAAGAAGTCAGTAAAATAGTTGTTTCAATCCAGTTTCAGGATATTACGCGTCAAAGGATTGAACATGTCATTACACCATTATCATCAATACAAACTGACATTATCGGAATGATTGACAAATTAATTAACAAAGAATTATCATCAATATCAACGGTTTCGATAACTTCACGTGATGAGCTTCTGAAACAATATACCATGGAATCGGAACGTGAGATACTCAATAAAATTAACGCGAAATAATTTTTTCTACCATATAGGAAGGCAAAAAAATGGGAAAGAACATACTTATCGCAGACGATTCATCGTCAATGCGTCAGATGCTCTTGTTTACACTTTCTGAAGCCGGGCATGCAGTAACACAATCTGTTGATGGCAGTGATGCATTAAGTAAATTAACAAAAGATATTAATCTTGTAATAACAGATTTGAATATGCCCAAAATGAACGGTATTGAATTAATTAAAAGTATCAGGAATGGATCAGTCAACAAGTTTGTTCCCATCATAATGCTTACCACAGAATCGGAGACATTAAAAAAAGATGAGGGTAAAAAAGCGGGTGCGACAGCATGGATTGTTAAACCATTTACACCCGAAATCCTTCTTGACACAATTAAAAAGGTAGCGGGGTAATTATGGCATTACCAAACATAAAAATCGAAAACGACACCGCGATTATTAATCTCAACGATTCGCTGACTATTGATAATGCAACTGAAATCCATAAGCTCTTTATCGAGGCATCCGAGAAAAACTTACCAGTAATAATAAATCCGGGCATAACAAAGAGCTGTGACTGTACATTTCTCCAGCTGATGGTATCGCTTTGTTTTTCATTATCACAAAAGGGGCTCCGTCTTGATGTAACTGCAGATCCGGTTCCGCAGGTTATTCTTGATACAATCAAATCACTTGGATTTAACTGTAAAAATTATTGTACCAGATTGAAAAACATGCAATGTATGATGTCGAAATTTAGTAATCCCGGGGTACAGAGAAAGGAATCTGATACGCTATGAATCCATTGAAACAAGCATATATGGAGGAAGCAAAAGAACTTCTTGATTCGCTCGAACAGGATTTTATTGCACTTGAAACAAATGCTGATGACAATGAGCTTATCCATAAAGTATTCAGAGAACTTCATACAGTCAAAGGTTCCGGTGGTATGTTCGGATTTGAACGTTTGTCGAAATTTTCGCACGAACTTGAGACGTTATACGACCTTATACGCAATGGTAAGTTATCATTATCACAGGAAATTGTGTCACTTTCCCTGAAATTTGTTGACTTTTGTCAATTTTTACTGAATGAACCGGATGAAAACGAATCAGTGGATCTTGAACAACAATTAATAGAATCGTTGCATGACCTGATACCACCGGTCACCGATGAACCCAGGAAAAAAAGTAAACCGGTAGAAAACGAAAGTATCTCTCTCAAGCAGAAATTATACCGGATACAATTTATTCCTGACAAGGACATTTTTGTTAAAGGAATCAATGTTTCTATTATCTATAATAACCTTTCATCGCTCGGCCGCTGTTTCAGCTTTGCACATGAGGAAAATATTCCTGAAATAAATGATATCAATCCTGAATTCTGTTATACTGGCTGGACGTTCATTCTTACTACATCGGAATTAATAAATACCATTAAGGATATCTTTATTTTTGTTGAAGATTCCTGTAAATTAACAATTACAGAGATTTTCGGCAGTATTGCAGAAATTGAAGATGAAACAATGCCTCTTATTGGAGACATTCTTCTTTCTACCGGAAATATAACGAAAGAAGCAATTGATCAACTTGTTAATAAAAGAAAGCTGTTTGGATCTGAAGCCGTCGAAATGGGTTTTACCACAGAAGACAAGGTTGCATCAGCGCTTTTCGAACAGAAAACGATAGCAAATGTCAAAAAAGAGGTATCAAGTACCATCGCGACCTCATCAATACGTGTACAAAATGAAAAACTTGACTTTTTAACAAATACCGTAAGTGAACTCGTTACCCTGCAGGCACGGTTGACACAATTTGCGGAAGCACAAAAACAGACAGAACTGACATCAATTTCCGAATATCTTGAAAAATTGACATCATCGTTACGTGATACTGTCATGATGATACGAATGGTTCCGGTTGAAGACGGATTTACATCAATGCATCGACTTGTGCGTGATCTATCCAAAGAGCTTCAAAAAGATGTGAAACTCACCATTACCGGAGGTGATACTGAACTTGACAAAACAATCATAGATACACTAAAAGACCCCATGCTGCATCTAATCCGGAACTGTATTGATCATGGAATTGAACAACCTCAAGAACGTGCAGCGCTTGGTAAACCGGAAAAGGGATCAATAACCATTAATGCAGAACATACCGGTTCTCATGTGATTATTTCTGTCATCGATGATGGACGCGGGCTTGACAGAGATACTATTGCTAAAAAAGCTATTGATAAGAGTCTTGTAACAACCATTGAGAATCTCTCCGATGCAGAAATTTATCAGTTTATTTTCCTCCCCGGTTTTTCCACCGCAGAAATAACGACAAACATTTCCGGACGCGGTGTTGGTATGGATGTTGTCAAGAAAAACATTGAATCGGTACGCGGTGAGGTGTTCATTGAAACTGAACGCGGTAAAGGGACAACAATACGCATGAAGCTCCCGATTACCCTTGCTATTATTGATGGATTACTTTTTACTGTTGGAAACGAACTTTTTGTAGTCAATATTGCATCTGTATCAGAATGTCTTGAATTGACACAAGAGATCATGAATTCGGCCGGAGGGAAAAATATCCTGAAATTACGTGATATCATCGTTCCATTCATTTATTTGCGTGACATCCTCAACATTCAGGGAAATTCACCCGAACATGAACAGATTATTATTATTAATACGCATGACTATACAATTGGATTCGTTGTTGATACGGTGGAAGGAAAACATCAGACGGTAGTAAAAACAACCGGCCGTTTGTTTTCAAATGTAAAGGAAGTGACAGGAGCCACAATACTGGGTGATGGCCGTATTGCACTAATACTTGATCCAAATTTTTTAGCGCAGAAAGCAAGTAAAATTTTCATGTCTTCAATGTAGCAATTAATCGAAGTACCTCATCTTTTTAAGGAGAGTTTTGTATGCTTAATAACGTAAAAATCGGACCAAAATTGACTGGTGGATTTGTAATTGTTGCACTCATTGCAACACTGATCGGCGTTATCGGATTGATCAATATTGTTCAGATTGCTGAAAACAGATTCCCTAAAGTTCTGTCGCTGATGACAATGCAGGAAGCACAAAATAAAATTCTTACCGGTGAACGAGGTCTTCTTGTGTCCATGATTTTTAATGATGGCGAACAGCGTAAATCACAATTCGACTGGATCACAGGGGCCCAATCAGATGCTAACACTGCCTTTAGCGATTATGAAAAAATGTCCCGTACAAAAGAGGAAAATATACTCTGGAACAAATTCATACCAAAATGGGAAAACTGGAAAAAAGCAGGTGAAATATTCATTTCCGTTGCTAAAGCAAAAGAAACTGAAATGCTTAAAGCAGATGCAAATCAGAAACTTGTTGATGAACTTGATGGTAAGCTTGACATTGTAAGTATCGATTCAAGAAAAGAATTTCTTACGGCAAGTGAAGTCCTTGATCAACTTGTTGATTTCAATAAAAACGCTGCATCAAGTGCTTCAAGTAATGCAAAAATACTGATGATATCATTAGTTATTATAGGCACATTACTCGCAATAATCATTGGACTTATTCTTACCAGGTCAATAACACGTCCTCTTGGAGTTGTGGTGCAGACCATACAGGAAATCGGCAAAGGTAAACTTGAAGTTAATCTTGTCGTTGATAGAAAAGATGAACTCGGTACATTGACACGAGCCATGAAAGAGATGGTTGATCAGCTCAAGAGTACAATTTCATTCGCACTTGAATCTTCAGAAAATGTTTCCGCCGGCAGTCTTCAGTTGTCAGCTGCATCACATGGTATTTCACAAGGCTCATCCAAACAGGCATCATCGGTACAGGAAATCTCAGCATCAATAGAACAGATCAGTGCCTCGATTGAGGAGATGACGGCATCAATTAACCAGAATGCTGATAATGCGAATCAAACTGAAAAAATTGCTCTTAAATCGTCGTCTGATGCTAAAGAAGGTGGAGAGGCTGTTCAAAAAACAGTAAATGCGATGAAACAAATTGCAGAAAAAATTTCTATCATTCAGGAGATTGCGCGCCAGACCAATCTGCTTTCTCTCAATGCGTCAATTGAAGCCGCGCGGGCTGGTGAACATGGTAAAGGTTTTGCAGTGGTTGCATCAGCAGTCCAGAAACTTGCAGAACGCAGTCAGGATGCGGCAGAAGAGATTAGTAAACTCTCAAAGAGCAGCGTTGACGTTGCTGAGTCTGCAGGTGATATGCTCAAGAAACTTGTACCTGATATCCAGAAAACTGCAGAGTTAGTGTCTGAGATAAATGCTGCCAGTGCAGAACAAAATAATGGAATACAACAGGTTAACTCAGCTGTTCAGCAGGTTAATTCATCAATCCAGCAATTTAACATGGTAGTGCAATCAAACGCATCTGCATCAGAGGAACTGGCCTCAACGTCTGAAGAACTTTCATCACAGGCTGACGAATTAAAGAACCGAATCTCCTTTTTCGAAATTCATCGTAAACAATACATGCTCAAACACGACGTGCACAAACCAAAGAAAGATACATCAGCATCGTACACAATGCATGCATCACAGCCGTCTCAGAATTTACATAAAGAAAAGCAGAACTGGAGTCCTGCAGCTGACAAACAATCTGATGATGCAAAAACCGGCATTAAAATCAGCATGACTGATGACGATGACAGCAATTTTCAGAGAATTTGAAAGGCAGGTATTTAATGAAAACGAATTCAGTGATAAAAGAAGTTTGTCAATATCTTACTTTTCAAATAGGCAATGAATTATTTGCGTTTGATGTTTTGAAAACCAATGAAGTTCTTGAGTTCTCGGATATAACACCAATTCCGGGTTCAATGGAATCGATGATCGGCGTTATTAATTTACGTGGTAAAGTAGTTCCTGTAATTGACTTACGGAAGAAACTCAAATTACAGGAGAAAGAGCGCACTGTCGATACTTGCATTATCATTATCGAAACTGAATTTAATGAAGAGCATGTGACACTCGGTGTGCTTGTTGATGCCGCGAAGCAGGTAATAATGCTTGACAACTCACAACTTGAACCACCTCCAAGGGTTGGAATGTGCATTAATACCGAATATATCACAGCCATAGGTAAAAGGGATAGTACGTTTATCATTCTTCTTGACAGTGACAGAATTTTTTCTGAAAATGAACTGGCTGCAGCTGTTTCACAACAGATAAGTGACATTGGTACTGATGATCCGGTATCATAAAACGTATCGTCTGTTTTTTTTAAATGCGGTTTTTTCACTTTTAATGTATTCAGGGAGTACGAATAATGCTTAACAAAATTAAAATAGGTCCAAAACTTATCGGTGGATTTCTCCTGGTTGCAGGGATATCAATTTTTATCGGTTATACCGGTATCAGTAAAATGCATCAAATTGATAAAGCAGACAAATTTCTTTACGAAAAAGCAACTCTTCCCCTTGCATCGCTCGTTGATATTGCAATGTCATTCGAGATGATAATGAGAGATTTCAGAGATCTTGCCCGTATTAAAGATGAACAGAAACGTGAAGATCTTATTAAATCTATTGAGATGTTACGTGGAAGAATGTCTAAAGCAAGTGACGATTACGAAGCTTCAATTGTTAGCGATGAGGGGAAAAAAATATTTGAAGATTTTATAGAAGCAAGAAAAAATATTGCAACCTACGTAACAGCGCTCTACACACTTACCCGTGCAGGAAAAGAAAAAGAAGCATTTGAGCTGATTGAAACAAAACTTGCAGAAACAAGTAAAACTGAGGAACAAATAATTGAGCGGTTGATTGCGACAAATGTAACTATCGCGAAACAAACATCAGCAAACAACACTAAATTGACAAGTGAATCATCAACGATTCTACAAACGGTAATGATCACGGGTGTTATTTTGGCAATCCTGATCGGTTTATTTCTTACATTTTCTATCACAAAGCCCCTTAATCAGGGTGTTGCAGCAATGCAGGAACTTGCCAAAGGAAACCTTTTGGTATCATTTAACGAAAAAACACTGAAAGTTGCTGACGAAACAGGAATTTTAACACGTGCGATGAAAATGATGTGTGACCAGTTAAAGCATACTATTACTTTTGCATTTGAAGCATCGGAAAATGTTTCATCAGGAAGTGTACAATTGTCAAGTGCGTCACAGAATATTTCTCAGGGATCATCAGAACAGGCTGCATCGGTTGAAGAGATATCTGCATCAATTGAAGAAATGACTGCATCAATCAATCAAAATGCTGATAATGCAAATCAGACAGAAAAAATTGCAATGAAATCCTCCACGGATGCACGGGAAGGCGGTGACGCAGTTCAAAAGACAGTATCTGCAATGAAACAAATTGCGGAGAAAATATCAATCATTCAGGAGATAGCCCGTCAGACAAACCTTCTCTCTCTTAATGCGTCAATTGAGGCTGCACGCGCAGGTGAACACGGCAAGGGATTTGCAGTAGTTGCATCAGCAGTACAAAAACTCGCAGAACGCAGTCAGGATGCAGCAGAAGAGATTAGTAAGTTGTCAAAAAGCAGTGTCGATGTCGCTGAAAAAGCAGGTGATATGCTTAACAAACTGGTTCCTGACATACAAAAAACCGCTGAACTGGTTGCAGAAATCAATGCTGCAAGTGCAGAGCAGAACAAGGGTATTCAACAGGTTAATAGTGCAATACAACAGTTTAATCAGGTTGTTCAGACAAACGCATCAGCATCAGAAGAGCTTGCTTCAACATCAGAAGAACTGGCATCACAGGCGGATGAACTTAAAAACAGGCTTGAATTCTTTAAGGTTGATAACAATCAATCCGTAAGACGAAGTGACCCTTCAGGCAGAGAACGCAACAAAAAAAGTGTGCATTCCGTTAATCCTGCATTTGCAGGTCATTCCGGACATTCACTATCAAAGAGCAGTGTGCAACATCAACAATTCAACAGTCAAGTACACGGAGACAAGGGAATAGCACTCGATATGGGTGATGACGATGATGCACATTTTACAAGATCATAACAATGGGAACATTATGAAAGAAACTATTGAAATAACTAAAGAATCCGGACAATTTCTTACCTTTCAATTAGGTGATGAGCTGTATGCATTTGATGTTCTCAAGACAAATGAGGTGCTTGAGGTAACACAGATTACACGGGTACCCGGTTCGAGTGATGCAATGATTGGTGTCATTAATCTCCGGGGAAGCGTTATACCGGTAATCGAGCTTCGTAAACTGCTCAAAATGCCGGAAGGTGTACGTACTGTTGATACTGCAATTATAATCCTTGAGGCAGATTACCGTGATGAAACCGTGACGATTGGTGTACTTGTGGATTCAGCCAGACAGGTGATACTACTTGACAAGTCACAACTTGAACCACCACCCCGTGTCGGCATGAATCTCAATATTGAATATATCACAGCGATCGGTAAACATGATGACAACTTTATTATATTGTTAAACAGTGATAAAATATTTTCTGAAAAGGAACTTAAGCTTGCTATAGAGACACAAAACCAGCAATCATAGTTTTGCGTAAATGTGTATCCGGGAGGCATTTTCGTTGTTTGAACTAAGTGAAAAGGACCGTAATGAACTCAGTACCTTCATTGAACGAAATTACGGTATTCAGATGCCGTCATCAAAAAAAACCATGCTGCAATCGCGGCTTCAAAAAAGAGCGATGCAGCTTGGATACACATCAATTAAAGACTACGTAGCATATTTTTTCAGTCCAACCGGACAAAATAATGAGGTTGATCATTTTGCAACGATTGTATCAACTCATAAAACAGAATTTTTTAGAGAAATAGATCATTTCGAAATACTCAAATCCATTATTCTTCCCGATTTGCTTGATAACGATATTGGTTTGTCAAGTCCTGTCATGTTCTGGAGCTCCGCATCATCAACCGGGGAAGAGATTTACTCAATCATACTAACAGTGTATCATTATCTTCTTAAAAACAACTACACCAGACATGATTTTAAAGTGATTGGTACAGATATTTCCGAGAACATTGCGGCATTTGCACGAAAAGGAATTTATCCTGATTCTGCACTCCAAACAATTCCCTTTGAGTATCATCCTTACATAATGAGAAGCAGGGATACAAACAGACGGGCAATCCGCATAGTCCCTGAATTACGCAAGTTTGCCGATTTTCGCCAGCAAAACCTGATTGATTCTCACTACAAAATTCAGAAAGGCATTCATGTTATTTTCTGTAGAAATGTACTTATCTATTTTGACAGAAATGTACAGGAGAGTATTCTACGTAAACTTGTCAATCTTCTTGCACCCGGAGGATTTCTTTTTATTGGTCACTCCGAATCTCTCTCAGGTATGGATTTACCGCTTGAATTAGTCAGAATGACTGTTTACAGAAAGGTATCAGAGTAATTATGAATAAAAAGATCAGAGTATTAATCGTTGATGATTCTGCGGTAGTACGTCAGACATTAGCATCCATTATATCCAATGACCCTGATCTTGAAGTAATGGCTACAGCCGGTGATCCGTTTCAGGCTGCTGAAAAAATTCAACAAGAAATACCTGATGTAATCACTCTTGATGTAGAAATGCCACGCATGGATGGTTTATCATTTCTTAAAAAAATCATGTCACAACATCCGATACCGGTGGTTATCTGTTCAAGTCTGACCGTTGAGGGTTCCGATACACTTTACAAAGCAATGCAATATGGAGCGATTGAAATTATTACCAAGCCCAAAATGGGAACCAGAATTTTCCTTGAAGAATCAAAAATTAGAATTTGCGATTGCATTAAAGCTGCCGCAAAAGCGGATCTTAAAAAATTATCATTCATGCATTCAGAATCGCAACCAAAGTACAGTGCTGATGCTGTTATTGCAAAAACCAAAACGGTTCTCACCGAGACAACAGAAAAGATCATCGCGCTTGGTGCATCAACAGGAGGCACTGAAGCAATACGCTATTTTCTTGAACAGCTTCCACTTGACATACCAGGTATGGTAATTGTCCAGCACATGCCTGAAACCTTTACAGCATCCTTTGCAAAAAGGTTAAACGATATCTGTGATGTAACTGTAAAGGAAGCAGCAAATAACGATACTGTTCTTCGCGGACATGTTTTAATTGCTCCCGGTAATAAACATATGCTTCTGAAACGAAGCGGAGCGCGCTATTATGTTGAGGTTACAGAAGGCCCACTTGTCAACAGACACCGTCCGTCTGTAGATGTTCTTTTCAGATCAACTGCACGATATGCAGGAAAAAACGCTATGGGAATTATCTTAACCGGAATGGGTGATGATGGTGCGCGGGGAATGAAAGAGATGTTTGATGCCGGGGCGTTTACTGTTGCCCAGGATGCGGAAAGCTGCGTTGTATTTGGAATGCCCAAAGAAGCGATAGAGACCGGTGGTGTGTCTAAAGTAATGCCACTTGACAAAATAGCCAGTGAGGTTACGAGATTCAGTAAGCTGTAACCACTTCACCATTTTGGATCAGAATTGACACATTTATATTTAATGGAAGAGAACAAGGTGATTTTTTAGAATAAAACTTCAATCTTATACAATCACATTAAACTTCGAAAGCATGTTTTCCAGCGACTGTCTGCCTGTGATATACTTTGATACATCAGGAACACGCATAAATGAGTTAAGTGTCTTTTCCACTGATGCAGCATCTGAAAGAGGATCTGTAGTACCCGATGACAATGCATTGATTGACATAAAGGCATTTGACGACATTTTCAGTGCAGACAGCAGATCATTTGCCCCGCCTGTGGTTTTGTCTGATGCTCCGTTACTTCCGATACTCTGAAATACTTTGTCAAGATTTGTACTATCATTCGCAGATGCAGTAGAGTTGCCCGTTTGAAGGATATCAGCCAGACTGGTATTTGAAACAGAATTGTTGAGGGCTTTTAGCAATGCCAAACCGGAATCAGTTGCCTGAAGGTTATCGAGTCGATTTATTAGATCTGTTTTTTTACTGGATTCAGTTTTATTCGCCGTTGATACCGGTGTTGTTGTCGTCCCAGAGATATCTTTAGATGCAGTATTTACGGCTGCTGGCTTCGCGGTCTTTTTAGACACCGCCATTAAAGCATCCCAGATGACACTTCCACCGGATCCACTGATTCTTGAAATATCCATAATTAATTTCTTACGAAAAGTGTTACCATAGATTCTGTCCTATTTATCGGTAGCACCTTACCAGAACTTTAGCACTTTTTTTTAGATATTACACCAGCGTTAATTTTCACTGGTATGCAATTAAAAAGATTCATTCCCCGATTCTTTCCCAGTAAGGTCACAGAATAATTCTTTGATCCCACTGGATAAACCAGGAATTGTCTGTTACCAAAAAATGTTCGCACATAATCGAAGCATAATACATTTACGATGCTTATTTATCTGCTCATCTCACTATTAAATATAGATATTTCATATTATCATGTTCGCACAAATATCATTATGAATCCATTTATACAAATTCTTTTTCATGCAAATACCGATGTTTACTCTTATTTTGTTTATACAACGATGTTTTGAATTTATTATGAACCATACAAAAAATCTCAATAGCATCAAGGAGAACCTATGTGCATCTGCAAAACCATGCTGATGATGCTTTTTCTAAGTTTTAGCATTCTCGCACAAGAAATCAATCTACGTGGAACAGTATCAAATCAATCCGGTAAACCAATTTCCAATGCAATCGTATCGCTTATAAAACAGACTATGAAAGATACGACAGATGCTAATGGTACGTATGCTATTTTAAGTACTGCCGCAATAGTTACACCAACTGCATTAAAGCCACAATTTCAGAGTATCAACCTTGAAAATGGGTATTTAGAACTCAGGTTACCATCACCATCACCGGTAAAAGTTGAAATTTTTGATGTCAATGGCAGCCTGCTTCAACGGGAAATCAATAGTGATGCGACACAGGGTTTTTACCATTTCAGTATTAATAGTAACTTTCATACAACACTGCTTATGATTCGTGTCACAATTGGTAAAGAGGAGTATACCTACCGCTATCTGCCGTTACAAAGTACCAGCGGGATACAGCAACCATTAAATAGTTCCGGTAGTGCAGTGGGCAGGCTTGCAAAACTCACGGCAATAACAGACACACTGAAGATTTCAGCATCGGGCTATCTTTCAAAATCTGTTGCAATCACAAGCTACGATCAGCTGCTTAATGTCACCCTTGACACTGCAAACGGAAATGCAGGATATAGCAGCGGCTGTGGAAAGACTCCAACACTCAAGAGTGGAAAGCAGACAATTCAGGTAAACGGGCAGAATCGTGAATATATGATCAGGATTCCTGAAAATTACAACAATACACATCCCTACAGACTCATTTTTGCATTTCACTGGAGAGGTGGCAATATGAATGATATTGACGGAGGGGGAACAAGCGGATACACATGGTCATACTATGGCCTTCGAGAACAGGCGAACAACAGCACCATTTTTGTTGCGCCTAATGGTATCGGTGGTGGATGGGGAAATGATGGCGGCAGGGACTTAAAGTTTGTTGATGAATTGCTCAAGCTGATCAAGGGCGATCTGTGCATTGACACCACAAGAATTTTCGCAATGGGATTCAGCTGGGGTGGCGGTATGAGTTATGCAATTGCATGCGACAGACCAAAAGTTTTCCGTGCAGTAGCGGTATATGCCGGAGCGGTACTCAGTAACTGCCTTGATGGCACTTTGCCAATTGCTTATCTTGGTATCCATGGTGTCAGTGACGGAACGTGTGGAATAGCTGGCGGACGCGCATTACGCGACAAGTTTGTTAAAAACAACGGTTGCACTCCAGAGAATCCTCCGGAACCAAGAACCGGCAGCAGAGCCGCTCACATCTGTACTGTATACAAAGGATGTAACGATAAATATCCGGTAGAATGGTGTGCTTTTGATGGTGATCATACACCGGGAAATGTTGATGGCGGTGGTGATGATGGTGCAAAAACCTGGACCAAGAAAAAAGCCTGGGAGTTCTTTACACAATTTTAGTTTTTTCATGATGCGGTTAAAAGATTGTTATAACAACTCTTTTAACCGTGTCGTAAAGAGTATTTATCCTAACATTTGTATACTATTGTAAATACAAAACAAACCGGCTTATCAATAAAACATTCCAGTACTCAGGAATGTTTCTTAAAAAACATTTCACCAGTGTCATTCCATTGTTTTATCAACTTGTTATGTGTCTTTGTTGACGATGAATTTACCTTGTTGAGTTCCTTTACCGCTTTATTATAAGTGTTAACTGCACTATTATATTCCTTTACATCGGCTTCAGTCCGGGCCGCTGACTTTATCGACTGGTATTTTTTAGCAGCCTCATCAAACTGGTCCTTTTCCAGATGAAATTTTACATTTAGTGGAATTCTTTCCTGCCCCTCTTTTTTATAAAATTCGACCATATTCTTTGCAATCGTTATCAACTCATTATCACCCTCAAAGGGCTCCTTATTCGATAATTTTTCAAGAGCATCATCTGCATACGAGACTATGGTAACAGAAAATTGTTCAAGTGCAACAACATCATTTCTCGCTATAGCCTCATGTGCCTATCGATGAATTATACCAACTTTATAAAAGCTCCTGTGTACAGTGTTAAAATATTCAATCAGATCATTTGCACGTTCAATTGCCAAAGACATTTTATCTTTTTCGGTGCTCTTTTTGATATTATACCTGGCAAAAAAAGCATCTTCAGCACGTTCAAACTGCTTATAACACGTGTCAAGTTTTTCAAACGCAAGATCAAGAGCCATCTGATGTGCTTCCTCCTGATCAATTGTCAAAGCTTCAATTTGCTCCATGTCAACTATTTTATCGAAGTCTTCCTTGAGAATAGTATATTCGAAATCAAGATAGTGCTGCAGTTCATCCTTAAATTCGTTATCATTATTGAAAGGAATAAATGTTTTAAAATAGTCACTATTTTCTTTAATGACAACGATCATTTCCTGGCGTTTTCTTTCAACGACCCTTGTTCTTCTTGATTTTGTCACACTTTGAAGATACTCATACACAGCTTTCCTTTGCGGTAACAGTTTTTCATGCACGCTATTCAGATATTCGCTTGCATTTTTTGTAAGTATCTGACTGTTATAAGAGGTTGTGTCTGCGGTAGTCTCAGCCTGAGCACAGCAGACTGTTATAAAACCTGCAATAGACAACAGTAGTCCTGATTTGAATAGTGCATTAAATTGTTTCATTGTGCGCTTTCTGTAGTTGATGTTGTGTTCAGTAGATCAACAGCGATGCGGTATGTTTCGTTAATGTAAAGATCTTTTCTGATTGCATCCATTATCCGCCGGTTATCCTCTTTATCAAGTGATGTCATTTTGTCTCTGCTTTTTATGTAATCGGGCAGTCCGACAGTAAATTCCGGGTTCTTTACACTTATGGAATCATCACAATCATCAAGACGATGGATATATTCATTAAACGCATTAAATTGCAGCGGAACTACTGATGACGCATCCATTTTTCTGATAATTCCGGCATATCGCTTAACATAATTAAATTGAATACTTTTATTAACACGGTTTGCGCTTGATGCAACGAGCCTGCTTAACGGCATTTCATTTAGGGGTTTGTAATAGCTGTTTTTTTCAATTTTTTTCAATTCAATAGAATTTCTGAACGCAGATTCCCTGAAAGATACATGTTCATACATATCTGGCAATGTGATATCAGGATAGATACCTTTATTCTGATGACTTTCTCCGGTTACACGGTAAAAACCTCCTATTGTCAATTTGACAAATGCAGATGCGTAACCTTTGTAGGCTTCAAGTGAGTCAAATTTTCCGGCATCAACAGGAATTGTGCGTTGCATTGTACTTTTTCCGAAAGTTCCTGATCCCACAATAAGCGCTCTGTGGTAATCCTGCAACACACCTGCAAGCATCTCGGATGCGGATGCGGACATTG
>Ga0123334_1003930_pt1 | contig 15613 bp, 16 predicted proteins | sample BiotimSIPDNA_FD_89706 | JGI IMG/M metagenome (GOLD analysis project Ga0123334, IMG submission 89706) | Anaerobic biogas reactor microbial communites from Washington, USA - Biogas_R1 time_0 SIP DNA | ecosystem: Engineered > Bioreactor > Anaerobic > Unclassified | place: Washington, USA... | reverse complement strand
TTTGATAAGAATGGCGCTATGGGGCAGGGTGGTGTAGGGGGCCAGACGGGGGTCGTCGGCGATGTGCACCACGTCCACACCATAGGGAAAAAGGGTATTTTCAATGCCGTCGAGCTTATGGCCGATGGCCACGGCTTCCAGTTGGCAGGAGAGCTGGTTGGCCAGCGTGCGGCCTTTGGTCAGCAACTCCAGGCTGACGTCTCCGATGAGGCCGTCTTCAATTTCGCAGTATACAAATACGTTGTTCATAGTTATCCGATGGTATGGTTGCTGATGAGTTCCTGAATCAAGGCTTCAATTTCGGTGTCGTTGTCAGTCAGTGTCTTGCTTTCCTTGGCCTGGAAAACCACGTTTTCCACTTTCTTGACCTTCGTGGGAGAGCCCGAGAGACCCAATTCGGCGAGTTCGCAGACAATGTCGTTGACGTTCCATTCCCCGATGTGCAGGAATTCCCTGCTGTTGTTCAGGCTGATGTAATCTTCGTTGGCAGCCTGCAGTTCGTTGGGGATGCGGGCATACTTGTACTTCATGAGCAAGCGGGCGTTGCGTGGTCTGCAGGCAGGAGCTGAGCCGTTGACGGTGACCAACATGGGCAGTTTGCCCTCCAGTACTTCGATACCTTTCTCGATGCGGCGTTTTACCCTGATGCGCCCTTTTTCAACGGAGAGAATCTCTTCGGCGTAGGTGATTTGAGCCATACCCAGTTTTTCGGCAACCTGGGGGCCTACCTGGGCGGTGTCACCGTCGATGGCCTGGCGACCGCAGACAATCACATCAAGTTGGGGTAGGTTGCGAATGGCGCAGCTTAACGCATACGACGTAGCCAAGGTGTCGGAACCGGCGAAGGCGCGGTCACTGAGTACATATCCCTTGTCGGCTCCCCTGTAAAGGGCTTCGCGGATGACTTCGGCGGCCCTGAATGGCCCCATCGTCAAGACGGTCACGGTTGAACCAGGGTGTTTGTCTTTCAGGCGGAGGGCCTGTTCCAGTGCGTTCAGGTCTTCTGGATTGAAGATGGCCGGGAGGGCGGCCCTGTTGACGGTTCCTTCGGCCGTCATCGCGTCCTTGCCGACATTCCTCGTGTCAGGAACTTGTTTGGCAAGTACAAGAATGTTCAAACTCATATATACAGTATTTGGTGTTTTTCACTCTACCGGCAATCCGTCCATCGGATAATGGGTAAAACCGGTGGCGCAAAGGTAAGAAACCTCGGCAATATCACACCTTTTTTAGGAAAAATTTGCACATAAAAAGGTGTTATGTGCAATAAGTAAGGTGTGGTGTTGAAAAGTAGGCTGATTAGCAGCCGAGCAGATTACTTGAAGCGGTAACGTAAACCCAAGCCGAGGGAGAATGCAAAAGGCTCTTCGGTGCGACTGGAAATGGGCTGGTCGGCCTCATAGGCATAAGTGGCGCCGGGTTCGATGTAAACCAGGAAGGAAGGGGCGAATTCGTAACTAATACCGGCCATGACGGTGGAAATGGGTTGTACACCGTAAACATTCTGCCTGTCGCTCCAATCGTTGGTGGCATTGTTGGCATCTATTACCGTGGAGGTTTGCTTGGCCAGAAGGCCTTTTTCCAAGACTCCGCCGATGGCCATGTATACACGGAAGTCATCATAGTGATACAGGTTTATACCCAATCGCAGTGGAATGCCCACGTAATGCAATTCGCGGTCAAGGGTGAAGGTGGAGGTGCCTGAGAGACCTTCTGTCCTGGAAAAGAGGTAAGTGTAGTTCAAACCGGTCTGGATTTCCAGCCAATTGTTCAGCGGCAGACTCACGGATAGGCCCAGTGTGACGGGCATTTTGTAGGTGGCTTCGTAATTACTAAGCGTGGATGCCGGAATGTTGGTAGGAGCCGTCCAATCGTTGCGGGAACTTTCGGCGGTACGCAAGGCCATCGGTGCGCCTTCCAGGACATTCAGTCCATCACCGTATGTATTCCCTTTGGCTAGTAAGGGGTTGCTACCGGGGTTGGTGTTGACAAACGATAAGAGCCTGTTGCCGCCGTTGAGGTTGAGGTCGGCCAGCATTTTTTCTTTTTGCTTTTGCTTCTTGGTTGCTCTGGCTCTGGCGTAGGCTTCTTCCACACTGATGCTGTTGCCGGTGTTCAATGTCAGGAAGTGCGTCGGATTGAGTTTTTCCAGTGTAGACCGATCTTGTTCGTTGGTTGTTTCCGCAGTGGGTTCGGCGGATTCTGTCTGCAAAATGTCGGGGCTAGCCGGTTGCTCAATTTCCTGGATTTGGGTAGGTGTGGCTAGCCGTTCCGTAATAAATTGTTTTACAGGAGCTTTTGTGGTGGGGGCTTCCTTGACCACTTCAAGAACAGGCGGGGTATCAAGCAACGCCAACGTTTCCGTGGGCTGATTCAGCTGGGTGGGCAACAGGAACAGCAAGGCCAGGGATGCGGCGGCAGCAATGCCGGCCGACCACCAGATGAGTAGGCGGGATTGACGGAATGGCGGAGCCTCAGTCACGTATCCGTTTAGCTTGGATTGGCAAATGCGTCGCAACTCGGCGTCTCCCAGTACTTCCGTACCAAATAGTGCGTCGAAATCGGGCGCCTGGGCTTCAAAGCCGTCCAGTTTTGTCTTAATAGATCCTATGTCTTCCCTTTTTGTCATTGTTTATGCGTATGAGGCCAACATGTTTTGCAACAATTGTTTGGCCCTGGTCAGGTATACCCTGGAGGAGCTTTCGGTGATGTGCATCTGTTCCGCAATTTCCTTGTGGGAATACCCTTCGACGACGAATAAGTTGAAGACCGTTCGGTAGGTGTCCGGCAGGCGTTGGATGATGGCGACCAATTCGCTGGCCTGCAGCCGTTCAAGTACCCCGAAGTCGGCGTCGCTCAAGGCGTACGCTTCTTCAATGGGTTGGCTATACCCTTCATCCACCTGTTTGCGCACATGTTCCAAGGCTGTGTTGACCATGATGCGTCTGACCCAGCCTTCGAACGATCCTTTGCACTCAAAGTCGTCGATGTGGGAAAACACTTTCAGGAAACCGTCGTGCAACAGATCCTTCGCTGTCTCCCTGTCCTTGCAATACCGCAAACACACACCCATCATCTTGCCTGCGTAGGTCTCGTAAAGGAGCCTCTGCGCCTTACGGTTGCCTTGCTTGCAATCCTCGATGAGTTGTTTTTCGGTGAGTGTGGTATCAGCCATCAGACACTATATAGATGAAACGCGGGTAAAAACGTTACAAAGGAAGTAAAAAAAGGTGAGTGAAGTGGTATAAAAATGGCCTGAATCTTGCATTGAGCAGGCTGGAGATTGATATTTAAAAAGTTATCGGAGTGGGTGAAACACTGCGATGGGAATGCAAAAGTACTCCATAATTCCATGGTTGAAAGTGAAAATTGCTTAAAAGTTAATACATGATAATTGGAGTACGAATAAACTAGGGATATATTACGTTGAAATTAATAGCAAAATGCCATGGTTGTAGGCTATGATGTATCAAAGATGATATGTTGTGTCTCCTGTTTTGTGTAGATAGTAGAATAGGGCTGTTAACTTTGATATGGAAACAGGGTTTATGATAATTAATGGTACACATGGAATAAATGACTCGTCAGAAATAACGTCATTTGGTCCAAGTGGTAGAACAACGCCCTAGTTATTAGAATGATAAAAGAAGTATTCTATGAAAAATAGTAAAATGATTATAAGTATATTCACTTTTTTAGTTGGATATTTTGTAGTCGTATTTTCTCAAAATCTGGATTCTTTACCACAACAAGAAAGGGATTCCTTATTAATTTTAACGGCTAAAAATGTGGTTTTGAAATATGGGCCTGGATATTATAGAGACAATAAACTACCAACAATCAAAAGAGGACAGAATCCACCTAAAGGAATGCAAAATCCAACAGGAAAGGATGCAAACCGTGGGTATTATGATGTTGTTTTTTACTATAATACAAACAAAGAACTGCTTGAGTATGATTATGCCTATTGGGTTAAGATTTGGTCAGATACCGGCAAACCAAGTATTGTGGTCTTTGGTAATGGAATGGCGAAGATTATTCCTGAAGTCGATTTGCGAAGTAGCAAAACAGTAAACCAAGTACCCTATCAGCAAGTAGATGAATGGCAAAGAAAACACATAAAAAGATCTCTTAAAAAAGAGAATGATAGGGAGGGGGCAGAATGATTAGAATTGATTTTCGGGTTACTAAGGGGGCACTAAAATCCCTTATGTTCATTTTTCTGAATTCTCTTTGTCTTAATGCATTTTCTCAAGATTTGGATTCATTGCATCAGCAGCAAAGAGACTCTATTTTGATTGAAGTAGCAAAAGATGTTGTATTAAAGTTCGGACCGGGTTATTATAGAGAATATAAGCATCCTGTCATTAAACGAAGGCAGGTCCCTCCCCTAGGGAAGATTAACTTGACCGGAGATAATGCTTATCGTGTTTTTTATGAGGTAATCTTTTTCTACGATAAGACAAAAGAGCTATTAGAATATGATTTTGCTGCAAAGGTGAATATATGGGGTGACACCCATGAACCAATCAATGTTTTATTTGGTAATGGTTTGGGAAAAAATATTTCTGAAATTAGTCTTCGAAGTACTGGTGATGAAATTAACCAGGTGCCTTATCAACAGGTTGATGAACGGAGAAGAGAACGTATTAAAACCTTACTCGAAAATGACGAAAAGGAGTTGGAAGAATGAATGTTGGCCGAGTGGGATATAAATGGGCATGCTCAGGCAACTGTGGTCGTTCACCAACTCCCGATTGCAGCTCCTGCAGGACGACACCGACAGCTACCTGGCCGGCAACCTTCAGCTGTACTCCCTGGAAAGTTACAAAAAAGGCTACCTATTCGGGTAGCCTTTTTTAGTAGAGTTTGCGGATGGTCAACCACGCTTGTCCATGCCCATGCGCTGTTGGCCTTGGATTTGCAGGCCTTTGCCGTTGCACTGTTTGGTTTGTTTACCGAAACCTTTGCCCTGGTTGCCCTGGTCCTGTTGGAGACCTTGACGTCTGTGGCCTTGCCTGGCGTCGGAGAAAGCTTTGGCGTTGTTCCGATTGAAGCCCCTGCCATTCAGGTGTCGTGGGTTGTCCCGGCGATTGGATCGTTGGGCGATGAGATTGGTGTACTTTTCCTTTTGGTACCCTTTGAGGACGGAGGCGATGTCTTTGGTTAACTTTTCATCGAAGGGTTTACCAGCATAGGAGCGGTGGATTTTTAGCACCTTCAAGGCTTGCTTGTCACTGAGGTCAAGGGCTTTGACCAGGCGTTCAGTTTGAGCGAAGGCCCTTTGTTCGGGCGAGAGAGCTGGCGTCTTGAAAGACGGAGCATTGTTGTGGAAACGGGTGGCGGGTTGAGCCAACAGGCTGCCGCTGACGGTCAATAAAGCGACCATGAGAAGGGACATGTTTGTTTTCATAAGGCGAAACAGTTTTGAGGGTTAGTGTTTGTTTGTCTTGTTGTCTCTTGGAATCAAATCGGTCCCCTTTGTTTAATGGCTCATGGGGCAATGTGCTGATATTTAATATTTAATAGGGATTTGCGGTCTGTATTTTCCGTTCACCGATGATTTTGAACCATTGCCCCCTGTGCGGCAAACCTGCCACTCATTTTGACGCTGCCTTCCAAAAAATATGTACTTTTACGCTCTGAATCCGGCCGGTTGACCGGACGCTAACGAAAAGCTTTTAGATAGACATGGGAGCAATCAAATGGATAGGTGGCGTGATCGGCTGGGCCACCGGCGGCATCCTGGGTAGCATTATTGGCTATACCGTGGGGTCGTTGATTGATGGAGCCGTCAATAAAACACCGTCTCAGGGGAGCGACAGTTATGCCGGTGAGCCGGGACGTCGCCAACGACCCGTCACGATGGAAGGTGATTTCGGCGTGAGTTTGCTGGTGTTGTCGGCTGCCGTGATGCGTTCCGACAAGAAGGTGGTCAAAGCCGAACTCGATTTTGTCAAGACTTTCTTCGTACGAAATTTCGGCGAGGTCAAGGCCAGGCAGTACATCCTCATGCTCCGTGACCTGCTCAACCAGCCCTACGATCTGAGGGCCGTATGTCAGCAAATCAGGCAGTACATGGATCATGCCTCCAGGACCCAGTTGGTGCATTACCTCTACGGCATTTCCATGAGCGACGGCCAGGCGCATGCCAGCGAGCTGGAACAAATTCGCCTCATAACCAGCTGGCTGGGGATCTCGGAAGCCGACCATGAATCCATCAAGGCGATGTTTGTCAAGGATGAACTGAGCGCGTACAAAATCCTGGAAATTTCCAAGGACGCCACCGACGAGGAGGTTAAGAAGGCTTATAAGAAGATGGCTGTCAAATACCACCCGGACAAGGTTTCCCACCTGGGCGAAGATGTACAGAAGGCAGCCAATGAGAAATTCAAGGAGGTGAATCAGGCTTACGAATCCATTAAAAAACAGCGGGGTATGAATTGATTTGTTGCTATTTTTCAAAAAAAGTGACAAATTAGTTGTTCAATTAGTTTTCTCCCCTTACTTTTGTGCCCAAACAACGATACTCGACTATGAATTCTATCATGCGTACCAATTGGTGGTGGCTCCGTAAACTTCAACAACGATGGTGAGGTAAGGAACCCGTGTACGCATATCAGATATCGAACAATAAGGCCTGTTGAACTCACAACAGGCCTTTTTTTTCGCCCTTTTTTCTACCAGCACGACACGGAACCCCTGTCAATCACCGCTGCACCACACCAACAACACAATCATCACAAACATATTTTTAACCATGTACCACGTTAATGAAAATGGCTATTACGGCGAATTCGGAGGAGCCTATGTGCCTGAAATCCTCCACGGCCACGTCGAACATCTGCGCACCAACTACCTGACCATCATGCAAGAGCCCGCCTTTCAGGCAGAGGTAGACCAACTGCTCCGCGATTATGTAGGTAGGCCGTCGCCCTTGTACAAAGCCGAACGACTCTCGGAGCGCTACGGCTGCACCGTGTACCTGAAACGCGAAGACCTCAACCATACCGGCGCCCATAAAATCAACAACACCATCGGTCAGATTGTCCTGGCTAAACGCCTGGGTAAGACCAGGATCATCGCTGAAACAGGTGCCGGTCAACACGGCGTGGCTACGGCGACGGTCTGCGCGCTGATGAACCTCGATTGCGTGGTGTACATGGGTAAGACCGATGTGGAACGTCAGGCGCTCAATGTGCAGAAAATGAAGATGCTGGGGGCGACTGTCGTGCCCGTCACCTCAGGCAACATGACCCTGAAGGACGCCACCAACGAAGCCTTGCGCGACTGGTGCTGCAACCCGGCTGACACTTTCTACGTGATTGGCAGCACCGTGGGGCCACACCCTTACCCCGATATGGTGGCGCGTTTCCAGTCGGTCATCAGCCGGGAAATGAAAGCCCAACTCCTGGAGAAAGAGGGCAGGGATTACCCCGATTACTTGATTGCCTGCGTGGGTGGCGGCAGTAACGCGGCTGGTGCTTTCTACCATTACCTGGATGAAACCCGCACCAAACTGGTGGCCGTGGAAGCCGCCGGAAAAGGGTTGGAAACGGAAGAAACAGCGGCTTGCCTGCAACTGGGACGGCTGGGGATCCTGCACGGTTCCAAAAGCCTGATCATGCAGACGGAGGATGGACAGATCATCGAACCCTATTCCATTTCTGCCGGTCTGGATTACCCCGGTGTGGGCCCCATCCATGCCAACCTTTACCGCTGTGGCCGCTTGCAGGTGTTGGCTGCCACCGATGATCAGGCCTTGGCCGCAGCAACCGAATTGACCAGAATGGAAGGCATTATCCCAGCCCTGGAAAGTTCCCATGCCCTGGCTGCTCTTCCCCAACTAACCTTCAAGCCCGACGACGTGGTGGTGATTAACCTGTCGGGGCGTGGCGACAAAGACATGGATACCTACATTGCTCACTTCAACCCGACTGCCTTATGAACTATCCCATCAACACGCTTTCCCGAAAACTGCTGGCTGACCTGCAGACGCCTGTAAGCATGTATTTGAAAATTAGGGATGTGTATCCCTATTCGGCCCTCCTGGAAAGTTCCGACTACCACGGTGGCGAAAACAGTTATTCCTTCATTGGCTTCAAACCTGTGGCTGAGTTTCGGCTGGAAAACGGGGTTATTTCCGAACGCTTCCCCGATGGTCAGTTGGTTGAGACCAAGGTGACCGATGGCATCAATGTGCCCGACCGTTTTCAGGCTTTTGTGGCTTCCTTTCCTGTGAAGAACGATGCCAATAGCTTGGGCTTCAATGGGCTGTTCGGGTATACATCGTTCGAGTCCGTGCGCTATTTTGACGACGTGACCTTGCAACCGTCAGCTCCCGATCCTGCTGATATTCCCGACATTAGGTACATCTTATACCGCTTCATCATTGGCATCAACCACCACAAAAACGAGTTGACTTTGGTGGAGAATCTGTTCGAAGGGGAGGAGAGTGAGATGGACGAGGTGTTGGCGTTGTTGGACAACCGAAACTTTGCCTCCTACGATTTCAGCCTGGCTGGTCCCGAGGAGTCGGCCATCAGTGATCAGGCATACATGGACATGGTCACCACGGGCAAACGGCATTGCTACAGGGGCGACACGTTCCAGCTGGTGCTGTCGCGCCGCTACGCCCAAGGTTATGTTGGCGATGACTTCAAGGCGTACAGAGCGTTGCGTTCCATCAATCCCTCGCCGTATTTGTTCTACTTCGACTTTGGTTCGTACCGCATTTTCGGTTCGTCGCCTGAAGCTCACCTGGTCATCAAAAAGCAGAAAGCTTACATCGACCCCATAGCCGGTACGTTCCGCCGCACGGGCGATGACGAGAAAGACCTGCAGTTGGCCGAGGAACTGCGCCGTGACCCCAAGGAAAACGCCGAGCATGTGATGTTGGTCGATCTGGCCCGCAACGACCTGAGCCGCAATACGAAAAACGTAAAGCTGGAAATCTTCAAGGAAATCCAGTATTATTCCCATGTCCTGCACATGGTGTCCAGGGTGAGTGGTGAAATTGAGCCGGGTACCAACGTATTCAAGTTGTTTGCCGATACTTTCCCTGCTGGTACCCTGTCTGGTGCGCCCAAGGTGAAGGCCCTGGAGTTGATCAGCCGCATCGAGGGCAAGGCCAGGGGTTTCTACGGGGGATGCATCGGTTACATTGGCCTCAACGGTGATTTCAACCAGGCCATCACCATCCGTTCCTTCCTGAGCAAGAACAACACGCTCTACTACCAGGCCGGTGCCGGTATTGTGGCCAAATCGGTAGAGGCCAGCGAGCTGCAGGAAGTGAAAAACAAGCTGGCTGCCCTCAAGCAGGCGTTGGATCTGGCTGTCACCCTTAAAAATTGAGTGCTATGGCTACCATAACGAATAAACCGGCTGCTGTGCCTGGGAATGTGCCATCTGCGCTGCCTGCCGACGCGGGTTTGAAACAGGTGGGCAACCTCAAGGTGCTGGTGTTTGACAACTATGATTCGTTCACCTACAACCTGGTACATGCTCTCAAGGAACTGGGGGTGAAAAACCTGGATGTAGTGCGCAACGACAAGCTCAATCTGGATGAGGCAGCGGTGTACGACAAAATCGTGCTCTCGCCTGGCCCAGGGGTGCCCTCGGAGGCTGGTTTGCTCCTGCCGTTGATTCATCGGTATGCGCCTACCAAGGACATTCTGGGAGTTTGCCTAGGCCATCAAGCTTTGGGTGAGGCCTTTGGAGCCACATTGGTCAACCTGGGTGACGTACACCACGGGCTGTCTGAATCGGTGCACACTGTGGCGTATGACCCCCTGTTTGCCGGTCTGCCTGCGTCCTTTGAAGTAGGGCGTTACCATTCCTGGATCGTCGCCGCCGAGGGGTTGCCCGATTGCTTCGAGGTGACCAGCCTGGACGACGAGGGGCAAATCATGTCGATGCGCCACAAAACCTTGCGGCTGCACGGCGTGCAGTTTCACCCGGAATCCGTGCTGACACCCGATGGCTTGCGCATCCTCAGCAACTGGCTGTTGTTGAACGATTGACGGTTCAGCGTCAGGTTTCATTCATCGTTTATCCATCGTTCCACTCATGTTCTTATTCATCGACTAATCCATTGTCCCTTATACGCGTTTTATATGAAGCAACTACTAAACAGGCTCTTTGAGCACCAATACCTCACCGCTGACGAGGCTGCCGCCGTGCTGATCAACATCGGCCGCGGTCAGTACAACGAACAGCAACTGGCCGCCTTCATCAGCGTCTTCCTCATGCGCAGCATCACCATCGACGAGCTGGCCGGCTTTCAGCACGCTTTGCTGGAACTGGCCGCCCCCGTCAATCTGTCGGCCTTCGATCCCATCGACATCGTGGGCACAGGCGGGGACGACAAGAACACCTTCAACATCTCTACCCTCAGTTGTTTGGTCATGGCCGGTGCCGGCTACAAGGTTTGTAAGCACGGCAACTATGGGGCGACCTCTGTCTCCGGTTCCTCCAACGTCATGGAACAACACGGGGTTGTCTTCACCACAGACGTTGACAAGCTGAAACGTTCCCTCGACGCCTGCAACCTGGCCTACCTGCACGCCCCTTTGTTCAACCCGGCCATGAAAACGGTGGCGCCTGTGCGCAAGGCTTTGGGGGTGCGGACTTTTTTCAACCTTCTGGGGCCCCTGGTCAATCCGGCCCGCCCCAAGAAGCAGTGTCTGGGTGTCTACAACCTGAAGATGGCCCGCCTGTACGAATACACCTACCAGCAGACAGGGGTGGACTTCGCCATCATCCACAGCCTGGATGGCTACGATGAACTGTCGTTGACCGGCGATATGAAAATCGTGCGCAATAACGGCGAAGTTGTGGTCAAGCCGGCTGGTCTGGGATTCGATCCGGTGGATCCTGCTGCCTTGTACGGGGGTACCAGTGTTCAGGAAGCTGCTGCGCTGTTTGATCGCGTATTGGAGAACCGTTGTACGGAGGAACAAAAGAACGTGGTGTTGGCCAATACGGCTATTGCCATTCAGGTGGCTGACCCGGACAAGTCGTTCGAGGCCGCTGTTCAAGTGGCCAGGGAATCGCTGGAGAGTGGCAGCGCCCTGGCCAACTTCCGTCGTTTTGTTGAACTTAACCAAGGATGATCTATGACACCGATTGACAACTCCGCTGTGGATATTCTGCAGACCATTGTGACTGCCAAGCGTCTGGAAGTTGATGCCAGACGACAAGTGGTGCCCATTGAACACCTCAGTAGTCAATGTGCCGGCCTTACACGTGGTTTGTCGCTGAAGCAAGCCTTGCTGGATTCGCCCACCGGCATCATTGCTGAGTTTAAGCGCAAGTCGCCTTCCAAAGGCTACATTTTTGAGGGGGCCAAGGTCTCCGAGGTGGTGCCGGCTTACGCCGCTGCCGGTTGTGCCGGTATCTCGGTGCTCACCGACTACCCCTTTTTCGGTGGCTCAATCAGGGACTTGAAGCAGGCACGCTCGTTGGTGAATGTGCCCTTGCTCCGCAAGGATTTCATCATCGATCCCTACCAGGTGTACGAGTCGAAGTTGCTGGGTGCCGATGTTATTCTGTTGATTGCGGCCATCCTGACGCCGGATGAGGCTTATGACCTAGGTGAACTGGCTCATGAATTGGGGCTGGAGGTCTTGCTGGAGGTGCATACGGCCGAGGAATTGGCGTATGTAAGCCGCTACACCGATATGGTGGGGGTTAACAATAGGCGTCTGCAATCGTTTCACACCAATGTGCAGACTTCGTTCGACTTGGCTGCCTCGCTGCCTGAAGGCATCGTTTTGGTTTCGGAGAGTGGGCTGGGCGAGGCCTCGACGCTCAAAGAACTGCGGGCTGTGGGTTACCGGGGCTTTCTTATGGGCGAGGCCTTTATGAAAACAGGTCAGCCCGGTGCGGCGTTGAGGTCTTTGGTTAACGATTTAACGGATCCTTTTTTGAAAGTCTGTGGCTTGCGTGAACCGGCCAATATCCAGGCGGTGGCCGACTTGAAACCTACCCACCTTGGTTTTATTTTCTATCCACCTTCTCCCAGGGCCGTGCGTCCTGAAGATGGGGTTACACCAGCCTTGTTGGCCAACTTGAAAGCCCAAGGCATCACCCCGGTGGCTGTGGTGGTGGATGAACCGTTCGATACCCTGCTGACTTTGCTGAAAACGTATGGTTTCGATACCGTTCAACTGCACGGCCGTGAATTTCCGTCCTATTGCGCGGCCCTTAAGGAACAGGGCTACACGGTAATCAAGGCCTTTTCCATGGAGAGTCAGGCTCCCCTTGCTTCAACGGCTGCCATCCCTGAAAAGGAGGCCATCCTTTTTGAATCACTTTCCCCAGCTGATTACGAAGGCACATGCTCCTATTTCCTGTTTGATACCAAAACGCCTGGCAAAGGTGGCTCCGGTCAGCGTTTTGACTGGTCACAATTGGAGGCTTACCAGGGTTCGACTGGTTTTCTTTTGAGTGGCGGGTTGGGGCCTGACACGGTCGAGGACTTGCTCGCTTTCACCCATCCTCGTTTGGCAGGTTACGACTTGAACAGTCGCTTTGAGTTGGCGCCTGGCTTGAAGGATGTATCCAGTCTTCGAACATTTAAAAACGAGCTTGGGCGTTCCCTTTCAACAACATCTCCTGTTACCATCTAGCACTTAGTAAAATCCCTTCATTATGAATCAGCGCATACGTTCCTTGTTTGAACAAAAATCGTCCCGAATTTTATCTGTCTATTTTACAGCTGGATATCCGCATAACGAATCCACCATGCCTGTTCTGAAGGCCTTGCAAGCCGGTGGCATCGACATGGTCGAAATAGGCATCCCTTTTTCTGACCCCATGGCCGACGGGCCCGTCATTCAGCGTAGTTCACAGATTGCCCTGCAGAATGGCATGAGTCTGAAGGTGTTGTTTGGCCAGCTTGAGGCCTTGAGACCGGCCATTCACATCCCGGTCTTGTTGATGGGTTATGTCAACGTAATCATGCAGTACGGTTTGGAAGCCTTTTGTGCCTCTTGTCGCCGGGTAGGTGTAGATGGTATTATTTTGCCTGACCTGCCTCTAGATGAATACCTTAAGGTGTATAAGCCCGTAATGGATGCTTATGGCCTGTCGATGGTCCTGCTGATCACTCCTGAAACCTCTGATGAACGCATCCGCCTGATTGATGCGCACACCGACAGCTTTATCTATATGGTGTCTTCTGCTTCCATTACCGGTGCGCAATCGTCGTTCGGAGCAGGCAAGGTGGCTTATTTTAAGCGAATCAATGCCATGAACCTAAAGAATCCGAGACTGGTGGGTTTTGGCATCTCCAACAAAGCAACAGCGGAGGCGGCGTGGGAACATGCATCGGGCGCCATTATCGGAAGCCGTTTTATCGAGTGCCTTGACGCAAGCGACAGCCCAGAAGCGGCTGTGAAGCGTCTGTTGGATGGTTTGGCGGATTGACATCTGTTAACATTTGAGCGGCCAAGGGGTGCGTAAAGCCTCAATAGATGTTAAAATTAACAGAACCGCCCGTTTTGGATGAAACAAATCAGGACACTTCTCAGTCTTTGTAGTAAAGAGACTCACTAACCTTTAAACGTAACGACAATGACACGACGCAACACAACCCAGGCAACCAGCCGGTACCGCTCAGCCAGTCCCAAGGATGGCGCCGGTATGATTCAACCCAGATTATGGGCATTATTCCTTCTTATGGGAGCCTTGATGTTGACTGGCCCTGTTGGTGCTGCTGAACGTCGCTCGAGTCAAACGACCGCTACCCGTACGTCCTCCGTTTCCAGTCGTTCAGAATCTTCTGCTGCAAGGAGTAAGTCTGATGAACGTCGTAGTGCTGCTTCCGCTGAGCAACGCAAAGCGGATGAACGCCGCCGCGAAGCTGCCGCTGAACAACGCAAAGCTGAACAACGCAAAGCTGAAGAACGCAAGGCTGATGAACGCCGCAGTGAGGCTGCTGCCGCACAACGCAATGCCGATGAACGTCGAAGCGAGGCTGCTACTTCACAGCGTAATTCGGATCAACGCCGTAGTGATACCGCCACCGGGCAGCGTAATTCAGATCAACGCCGTAGTGATACCGCCACTGGCCAACGTCAGGCTGGTGAACAACAAAACCGCACCGGTCAAGGCACTGTATCAAACGGGGTTAATCGTAACGATGACAACAGCCGGGTGAACCGTGATAACAGGGGGCAGAATCCAGAGCAAAGAGGCCGTGATGTCCGTTATGAAGGACCATCCAGATCTGAAGTACGCTACTATCAGTTTGCCACCCACAAGACCGGCCATCGCTACAACAATGATAGAGAACGCTGCAACATTTGCTTTGGCGTTGGCTACACCTACGGACACGACCACCTGTACCGCCTGCGCTGCACACATTGTATGGGCAGGGGCTTCGGTATCCAGTTTCATGTACAATTGCATGATGTTTGTCCGCTGTGCTATGGATCTGTCAATGGGTATGGTTTTGCCAACCGTCACCATGAAATGGTTGACATTGCCCGCCGTATGACACAGGAGTTGGATTATGTGGTTCGCTTAAGCAACAGCCAGGAACGTCGCATCTACCGGATCAACCTGGACTACCTGCGTGAAAGCCGTCGTGGAGACCTTCCCTACTGGATGGAACGGAGGGATAACCAGATTTACAGAGTGCTGAATAACCGTCAACGTCCCCTCTATTTGGCCTATGCCCGCAACATCGACTACAGGGATGTTTGTGATAATTGCTTTGCCGTCTATTTCTAATTCCAAAGCGCTTCATCAACTTGAAACATATCGCTCAAAAAAAACGGTCCAATGACCGTTTTTTTTGATACTCTTTACCGACAACGGTTAAACCTTTTGAATCGCCTCAGTTCTAAGGAGTAATGTCACATAACAATGTCATTAATCCATTAAAAAAAACGTCTGTATGAAACGATTCAAAACAATGGCTTTCACCCTGCTTTTTGTAGCAGGAAGCGTGGTTTACGCACAAGGTCCTGGCCAAGGTGGCCGTCAAATGCGTTCAGCAACCGATCGTGCCAAGGCTGAAACCGAACAAATGACCCAAACATTGGCGTTGGATCAAGCTCAAGTCGTAAAGGTTCAGGAGATCAACTTGAAATTTGCTAAGCAGGATTCTGTGCGTTTTGCAGAAATGCGCGCCGGTGGACAGCAAATGGACAGGGAAAAAATGATGGAAACCATGCGTGCCACGCAGGAGGCCAAGACAAAGGAACTCAATGAAGTATTGACCGATGACCAAAAGGCCAAATACACGAAGTTTCAAGAAGAAAGACGTCAACGTGGCTTTGGCGGAGGTCAAGGAAATCGTCAGGGGCCCCGTAACGGTCAGCAGTAAATACTATAACGCTTACTAAAGGTTCGGTATGTTTTTTTAAGGGTATTGGTTCAAGCATACCGGAATAGTAACAACCTCGGAGTGATCCGAGGTTGTTTTTTTAAGTGCGCCATGCATGGCGCATCACTAGACGGTGAGAGTCCGTTATGGGGGCTGGCAGTTGCCAACCATTAGCCAAAGGCAAGGGTGTCCATCGCGAGGTGGAATCTGAAGGAAGCTGGCGGCAAAGTTCCGGCCGGAGGAACACGAACATCATCAGGCACAAACCGCAGGACG
>Ga0123334_1003927_pt1 | contig 15619 bp, 17 predicted proteins | sample BiotimSIPDNA_FD_89706 | JGI IMG/M metagenome (GOLD analysis project Ga0123334, IMG submission 89706) | Anaerobic biogas reactor microbial communites from Washington, USA - Biogas_R1 time_0 SIP DNA | ecosystem: Engineered > Bioreactor > Anaerobic > Unclassified | place: Washington, USA... | reverse complement strand
CCGGGGAGGCAGACTGCCGCTTTATCATTTTGATGTTTACAGGATAGACGATCCCAAAGAAATGGAAGAACTGGGCTATGAAGAATACTTTTTCGGAGAAGGTATAACCGTTTTGGAATGGGCCGATAAGATAAAGGCGCTGCTGCCCGATGATGCCATGATCATCCGTATGGGGTACGGCAAGGGTGAAGAAGAACGGATATACCGCTTCAATTTTGATATAGACAGTATATGATGCTTACCGGAGGAAAGATATGTATATTTTAGCCGTTGAAACCACCGGACCTTTTTGTTCGGCAGCTGTGATCGACGAAAAAGAGAATATAAATGAAGAGATTTCCCGGGAGAAGATGAGTCATCTGAAAAATCTCATGCCTCTTGTAAAAAAGGTCCTGGAAGAAAGAAAGATAGCGAGCCATGGGCAAAAACGTGCATTGCAATTAGACGATATCGATGCCATAGCAGTATCCTGTGGCCCCGGCTCATTTACAGGTATAAGGATAGGTGTCTCTTCCGCAAGAGCTCTGTCCCAGGCTGAAGGGGGAAAGCCATTGATACCCGTGCCCACACTTATTACTTTTGCCCATGGGGAAAAGGAGCACAAAGGCCTTATATGCCCTGTGCTGGATGCCAGAAGAAATCAGGTATATGCCGGCGCATGGCAGTGGGAACAAGAAGAGGAAAAAATAAAGAGCGAAGAAGATTTCCTCTTTGAAGGAGCTGACTTCCCGAAACATCTCTGCACAAAAAATATACGGGAAAGAGTTCCGGCGGGGCCATATATGCTTGAAGAATTTCTGGAGCTCATGGAAGTATACGATGACATAATGTTTTTCGGTGACGGACTTTTGCCCTATGGGGAGAAGATAAAAAAATGGGCACATACGGAAGACAGAAAAATATCTTTTGCACCCTCCGAAAACAGGTTCCAGTCCGCGGCGCTTGTGGCAAAGCACGGTCTTATGCTTTACAAAGAAGGAAAAACCGTCGGATATGAAGAGCTCCTGCCCAATTATATGAGAAAGGCGGAGGCACAAAAAAGACTTGAAGAGGGTACATTGAGCAAAAGAATAAAAGGCGAGATATGAAAGGATTCATAATAGAGACCGCAAAAGAAAATGATGTGGATGAACTGGCGGATCTTGATGCTTTATGTTTTGAGCATCCCTGGAGCAGAGATTCTTTTGAGAGGGAGCTTGGCCATAACAAGCTGGCCTTTTATCTTGCGGCAAAACTTCCCGAAAAAGAGGGAGGGAAAATAATAGGATACGCAGGTATCTGGCTGATAATAGATGAGGGCCATATAACAAACATTGCTGTACATCCGGACTTCAGACAAAAGCATATAGCTTCATCTATGATGGAGTTTTTGCTGAAAGAAACATCTAAGGCGGGAATAAAAAGATTTACACTGGAAGTCAGGAAAAACAACACGGCTGCCCGCAGGTTCTATAAAAAATACGGTTTCACAGAACTGGGTATCCGGTCCGGATACTACGAGAACAATGAAGACGCATATATAATGTGGCTGGATACTGAAGAGGGAAAAGACAGGGAGGACAAATGTTAGACGGAAAGCATCTGACGCTGGCAATTGAAACAAGCTGTGACGAAACCTCGGCCGCCCTTATGGCAGAGGGGCGTCAGGTTTTATCTAATGTGATCTCATCCCAGATAGACATACATAAGGCCTTTGGGGGAGTGGTGCCCGAAATAGCTTCAAGGCACCATCTCACCAATATAAACCATGTTATAAAAAGGACCTTTGATGAGGCCGGAGCATCCATGAAAGATGTGGATCTTATAGGAGTCACCAAGGGACCAGGGCTTGTGGGAGCTCTCCTGGTGGGGATCGCAACGGCCAAGGCTTTTGCTCTTTCCACAGGAAAACCTCTGGTGGGAGTACATCATATAAAGGGGCATCTGAGTGCCAATTATATAGCCCATCCGGATCTTGGACCTCCCTTTACAGCTCTTGTTGTATCAGGGGGCCATACGGAACTTATAAGGGTAAACGGATACGATTCATTAAAGTACATCGGCGGCACCAGGGATGATGCGGCGGGAGAGGCCTATGACAAGGTGGCAAGGGTTTTGGGACTGGGATATCCCGGAGGACCCCTTATAGATGAGGCGGCGAAAAAAGGAGATCCCGATGCCATAGGATTCAAGCGGGTATATCTTGAAAAAGACTCATATGATTTCAGTTTCAGCGGTATAAAAACCGGTGTGCTGAATCACATCAATACAGAAAAACAGGCAGGCAGATGGCAGGGAAGCGATCAAAGCAAAAACATAGCCGATATAGCTGCTTCATTTCAGCAGGCTGTTTTGGAAGTGATCGTTGCAAAATCCGTAAAGGCTGCAGAAGAATATAACGGCTATCAGGATCCGCCGAAGCTGGTGGTCGCCGGTGGCGTGGCGGCCAACAGCCGTCTAAGGAGAATGCTGGTTGACGCCTGCGACCGCCGGGGCATAGAACTTTTTATGCCCCCGCCCGTGCTTTGCACGGACAACGCCGCCATGATCGGATGTGCGGCATATTACAGTGCAAAGGCCGGGAAAACCGACGGACTTTCCCTTGATGCTTATGCGGATCTGCCCCTGTGACAGGTCGTTGATTCATATTGGGGGAGTCCTCTTCTTTCATGAATGAAGAGGCAAACCTGTCCCGGAAAACATATAACAGAAGGATGAAACAAAAGCAAAGCAAGAAGCATGAAACAGAAGTAAAACCGGAAACATAAACAGAAGCATGAAACAAAAGTGAAACCGGAAACATAAAAAGAAAGATAAAACAAAAATAACCTCACACGAAAATGATTATTTTAAGCGCAAAGGATCTTACAAAAGCATACGGTGAAGATGTGATACTGAAGGACGTTTCCTTCAATATAAACAAGGGAGACAGAGTCGGTATCATAGGCATCAACGGAGCCGGCAAGACTACACTTCTTGATATACTGGCAAGGAGAAAAAAAGCTGAGTCCGGTGATTTTTTTGTGTCCGAAGATACTACCATAGGTTATCTGAAACAGAAAGATGATTTTTCGGCCGAAGGCACGGTGATAGAACAGGTCGAAAAAATATTTTCTCACTTTCCCGCCATGGAAAAGGAAATGGAGATGCTGGCTAAAGAAATAGCCGGGTTGGCCGGGAGCCCGGACCAGGAACCGCTTCTTACGAGATATGACAGGATCCAGCATGAATTCATGGATAGGGGAGGCTACTTATATAAAAGTGAAATAAAAGGTATTCTTTCCAGCATGGCCTTCGGACCGGAGATGTACCAAAAAACGGTCAGCACCCTTTCGGGAGGAGAAAAGACCAGACTGGCTCTTGCGATTCTCCTTCTTGAAAAACCCGACATGCTTTTCCTTGACGAGCCTACTAACCATCTTGACATCGGCACTCTAAACTGGCTGGAGCAGTATCTGAAATCATATAAAGGCACCATCCTGCTTGTTTCCCATGACCGCTATTTTCTTGATCGGACAGTAAACCGGATTTTCGAAATAGAGAACCACAGACTTTTTAAATATGAAGGAGGTTATGACGGCTTCGCCGAAAAAAAACGCCTGAAAAGGGAAGCGGAATTCAGGCATTATCAGAACACACAGAAACAAATAAAAAAGCAGGAAGAAATAATAAGACGCTTCAAGGGGCACGGCACCGAGAAGTTGGCCAAAAGGGCGGCATCAAGAGAAAAAATGCTTGAGAAGATGGAAAGGACAGAAGCCCCGGCAGCCGTCCCCGGCAAAATAAAAATATCTTTCAAAGAAAAATTCAAAAGCGGGAAAGATGTGGTCATGGCAGAAGGACTTTCCAAAGCCTTCGGTCACGGCAGTAATAAAAAAACCCTTTTTGAGGGACTTGATGTGGATATCAAGCGGGGAGAGCGGATATGCATAGTGGGGCAAAACGGCATAGGAAAGACCACTTTTATGAGGATACTCACCGGGGAAATAGAGCCCGATTCCGGATATATAAAAAATGGACATAATGTGAGCTTCGGTTACTATGACCAGGGACAGCAGAGACTTTCCCCGGGAAACACTGTCCTGGAAGAACTGAAGGAGGCATACCGGCTTTACAGTGATACGGAGATGCGTTCTATACTGGGCAGGTTCCTTTTTCGGGGAGATTCGGTATTCCTGAAAGTCGGAGCCCTTTCGGGCGGTGAAAAAGCCAGGCTGTCACTGCTCAAACTCATGCTTTCCGGAGATAATGTCCTTTTGTTGGACGAGCCCACCAACCACCTTGACATAGATTCAAGGGAAATATTCGAGGATGCTCTTTCGGATTTTCCGGGGACGGTAATGGCCATATCCCATGACAGATATTTCCTGAAAAAGATACCGGGCAGGATACTGGAACTGACAGATGAGGGATTCGTTGAGTTCCTGGGGAATTACGATTATTATGCAGAGAAAAAACAGGAGACCGGATCCGGCAGGAAGTATCTTGACGAACTAAAAAACAAAGACAGAAAAATACAGGAGAAATACAGAGAAAACACCCCGGAAAACATCCGGGAAGAAAAACCGGGCAAAAGGAAAAAGATACCGGATGCTGCAGAAGAAAGAAAACTGAACAAGCAAAGGGAGGCAGAAGAAAGACGGCTCCAAAGAGAGAAAAAAGCTGCAGAACAGGAAATTGAGATGCTCGAAAAAGAGATAGGGGATCTGGAAAAACAAATGTGTGGGGAAGAAGCACAAAAAAACCTTCAAACCCTTGAAAACATGGGAAACAGGCTTTCCCGGGCAAAAGAGGAACTGACAAAAAAATATCAAAAATGGTTGCAATACCATGATTCCTAAACTATAATTAACGGGAAACTATTATTATGGAGGTAAACTATGATTTTTGATGCTATAAAAGAAATAATAATCGATCAGTTGAAAGTCGATGCGGCAGATGTAACTATGGAAACTCATCTGATGAAGGACCTGGAAGCGGATTCCATTGACGCTGTCGAAATAATCATGGCTATCGAGGAGAAATACAATATCGAGATCCCCGATGAGGAGGCAGAAAAATTCCAGCGCGTATGCGATCTGGTCAAGTTCGTTGAAGAAAAGGGCAAATAGACATGAAAAAAGAAACCAGGATATCCAATGCAGTAATAAGAAGACTTCCGAGATACAGGCGATATCTCCGGGAAATGCAGAAAAAAGGAATAAAAAAAATATCATCCAATGAATTCAGCATCCTTATAGGGTATACTGCCTCGCAGATAAGGCAGGATCTTAATAATTTCGGCGGATTCGGACAGCAGGGATATGGATATAATGTTGATGACCTTTATAACGAAATAAGCGCTATACTGGGCCTGGACAAGAAGTACAGGATGGTAATAGCAGGCGCCGGCAATCTGGGGAGAGCCATAGCCAACTATACCAGTTACTATAAATCCGGTTTTCTTGTGGAAGGTATATTTGAAACAAATACGGAACTGATCGGCGAAAAGATCCATGACGTTGAAGTTATGGATTATGAGGGAATGGTTGAATTCATAGAAAAAAAGCATATAGATATAGGCATAATATGCACCGGCAAAAACAGTGCCCAGGAAGTGGCCGACAAGATGTGTTTCGCCGGGGTCAGGGGGATCTGGAACTTTGCTCCGCTGGACCTGGAGGTTCCCGGACATGTGGCCCTTGAACAGGTGCATCTTTCTGACAGTCTGCATGCACTGGCATATCATATGAATAAAAAGGAATAGCTGACAATAAAAATAACCGTTTCTTTTGGGAAACGGTTATTAGCTATATCTGACTGGGTTGATCACTCAGGTTTCGGGGCATCAACGGGACAGTTCTCTGCACATGCTCCGCAGTCGATACATTTTTCTGCGTCTATGACATGTTTTTCTTCGCCTTCAGTGATGGCATCGACCGGACAGTCTTCCTTACATACACCGCAGTTTATACAATCGTCAGAAATTGTGTACGCCATTTTAAAATCCTCCTTGTAAGAATTTAAGGGTTTATCGTTTACTGGAGTAATTATATCAAAGGGAAATCAATAAGTAAAGAAAAAGGATAAGAGAAAATGAAAGTTTATGCACTGGTGGGAAAAAGCGGAACAGGCAAAAGTTATCAGGCCATGAGTCTTTGCAAGGACAAGGATATCGAGAGCATAATAGATGACGGACTTTTCATATATAATAATGATTCCATAACGGGCATATCAGCCAAAAGGCAGCCCACAAAAGTGGGAGCCATAAAAACAGCCCTTTTCAATACCGATGAACACAAGGCAAGAGTCATAAAAAAAATAAAGGAGATAAACCCCCAAAGCATACTGGTTATAGGAACATCCGACACCATGGTGCAGAAAATAGTAGATAGACTGGAGCTTCCCCGGATAGAAGAAACAGTATATATCGAAGAGATAACCACTGAAAATGAGAGAGAAACAGCAGTAAAACAAAGAAAAGGACAGGGAAAGCACGTGGTACCGGTACCTACCTTCCAGCTAAAAAGACAATTTTCCGGATATTTTGTGGATCCGCTGCGCATATTCAGAGGATGGGGAACAAAGGCGGATTTCAGTGAGAAGTCTGTGGTCAGACCCACATACAGCTATATGGGAGATTTTATCATCTCAGATAAAGTCATAAGTGATATAGTAGAAAAAGTGGGCAGTGAGACAAAGGGAGTAAGCGATATCATGCGCGTCATGACAGACAAAAGACAGAGCGGTCTTCGAATAACCGTGCTGACCAGCATGCATGTGGATTCCCATGCGGCGGCGGCGGCGGTTTCACTGCAGAAAAAAGCCGCAGAAATGATAGAAAAAATGACGGCTTTCAACATAAAGAATATAAATATAGAAATAAGAGGACTTAAATGAAAACCATAACCATCGAAGGTGTAAAAGACTTCAGTCCGGACCATATATTCGGCTGCGGCCAGTGTTTCAGATGGGAAAGGCAAAGTGACGGAAGCTATGAGGGCATCGCAAAGGGCAATATAGCCCGGATATACTTCGAGGCGCAGGACCCTGAAAACCCCTTCGGCCCGGGAACACTTACCATAGAAACGACCCGGGAAGAAGAGCATAATGGTCAGACCGGTGGATTGCAAAAGGAACAGGAGATTTCTTTCTGGAGGGGGTATTTTGATCTTGACCGGGATTACGGCAAAATAAAAAAAGAACTGGTATCAAGGGATACGGTCATGGGAGAAGCCATAAAAAGCGGAGAAGGCATAAGGATACTGGATCAGGAGCCATGGGAAACGGTGGTATCCTTCATAATATCATCAAACAATAACATACCCAGAATAAAAAAATGCATAAACTGCCTGGCGGAGAATTTCGGCCAAAGGGCAGGCACATGCAGGGGAAAAGAATATTACAGCCTGCCGGAACCCCGGGTGCTGGCGGCACTTACGAAAGAGGATCTGGCCTGCTGCAGACTGGGCTACAGGGCCGAATATCTGATAAAAACAGCGGCAAAAATAAAAGAAGACGGCAAAGAAAAGCTGGAAGATCTGAGAGAGTGTTCCTGTGAAGACGGCTTTTCATATATCAAAAACCTTTCCGGAGTGGGGCCGAAGGTGGCGGACTGCATACTGCTTTTTTCCCTGAGGAAGAAAAACCGCTTCCCTGTGGATGTGTGGATGAGAAAAGTCATGCATGAGCTTTACGGCTTCGCTGAAGACGACATAAAAGGAATGAGCGATTTCGCCGAAGAGACCTTTGGGGAATATGCGGGAATAGCACAGCAGTATCTTTATTATCACATGAGAAAAAAGGATGAAAAAAGAAAGGAAAAGAAGAGCAGGTAGATGTTAGGACCAATTGTAAATGCAGCAGCAATAATAGGATGTTCACTGGCAGGACTTTTGCTTTCAAAAATACTGGGAGAAAGCGTCCCGGACAGGATACAGCAGATAATAATGAAAGCCCTCGGACTGGCAGTAATATATATAGGCATATCGGGAGCCATGGAAAGCACCCACAGTCTCGTTCTTATACTCAGCATGGTGATCGGATCCATAATAGGAGAAGCGATAAATATAGACAGGGCCATGAACCGGTTGGGAGAATGGACAGAAAAAAAGCTGGGGCTTTCAAAGCAGGAAGAATTTGAATACGATGATCCGGAATTTGTTCCGGAGCATACCGGCAAAAGAAGATCCGGCAGCGATTTCACCAAGGGATTCGTATCGGCCACCATAATATTCTGCACGGGATCCATGGCCATAGTGGGAGCCATGCAGAGCGGACTTATGGGTGACCATGAAATGCTTTTTGCCAAATCCATACTTGACGGCACCATATGTATACTTTTTGCCTATCAGATGGGCATAGGAGTGGCTTTTTCGGCGGTGCCCACCTTTATATACGAAGGGCTCATAGCATTCATATCCATGAAAGCAGCCGGATTCGTGCCTGCTGACATGATAGTTGAAATGGGGGCTTCGGGAAGCCTGATAATAGCCGCCATAGGATTCAATTTCCTGGATATCAAAGAAATAAAGGCGGCAAACATGATACCGGCAGTATTCATGCCCTGCCTTATAATGGGGATACAAAATCTGTTTTAGCAAAACGGCAGAGGGACATATTGATTTATAGGGGATATTAATATGCAAGATCTAAGAAAAACAAAAAACAAAAAAGGGTTTACCTTAGTGGAGGTCATTATAGTTTTGGTGATCCTTGTTATATTAGCCGCCATATTGGTACCTTCCTATGCGGCTTATGTGGACAAGACCAAGGTCACCCGGTGCAAGGTGCAGAGGGCAGAGCTGTCACAGAAATTCCTGGCCATGTATCATTATGATGATGAGATCAGAGAATGCACTTCAGAAGATGAGGTGATCGCCATAACAGGGCAGGATGTGGCACAGTATATGCTTGACAACAAGTACTATGAAGGATCCATAATATGTCCGGTCCACGGACAGCCCTACGGATTCCGTTTCACATATAAAAACAACAGCCCCAAGGGAGAATTTCTTTGCGGATGCGTACCGGAGACAGATGATTTTTCAGTTTTCGAAGCCATATCCAAAAGAATAGCCGCCGCCTATACAGGATGGGACAGGAGCGATGTAATAAGATCTGTGTACGAAGAATACGGTGGACTTCCTGAGGTGAACGGAGATGTCCTTTCCGGCACCGGATTTGAAGGAAAAACCATGTACTGGAGACCCTATTATTTGGGAAACAGGACCAGCGTCGTATTCTACGGTGTCGATATCTCTTATGAAGATAATCCTCAGGGTCTTTGGAGGGGCAAGGTCCTTAGCATCGATGGCAGGATATATGTGAATACCTCCGGTAATTACAGTATAGCGGGATTCTACAACTATAATAATGTCTCTGAACTCTTAAACAGCTCCTCTTTCAGGAACAATTTTACAGAAAAACAGGACTGAATGCCAAAATCAAGGTCGTAAAGTCAAAATTGCCATCCGTCAAGGTAAAAAAGACGGGTGGCAGCTTGTTTTTTGGAGTCGTGATGCAAAAAAAAGGACCCATCCACAAAAAAACAAAAATTTTTTTTGAAAAAAGTATTGACATCGAAGAGGAAACGAGTAGAATAGATTTAGCACTCAAAATTGATGAGTGCTAACAATATACTATACGTGGAGGTAGAGACAATGAGTTTTGGAATCAAACCATTAGGAGACAGAGTTGTAATCAAAAAACTTGAAGCCGAAGAAAAAACACAGAGCGGCATTATTTTGACAGGGCAGGCAAAGGAACAGCCTGAAATGGCAGAGGTAGTTGCAGTCGGCCCCGGAACAGAAGAAGAAAAGATGGAACTGGCGGCAGGTGACATGGTGTTTTATTCGAAATATGCAGGAACAGAAGTTAAATATGACGGTGAAGAATACACGATCCTAAGCCAGAAAGATGTATTGGCTAAGGTAGACAAATAAGAAAGGTAGGGATAAACGATGGCAAAAGAACTATATTATGGCGAAGACGCCAGAAAAAAACTTATGGAAGGTGTTGACAAACTGGCCGATACAGTAAAGATCACACTGGGCCCCAAGGGCAGGAACGTACTCCTTGACAAGAAATTCGGAGCGCCCATGATAACAAATGACGGCGTTACCATAGCCAAAGAAATAGAACTGGATGATCCCGTTGAAAACATGGGAGCACAGCTGGTAAAAGAAGTAGCCACAAAGACCAACGATGTGGCCGGTGACGGAACAACAACAGCAACACTTCTGGCCCAGATAATAATCAAAGAAGGATTCAAAAATGTGGCTGCGGGAGCAAATCCCATGATACTGAAAAGAGGTATACAGGGAGCTGTGGATGTGGCAGTGGAGCAGATCAAAGATCACTCAAAAGCCGTTGAATCCAAGGAAAGCATCGCTCAGGTAGCCTCAGTATCCGCAGCAGACGAAGAGATAGGAAGCCTGATCGCCGATGCCATGGAAAAAGTGGGAAGCGACGGGGTAATAACAGTGGAAGAATCCAAATCCATGGGCACGACCCTGGAAGTAGTGGAAGGTATGCAGTTTGACAGAGGATATCTGTCGGCTTATATGGCCACCGATGCAGAAAAGATGGAAGCAGTTCTGGAAAATCCGTACATCCTTCTCACAGACAAAAAAATATCCAACATACAGGAAATACTGCCCCTGCTGGAACAGGTAGTTCAGCAGAGCAAGAAACTGCTGATCGTTGCAGAAGACATTGAAGGCGAAGCCCTGGCAACGATCGTTGTGAACAAACTGAGAGGAACATTTGACTGTGTAGCAGTAAAGGCTCCCGGATTCGGCGAAAGAAGAAAGGCAATGATGGAGGATCTGGCTATCCTGACAGGAGGCACAGTGATCTCCGAAGAGCTGGGATATGAGCTGAAAGAAGCAACACTGGACATGCTGGGAACAGCGGCAACAGTGAAAGTCGACAAAGAAAATACAACTATCGTGGACGGAGCAGGCAGTGCAGAGGACATCAAAGCAAGGATCGCACAAATCAAGACACAGATAGACGAAAGCACTTCCGATTTCGACAAAGAAAAACTTCAGGAAAGACTGGCCAAACTTACCGGCGGAGTGGCTGTGATCAAAGTCGGAGCAGCCACAGAGCCCGAGCTTAAAGAAAAGAAGCTCAGGATAGAAGATGCACTCAATTCCACCAAGGCCGGCGTAGAAGAAGGCATAGTTTCAGGCGGCGGAGTTGCCCTGACAAATGCCATCCCGGCAGTGGCCAAATATGTGAAGACCCTTTCGGGCGATGCAAAAACAGGTGCGGCAATAATAATGAGAGCCCTGGAAGAGCCCGTAAGACAGATCGCAGAAAACGCAGGATTCGAAGGCAGCGTGGTGGTATCAAGAATAAAGAACAGCAAAGTGGGAATGGGATTCAATGCTTCCACAGAGCAGTATATGGATATGATGAACGCCGGCATAGTGGATCCCGTAAAGGTGACAAGATCTGCACTGCAGAATGCGGCATCGGCATCGGCCATGCTTCTGACTACAGAAGCGGGAGTAGTAGATGCCAAGGAAGATGAGCCTGCAATGCCTCCTATGGGCGGCGGCATGGGCGGCGGAATGCCCGGCATGATGTAAGAAAGAGCCGAAATAGAATAATCAAAGCATGAACCAAAGAAGCGGGATCTCCCGGAGGAGGTCCCGTTTTTATGTATTCAAGAAGCAAAAAACAGTGCAAAATCAATGTTTCATAATTATTAGTTTTTGTGATATAATAACCTTCAAATCATAGGGAAAACGAGGAAGAAAAAATGTCAGAAAAAAAATACAAATTCAATACCGACTGTGTACATGCCGGATACAAAGCAGAAAGCGGACAGCCCCAGACCCCGCCCATCGCCCAAAGCACCACATACAGATATTATGACCCTGCGGATGTGGCGGAATGGTTCGATCTGAACAGTCCCACCTGCGCATATACCCGTCTTGATAACCCCACGGTGAAATGCCTGGAAGAAAAAATGGCCGCACTGGAGGGAGGAAGCGCTGCGATCGCCGCATCGGCGGGCATGTCGGCAGCCCTTATCTCCATATTCAACATCTGCAATGCAGGAGATCATTTCATAGCTTCAAAAAGCCTTTACGGTGGCACATATAACCTTTTTGATGTCACCTTGAGAAAGATGGGCATCGATTGCACGTTCATAGATCAGGATGGAGGGATCGAGGATATCCTGGCTGCAGCAAGACCTGAAACAAAACTGATATTTGCGGAATCCCTGGGCAATCCCGCCCTTACCGTCCTTGATTTTGATAAATTCAGCAGGGCGGCCAAGACCCTTGAAGTCCCCCTTATAATAGACAATACCCTGGCAAGCCCGGCCCTTTGCAGGCCCCTTTTGCTGGGAGCCGATATAGTCATACATTCCACCACAAAATACTGCGACGGGCATGCCAGCTGTGTAGGAGGGATCGTGGTGGAAGGCGGAGATTTTGACTGGTCAAAGAACGGTAAATATCCGGGAATGACCGAGCCGGACGAAAGCTACCACGGAATAAGATTTTATGAAAAATACGGCAAAATGGCTTTTTCCGTTAAACTGCGGGCACAGATGCTAAGAGATCTGGGATGTGCCATGTCACCCATGAATGCATACCTTACATGGCAGGGACTTCAGACCCTGCATCTGCGTATGGAAAGACACAGCAAAAACGCCCTGGCCATGGCGGAGTTTCTCAAGGATCATCCCATGACAGACTGGGTGACATATCCGGGACTTTACGGAGACAAATACTATGACCTGGCCAAGAAGTACCTTCCAAAGGGACAGAGCGGAGTGCTGAGCTTCGGAGTCAAAGGCGGAAGAGAGGCCGGAGAAAAATTCCTAAAGGCCCTTGACCTTGCCAGCCTGGTGGTCCATGTGGGGGACGTGCGCACCTGCGTGCTTCACCCGGCCAGTTCCACCCACAGGCAGATGTCTTTGGAAGACCAGATAAACGCAGGGATAAAACCCGAGCTTATAAGAGTTTCCGTGGGGATAGAGGATATAGAAGATATAAAAGAAGATTTCGATCAGGCACTGAAAAAAATATAGGGACTTTTAGGGGATACTTACAAGGAGATCAAAAAATGCCGGTAATAATACCAAATGATCTGCCAGCGGCAGAGATACTTCAAAATGAGAATATATTCATAATGAACAAAGCCAGGGCCGTGACCCAGGACATACGTCCTCTTAAGATAGTCATAGTCAATCTTATGCCCACCAAAATAGCCACAGAGACCCAGCTGGCCAGAGTGCTGGGCAATTCTCCCCTGCAGGTGGAGCTTACCCTTCTGGCCATGGACAGCCATGAATCAAAAAACGTTTCACAAAGCCATATGAGGGATTTTTATAAGACCATCGACGAGGTGGAAAGCGAGCGTTTCGATGGGATGATACTTACGGGAGCCCCGGTGGAGCAGATAGCCTTTGAAGAGGTGGATTACTGGAAGGAGCTCACGGGGATACTGGAATATGCAAAAGAAAACGTTTACAGCAGCATGTTTCTTTGCTGGGGAGCCCAGGCAGCCCTTTATCATCATTACGGCATAAACAAGTATCAGATGGACAAAAAAATGTTCGGTATTTTTGAGACTAAAGTTGTAAGACCGTTAAACCCCCTTATGAGGGGATTTGATGAAATTTTTTATTCGCCCCATTCCCGCCATACAGAAGTTATCAAAAGCGATATCTTAAAACACCCCGAACTTCGAATATTGGCAGAATCCCAAGAAGCGGGGCCCCATATACTTTCCACAGAAAACGGAAGGCAGATATTTGTGATGGGACATCAGGAATATGACAAGGAGACCCTGGCATCGGAATATTTCAGAGATCGCAGCAAGGGACTTGAAATAAGCGTTCCCAAAAACTACTTCAAAGAAAACGACCCCGAAAAAGAGCCAATGTTCAGGTGGAGGAGCCATGCGAACCTTCTTTTCAGCAACTGGCTCAACTATTACGTATATCAGGAAACGCCGTACAACATCGACGAGATAAAGGCCGACTGAAATTGAAAAAACAACATTTTTGTTATAGAATAAATCGAAAGATTCAAAGAACAAAACAGGAGGAAGATATGTCAAACTGTTTCAGAGAACCATCAAGGACATTCAACGAATATCTGCTGGTGCCCGGATACTCCGGAAAGGAATGCAACCCCGAAAACGTGGAGCTTGATGCAGCAGTTACCAGGTATAAAAAAGGCGAAAAACCAAAAATTAAAATGAAGATCCCGCTGGCGTCGGCAATAATGCAGTCTGTGTCTGATGACAACATGGCCATAGCTCTTGCCAAGGAAGGGGGGATCTCTTTTATATATGCTTCCCAGCCCATAGAAGAGCAGGCCGGTATGATAAAAAGAGTTAAAAGTCATAAAGCGGGCTTTGTAAAGAGCAACACTAATATAAGGCCTGATCAGACCATGAAAGATGTTGTTGAACTGAAAGACCGCACGGGACATTCAACTACGGCAGTCACAGAAGACGGCACCTCCGAAGGCCGGCTGGTGGGCATAGTCACAAGCCGTGATTACCGGGTAAGCAGGATGGATCCCGAAACAAAGGTGTCGGAATTCATGACTCCCTTTGACAAACTGGTATATGCAAAAGAAGGAGTCAGTCTTTCTGCGGCCAATGATATACTCTGGGATCATAAGCTCAATGCTCTGCCCATAATAGACGAAAACCGCAGGCTCACCCATTTTGTTTTCCGCAAGGATTACGATTCTCACAAGGCTAACCCCAATGAGATACTGGATGACGACAAACGATATGTGGTGGGAGCAGGAATAAATACAAGGGATCATGAGGAAAGGATCCCCACACTTATAGATGCCGGGGCGGATGTGCTCTGCATCGATTCTTCGGAGGGGCACAGCCAGTGGCAGGAAGAAACCATCGGTTTCGTGAGAAAGAAGTACGGAGAAGATGTGAAAATAGGAGCCGGCAATGTGGTGGACAGCGAAGGATTCCGTTTCCTGGCAGAGGCGGGAGCCGACTTTGTGAAGGTGGGTATCGGAGGCGGTTCCATCTGTATCACCAGAGAACAAAAAGGCATAGGAAGAGGACAGGCCAGTGCTGTTATGGATGTGGCAGAAGCAAGAAACAGATATTACGAAGAAACAGGGATATATGTGCCCATATGCTCCGACGGAGGGATAGTATATGACTATCACATGACCCTGGCCCTGGCCATGGGAGCGGATTTTCTCATGCTGGGCAGATATTTCGCCAGATTCGATGAATCTCCCGGAGCCAAGCTTAATGTGAACGGCAACTATGTGAAGGAATACTGGGGAGAGGGCTCTGCAAGGGCCAGGAACTGGCAGCGCTACGATATGGGAGGAGAAAGCAAGCTTTCCTTTGAAGAGGGAGTGGATTCCTATGTGCCATATGCGGGAGGTCTTTCGGACAACGTAAGACAGTCTCTGCAAAAGGTGAAATCAACCATGTGCAACTGCGGCGTGATCAACATACCCGATCTGCAGAAAAATGCCAAACTGACTTTGGTTTCCGCCACCAGCATAGTTGAAGGCGGAGCCCATGATGTCATACCAAAGGAAACAGCCAATACATCAAACAGATAAAACAGAAGCAGAAAAAAAGAAACAGATAGAAGAGAACAGGAGAAAAAGATGCAGCACGAGACCATACT
>Ga0123334_1003922_pt1 | contig 15627 bp, 11 predicted proteins | sample BiotimSIPDNA_FD_89706 | JGI IMG/M metagenome (GOLD analysis project Ga0123334, IMG submission 89706) | Anaerobic biogas reactor microbial communites from Washington, USA - Biogas_R1 time_0 SIP DNA | ecosystem: Engineered > Bioreactor > Anaerobic > Unclassified | place: Washington, USA... | reverse complement strand
TCTGGCTCCAAGGGTGGGGCTCGAACCCACAGCCTATCGGTTAACAGCCGAGTGCTCCACCATTGAGCTACCTTGGAATATCAGAGCCGCCAGCGCGGCGACTCTGTAATTATACAACAGAGTCGAGCGAAATGTCAACTATATTTTGTCTGTATTTTGGTTCTATATTATGGCGAATATATTGCATTATGTGCAAAATTTCGATTAGTGCAGTGTGATAGTTGAATTTTACCTTTAAAATCATGCATTAGTGGAAATTTTGCACAGTTTAAGCCCACAAATTACTTTTTATCCCAATTTATCAATGCACTACTTCAAATTTTGCACACCTGGGGGTGCGGACAAAAAGTTGGATACTCAGCCTATGATTCAGACACCTGAGCCTGGCCAGTTCGGAACGCCTCAAGGTTGATATCCACAAAGGACGGTTTTACATTTCGCCTGATCACTTCCTCCCAGTCGATGTCCGGAAGGTTTATGGCTTTTATCAGGGCTCCTAACAGAACCATGTTCATGCTCTTTGGGTTTCCCAGGGTTTCCGCCAACTCGGTGGCTTTGAATACGTATGTAACTGCCTTTTCTGACAGTTCTTCAATAATGCCTTCGGGATAGGCTGCCAATCCCATCTGAATGGGAGCCGAAGGAATTTCCGCATCGTTGATCACCATCCTGCCCTCCGGCTTCAGATACTCGATCCACCGCAGAGCTTCCATCTTTTCAAAAGCAACGATGAGGTCCGCCTCACCCTTCCCGATAATGGGTGAAAACACCTTATCGCCAAATCGAACCTGGGTGCTTACATTTCCTCCCCGTTGGGACATGCCATGGATCTCGGACATCTTCACATCGAATCCGGCTTCCATGAGTCCTTCCGATAAAACCTTGCTGGCAAGGATGGTGCCTTGACCGCCCACCCCGACCAATAATATATTCTTTACGTTGCTCATGATCTACCTCCCAACCGATCCGTCAACAAAGGAAATAGCCTCAAAGGGGCACGCCTGCTTGCAGACACTGCAGCCGGTGCAGGACTCCTGTTGGATCAGGATCCTCTCCCCTGACAATATGGCAGGGCATCCCGTCCTGACACATGCTTTACATTTGACGCATTTCTCCTGGTCGATGATACACTTCTTCGGCGACAGATCGAAACGAGCCTTGTCTCCCTCGCTGAATTTTTTGATCGCACATGGCCAGGCGGCGATGATCACGGTAGGTTCATCCTTTGCCAGTGCTTGGTTCAGTGCCTTGTGAGTTTCTCTGAGGTCCAGTGGATTTATCAGGTAGATGTTTTCATCCTTGATGCCTATGGCTTTGCACAGAAGCGGAATATCAGCCTCAACAGCCGGTTCTCCCATGAGAGTCTGTCCGGTTCCCGGATTTTCCTGATGACCGGTCATTCCGGTGGTTCTGTTATCTAAAATGACGGTAACGCAATTGCCTTTATTGTATACCACATCCATCAGGCTGGTTATACCCGAATGGAAAAAGGTAGAGTCACCGATCACGGCCACTGTCTTCATGTCTCTCCCCGTCTGACGGAAAGCCACCGCTGCTCCGTGGCCTGCACTGATACTTCCGCCCATGCAGAAGCAGGTGTCAATGGTGGAAAGCGGCGGCGCTGAGCCCAGGGTGTAACAGCCGATATCTCCAGTTACCATGACATTTTTCTTATTCTTGAGAGCGTAGAAGAACCCTCTGTGGGGACAGCCTGCACAAAGTGTAGGAGGTCTCACAACGGCCTGTGCATCTGACTTGAAAGTCTCTCTCTCAGTCCCGAAAATTGCGCTGCGGACGATGTCCGGATTCAGCTCATCGTACTCCGGTATGAGTTCTTTGCCGATGCAGGCGATCCCGGCCGCCTTTAGGTGGTTCTCCATATAGGGATCCATCTCTTCAATAACATAGAGAGTTTTCACCTTCCCGGCGAACTCCTTTACGAGTTCCATAGGCATGGGATAGGTCATTCCCAGCTTCAGATAGGAAGCATCCTCTCCGAATACTTCCTTCGCATATTGATAGGCAACACCGGCGCTGATCACGCCAACCTCACTGCCGTTATATTCTGCTTTATTGATTTCTGCACGGTTGGAATACTCCTCCATGGCCTTCAGACGGTCTACAAGGTTACGGCGGAGCTTTTTGCCATTGGCAGGCGTTGCCACATATTTGGCAATGTTCCTCTCGTATGCAATGGGTTCTCTTTCCTCTCTCCCGGAAAGCTCTACCAGGCTCTTGCTATGGCAGACACGTGTGGTCACCCGCAGCATCACAGGAGTATCAAACTCTTCGGAAAGCTGAAAAGCAAGCTTTGTGAATTCCTTAGCCTCGCCGCTGTCGGAAGGCTCCAGCATCAATACTCTTGCAGCCGTAGCGTAGTTTCTGTTGTCCTGCTCGTTCTGTGAGCTGTGCATACCCGGATCGTCAGCAGATACTAATACACATCCTCCTGTTACGCCGGTATAGGCAAAGGTGAACAGCGGATCTGCCGCCACATTAACGCCAACATGCTTCATGGCAGCCAATGACCTGACACCGGCTATGGATGCCCCTATAGCGGCTTCAAGGGCTACTTTCTCGTTGGGCGCCCACTCACAATACAATTCACTTTTGTATTTAGCCAAATTTTCAAGTATCTCCGTGCTGGGAGTACCGGGATAAGCGGAAGCGAACACCAGGCCCGCCTCATAAGCTCCTCTGGCAATGGCTTCGTTTCCGGTCATTATTTGTTTATCTGTCGTCTTTTGGTTCATGTCAATCCTCATTTTGAGCTTTTTTCTCCTGCGCTATTTGCGAGAGGATAAGCTCTGCTTTCTGTCTGTATTTTCTCTCGTTTTCCTTGTCCTTGCTCTTGGCATAAAGTTCCGCCAGTTCGTTCATGGTTTCAACATGGGACCCATTGAAACCCAACACCCTCTTAAAGCTGGCCACGGCTTTTGCGTCATTTCCTGTCCTTGCATAGGCCACACCCAGATAATAGTGCAGAGGCCACCAGCCTTTGAAATTTGTATCCAGGAATGGTTCCAGCGTCTCGATACCTTCGATCCACCGCCCTGCCAGTACCGCATTGTAGCCCTTTTCGATAGTCAGCGGTTGCTGGAGCTGATTCAGGCGTTTCTTGATTTCTCTCTTATCTTTAGAATTGGTGCTCCTCTTGAGAAACTCCTGCCACACTAATGCTGCCTTCTGGTACAACCCCAGGTTCAGATAATCGTAGCCCAGATAGTAATATGCCTGAGCAAAGCGGGGATGAACCTGCGTCAGCAGCTCAAAATACTCTGTGGACTCTGCTTTGAAACGACCGATATATTTGTCGTCATTCCCTCGCATGTACAACTCTCTGCACACTCTGGCATAGCTATACATGGTGTGGATACTATCCGGTTTCAGTATGAGAGACGCCCGGAAATGGATGATGGCATTGTCAAAGTCCTCTCTCTCGGCTGCGTTCCTGCCTTGTTTCATAAACCCTTCAGCGAGTTTGTAATTGAACAGTTTGTTCATAAACGCCACGTATTGAGGTGTGTATTTGAACTTGGGGTCAATACCGATGACCCAGGCCATATTCTCAGCGATAATATGCGCTTTTACACCTTCTCCGCCTTTGAAGATTTCGTAATCCTCTTTTCTGAGGGGAATGGGAACATTTTTCATAAACCCCAGGCCCTCGGCTCTTACCAGATAGGAAGGTGCAAATTCATCAAAAACAAAGTTGTCCAGATATTTTCTAAAGTATCTCCCCACTCTGTCCTTTCTGGATTCAAATGGGGGCAATACAGGCGCTACAGGAGACATTCTGCTCTTTACATTTACAGGGGCATCCCCTTCTTTGGCAGGAGCATAGTCTTTCGTGACCGCAACCATTGTTGTGTCTTCGCTTATTTCGGGTTCATTTACTTCGGGTTCATTTATTTCGGATTCATTTACTACGGGTTCATCCATTTGCTGTGCCCGTGGGCTGTCCAAGCGTCTGCGCTTACCATTACTCATCCTTTTCATTCCCATCCTGTTTTCATAAATTTTTTTATCGCTTCCGGATTAAGGTTCCGGGCCATGTCTTCCGTCAATAAGTGCTTTAGTCTGTCGGCCGTTCCCGGCAAGGCTCTGTCCTTCCAGTATCCGTAAAGGTACAAGATCCGGTAAAGGTCCTCTTTGTTATGGGATCTGTGCTGAAACCCTTTCAGGTAATAAAAGGTCGCGAACTCCTCATAAAAAGCAAAGGGCCCGGAGTGCAACTCATGGGAAAGGTATCCCAGGGATCCTTCAAAGCCTCCCCTATTATAATATAAATCGAAGATATGTTCCACCATCTTTAGTCTGGACAGCTCTTCTGCCGACATGAACTTGTTGGAGATCACTTCATAAGGAGCTCTGGACCGGAATTGGTAGGAATACTCCTCAGTCTGCTCCCGTATAGGTGTGCCCGGCAGAAGCTTTAAAAAACCCAACTGGAGCATATCGGGATTCAAATTGTAAACATCGTTAAAGGATCTTGCGAAACTCTCATAGTCTTCAAAGGGCAAACCGGCGATCAGATCCAGGTGCAGATGGATATTCCCCATGCCAAGAATGCGTCTCACATTGTCTGAAAGCCGGGGAAAATCACATCGGCGGTTGATGGCCTTCAAGGTCACCTCGTTTGTGCTCTGTACACCGATTTCAAACTGGAAAAGCCCGGGTCTTGCTTTCTCCAATAGCTCCAGTAACTGCGGACTGATGATATCACCGCAGAGTTCAAAATGAAAGTTGGTAACACCGTTGTCCGTTTCTATGAGATAACGCAGGATCTCCATGCATCGTGCATCGTCATAATTGAAGGTCCGGTCTACAAACTTAACTTGCTTAACACCTTTATAGACGAAATAGCTCAGGTCTGCCTTAACCCTGTCAATGGGCAGGGGGCGGATCCCTCTTTCGATGGCGGAGATACAATAGCTGCATGCATAGGGACAGCCTCTGGAGGACTCGTAATACATGATCTTATCCGATTCTCCGACAAGGCTGTAAAAAGGAAATGGTACCGCGGTAAAGTCCACAGGAGCCGATGAAGGATTTACATATATCTTACCTTCACTGCGATATAGCAAGCCGTTGATCCCTTCAAAGCCTGAGATGTCACCTTCTTCCGTCAGGGCCGTTAATAGCTTTGGGAAGTTCTCTTCTCCCTCTCCGGTCAAAATGAAATCGACGCATCGGTTCTTCTTCATGATGTCCGGAGCACGCCAGGTGACTTCAGGTCCGCCCAGAAGCACTTTGATTTCCGGGTTGGCTTTTTTAACGTTTTCCAGAAGATAAAGTGTCTTTTCTATGTTCCAGACATAACAGGAAAAGCAGATCAGATCGTAATCGTTGCGAAGCAGCTCTCCGTATATGTAATCTTCCGGATTGTTGACGGTAAACTCCCGCAGTTCCATATTGTGTCCCATTTCTGCACTGACAGCATATAAATATTTCAATGCCAGGTTGGAGTGGACATATTTAGAATTGAGAGTTGTCAACAGTACTTTCATCATATCTCCTATTGTATTTAAGTTGACAGGCTTTCGGCGTGGGGGATTTCGCACCTGCTCGATAGCCGTGCGCTTCGTGCCATACAATTTGATTAGCCCGTCCTGCCCCGTTGGCACTTGCTTACACTCGCCGGAGCGCAATCCCCCACGCCGAAAGCATTTAATATCTGTTTATAATAATCGGAACCGCTCGTCCTTGAGCATGGATGTATTCTCCATGGCCATATCGATCTGTCTCAACATGGCATCCTTATCCCGGGGCAGATCCCCCTTGAGAGAAAGATAATTGGACGCATGATTGCTTCGAAAAACGCACCTTTTCTCCAGATGGATGTTTTCAAGCAACAGCCGTGTCTCCTCCAGCACTTCTGTTGCCGAGAGAAGCTCAAAACGGCCGGACTGGATATCATCATACAATTCAGTTCCTGCCTCCAGCATCAGTGTCAAAAGTCCCACGTAAGAAGGCGACATGCGGCTGATCACCTTTCCCGTCTCGATGGCGTGCTCTTTCCAATCCTGTTTTCCACCGATACCCGATATGAAGGTAACGGAAGCCTGGATCCCCGAGTCTTCGATTTTACGTACAGCCTCTACCAGTTGTTCGGAAGTTACACCCTTTTTAATATTTTTCAGCACTTTGTCGCTTCCCGATTCTCCACCGATGTAGATCATCTTGATGCCCTTTTCTCTGAGTTCTGAGAGTTCATCAGGAGTCTTCCTCAGTACATCCTGAGGAGAGCCGTAGACGCTGACCTTGGTGCATTCGGGAAACAGCTCATGGATCGTATCTAATATCTGAACCAGTGTCTTGTTGGGTAACACCAAGGCATCCCCATCCGCAAGAAATATCTTTTCAATATACGAATAGTGTGCTCTCGCCCACTTCAGGTCTTCTATGACATCTGCAACGGGCCGTATACGAAACTGTTCTCCTTTATACATACCGCAAAAGGTACAAAGATTATGGGCACATCCGATTGTCACCTGGAGGATCAGGCTGTTGGCTTCACTGGGTGGCCGGTATACGCTGCCTTCGTATCTCATAGGCTACATCCTTTCCGGAACTTCAATGCCCAGAAGCAGCAATCCATTTTTGATCGTCTGCTTGGCCGCATAGGTCAACAACAGCTTTGCCTTCTTCTCATCCTCATTTTCTACCAGAATGTGTTCATTGTGATAGAAGCGGTTGAAGCTCTGGGCAATATCAACGATTTGCCTGGTGACGATGGAAGGTTCGTATTTTTCAGCAGCCTCGTACACCCTGTCAGGGAATTCGTAAATCAGCCTTGCGAGTTCATAAGCGCTGTCGTTGCAGATGTACTGCAGGTCCGCGCTCTGTCCCTTGGAGAGAATGCTTTCTTCATCCTCCCCTGCATTGCGAAGAACGCTTGCAGCCCTGGCATAGGTATACTGCACATAAGGGCCTGTCTCTCCGTCAAAGTTGAGGATCTTATCCCATGAGAATACATAATCCTTGATTCTGCCGTTGGAAAGCTCGTTGAAGATAACTGCGCCTATTCCTACCTGCTTTGCGGTAACGTCTACATCTTCTGTGTTTACTTTCTTCTCTAAAATGATTTCCCTGGTTCGCTCGATCGCTTTAGTGAGAACATCCTCAAGAAATACCACACGGCCATGCCTTGTGGACATGGTTCCGTCATCCAGACTTACAAGACCAAAGGGTATGTGGATGCAGCTCCGCGCCCATTCGTAGCCCATAAGTTCCACTACCTGGATCCATTGCTGGAAGTGCAGGTTTTGCTGTGAGGCCACAATGTAGAGGTTTTTATAGAAGTCGTAGTGCTCTTTACGGTAAATAGCCGCAGCAATATCTCTGGTGATGTAGAGGGTCGATCCATCTTTTTTGGTAACCAGTGCAGGAGACATGTTGTATTCCGACAGGTCTACGATCTGAGCACCTTCTGATTCCACCAGCAGATTCTTCTCTTTCAGTTCAGAAAGAACTCTGCCCATCTTGTCGGAATAGAAGCTCTCTCCCGCATAGGAGTCAAACTCGATCCCCAACATCTTATATACTTTACCAAATTCACGCAGGCTTTCATCCCGGAACCATTCCCAAAGAGCGGTTTCTTCTTCTGCTCCGTTCTCCAGGCGTGTAAAGGTCGCCCTGGCTTCTTCTTCCAAGGAAGGGTCTTTTTCTGCTTCTTCATGAAACTTCACGTAGTAGCCCCGCAAAGCCTCCATTGGGGATTTCACAACATCCTCTTTATTACCCCAATGGCGATAGGCTACGATCATCTTTCCGAATTGTGTTCCATAATCGCCTAAATGGTTGATGCGTACTGTATCAAAACCGAGGAAATCATAGAGCTTATAGATTGCATTGCCTATGACAGTGCTGCGGATATGACCGATATGGAAGGGCTTTGCAATATTCGGAGATGAATACTCAACGATAACCTTGCGGTTCTGCCCTACATCGCTGCTCCCATAGCGATCCTTCATAGAGGCGACTTCAGCCAGAACTTCGCGCATAAAGACTTCCCTGCCCATGAACATATTTACATAAGCATTTACGCTTTCCACTCTCTCGAACATCTCATTCTCTGATATCTTCTCAGCGATATCTTTTGCTATGACAGCCGGTGACTTTCTCATGACTTTTGCTAGACGGAAACAAGGAAAAGCATAATCTCCAAGTTTGCTATCCGTGGGGACTTCAACCATAGCTGTAAGTTCCTCTGCTGTGAGCCCCTCAATCTGTTCAGCCAACAGGGCTCCGATCTGCTCTTTAAAATTTATCATTCAACATTCCTCCTCAGAAATTATCTTGATTCCGTTCTTCTTCAACAGTTCAGCGAGGACTCCGTCCCCATCCACTAATGTATGCGTAAACGTGCCGTCATAGATCCGTCCGCAACCACAGGAGGGACTCCTGGATTTCAAGACAGCAAGCTCGATATCTTCCCCTGATTCCTTAGCCCGGGCTCTTGCTTCAGCCAGCACCCTGGCGGCGCCGTCCCGGAACTTTTCGGTGAAATCTTCTCCATCTATGCTGTAGACTCTGCCGGCCCGGATCTCCATAGGAGATCTTGGAACAGGACAGCCTACTGCTACTTCGGGGCAGACTGCGATATAGTTATGGCCTTTTATCAGATCGATAACATTTTCATTCAAGTTGTTCCCGCCGTTGTATTTACAATTTTCACCAAGTAAGCATGCACTGATGATATACATTGCTGATCCCTCTATTTCAGTGTGACGATGGTTACACCGTCACCGCCTTCATTATAATTGCCTTTCCGGTATTTTTCCACATGTTTGTGCGTTTTGAACATGGACGTCAGCCCTTCTCTGAGAATTCCGGCCCCTCTTCCATGAATGATAGTGACTTCCTTAAGCCCCGCCATAAATGCATCATCCAGGTATTTATCCACGTCCATCAGGGCATCATCCAGAACCTTTCCTACTACGTTGCAGGTAGGCATGACCGAGATCACCTTGCTCTGATACATGCTGCTATGACGAGTATTTTGCTTTTTCTTATCCTTTTTCCCGTTTTGGATCCTGGATATCTGCTCAAGGCCCACATTGATCTTCATGAGACCGATCTGAACCTGGACCTCATTTTTTTCATCCGGTAAGGAAATCAGCTCTCCTTTCTGATCCAGGGATAGTATCCTCACCGCATCTCCGATGTTCAGTTCATCCGGACGTACGGGTTTAAGGTTTTGCTTAACCTCAATCTTTTCCCTGTGTTTATCCTGGAGTTCCCGGATTTCCCTGCGCAGAGCTTCCTGTTTTCTGTTCCATTGGGAGGGATCGTTGTATTTTTCCAGCTCTCGTAGCTCACTCTGAATCAGGTCAGCCAGCTCCTTTGTTTCCTGGACGATGTCTCTGGCTTCTTCTTTTGCTTTGGCCAGGAGCTTTTCTTTTTGTTCAGCGAATTTCTGCTGCTGTTTTTCCAGCTCTTCCTTTTGATGTTTCATCTCGATGCGGAGAAACATAGCTTCGTCCCGTTCCTGCTCTGCCAGTTTTCGATCCTTCTCAATGGATGTGATCACATCTTCAAAGGCGATGTCACCTCTATCAAGCAATCCCTTTGCATGATCGATGAGGTGGTCGGGAAGCCCTAACTTCGCGGATATTTCAAAGGCATTGGATCTTCCCGGGGTTCCAATAGTCAGGTGATACGTCGGAGACAGGGTCTCCACATCAAATTCCATGGAAGCATTCTGAACGCCCGGGGTGGCAATGGCGTATTTTTTCAGCTCTGTATAATGAGTGGTTGCTAAGGTTTTAGCACCTCTTCCGTAAAGCTCATTTAATATGGATATGGCCAGTGCCGCTCCTTCTGTGGGATCCGTTCCGGCACCCAATTCATCCAATAGGACAAGGGTATCTCCATCTGCGTCCCGAACGATGTCCACGATGTTCCTCATGTGTGAAGAAAAGGTTGACAGACTCTGTTCGATGCTCTGCTCATCTCCTATGTCCGCATAAACTTTTCGCAATAGCGGGATGATTGTTCCGGGTGCCGCAGGCAAATGAAGTCCGGAGTGGGCCATAAGTACGAAGAGGCCAACGGTCTTCAGGGTAACGGTTTTTCCTCCCGTATTTGGTCCGGTGATTACCAGCGTATCAAAATCCTTACCCAGGGAGACGGATATGGGAACCACCTTCTTCGGATCAATGAGAGGATGCCGGCCTTCACAGATATAAAGGATTCCGGCCGTGTTGATTTCCGGCGGTTCCGCTTTCATTTTGGCAGACAGTTTTCCCTTCGCAAACATAAAGTCCAGCTCGATTAAAATACGCTGGTTATTTTTGATTTCTTCTCCTGCCTGCCCTACTGCTGCGGACAGCTGTGCAAGGATCCGATAAACCTCTTTCTTTTCTGCCAGTTCCAGTTCACGAAGTTCGTTATTCAGATTCACGATTGCCTGAGGCTCAATAAATAGAGTTGCCCCTGTAGCGGACTGATCATGAACGATCCCGGGAAACCGCCCTTTGTGCTCCTGCTTTACCGGGATTACGTACCGGCCCTGGCGCATGGTCACGATGGAATCCTGTAAAAGGCTCTTGTTGTCGGAAGAGGTGAGAATGCTGCTCATCTTGTTTCGAATCGCTTCATTTTGCAATCCGATCTTTCGGCGTATGCTCTTTAGTTCGGGGCTGGCACTGTCTGCCATCTCGTCTTCTGAAAGGATGCAGCGATCGATTTCACTTTCCAGGTCCTTCTGAATGCTGATCAGGGCAGCCAGCTGATCGATTTTTCGTAAGGCCGGTAAATCGCTCTTAAGGAAAGTGGCAGCGTGGCGAGCCGCCTGAAGGTTATAAAGAACCTCAAGGAGCTGCTTCATGGTCAGGACACCGCCCTTTTGAGCCAGGTTTACCCACCCGCTGATATCATAGAAACCACCAAGAGGCAGTGCCCCTTTATGCATAATAACGGAAACCGCCTCGGTGGTTTCCGCCATTTTTTCTCTGATCTCGTATTCATCCACAGAAGGCAGGAGCTCATCGATCACCTTCTGCGTCATAGACGAGGCAGCCTCCCCTCGAAGAAGCTCTTTTATCTTGTCATATTCTAAAACCCTGTACGCTTTTTCATTCATCTTATTCTATTCTGCTGATCCCACAATTTTCTTGTAGCGTTCCAATTCACTTTTCAATTGGATATTTTCCATCTGGAGGTCAAAAAAGCTGCTCTCCATCTCCCTGCATTTCAGTTCAAGCTCCTTAATGAGCAAATCAGAGGAACCCTTTTTCTCCTCCTGAGAGGTTATCCTTTGACTCAGGGTTTCATTCTTACGCTGCAAACTTTCGTTTGCCTGCTCCAGCTCCTGGAATTTGATCTGCAACTCCCGGTATTCAGACTTCTTCTGCTCGTACGCACGCTGCAGTTCTTCTCTGTTTTCGACAGCGGACTGTGCATCCTCCTTGTATTGTATAAAGTTCTTTTTCGCTTCATCCCACAACTGGACATAGTGCTGTGCATCCTTTTCCAGCTGCTGGTTTTTGGCTTTCAGCTCATTTACATTATCAACGGACCGGTAATACTCATCTGCGCAGTTCACTGCTGCTAATACCGCAAGAGAGGATGTGGGACACGAAGGCAGGCCTTTCGCAAGCTCGTGCATGGCACGATCCACATGGTCAGCTACCTTAATGATGTGATCCCTTGGCTGCTCTCCTGATATGGTAAACTCCTGTCCATAAATTTTAACCTGTACTCTGTTCCGTTCCTCCATCATGATAACCCTCCAATCCGGGGACTACGGTTGTTTATATTATGAATCCCGCAATACCGCATTAAGCTCTGCGTTTAATGCCTTTAGTATCGACTCATGTACCTCGGCCACCTGGCTGTCTGTCAGCGTCCTGTCCGGTGCCCGATAGGTAAGGGTAAAGGATGCGCTCTTTTTGCCCTCCGGGACCTGCTTGCCCCGATAGATGTCAAAGAGTTCGACCTTTTCCAGCAATCCGCTGCCGTTGTTTAGTATGATATCCTTCATAGATGCTACCGTGACATCTTCGTCCACCAGCATAGAAATGTCCCTGGAGGTGGAAGGATATTTGGGCAGAGGACTGTAGTAATGCTCCGTATTAGCCGCTTCCGCGATTCGGGAGAAATCCAGCTCACAACACCAAGTTTTGGTGCCAATATCGTATGTCTCCATGACATCCGGGTGAAGCTCTCCGATAACTCCCAGGGTCAGGCCATTATTTCTGATCATGGCACATCTGCCCGGATGATAGGTACCAAGTGCAGATTCTGCCACATACTCCGTACCACGGATTCCCAGTTTATTAAGCAGCTCTTCCACGGTACCCTTGAGTGTAAAGAAGTCCTCTCCTTCACCGTAGCAAGTTATACAAAGATTCTCTCTCTCTGTTGGAAGTCCATCGCTCCCTGTGATTTTGTGGAAGGTGTTTCCAAGTTCAAAGGCTCTCACAGCAGCGATATTTCTTGCATAGTTTCTGGCTACGGCTTCCAGCATATTTGGGGTCAATGTGGTGCGCATAACGCTGTTTTCTTCACCTAAGGGATTGAGCAGCCGGATCATATCCCTCTCCGGGCTGCCTTCGGCCATCCGGATGTGATCCACACCCTTCGGGCTTACAAAGGAGTAGGTCTGTATCTCCTTATATCCCATTGCAACAAGAGAATTCTTTGAAAGATCTCTCAAAATCTGCAGTCTTGTCTTTCGGGATTCGCTGTTTCCTCTGGGTAGCGTGATCGGTAAATTGTCATAGCCATAGATTCTGGCAGCCTCTTCTACAAAATCGATTTCCTTTTGCAGATCGAGTCTCACAGATGGGGGAAGTACGCGTATGGTATCCTCTGATGCCTCTGTTACCATCTCCAGGCTGCGGAATATATCATTGAGTTCATTCATCGTGAGCTCAATACCCAGTATTTGATTGACCCTGTTCAATCTCACCTCAACAGGTTCTATCTCCGCCTTGACAGGATAGACATCCACGACCCCTTTCACAACAGTTCCGGCACCTATCAGTTCGATGAGATGACATACCCGATCTGCAGCTGTTCCGGCCAGATTCGGATCAACACCCTTCTCAAACCGGGAGGAGGCTTCGGTGCGGAGTCCTAGCTTCTTGGAGGTGCTGCGAATGCTGTCTTCATGAAAGTTCGCAGACTCCACAACGATAGTGGTGGTATCCCCAACGATCTCTGAGTTCAGTCCACCCATAACACCAGCGATGGCAACGCTCCGCTCTCCGTCTTTGATCATCAGCATGTCTTCTGTTAGACTTCTCTCGGTCTCATCCAGAGTGGTGAACAGCTCACCTTCTTTGGCTGTGTCCACACAGATCCGGTTGCCTTTTATATTTCGTATATCGAAAGCATGGATTGGCTGTCCGTATTCCAACATGACATAATTGGTAATGTCCACGATATTGTTGATCGGACGCATCCCTGCATACATGAGTCTCTTCTGAAGCCACCAGGGCGACTGCTCTATCTTAACATCGGTAACCACTCTGGCAACGTATCTCCTGCAGAGCTCAGGCTTTTTTATTTCCACGGAAATATAGCTGTCTGCATTTCCCTTCTCATCTTTACATTGAGTGTCCGGATAATGCAGGCTCCCGCCAAAGGTAGCCGCTGCCTCTCTTGCCATTCCGATCATGGACAGACAGTCCGGTCTGTTCGGTGTGATCTCAAAGTCTATCACGTTCCCGGAAAGCCCCAGAGCTTCGACAATATCCATACCTAAGGGGTATTCCTGATCAAGGATCCAGATCCCGTCTTTATGGGCTACGGGGATCACCTTGTCATCATAGCCCAGTTCTTTTGCAGAACATAGCATACCCGAGGATTCCATACCTCTGAGTTTTCCTCTCTTGATGACCGTACCATCCGGAAGCTTACCACCGTGAAGGATCACCGGTACATAAGCCCCTTCAAACACGTTTCCAGCGCCGGTGACGATTTGAACCGGCTCTTCATCACCTACGTCCACGATGCAGACCAGCAACTTGTCGGCATTGGGATGCCGCTCAATGGATTCTATCTTTCCTACGACAATGTTTTCGATACCTTTGCCAAACTGCTCGACGGTTTCAATATTGGAACCGGACATAATCATCCGCTCGCAAAACTCTTCGATGCTCTTATCGACGGAGCAATATTCATCTAACCATTCCTTGTATACTAACACGTCATTTTCCTCCTATTTGAACTGCTCGATAAAGCGCATATCGTTTTCATAGAACAGTCGGATGTCATCCACGCCGTATTTCAGCATGGCGATCCTCTCTACACCCATGCCAAAGGCAAAACCGGTGTATTTTTCCGTGTCTATGCCCCCCACTTCTAAAACGTGGGGATGCACCATACCGCAGCCAAGTATTTCGATCCAGCCGCTCCCTTTACAGACTCTGCAGCCTTTGCCCCCGCATTTGAAACATGATACATCCATCTCCGCACTGGGTTCTGTGAAGGGAAAGAAGTGAGGACGGAAGTTCGTCTTTACATCGGAACCGAAAAGCTGTTTTGCGAAGGAATCCAAAGTACCCTTCAAGTCGGTCATTGATACACCTTCATCCACTAAAAGGCCCTCCACCTGATGAAACATTGGAGAATGGGTGGCATCGGGAGTATCTACACGGAAGCATCTTCCCGGAGAGATGATCTTGATAGGAGGCTTCTGCTTCAGCAAGGTTCTCGCCTGCACCGGTGAGGTCTGTGTACGGAGCAGGATCTCATCGTCGATATAGAAAGTATCCGTCATATCCCTTGAAGGATGATTTGGTGCAGCGTTCAACGCATCAAAATTAAAGTATACCGTCTCGATTTCGGGACCTTCTGCAATGGAGTAGCCCATGCTCATAAACACCCTGGATATTTCATCGATGGTGATGGAAATGGGGTGTTTGGTGCCCAAAGGCCTCTGTTTACCGGGCTCCGTCACATCGATACGTTCGGCCCTGAACCTGGCGTCTTTTTCTGCATTTTTAACCTGGGTAAACTTATCCTCCAGCAGGGATTCGATCTGGCTTCTCACACTGTTGGCTGCCTGTCCCAGAACCTTTCGTTCTTCCGGATCCAAAGATCCCATGGATCTCAGAATCTCGGTAAGCTGGCCCTTTTTACCCAATAGCCGTACCCTGACTTCCTCAGTTTCTGCCAGGGTAGTTGCAGCGGCAAGCTGGTCTTTTGCTTCCTGTAATATAGATGTTAGCTTTGTCTGCATGATTACTTCTTTTCCTCCGCTTCTTTATGGAAATTTTGTCTTACTGATTCATACATGAGGATCCCTGCGGCAACTGCTGCATTGAGAGACTCCACGGGCTCGCTCATGGGGATTTTCACATGACTGTCCGACATGTCGAGAAATTCTCTGCTGACGCCTCCTGCTTCGTTGCCGATGACAAAAGCCACGTCTTTGTCCAAAGGAACTTGAAAATGAAAGCTATCGCAGTGGGGTGTGGCAACAATCACTCGTTTTTGCCGGCTGTGGAGCAGTTCCACTGTCTCCTTAACGCTTTCTGTAAACAGCACGGGCATTCGAAATAGAGATCCGGACGCTGACCGCACTACTTTGGGGCTGAAAAGATCAACAGTTCCCTTAAGTACAAGTATCCCCTGATACCCTGCTGCCTCGGCCGTCCGAATGAGTGTCCC
>Ga0123334_1003920_pt1 | contig 15632 bp, 13 predicted proteins | sample BiotimSIPDNA_FD_89706 | JGI IMG/M metagenome (GOLD analysis project Ga0123334, IMG submission 89706) | Anaerobic biogas reactor microbial communites from Washington, USA - Biogas_R1 time_0 SIP DNA | ecosystem: Engineered > Bioreactor > Anaerobic > Unclassified | place: Washington, USA... | reverse complement strand
CGTTGTCAACGTAGTTTTGACACATTGCGTTGATTCCGATACAGCGCCTCCCGCCAATGTCGTTAATTTAACATTGATATGTTGCAGTTGTGCCGGTTGCTTGCCCCCTAAATCCCCCGCAGGGGGACTTTGAAGACAAAGAGCGCTTGTTTGGTATGTATTTTTCAAGTCCCCCTGAGGGAGCCCTCTGGAAACACCCGCCGAGGTGGGATTTAAGGGGCGTTTTTTACTTGTAAACTCCACATTGTCAACAAGGTCAGGATCAAACCGCGGATTGCGAAGATCCCATTGTGCCAGATCCAGACCTGATTCAATGAGGTCCACCGGTGCACACTGCTGTACGACAGCACCCTGATACAGGATCACAATTTTATCAGCCCATTCAAATGCCAGATCGACATCATGCGTTGAAAACAGAATTGCGGTTCCCTGCTTCTGCTTCACTTCCAGAATTTCAAGAAGTCGCATTTCGCTTTTAGGATCTAAACCGGCGGTGGGTTCATCAAGCAGCAATACCTCCGGCTGCATTGCCAATGCCCCGGCCAGTGCAATCCGTTTTTTCTGACCGAAACTCAGCATATGAAGCGGTACATGTGCCTCAGCCATCATCCCAACCGCATCCAATGCATTCATTGTTGCCTGATGAACATCATGTTTATTAAGTGATTGATTCATTGGCCCAAAGGAGACATCTTCGTACACTGTGCCGGCAAAGAGCTGATCCTCGGGATCCTGAAAAACCGTGGTAATCGAACGCCTTAAACTTTTGAGAAATGTCTTTGAATACACGACTGGTGCATTTTTCCAGTAGTACTCCCCAACTGATGGCCTTGCTAGTCCATTGAGCACATTCAGCATTGTTGTTTTCCCACTGCCATTTGCTCCGAGCAGTGCAATCCGCTCTGATACACCTACTGATATCGAAACAGCTTTCAGTGCATAATTACGCAGATTGTGTCTGTTTTTTATTCCGGATGGATCAGGGTATGCGTAGTGAATATTCTCCAACCTGATCATAAGACGTACCTGACTCCAAATGAGATTACAGCAATCACACTGGGTATCAGTATTGCCAGTACCATTGCATAGATTGAGTTTGGTTTCTCTTCAAAGCGAAGTACCGCTAAAGAGTGATCATACCCCCTGCTTTCAAGTCCATGATTTAGTCTTATTGCCTGAAGGTGACTCCTGATAAAAAGATTTGATGCGAGCATGGATACCGAACGCAGCGAGTTCCGCCATCCATCATAGCCCTGCCGCAGCGTTTGTGCTCTGTAAATCGAAGCACGGCTTTGCTCCAGTAAAAAAATCATTCGATAGACAATTGCAATAAATTCCAGTATAAAAGCAGGAACACGAGTTTTGTCAAGTATGGAAAATAGCGCATGAACCGGAACAAGCAGGGTCAGTACCAGCATTGATGAAACAGCGGATGATGACCGGAGCATCACTTGTAATGCAGTTCGAAATCCATCCTGAGACCAGACAACATACGGACCATTGCTATTCCACCCGACACCAAAACATAAGCTAAGTGCAGTAACGCCAAGAAATAACGCAGGGCCGGTAATTATCCGTAACGCAAAAAGAACAGGAAGGCCTGCACCGAAGATTGCAAGCCCCCAAACTGCTCCAATTACTATCACACTGCCGGGCCATGGTGGAGCACCGACTGCCACCAAAAGAGAAAGCAGACAGAACACTGCAATTTCCCGCTGATACTGTTTAAGTTTCAGAGAGTGGGAAAGTGATTCTATAGTAATCATTTCACCGCAGCTGCCTTTTTGCGGCCACGAAAGAAACCGATTGTATAAAAGAGTAAGCCGGAACCGATTGCTGCCTGAAGCGCAAAAAGAAGACTTTCGATCTCCCCTGATGGCGGTTCCCAGAGAGGGGCAAACCATGGTGTATAGTCAGGACGAATTTCTGTTATTAATGTTTCGGCCTGACCATCAGCGCCGGCAAATAGTTCAGTACCATCTGATGCAGGCTTGATGATAAGCAGCGGTGTTATTGCAAGTGCTATAACAGCAATGATCAGGATGATATTTTGAATTTTCATGATCTGGCTTCCTTTGTGGTATAAGGTAATACAGTTTTCAGAGAATCCGGGGCATGCTGCCCAAGTAAATTTAATACAAGCACAGTAAGCAATCCTTCACTGATAGCCAGCGGGATCTGTGTTACTGCGAAAATGCCCATAAACTTGACTAGTGCACCCACAAATCCGCTGACTGGATCCGGAAATGCAAAGGCTAACTGCAGCGATGTTGTACAATAGGTTGCCAGATCGGCTAAACATGCTGCAAGAAAAACAGTTACTTTCAAATTGCATCCAAGTTGTTTACCAACTTTAAATATGCTATATGCAACCAGACTGCCAACAATTGCCATTGAGAATGTATTAGCACCAATTGTCGTGAGACCGCCATGCGCAAGAAGCAGTGCCTGAAACAGAAGCACAACAAAACCGATAACAAATCCTATGCCGGGGCCAAATACGATTGCACCGAGCGCTGTTCCGGTCGGGTGTGAACAGCTCCCTGTGACTGATGGAATTTTGAGTGAAGAAAGAATAAAGGTAAACCCGGCCGCAGACCCGAGCATCAGCCTGTTTGCAGAATCCTTTTTCATCTCATCGGACAGTTTTTTAAAGCCATATACCAGAAAAGGAGCTGACGCCAGCCCCCAGCCGATAGCGTGTTTTACAGGTAAAAAACCTTCCATAATATGCATGATAGTCTCCTGTTGAATGACAATAACAAAATCCGTTGCTTGACTTTTTACTACAGGTAACAGATTGTTTCTTAACAAAAACAAATGACAGCATAAGAACGTTGATCGCTGTTTATACAAAATTGACACAACAATACGCATTTGTCAATTTACAGTACGGTAACACACACGGAATTGAAATTGTTGAAAAATACAGATACTGATAAGAAAAAAACAGATATCTGTTTTATCGCAAAATCTTTTACAGTAAGAGTACTTATCAAAAGCTCTATCCCATGAGAGCTCAGACATAAGATAACACACAGACAGGTCTCCTGGCTTCCCCGATACTGCCGGTCTTCCCATACACGCTACTGTGAACAGTGACCTGGATTGGCAGCTCCCGGTTATTATACCGGTAAAGAGGTTACAGTGGCAGGACCGCTCCGGATTCAAACCGGTATTCCCTGGCATCTGTGATAAAAAACAGGAATAAAATAGCGTATGCAGTGTGATGGGTCAATAGTTTTTAATTTGTGTAGCAGTCTCATACCTGCTCTGAAATATCTGCGCCTGCAGTCTTTAGAAATGACAACAGATACCATGGATGATACTCTTCGTCGCGAATACGTATTCACTGGACTGCTGAACAAGTGAGGGATCTTCTTGACAATGATGTCAAGGGAATTCACTTTTACACCCTCAACAAATCTGATTCAATTTTATCTGTCTGTAAAGCGATTGGCGTTTCCAGCTCATCACAATTCAACAAAAGCGTGTAGTCTTTTAAAGTAAAACAAAAGCCATTTTAATGTAACATCCATTTTATAAGAAACAAATCTATAAACGCTTCCGACAAACACATTTCCGCATAAGTACAAACACGCATTGGCTTATTTTAAAATGTAAAAAAAACTATTGGTAGGGTTGACATTCTTTTAACCATACAATATTTTGAGGTTACAGGAAATTCAGGAGTCAGGGAATACCGGTTAAAGTCCGGAGCGGACCTGCCACTGTAATCCCAATACCGAGCCCTGCAAAGGTGCATCGGGGGCTGTCAATCCATGCCACTGTCACGATGTAAAATCAGGATGGGAAGGCGACAGTACCGGGAGAGCCAGGAGACCTGCCTGAATACTTTCAATTCTTTCGAACCTTCATGGTTTAAGGTTCAGGGAGGTCTTTCTTGGTTTTCCACGTCCGTTCGTTGGGCAGAGTTTCACTCTGCACATTTTGCCTTATCTGCATTTTTTCTGGTACACTTTCGGATGCACGAGGTGATAGCTCTGGAACTCACACGCCAGAATCAGCGACGAAGCCAGGCGCAACTCAAGATTCCATCTCCACAGATCATTCCCATCCCCGAGCAAACCCACCCAAAGCGTCTGATACAACTGGCGTTGTAACATTAGACAAGATAGTCGTTACCGGAAGCAGGCGGCAACGATTGCTCGAAACTTCACAATCTCTATCTATAATCAAACCGAGTGAATGGATTGGCACTAACAAGACAGTAGCGGATGTAGTGGCCGAACAGACCGGTGTGCAGACTCGCCGGTATGGTGGTACGGGAAGTTTTCAAACCGTATCGATACGGGGGGTGCAGGGTAATGAAGTCCTTGTGCTATTAGATGGCATACCTCTCAACTCCGCCATGGGTGGTGCGGTTGATCTGGGCGCGATCAGTCCGGACAGGATAGGTGAAATTGAGGTTTATAAAGGTATAACTCCGGGAGAATTTGGTGGGAATTCCCTGGGTGGCGTAATTAACCTGAAAAGCAAGTCTTCAATTAAGGCGCAGTCGCTCAGTGCTCAAACAGCGTTTGGCGCGTATGGATATCAGAAATACAGCATAGAGACTAACCATTCCTTTTCGGACAAAAGCAGGATATTTGGTTCGCTTAACTATGCCAAATCGGACAACAACTGGCCATATCTTGATAGAAATAAGACCACCTTGGGACCTTCAGCGACAGATGACGATGAAATCCGCACGGTAGAGAACCATCACTATAATTTCTTTGAAGCGAGAATCCACCCCTCATTTGACATGCCAGGTGGACGGACTATAGTAACAGGTGTTGCATATTCGATATCGGAAACAGGTATTCCCGGATCCGAAGGCTCAACCAACAGAACTGCAAAACACGGACAAGATCTCTTTGTTATCACCTCCCGGCTTTCGCTGGAAAAACCTTCCCAAAGCTCGAACATCGTTTTTACGCCCGAAATTGGCTATATAACGTGGGCTGATAAAACCTTTTGGACAAGCCTTGACGAAAGCATGGGAACATCTCACGGTTCAATAGCATCTGCGCCTAATTCCTATGGTGAATCAAAATCAGATTTACATATAGTACACGGATCCTGCGTTGCCGATATGTTTTTTGCCGATAACCTTGGGGCTCAGGTAACTATACAAGGCAAACATTCACAGATTGCCACGACGACGCATGTTTCCGGTTTTCCTCATGGCGATTGGCCTGGCAATTCACAGGAATTATCCCTCGCGGGCGATGTCAATGGTTCTTTGCCCGTAGGTCGGCTAAGTTTTGGAGCAACCATAGGGGGAGGCATACAGGCAATCCGCAGTGCTACAAAGGGCGGAAAAAACGAAGTGTTTACAATGACCGTCGTGCCATCCGACACAATGGAATATCCCTGGTATGTGCATGGTGGTATTCAATGTCGTTTTGAAAAGGTGTTAAATGTTTTTATCAATGCTGCGCGATACAGCAAGATTCCCGGGTTACGTGAAAAATACGGGACAAACGGGGCGGTTATGCCTAATCCCGAACTTACCGAAGAAACTGGCACTACCTTAGAAGCAGGGGCTCGCTTTTTGTCCAGTCGTTTTTTCGCCGAAGCAGTCCTGTTCAGGACCGAAACTCATAATGGCGTAGTAATGCTGTCGGATGGCAATATGACAAAACCGGTCAATCTGGCGTCAAGCATGACTACCGGTATAGAGGCGTCACTTTGGGTGCAACCGTGGGATTTTATTAGAGCTGATTTGAGGGCCACTTTGCAGGATGCTGAGAACCGTACACACCAATATAAGTATTATGGCAAAAAATTGCCCAATGAGCCAGACTTAAGTGCGCTGGGGAAAATATCGTTCAATCCAATTAAATGTGTAGAATTCGGGTATTGGTTAGACTACAAATCCTTCTTTTTCAGGGATTTCAACAACACCGATGGGTGGCGGGTTCCCGAAAACAAAAATGATCCCGGTATGTTTTTTCACAATGCACAAATATCATGGAAGCCAAACTCTCATTTTGATTTTGGTATTTCAATCCGCAATTTCAATGGGAATTCTTTCCGGTACGAGGAAATGGCACGTTCTGCGGAAAGCGGTTATTCATGGGTTCTTTATCCTGCAAACGAATGGTGTTTTACTGCGGGGTATTCGTTTTGAGAATCAAATAGCATGAGCCAAATATGGATTTTGTGAAAACGCAATAAACAATCAGTCACTTAACAAAAGGGGTATGCAGTATGTTCTCGAGACGCTTGGCGGGCCTTATTTGTGCTTCGGCAGTGGGGCTTCTTTCTCTTACAGGATGTTCTGATAATCCGACAGGTCCGGATTCGTCAAGCGGAGCTGTAAAACTTTTTGTATGCGAATCAGACTTTCAATCCGGTCTTCTTGAATGGACATCGATAAGCAACCCGAGTATCTCATCATCGAATCTGTCCATCTATAGCGACGCTGGAGTCACGTCTTATGGTGGGTTTTTGTATGTAATAGAAAAATTCGGAGCGGATAACATCATCAAGTTTGATCCATCAAAAAGTGACCAGTCGGGTGTCGCGTACCAGACGCATCTGGGCGACAACTGGAACCCGCAGGACATCGAATTCGTCAGTGATACAAAGGCGTATATCTCCAACATGAACGAGCCGAAAATCACCATATTTAACCCTTCAACACATACAGTAATTTCGCATATCGATATTTCAAGCTACACCTTCGTGCCCGACAGCAACTCAAGCCCTTATGCCAATGACTTGCAGCTTGTAGGGAGCGATCTCTACGTTCTGCTGCAACGCCGCAACGGGTATAATCCGGGGGCTCCTTCACTCATCCTTAAAATCAATACCGCTACCGAAGCTGTTGTCGATACAATTCCTCTTCAGTTCAAGAATGGTTATGGAATGGCGTATGCCGATGGTGCACTTTACGTATCCAATCCAGGCAGCTCTTATTCAACAGGTGATGGCGCGATTGAAAAAGTAGTTCTGTCAACCAAGGCAGTGAGCACGGTCATCAATGAAACGACTCTCGGTGGCAACCCCAATCAGATCATTCATAAAAGCGGCAGCCATTTCTATGTCCAGAATTACATCGCATGGAAAGATTGCAAGATTGTGGAAATCGATGCCTCCACAGGCGCTGTCGTAGCGACATTGCCGGGTGTAATAGATGCATTCGGCGGGATCTGTTACGACGATGTCGAGGGTAATTTATATGTCGGTGAGTGCGATGTCACTGAAATGGGGATTCGCGTGTTCAAGGATAATGTACAGATTGGACCAACCATCAGTTCTGAGAATAGTCTGCCGCCGACCGGCATGGTGATAGTTCGCTAAAAGGCTGTATGCATGCGGGTGATTGCAATATTAGCAATCACCCGCATGCATACAGCCTTTTTCGCCTATCAACACATCGGTTGTTCGTAACAAGTGCAGCCATGATGGCTTATGTTCAAGAATATTGATAACGGAACAGTACTGATCTCCTTCGCTATCAAGATACAGCGTAAGATATTGTTCTAAAAATTCTTTTTTCCTGTATTCAGACAAATTCCCGCGAAAGTCGTTTGATAGCGGTAGTTGGTGTAATTCCATCTCTAATAAAAAGCAGGTTGCAATAACAATTCTGCACTGCAAACGTATATGGGCGGTATCCGTCATATCACCATTTCCAAGTTCATTGACAAGTAATTTGAGCGCAGTTTCATTTTTTTTATTATTAAGCATTTACCATTCCTTTCCAAACAGTTCATTTGTTTTAACCTGATTCGAACGATTCTGATTTTATTCGTGGTGGTCTTCGCTTAAACGCTGAGCAAGCCTTACAGCACCGATAGCATCACTGGCATAGCCATCAGCACCGATTTCATCCGCATAATGCTGATCTACAACTGCTCCACCGATCATAAAACGTACCTGCGTAAGGCCTTCGTGTTTTGCAAGTTCAATTACTTTTTTCATTTCTATCATGGTAGTAGTCATAAGTGCCGACAAACCAATAATATCAGCATGATATTTTTTTGCAGCTATCACGATATCTTCTGCACTGACATCTTTTCCCAAATCAATTACTTCGAAGTTATAATTATTCAGCATAAGCGCAACAATATTTTTCCCGATATCATGTATATCACCTTGTACCGTAGCCAATACAACCTTCGCATCTTTTTTTGTTACGGTACCATCAGATCCTGCATTGAGGAACGGCTGTAAAACAGTAAATCCTTTGCGCATCGTATCCGCGCAGGTAATAAGCTGCGGTAGAAAATATTCTTTTTTGTCAAATTTTTCACCAACCTGATTTATAGCCGGTATAAGACTGTCATCAACAAGCGTTTTCGGTGCAATGCCATTATTAAGAGCTTTTTCTATAGCAGATTTTATTCCCTCTTCGTCACCTGTAACCACAGCATCAAAAACAGCTTCTGCGGAAGTGCGCGGACCATTTATTCCGGAATTCCCGGATTCTGTTTTTTGCGCGAATCTGCTGATATAGCGACCGAACCGCAGATCACGTCCGGAAAGAGCATCAAGAGCAAAAGCAGTATTTACCGTATGCACATCATCAACATCAATAAATGCAGCTGTCAACCCATGGCCGGCAGCCATACATAGAAACGTACTGTCAAGCCAGTACCTCGTGTCAAGTTTATAAGAAACATTTGAGATTCCGCACAGCGTTGCAATAGAACGATTGGTTTTACACCATTTAATCAATTCCATTGTACGTTTATGAGCTTCCGGACCTGCAGCTGCAGTAAGGACCAGACAATCTACAATGCAATCATTCTGATAAATACCATACGTTTCTGCGCATTGTACGATCTTATCAATAATTTTAATAGCATCATCAACAGATTCAGGAACGCCGTTATCGTCAATTGGCATAATAACAATCATCGCTCCATACCGTGATGCTATGGCACACATCTGTTCCATTAAACCTTTTTTTGCACAGACGCTATTCAGTATACTTCTTCCGGGAAAAACACGCAGAGCCTTAGATGCCGCATCAGCAGATACCGTATCAACAGCGACAGGTTTACCACATGCTTTTACTGTCGCAAGCACCGCAGCTCTCATCATTGTCTTTTCGTCAACATCGTGACTATTTACATTTATGTCAATAACCGATGCGCCTTTTCGCGACTGTTGCTGCGCCATTCTTCGTACTATTGATGTATCCCCTTTTGATAGGCTTGACTGTAGAGAAGAATTTCCGGTTGGATTAATTTTTCCCCCAAATACAGTCATGGGAACATCATAACCTAAACAATGTGTTTCTTTATATGAACACACTGCGGATGTACCGCGGGATACGGGAATTACCGGTTTGAGTGATGAGACCGCTTTAGTCAGTTCGTATATGTATGATGGAGCAGTACCACAGCAGCCGCCCAGAATTGCAGCTCCGGATTCAACAAGCAATGGAGCATGATTACCGAATGTTTCCGGTGACATATCAAACTTTGTTACACCATCAACAAGTTTTGGCATACCGGCATTCGGTTTTGCGAGCAGTGGAACTGTGGCATATGGTTTCATAGCAGCAATAACCTGTGCCATATCCTGCGGACCAGTTGAACAATTACACCCAACAGCATCAGCCCCCAGTGTTTGAAGGGTTATAAGCGCAGATAACGGATCCGTTCCGTTAAGAGTTCTGCCGTCAGTACCAAAGGTCATACTTACCATTACGGGAAGATTACACATTTCCTTTACACCGATTAGAGCAGCCCTTGCCTCCTGAAGATCCATCATGGTTTCAATTACAATTCCGTCAACACCACCATCACGCAGCGCATGTGCCTGCTCCGCAAAAATTGCTACAGCCTCTTCAAAAGGCAGTTCACCAAATGGTTCGATGAAAAGGCCTGTCGGGGCAATATCTCCGAAAACCAGTGCACGGTCTCCAACAGCATCACGAGAAATACGGGCCAGAGTTGAATTGATTTCTGCCGTTCTATCATCAAGACCAAACTCTTTAAGTTTAATTCTGTTTCCGCCAAAGGTACAACTATAGACAGCATCACTTCCGGCGTCAACATAACTACGTTGAATCTTTTGAAGCACCAATGGATTTTCCAGCACCCAGGCTTCAGGAGATACACCTGCAGGCATTCCATTACGTGTAAGTTCCGTACCTGTCGCGCCATCAAGAACCAGCACTTTACTATCAGATATTTTCCTGAACATTTCTTTATTCATTTTGCAAACTCACTATACCGGCCTTTCTCCAGAAGCATTTCATAATCAAAGCCTCTTAGACAATTATACGCCTGCACTGTAGCCATAATACCGTCAGATGATGGATTTGATATTGCCATTGTCAACCCGCATCCCATTGCCATACCAAGAAATGCCCCGTTTATCCAGTGCCGTTCAGGCATACCGAAAGAAACATTGGATAATCCGACAATTGTGTTTGAATGCAGTGTACCAGAGCACCATTTTATTAAATCAAGCGTGTCGATAGCAGCTGACGGATTGGAGCTGACAGTCATTACCAGTCCGTCAACTGCCATGTCATCAACGGTACACCCGTATGAAGAAGCTGCGGACATGATAGTATCAACTACATTAATTCGTTCCTTAACAGTAGATGGTATTCCGGCATCAGTTAATGGAAGCCCGATAAACATTGCACCATACCGGGCTGCAACCGGAAGAGTCTGCTCGATCCGTTCTTTTTCTCCTGAAACAGAATTTACAATTGCCCTTCCGGGATAACATCGCAATGCCGCCTCAACCACATCCGGTTTTGTAGTATCTATACATAGCGGCAAATGTGTTACAGTCGACAGTAAATTGACAGCCCGAAGCATCATTGACATTTCATCGATACCGGAAAGTCCCATATTAATATCAAGTATTGATGCTCTCCGCATCGTTTGCTCTAAAGCAAACTGTCGAACGATGTCTAAAGACCCCTCACGGAGATTTGCCTGAAGATTCTTTTTTCCAGTTGGATTAATTCGCTCCCCCACTACCGCAAACGGCCGGTTTCCACCGAGTAAAACTGTTTTTTTAGCAGATGTTACAGCACTCACAGATTTTACAACAGGCCTGATAAAAGCAGATCTGTGAATAGTTCCTGCAATCGCACCAATATGATCGGTTGTAACGCAATCGCCTCCACCGATCAAATTGACACCTGCATCAACAAGTTTTTTTACAGATGCCACATATTCATCCGGGGCAAGCCCCTTTGCTGATGGATATGCAAAAAGTGGAATAGCAGCAAACTGTTTTATTTCACTTATTACTGCACATAAGTTTTCATTATCGAGTGTGGTGCTGAACCCTACAGCATCGGCACCAAGAGACTGCAGCGTCAGAAGTGCTGATAATGCATCTGTTTCACCGGCTGTACGATTGTCAGATTCAAGAATCAAATGTACAATCACCGGATAATCACCAATTTCACGAAGGGCAATAAGCGCAGCGCGGGCCTCCTGAATGCACCGCATATTTTCAATAACAAAACCTGCAGCACCGTTTTCTGCAAGTGATGTTCCCTGTTCTTTAAAGCAGCGTACAGCGTCTTCAAAGGTAAGGTCACCAAACGGTTCAACTGACAAACCTGTAGTTGAACATGTTGCGAACACAATGGTACCTGTTTGAACATCAACACATCGGAGCATCAGTTCTCTGTTGACTTGCGCTGTCTGGGATGCTAAACCAAACGCCTGCAGCCGGTATCGGTTTGCCCCGGATGTAAGAGTACAGATAATATCACATCCGGCATCTCTGTATGAGCGCTGCATACTTTTGATATGGTCAGAATGTTCCAGAATCCAATTTTCAGGGCATTCGTTCTTATTATTACCCAGGACTACCGTACTACCAAGTATAAGCGGTCCACCATCCACCATGCGACGGAAATAATCACGGTTCATTTTGCAATCTTTCTGTAATATTTACTTATTGCAAGTATCAGTAGATCAGTCTATCTTTTCAATTCCGGCAATTGCTGTTACCGATTTTTCAGGAACCAGCATATACCGTAATGTTAAACTGAGACCAAGTTTCTCAAGCTCAAGGAGTTCATAAATTATTTTCTGGTTTTCCAGACTGAGATCTCCAAACCCCGGAGAATATCGCTGCGAAGTGAGTTTTTCCATTGTTCTTCCAAGTTGTCTTCTAATAAAATCGTTTATCCATGTCATTGACGTGTCAGCACTCTGCCCTCCAACTGCATCATAGATCACAGCGGTAGCACCGTCATTACGTGCAACTGCATCTGAGGCTGCACGAACAATATCAGCTCCTACCGTTGAAGCCATCAAAACGATTGCTGAGCTTTTATGTAATAAATCCGCTAACGATTTACTTTTCAAAACACAACCATCCTCAAGAATAATATGGTCTTCGTTCCTATCCATTATTTCGATACGTCTAAAACAACCGGCAGCATTACAATATGCGAAACCGTCATCAATTAGTGAAGACACTTTAACACGTTGACTAATAGACATTTCTGTTGTTTTATTACGATATCCAAGCCGCATCAGAATCATCTTTACCGGTATCTCTATGGGTATTTGCCTGATAAAATTTATCGGGTATAGCATATAGTATCATATCTCATTTTTGTAAACGCAGCAATTCCAGTGTCGCTGTTTCATATTGCTTTTATTATCTCATGTCAAAATTTAAACATCAGAACCTATTCACAAATGTTAACGTTTTGATAATTTAATTAACTTCGTAATTCACCGGCACAGTAATTACAAGTTTTGGAACCTGTAAAGCATCCGGTATTGGTTTGTAAAAACTTAACTGCTCAACAGTCTGCCTTGCCGCATCATTGAGCAGTTCAAATGGACTTGCCGCGGTTACCGAAACATTGGTAATCTGCCCATCTATCTCAATCGTAAAGCGAACCAGCACAACACCCTGCTGGCGAAGTTTTCGTGCCATGCGGGGGTATTTTTTCCTGTTTTGTAACAAAACTGCAAGTTCACTTATATAAGCATCACGAATCGCTTTTACATTTACATACGGTTCTGCCGCAGGAAGCGGAGGCGGAGCTGGTTTTACAATAGTATCCGCAGGCACCATCAGTGTATTTCCCGTCGCAACATCCATCCCGCCGGCATCATCTGTTGCTTCATCAGGAAGACCAAACTGTTGCTCTGTCTGCACCGGTGGCGGAGGTTCCGCTTGTGGTGGTTCTTTTTCTGTTACAACGTTCTGTGGCGGAGGTGGCTCAGGCTCCTGAACGGGTGGCGGCTCTTCTTTTACATCAACGATTGCTACATCCTCGGTCTCAAAAGGTGTAGATTCCCTGAAGGGAAAAAGTGGCACTATCAGAATAAGACAAATAAAAGCTGGTACACCATACCATAGTATCTTTGTTTCCTTCTTTTCAATTCTGTAAGGAAGGTACAATTCCGGTAATGTCTGAGCCAGCACGCCTGTAATTCTCCTGCATTTTTTCATGGTCTGACAACTTTCAATGCATATTTGCTTATTCCGGCGGCACGTACCAGGTCAATTGCATTAATTACCTTTTGATAAAGCAGTTCTCTGTCAGCTGCGATCAGTACCTGCATACCCGGATTTTTCAGTGATGCAGTCCTGAGGCGCACCAATAGTGTTGAACTATCCATTACCACTCCATCAAGATACAACATACCCTCCTTATCTACAACAAGCCCCACAGCTTCCGGCGCTTTGGATCCCGCATGAGCAGCTTTCGGCACATTCAGAGGTATCTGCTGCTGTGTTACTACTGTACTTGTAATCATGAATATAATCAGCAGCACAAGAAAAATATCAACAAGCGGCGTGATATTAATTGACGTAATAATTTCATCATCATCACTATGTAAAGATGCCATACTTACACACCACCTGAAACAGAGGAACAGGTGGTGGCAGTTACTATATTTTCACGATCATTATTAACAGATTGCGAAACAGCATGCACTGCCCTTGCAAGAATGAGACCACGGATTTCTTTTGTTGTGTCAATCTGTTTTTTTATTCTGCTTTTAAGAATATTGAATCCTATTACTGCCGGTATGGCGACAAGCAATCCCAATGCCGTTGCAATCAATGAGCGCGCAATTGCAACCATAACCTCAGAACTTCCCTGCCCCCCGGTCCTGGCAAATTCATTGAATGCAATCAATACACCAAGAACAGTTCCTGCAAGTCCGACAAACGGAGCGTTTGCGCCGACAGTTCCCAGAAATGATACACCTGATGAGAGCGTCCTGCGTTCCATAGACTCCTGCACTTCAAAAACTTTTTCCAAAGCTTCCGGAGCAAGGCCGGCATTATATAATCCGGTTTGTATCATTCTGTCGGGCAATTTCTCCTCGTTTATTTTTTTATTGTCAATATCCGGAAGTATCCCGCTATTAAGATTTTTCGACAAAATACCAATCCACTGCGACGGATCGCCCTTTGCTTTTTGTATCGCTGTCCATCTGATCACAAAAATAACAAGTCCCGTAATTCCTGCCGAAATCAATATAACATACAGCGATATTTCAATGTAAAAAAGAACCTGTGCCATCTGCTGAACTATATTGCCTTGTATCATTTTTCCTCCTTATTGAAAACACATTAAAAGTTAGCTTCGTAAGTCAGACCGAATGTTCTTCCGGGAAGATTATACCCCCGTTTTTCATAATAGTTTTCGTCGGTAATATTGGAAATCTGAACTCCGATTGCATTATGCTCAGTAACTTGTACCCGCATTGAAAAGTCGGTTATTAAAAATTCAGGATAAATTATGTATGGTTGAATATTATACCCGCGGTATTTATAGGTTGACGCAGACCAGTCGGTATCTTTCTGCTCTCCGATATAGCGGGTAGACAGGCGTGCGCATATTCTTTTGTTGTCATCATACGTAATACCAACAGAAAAATTCGGATTTCTGACATTGTTAACTTCCATAGTATCAAGAATTGTATCTTTCCCGTAAACCGACATATTAACCGTTTTTGAGAGAATAATCGCCTGACCTCCTGTTGAGACCGACAGTTTTTCATTACGGTTAAAAAGACTCAAGATATTCCATTCAAGATTCCATTCAAGACCTGCGATCCGGGTTTCATAAGGACTGTTGCGATAGGTACTTATTTTACGCACCGGATACACGTTTCCGTTATACTCAGCATTCATGCCTTGTGCAACTGATGCAGATGTATTCAACACAAAATTATCAACGACAGTGTAATAGGCACCGAGACCTGTATTTAAGCCATATTTAACGGCATTGAAACGGACTCCACCATCGACGGTGATATTTTTTTCAGGATCAAGATCCGGATTCCCTACTGTTAAATTTACACTGTCCTTTGATGGTGCACTAACACTGTAAATCGCAAGATTACTTGCAGATTGTGGCATAAATCCTTTGCCTAAGTTGTGATACAGGGATAGCAGGTAATCGTTTGTAATCACGGGTGAGAATGTCAATCCGTAACTTGGCGAAACTACATCAAATGATTCCTTTCTCAAGTCGATATTCGTTATCATTGCTGTTTTAAGAATCTCTACACCAATATGGTCATACCGTAAACCAACTGTAGCTGTTGCCCGTCCATTGTTGTAATCTGCAAAAAGCTGTCCATACACACCGGCATCACTCTGACGCGAATCGGGAGAACTTGGGGCTTTCGCTGTAGCGAGAT
>Ga0123334_1003919_pt1 | contig 15635 bp, 14 predicted proteins | sample BiotimSIPDNA_FD_89706 | JGI IMG/M metagenome (GOLD analysis project Ga0123334, IMG submission 89706) | Anaerobic biogas reactor microbial communites from Washington, USA - Biogas_R1 time_0 SIP DNA | ecosystem: Engineered > Bioreactor > Anaerobic > Unclassified | place: Washington, USA... | reverse complement strand
TTGTGTGGGGTTTGGAATACTATAGTTGTCGCTCCAATTACCACGGCCTTTTATTGTTTATATCAGACTAAAAAAGAAGGTTATCCAAGTTTTAAAATTTTTATTAATTTGCTTTTAAAGCATTACCGGGCTTCTTTTACGGTAAACGGATTGTATTCGCTGGCCTTAATTTTGTTGTTTATCAATATATTGATAGCGATGATGGAACGAACTATGTTCTTTTTTATCATTGGGATGTTCTCTTTTTATCTGCTGATCTTTCTAGTATTGATGTCTTTTTTCTTTGCGCCGTTGATTCATCTGAACAATAGCATTAAAAAGACGCTCAAAAAGGCCTTTTTGCTAGTTATGGATAATACATTAATGACTGTTCTTCTGATACTGTTTTTAGGAGTCTTTTTTGTGATAGCCATTGCCTTGCCTATTATCTGGTTTATAGTTTTTGGAGCAATCTTAGTGTATGTTACCGATCTGGGATTTTATGCGATCTACAATCGATATGATGATTAAAGTAGAAGGTTTTTTTAATATCTTCTTTTGAAGGTGTGGAAAAATGGTGTTGGTGATTTAGATGAGACCATTACTAATGGTTCACGGAATTAGCAGTAACGCAAGGAAAACATATGGCGTTCCGGGACATTTTTTAAAGCCAGATCCTAAGGGAATGTATAATTATTTAATTAAACAAGGCTACAGACCGGGAATTGATTTATTTTGGTATTCTTACCCGACATTAAATCCGATCCCGGTTTCAGCGCGCCGTTTAAAATCAGAAATTCAAAAAATATTGGAGATTACCGAAGTTCAAGAGTTGGATCTGTTAACTTTTAGTTTAGGAGGTATTATCGGTAAGTACTATGTAGTATCACCCCTTTTTCAAAATGAAATCCGCAATTTAGTCATGGTTGCCCCTCCTTTTCAAGGCTCCCATTGGGCTGATTGGTTCAGGTCACCATTTACTAAAAGCGCCGCTGATTTTGTGTTTGAAGGGGACGGGAAAGCCCTTTCACCCCAAGTTTTAAGTTTTAAAAGCCCTTTTTTACAAAAATTAGCACAGACCCAGTTTCCTGATTCGATAGTGACCACAATTATTGCATTAAAGGCGGTCGCCGACCAACAACCTAGTTTAGTTTATGAATCCTTACGTTGGTTAACTAATTGGGCTGGTGAGGGGGATCTGGTAGTACCGATCGAAAGTTCGCGGATCAAAGTCAATCATTTTCACGAAATAACCGAAGAATTATCTTTCACAGCAATCCATCGGTATTTGCCATATAATCCACGAGTGCAGGAATTAGTTTTTGAAGCCCTACGATAATAATTTTCGATTATCGATGGGTCAATCATTTAACTAAGGAATAAAAAGAATCTATTTTTTCATCGGGGATTCGATTTAAACCCGTTTCTAATTCAACGGCAAATTCCTCGTTGAATCGCTCCAAGGCTTCTCCGATTATTTCCCGGCAGATACGGCGGCTGGCAACTGTCTGAGGATGGCTGGTTACAAAATTAACGATATTATTAATCTTGATCGATTTGGACATGCTAATTCACCCGTACTTAGTATGTCCAAGGATTAAAATAATATAGATTGACTTAGTATAAAACTTTTTGGGAAGGGTAATTTTAGATCAAGGGTAAGTGGCGGGTAGATACTTCGGCTAGGTGGTCGGAAGATTAAGTTATTAATGAGTTGGAGGAATTTCAGGATCCGATTCGATGGGCTCTTCAGTTGTTGGGAAGGGTTGTAAAGTTTCAAGGGCTTCAATTTCGTTAATAATTTCACTAACCGTGTAAACGGCTTTTTTTCCGGGGGCATAAATTTTCCGCGCTTGTTTGATAGCTTTTTCCTTTGCTTTCTCCAAGTTTTCCGCATTGACAATTAAATCGATACGGCGTTGATTGCGGCGGTGAGTAACTTTCACCGAAGCAGCGTATAGCAATGGGCTCCTCCTTTTTAAGTTTGAATCTCAATCCGGTATTTTTTTACTTTTTCTAATTGATTACTTGCCGGATGTGAGTTAAATATAAAGATAATTTCGTGATTGATAAGTGGTTTTCCTCTTTAGAGAGCAGTCCCTTTTGATTTGGGAAAAAGGAATATCAATGAATGGCGGGTGTTTTATGAACAAGAAATGTATCCTGGAACCGGAAAAACAATGCATCGAATGCGGTAGTTGCGACCGATGTGATCTTGATGAGAACAATATATGTAATAATTGTTGCCGCTGTTTGGGTGAGGCTGATTATTCCGCTATTGAAATAACAGAAATAATCCTGCCCAAGGAGGTAAAAATGAAATGGAAAAGGAAAAAATCACATCGAAATCCGATCCATTGATTGATATATCTTGCTAAGAACCGTTCTCGGTTCTTTTTTTATGCTGTTGGCACATATTTCCGTGCCAATGTCCCATAGGCAAATAGCAATTATCTGAATAAAATAAGGCAAAAGACCTATATAAATTGAAAGAAATCTTTTTATACTTTTTCATCCTTAATAAGTTGAATTAAATTCATTGTTCTTTTCATCATGGCCGGCTTTAGGGACCTGATGCATATTAGAAACTTAATTCAACTCATATATGGAAAAAAACAGATTGCAGTATTTATTTCAATTTATGAATCAAGGCAAACATGTCGCAATAATATGTACGGGTCCAAAATATTTATTACGACATAAATGGGAGGTTATTTTATGAATGAAATGAACCGGATGATGTTGCGCCTGGCACAGGCATATGTTCCATTTCAAGTATATGTCAACCGTTGGGATCCTATGAAGAGTTTAATGATGGGGACAATTTTCCCTGAATTATACCGGCCCTATTATGAATCGATGAGGAGGGGTTAAAATGCAACGAGACCAGTTGGAAATGTTAAAGCAGATTCAAGCATTGCAGTTTACTGCAGTAGATTTCAATTTATATTTAGATACTCACCCATCCGACCAGCGGGCTTTGGCTGATTACGCTAATACAGTCAGAGAGATGGAACAGTTAAAAACTGTTTATACCAGAAACTATGGCCCATTATTGCCTACTGATAATCTTTGCGAGCCGTGTTGGCGGTGGATTGAAGAACCGTGGCCGTGGGAAATCGAATATTGATTAGGAGGAGTCATTTTAATGTGGATTTATGAAAAGAAACTTCAGTACCCTGCCAAGGTTGGTAAAGCAGATTTGAAGATGGCTAAATACTTAATTACTCAGTATGGCGGACCTGATGGTGAACTTTCGGCGGCGCTCCGTTATCTGAACCAACGTTATTCCATGCCGACCAATGTGACTAAGGCAATTTGCAATGATATTGGTACCGAAGAAATGGCCCATCTTGAAATTATCGCAACCTTAGTTTATAAACTAACCAAGGACGCCACGGCTGAGGAGATGAAAAAAGCAGATCTGGGAGGACATTACGCAGATCACGATAATGCTTTGTTTTATGTAGACGCAACCGGTAATCCATGGACCGCCACTTACATCCAGGCTAAGGGAGATCCGGTGGCAGATTTACATGAAGACATGGCAGCTGAGGAAAAGGCCAGGGCGACTTATCAATGGTTGATTGATTTAACGGATGATCCGGATCTCAAAGACACTCTCAATTTCTTGAGGGTAAGGGAAATAGTTCACTTCCAACGGTTTGGCGAAGCTTTGAATCTGGTTCAGGAACACCAGAATTCAAAACATCATTTTTAGTAAAAAGATGAAGACGCCGGTAGCCTAATTAAAATTAGGGTTAGGTGTTGGATAAACCGCTATTAAGAGGCGGTTTATTTATATTAGACAATAATTAGGTCAATTCTGGTAAAAATAGATCTATCCAGAAGAACGGAAGCATCCAAAGGTTTAATCGTCGAATATAACAGGGGTTACTGGGCAGAAGAGGGCGACTTAAACTTATTTCCGCTTAAAAAGCCGGTCTTAGTTAATGATAATTCGAACAATCGCTTAAGTGCTTACCAGAGCAGGAAAAATATTCGACCAAAGCGAATAGAAGTAGGAAAGGATACGGGGTAATGTAGGAGGAGCCGTCAATGGCTAGTATCGATGAAAAGACTTGTTTTAATAGCACTACCAAAGAAGATATCTTAGCCAGGTTGAAAAGGGCTGAGGGGCAGTTGCGCGGTATTCAAAAGATGGTGGAAGAAGAACGCTCTTGCCAGGACTTAGTAATTCAGTTGATTGCGGTTAAAGAAGCAATCACTCAAGTAGCGATTACTGCTCTTAGCAATCAATTAGTCCATTGCCTGCAAATAGAGCTCAAGGAAGGCCGGTCTGAAGAAGGAGTAATCGAAAAATTCATTCAAGCTTTTAAGAAACTTTCCTAAGAGGTTATCTTACCGTTTCAAAGCAAACAAGGATTAATAAATTGGGAACTAATAGTTTTTTATTTCGTCTCATAAAAATGTTCAGAAAAATGAAATTTGAGGTGAGTTCGGATGAAACTTAATCGTGTGCCGTTTAAGAACAAATTCTTGGGATTGGTGGCGCTTTTGTTACTCGTGTTAACGGTTGGCAATAGCGGCCTCTTTGCCTCTGAGCAGAAACAGCTTGGAGGAAAGGTCGAATTAACTGTGTATAATCAAGATTTGGCCTTGGTAAAAGAGCGCCGGATATTGGAGCTCCCGCTGGGACTAGGTGAACTTCGGTTTACCGATGTAGCGGCTTCGATTGATCCAACCTCAGTATGGTTTCGATCTCTGACCGATCCTAAGGTAAAAGTGTTGGAACAAAACTATGAGTATGATGTCATAAGTGATCTAAAACTGCTCCAAAAGTACCTTGGAGAAAAGATCCGGTTAGTGACTGTCAAGGGAGATAATTATGAAGGATATTTGGTTAGCACCGGCGCTAATATAATCATTGCCTCTAAACCACAGGGAGGCGAAGTCAAAGTTATCAAGTCCGGACAGATTCAAGGAATATTTTTTCCTGAGATGCCTGGGGGTTTAGTAGTGCGGCCCACCTTGGTTTGGTTGCTTTCCAACCCAAATCAAATCCGGAAGCAACAGGTTGAAGTTTCTTATCTCACCGGAGGGCTCTCTTGGAAGGCAGATTATGTGGCTACGGTTAATCAGACTGATGACCGTCTGGACTTGATTGGTTGGGTAACCCTAAATAACAAAAGTGGAATCGAATATCAGCAAGCCAAGTTAAAGTTGGTAGCCGGGGATGTGAACCGTGCTCCTGAAGAAATGTACCCGAAGGAAAAAGTATTTTCATATAGTCTGGCAGGAGAGGTGGCGGATACCGGATTTGCAGAAGAATCTTTCTTTGAGTATCATCTTTATACTCTTGGACGGAGTACCACCATCAAAAATAATCAGGTTAAACAGGTTGAATTATTGACCAGCACCTCGGTTCCCGTTAAGAAGTTGTTTATCTACGAAGGGGCCATCAATCCTAATAAAGTGAAAGTAATGTTGGAACTTAAAAATAGTAAGGAAAATAATATGGGGATGCCGTTACCAAAAGGTAGGATTAGAGTCCAGAAGGCTGATGGCGAAGGTTCCCTTCAATTCATTGGCGAAGATCGGATCGACCATACCCCGAAAGATGAAAAAGTCAGGATTCATATGGGGAATGCCTTTGATATTAAAGGGGAAAGAATCAGGACCGAGGTTCGGGCGTCAAGTAAGAACACCCGTGAGGAGAGTTATCGGATTACCTTGCGTAATCATAAAAATGAGCCGGTAACAATTACCGCTATTGAATATCTGAACCGTTGGAGCGAATGGCAGATTATTAAGAAAGACTGTGATTTCGTGAAGACCGAGGATGGAAAAGCGGAATTCGCGGTGACTATACCGGCGGATGGGGAGAAGGTTATCAATTATACGGTTAGGTATAAGTACTAAACATGGAGGCGGTGAAACCGCCTCCATGTTTATATCATATATTGAGTTTTGAAATCCTCTCCATCGCTTTCTCAGTGTTTTCCCTACTTCCAAAGGCGGTCAACCGGAAGTAACCTTCGCCGCTGGGGCCAAACCCGGAACCGGGAGTCCCCACGATCTGCACTTCATTTAAGAGCTTGTCAAAGAACTCCCAAGAGGTAAGTTTACCAGGGGTTTTTAACCAGATGTAGGGTGCGTTGATGCCGCCGTAAATTTTGAACCCGAGTTTCTGCAGTCCTTCCCGAATGATGGCGGCGTTGGTCATATAATAGGCAATCACTTCATGGATTTGCTTTTTGCCTTCACTGGTATAGGTGGCGGCTGCGGCAGCTTGGACCGGGTAGGAGACTCCGTTGAACTTGGTGGTTTGGCGGCGGAGCCAGAGTTTGTTGAGTTCATGAGCTTTACCGGTGGAATCGCAGGCCATCACTGACTTGGGAACGACAGTGAAAGCGCAGCGGGTCCCGGTGAAACCGGCGGTCTTGGAAAAACTTCGGAATTCGATGGCAACATCTTTAGCGCCCTCAATTTCATAAATACTATGGGGAATTCCTTGCTCCTGAATAAAAGCCTCATAGGCCGCATCAAAGAGGATAATTGACTGATTGGCCCGGGCATAATCGACCCATAATTTTAGTTCGTCTTTGGTTAAAGTCATTCCGGTGGGATTATTTGGAAAACAAAGGTAAATCAGGTCAACTTTTGTTTGGGGAAGCTCCGGTTTTAAGCCGTTAGCTTCGGTACAGGGAAGATAAACTATTTTCTGATAGCGTCCGTCCGCGCCTAATTGTCCGGAACGTCCGGCCATAACATTACTATCCACATAAACCGGATAGACTGGATCGGTAACCGCGATGATATTGTCCAGTCCGAAGATTTCCTGGATATTTCCGGTGTCGCATTTGGCTCCGTCGCTGATGAAGACCTCAGCTTCGGTAAGTTCGATGCCTAAAGGATGATAGTCGTTAGCGATAATCTGATTGATTAAAAAAGAGTATCCCTGTTCAGGTCCATAGCCCCGGAAGGTTTTGGCCTCGCTCATCTCGGAGACACCTTTCTGAAACCCTTCAATAACTGATGGAACTAAGGGGCGAGTAACATCGCCGATGCCCAGCCGGATAATATCGGCTTCCGGGTGAACGTCCTTGTATTTGTTTATTTTCCGGGCAATCTCGGAAAAGAGATAGTTGCCGGGAAGTTGTAAATAATTTTCATTAATCTGGGCCATGGTAACCAATCCTTTCTTGTTGATAGCTATTTTTTGCTAATGATTCGAGATTGAGAAGGGAAACCCTTCTCCAATCTATTAAAAAAATAATTCTGCTTATTTAAGAAAGAGGAAGGTCGATGATGTGGAAATAGTCGCGAAGAGCCAATCAATGACAAAAATCGGTAGGCATTAGAATTATTGCCGGAACCGGTTTTTATATCCCTTAAGATTTTGTTGAATTGGAACTTCTTTAAGGTAGGGCGCTTAATTTTCGAAAGGTTTCGCTTAAGGAGGCTTCCATTGAATGTAAGGATACAACCTGATGACTGGAGTAGAGTTCGCTGAGACGCAAAAGATTCTCCGGAGTAGGAATCATTACCTCTTGAATCAGTTCATGATCCTTGCGATAAATGATTTTAATTGAATAGCTGCCATAAGCGGCTTTGAGCGTATTTTTTTCGGAGAGGGCTATCAGCTTGCCATTATTGATAAACCCAATTAAGTCGCAGAGTTCATCAACCTCTTCCATGTCATGGCTGGTTAAGAGAATTGTGACTCCCGATTGCTTTAAATCTAAAAGATAATCCCGGATAATTCGGGAAGAAACCGGATCCAAGCCGGAACAAGGCTCATCCAAGAACAGAAGTTGCGGTTGATGAACTAATGCCCGAAGAATTAGAATACGTTGACGCATACCCTTAGAATAAACCTTTACAGGTTCAGTAGCCCGATCCCAAAGATCCATCCTTTCTAAAAGAGGCCTAATTAAGGATAGCGGTCGTTTAAATAACCGGCAAAATGTAGCTAAGTTTTCATAACCGGATAGATTTTCGTATAAGTTGGGTTTTTCAAAAACGACCCCAATTTGGGATTGGATCTGTTTGGTCTGAGTAGTAAGATCTAATCCGAAAATTGTGGCTGACCCTGAAGTCGGTTTAGCAAGTCCCATCAACATCCGGATTGTAGTCGATTTTCCCGCCCCGTTGGGGCCCAATAGGCCTAAAGTTTGCCCCGGTTTAATTTGGAATGAAAGATCATCAACTGCCAGCCGCTTGCCATATTTTTTGGTCAGATGAGTAGTTTCAATAATATAATCAATGGCGGTTGTTTTCATTTTCCACCTCAAAAATCAGCCTTTTTTTGTAAATAAAATTCAGTTATGGATAGAAAGACAGTTGCTTGGAGTAAGAGTCCGGTTAGCCAAAATAATATTTCTATGGAATTGGAACTAATGGACAGCGCTTTTTCAAAACCCTTGACAATTAAAAATGAAGGAAAAAGGTATAAACCTTCTTTCCAAGAAAAGGAGAGATCCCGAACCATTAACGGAAGGGCAGCAACTAAATAAGACACTGTGGCGATAGCCCTGGCGAAGAGGGCGGTAGGAGCCAGCAGCCCGATTAATAGGGAGAGAGATCCAAAGGTGAATGACCCGACCACCCCAAATAGCAAGACATACCAAGGATCTATCGGCGCTTTGGTTATGGCTATGGTTAGAAATATAGCTGTAACCCCAATTATAATAAACCAAATTATTTTAGCGATCAGATATTCCATTATCGACATAGGAGAAATAAAAAGCGAATGCAAGGTTTGCTTTTCCTTTTCATCAGCAATGGCTGCGGACGCTTGTAATAGGCAGACTGTTAGGATGATCTGCAGCAGCCAAACAGGAAATGAGAGCCAACGAGTGGGGGGTTGTTCATTGGTGTATATCAGGTTAATTTGGGGTATGCCTTGGCGGCTGGTTGCGTTGATTAGGATTAGATTGACCGTATTTACTATTAAAATTCCTTCTTGGGCGCGGGTTTTATCGACTAAGAGCGATAACTGTTTAGATTGAGGGTTGTCTATAAGCACACCATCGATACAGCCTCTTTTTAAGGCGGATTTGGCGGTATTTTGATTAGGATAAAGACTGATATTGATCTGGGAACTTTTGATGACCTCAACCAAAGTGGGATCGGTATTAGGAGTATAAGCGATAGTAAAATTCTTGGTTTCAGCTTGTTTATAGACTACCAAATATAAAAATCCGATGAATAAAGGCATCATCAGAACGATAATCCATGATTTACTAAAACAAAACTCCAACAAGTCTTTTCGAATCAAGGTAGCAATTCTTCTGAGCATTGGTTAAACCCCATTTACATTGTTAGCTAGGTAATGCGTAAAAAGCAATGTGATATTGATACCGATTCAGTTCACATTGCTTAAGAATAATAAGTATATAGATTACTGGTTTAAGCATCGGAAACTATTTTTGATGTTCGATAAAATACCAGATTAAATAAATTACCGCTAATACGCCGATAATTTCCATTATCTCAATCCTCCTTTACTTTTTTATTGATTCGCTGCAAATAAGATAACTCCTTCGACGGGTTTGATTAAATTATTGCCATTAAAATTGGAATTAAAAATAAAATGGATACGGGTGGTTAGCCCGTATCCATTAGACAACTTAATATTAGCGGTGATATTCTAGGGAAACACCAGCTTTATGCTTAATGAGGCGTTTGACCCATAAAGCGAAATCATCCAAAATGCTATAAATTATCGGGATTATAACTAGAGTTAAAAATGTTGAAAAAGTCAAACCGCCAATAACTACGGTAGCCATGGAAACGTTCATCTCGGCTCCTTCGCCGATGCCAAGTCCTAATGGGACTAAACCTAAAACTGTAGTCAAAGTGGTCATCAGGACCGGACGTAACCGGGTCGGCCCGGCTTCGAGAATGGCTTCGGTGCGATCCATGCCACGGCTGCGTAATGTTTCAATATAATCTACGAGAACAATAGCATTATTAACTACTATACCGGTAAGCATAATCACTCCGATAAAAGCGGAGACATCAAAGATTCGACCAGTCAGCATTAAGCTCCAGGAGACACCGAAAAGGGAGAGTGGTATGGAACCCATAATCGCCAAAGGATGGACTAAATTCTCGTACTGAATGGCAATAACTATATAAACTAAGATGATTGCAAAAATAAGGGCTAAGGCCAAAGCTCCGAAAGCTTCCTCCATTTCTTTGGCATTACCGGAGAAGACGATATCATAGTTTGGAGGTACAACCATATCTTGTTTAATTTGCTCTTGAATCTTCTTAGTAATTTTACCCAAATCATTGCCTTCGATTTGAGAGGTCACTTGCACTCGGCGCGTCTGATTTTCCCGGTTGATTTTATTAGGTCCGGTGGTCTGTTTAAAATCGACCACTTCAGTAATGGGAATTGATCCTCCGGATGCAGTCGTAAGATAGAGTTTTTTAATATCGGTTTCATTTTTCCGGTCTCCTTCATTTAATTGCAGTAAAACGTCGTATTCTTCACCGGCAAGACGGATTTGGGTAGCGACTGTCCCTTGAAAAGCGGCTTGGACAGTACTGGCGATTGTTGATGGAGAAATCCCATAAGCTGTGGCCCGCGGTCGGTTTACCCGCAATTGTAATTCCGGTCGGCCGTCTTCCCAGGAACTTTTAACATCAAGGGTTTCCGGAACATTTTTAACAACTTCCTTTAGCTGCTCAGCAAGATTTTTCAAAGTATTTAGGTCCGGCCCAAGGATATTAATTGTTATCGGAGAACCGGAACTGAAGCCGCCATGATTTTCTTTGGCTATGTTGATTTTGGCCCCAGGGTATTCGCCGATGTCTCGTCTTACCTCTTCAACCATTTCATCGAGGGTTTTTATGGTTTTAGCTTTCATCACCACTGAGAGGCTGGCTTTTTCACTTTCGCCGCTGGAACCCATGGAAAATCCGGATCCGGCTCCAACCATGGCGTAAACCAGATCCGATTCCGGTTTAGCGATTAAATGAGACTCGATTTTTTGGACCAATTCATCGGTTGTTTCTAAACTGGTTCCTAGAGGCAGTTCAATATCAATACTATACTCTTTATCTTCCATAAAGGGTGTAAAGTTTGTCTTGACCGCGCCGAAGAAAAAAGGAAGCAGTCCTAAGATAAATAATATAAAAGCGAATAATAACATTATCTTTTGGTTTCCTACCGCCCAAGAGAGAATTTTGCGATAAAATCCTTCCATTTTGCCGAGACGATAGTTTTCTTGGCGATCAATTTTTCGCATTACTTTGGACCCAGTGTTTATCGCCATCAATTTTGAGGATAACATCGGGATAACCGTTAACGCGACCACTAATGACGCGCCTAATGAAAAGGAGACCGTCATCGCCATTTCTTTAAAAATCTGAGCGGCAATGCCTTCTACAAAAAGAATGGGTATAAAAATTACAATTGAAGTTAAGGTGGAAGCGGTAATCGCCATGGCAACCTCGGAAGTTCCGCCTGTTGCTGCGGTCAAGGCATCATGACCCTCCTCGCGATAACGGAAGATAACTTCCAAAACAACAATAGCGTTATCCACCAACATACCAACGCCCAAAGCCAAGCCGCCCATGGATACCAGGTTTAGGGTCATGTTGGAAAAGTAAATCGCCGCGAAAGTAATTATAATTGAAATAGGGATGGCCACGGAAACTATGAAAGTACTACGGTAACTCCTTAGAAAGAAATATAAAACCAAGACTGCCAATAATGCGCCGAATAAGGCATTTTGCGTTACATTACCTAATGATTGTTCAATATAATCCGCTTGTTCATAAAGTTTATGGAACTTAATTTGGTCCTTTAATTCGGTTTGAAGTTCTTGAATTGCTTTCCGGACTTCCCGGGTGACTAAGACTGTATTGGCGTCGCTTTCCTTCATTAACATCATCATGACACTGTTCTGCCCATTAATCCGGGAATATTGTTTTTGTTCATGGTAAGAGTCCCGGATCGCGGCGATTTCCTGAAGGGGAATGATTGAACCGTTCGGGAGGGTGATTTTGATCGACTTTAAATCTTCCACCGATTGAAACTCGCCGATGGTACGCAATACCATCTCATTTTGACCGCTTTTGACAATTCCCCCGGGAAGGTTCAAATTCTCACCGCGTAATGTTTGTATTATAAAGCTGGGAGAAATATGATAAAAATTCAGTTTTTCAGTTGATAAAAGAACCTGAATCTCCCTAGTTAGACCTCCCATTAACGATACGGAAGCTACCCCTGGGACTCGTTCCAATCGGTTTTTAATTTTATTATCAGTCAATCGAGTGGCTTCCGCAATTCCTTTGGGGCATGAAATACCATGAACAATAATAGGCATCATTGAAGGATCAAATTTTAAAAGCATCGGTTCTTCGGCGCCTTCGGGAAGAATCTTTTTAATCATATCAATTCGTTCCCGCATCTTCAGGTTGGTAAAGTCCATATCGGTCCCAAAATTACATTCGCCCATAACCATGGATGAACCAGTCGATGAAGTCGATCTGACTTCTTTAACGTTTTGGACGGAGCTGATAGCACTTTCCATTGGTTTGGTGATTAGGTTTTCAATTTCTTCCGGGCCGGCGCCTTCGTAATTAGTAAACGCCATAATAATCGGGAATTGAATATTAGGATAAAGATCCAGTTTCAACCTGGAAAAAGAGATAAAGCCCAATATGGATACGAATAAAACAAGCATTATAACGCCTAAAGGCCTACGGACGCATAATTCAATTAGCTTTTTCATCTATTTCACCACGACTTTCGAGCCTTCTTCAATATTATTCTGACCTAAAATTACTATGAATTCCTTTTCGGCTAGACCGGAAGTAATTTCGATCATTTTTCCATCAGAAATTCCCGGTGTTACAATCCGGCGGCGGGCTGTATCTTTTTCCACCACATAGACAGCTTTGGTTCCGACTTCATCTACGATTGCTTCGGCAGGTATTTTCAAGATATCGTTTCGCTGGTTAAAACTTAATTTGGCTCCGGCCAACATTCCGGCTTTGAAACGGTGGGAGGAGTTATCAAGGGCGATCTTCACCGGGAAGGTCTTGGAAACCTTATCAGCAGACGGCGCTATCTGAGCTACCCTTCCGTTGAAAGTTTGATCCGGAAAAGATGATAGCGTGATTTGGGCCGTTTGGCCGATTTTTGCTTGACTAATGTAACTGTCGCTTAAATTGACGGTGACAAATACGGTCGACAAGTCTACTACCGAAAGTAAGGGCGTCCCAGGACTGACCATGCCACCCAAGGTAGCGTTGGAAAATCCGATTTGACCGCTAAAGGGGGCCCGGATTTTGGTATTCTCTAGTTGGTTTTTAGCTTGTTTATAGCCTGATTCTTTGATTCGGAAATCGGTTTGGGCTCCCTCGAATTCTTGAGGAGAGATTATTTTTTCGGCGAACAATTTCTTAGAGCGTTCAAAATTTTCTTTGCTTAGTTTGTAGGCCGCCTCAGCGCTTATCAAGCCAATCTCATAATCGTCTTGTTCCAATTCGACTAGAACTTGATTAGCTGACACATGATCGCCCATTTTAACATAGATCTTAGCTACTCTGCCGGATACTTTGGGAGTAATACTAACTTCTTGATTGGCCTCTAAAGCGCCGGTGGTAACGAACACTTCACCTAAATTCCCTTTTTGGACAGTGGTTATTTTGACCGGAATCTCCGGGGTGCTGGTAACGGCATTGGTTTTTCGACCGCAACCGTTAGTGACCAAAGTTAAGATAATGATTGGAATTACTGATAAAAATAATGATTTACGATTCATTTTTTTCACTCCTTTGATTGAGGGTCGCGACCCAGTGTGACATCCAGTTTTGCTAAGGCGATGATATAATCGGAAATTCCCTTATAATATCCGATTAAAACTTGATCCACCTTAATTTGGACTTCCGAAATATCCATTGTGGTGGCCATTCCCGCATCGTAGCGGGCTTGAGTCATTCTTAATGTTTCTTTAGCTAAATTGCTGGCTGCTTTATTGGCCCGCGCTTTTTCCAAAGAGGTTTCCAAGTCTAAAATTGCTTTTTGGACATTTAACCGAATATCATCACGCTTCTTTGATTCATTAATTTTAGCCGCAGCTTCTAATTCTTTAGCGGCGGTCACTTCGGATTGGGTTTTAAATCCGTTAAAAATAACACCGGATAGATTGACTGCGATAGTAAAAGTATTTTCCTCTTCATTAAGAAGTGGAGGACTGGCAGGATCATTACTGGTTTTTGTTTTTGTGCCTCCCACGCCAATAGTTGGCAAGTAACCGGCTCTTGCTATTTTAATTGAGTTTTTCGCCATAGCCAAATCTTTTTGAGCATTACGAATTTCTGGGTTCATTTGGTAAGCTTCTTCCAAAATGGATTCTAAAGATAAAGCCATACTTTCAGGTAATTGGACTTGAGAAAGTTCATCTTTAACATTGAAAGCCTTATTCTGGGGTAAACCAATCAAATTGGCAAGTTGTAATTTGGCCATAATTACTCCGTTTTTGGCTTCAATTAAATCTGGTTTTCGTTTTTCAAATTCAGTTTGGGCCATTAAAAGGTCATACTTGGATTTGGTTCCGACATCGTATAGTCTTTTTGTTTGCTGATAAAGACGTCCCATGTAATCATAAGAATCTTGGGTCACTTTCAATGTTTGTTCAGCGAGCCAAATAATATAGTAACATTGCTTAACTCCAAAAATAACTTGCTGTTTGGCGCTTCGCTCATCTTCAAGAGCTTTTTCATATTCGAGTTTAGCGATTCTTAATCCGGCTGTTAGCTTTCCTCCGGTATAAAGCGGTTGCTCTAATGAAAGATTGGCTTCATTACGTTCCAAAGTTGAAGAAGCGTCATCAGTTTCAGAAGCAAGATATCCATACTTTAAGGTTGGTAGAAATCCGGCCCTAGATTGCTTTAAAGATTCTTTTTTTTGGGCAACTTGTTTTGATGCTAATTGTAAATCTTTACTATTTTCCGAAGCTAACTCAATACATTTTTCCAAAGTCAATATTTCCAGTTGTTCTCCAGCGGTCACGATTTCAGATGCGTCGGCATTGAACGGTATTAGCAATCCACCGAATATAAAAGTGATACTGATCAGAAAAATGAGTATTCTATTTAACATGAGACACCTCCAATAATGTAGACTGCTCAACGATTGATTTATTATCTTTTTTTCTCACCCCATTATAAAAAAGATCCAGAATCAACGGTACTTGATCTACCAGGGAACTATTTTCTGTTTCAGTCAGCCAATGAAAGCAAAAATGCGATATAATACCGGTGAAAGCGAAGGCTAAGATGTTCGGGTCGCCATTGCGAAGTTGATTTTGGTCGATTCCGATCTGCATAAATTGGGTTAATTGTTCGTGCATCTTTTGATGCTTTTCCATGATTCGATCCTGGGCTATTTTGTCAGCGATTAACTTCATGTTTAAACGTTCTTTGATAAAAACCTTATAGAATTCGCGATGTTCTTCGGCAAATTGGAGATGTTCACTCAACATAGCTTCAAAACGTTGCCTAAAATTACCTGATTCAGTAAGAATTTGATCCATTCTTTTGGTGATCGCTTGAATTCCGTCTTCCAGAATGGCAATAAAGATTTTCTCCTTATTTTCAAAATAAAGATAGATTGTGCCTTTTCCCACATTGGCCCGGGATGCGATCTCGTCCACGGTGGTCCTTTC
>Ga0123334_1003917_pt1 | contig 15638 bp, 9 predicted proteins | sample BiotimSIPDNA_FD_89706 | JGI IMG/M metagenome (GOLD analysis project Ga0123334, IMG submission 89706) | Anaerobic biogas reactor microbial communites from Washington, USA - Biogas_R1 time_0 SIP DNA | ecosystem: Engineered > Bioreactor > Anaerobic > Unclassified | place: Washington, USA | collected... | reverse complement strand
GGCGGAACAAAGACGCGGAATCCACAGGCCGCACTCAAACCAATCCCGGCGCACAACGCCAACAACAATCCACTTATCGACAATGTTTCTGAACCCATATTCGTCCCCTTCCTTGGCTTGATTTTAATTGGTTCGCAATAATGTATATTGTTGAAGCTGATCGAGTCATCGCAATGAGACACGAGATGCGTAGATTCGTTTCAGACACAAATAAAAAAACATTTATAGCTCGTATTTTTTGTTGATTCAGGTAATTTAGTATAGTTCGATTTTACCATAAATTATTCAAAAAATCAAGCTTCTCAATCAAAGCTTATGCAGAAGGAAAACACATGATGCGAACCACGATTTTCTTGCTCGGTTTTTGCCTCGGGATTGCAGGACTCGAAGCCGCCGGCAAATATCCCGGAACACCAGACAAGCCCAGTTGCGTCTATAAGGTCGGTGAAACAGCTTCCATAGCCATTCACATGGACGATGACGACGGCAAGCCGTTGGCGAACACGGAGTTTACTGTGCAAACCGTGGGCGACGCCTCGATCAAGGACAAGAAATACCAGCTCAAGACCGACCAAGAAGGCAATGCGACCTTGAAACTGACGCTGAACCAACCGGGTTTCATACGCTGCTTCATACCTAAGGAAACACCGAAAGGCAAGGACAAGCCAGTCGCAGGCATAGCCTTCGAACCCGAGAAGCTCCAACCAGCCCTACCCAAACCCGAAGATTTCGATGCATATTGGGACAAAATCCTTGCCGAGTTGCATGCCTTGCCATTGGATGCGACCGTGACGCCGGTTGACACAGGACGCACTGATGTAGTCGCGTACGAAGTTTCGATCGCTACTCCGGATCCGCAAGCGCCTGCGCGTGGTTTTCTGGCTCACCCAGCCGATGCGTCGCCGAAGAGCCTCCCTGCACGCCTTCTCACCTATGGCGCCGGAACGTTCAAGGTCGCGCCACCTCTGGAAGTAGCCGCCAGGGGATGCCTGGTCTTCGCCGTCAATCCCCATAGCCTGCCAAGCGACAAGCCAAAGGAATTCTACGACGATATCCGGAAAAACGAACTTTTCCGCTATCAGCTCAAAGGGCTTCCCGACAGGGACAAACTCTATATGCGCAACATGGCGATCCGTGCCTACCGAGCGCTGATGTTCCTGAAGAGCCGTCCCGAATGGAACGGGAACAAATTGGCGGTCTCAGGCTCCAGCCAGGGAGGCTGGCAGGCGCTGATCATGGCGGGACTGGATCCAAGCGTCGGAGCATGCGTGGCCTTTGTTCCGGGAAGCAGCGACACAGCAGGGACCAGCATTGGACGCGACGGATCATGGAAGCGGTTCTTCATACTGGGCGAACATGTCGCAAACCAGGAGAACTATATGGCGTACAGGTATATCGACGGGGTCTATTTCGCCTCTCGAATCAAGTCCGCAACTTGCCTTGTAAGCGCGGCATTCCACGATGCGACAGTTGCACCCTCAAGCATCTACTGCGCCTACAATGCAATTCCTTCGCCAAACAAACGAATGATCAACGACATTGACGCCGGACATGCCACCCCAAAGGCAACAAGACAAAAAGGCGAGGAGTTTATTGAAGAATACTTCGCGAAACGCCCCTAAGTCAAGTTGCCGAAAAGCGTAACAATCCCACCTGTGACATTCTCTTTTTCAAGGGGACTTTGACGATCTTCGACGGTGTTCCTCGGCTAGGACCACTCAACGAAAAGGCTAGTTCTTCTTGATTGGCTTGACCTCGTACTCGTCGTCTTCGTCTTCGTCGTCTTCGTCTTCGTCGTCTTCGTCTTCGTCTTCGTCGTCTTCGTCTTCGTCTTCGTCGTCTTCGTCTTCGTCGTCTTCGTCGTCTTCGTCGTCTTCGTCGTCTTCGTCGTCTTCGTCTTCGTCATCCCAGTCATCATCGTCCCACTCGTCGTCCTCATCGTCTTCCCAGTCTTCATCCTCTTCATCATCCCATTCTTCATCATCATCGAAAACGAAGAAATCCGGGTTGTCTTCCATGTATTCGGCATCTGTAGGTCCGAGTTCCCATCCATAGTCCAGGAGGATGATTCTCCTGATGGCATTTTCAATGGCTTCCCTGAAGGTTTCTCCGTATCCGATATTGATGAAGTTAGGGAAGCTATCGTCTTCGGGATCGATGTTCTCCATTTCTTCCCTTAGGATCCTTTTGACTTCTTCGGGGTATATCGAGAGGTCGAAATCCTCGAGTTTTATGGGCACTGTCTTGGTGAAGTAGAGCGATCCATCCTGGTAGCCTGTCGCATACTCGAGCAAGAGCACCTCAGCTAGATTCAATCCGCCAGCCAAGGCAAAGTATCTTGATTCGCAGTCAACTCCCTGATGCTCCTCGTACATTACCTGCATTTTTTCGAACAGTTCTTCCAGTGTCATGTCCATCATTCACCTCCGATGTTGAATGCTTATTGATTTCGTCTTATTGCAGAGTCTCAGCCGATTAGCATTTAAATTATCACGGCAGGTTTCCCCGTCAAGCGAACTTGTGACAAATCATCTCATTTTGAGTTGCATCGGGAAGACTATGGATTTCATCGGACGAAAGTCAACCGTTTAGCTGTTCGCAAAAGCGGCGTTCCGAACAGGAAATTTCTATTGTAAAAAATCCAACTCGGACTAAACTATACACATACTCAAACTATTCGGAACTAGAGATCCAAGACCTAGGAGGTACAATGAGACGCCTGCTTATCGCATTTCTTTTGTCGTTCGGAGCCTTGAACGCCCTTCGTTGCCAGCAGCTGTTGCCTGGCGGCTTTGTCGATGTATCCGAAAAACCCCTATCCGGCAGCACGGACGCATATCTTCGTTTGCGCGGTCCCCATTCGCTCTCGGTCTCCCCAGACCGATCGGGAAACCTTGAGGTCACCATTGAGAATTCACTGGTTGGGAGATACAGCAACAACCTGGAGTTCAAATTGCTCGCGCAGGACGGGACTGAACTGGAATCAGGTTCGCTTGCCGTCGGTAATTCGACCACGATCAAGAAGTCGGGACTTGCCGAAGGCTTGTGTACCTTGACAGTGAATGCGAACCTCAATGCGTCAATTGTCCGTGTTCCTTCCGGGCGATGCCTTGCGACGGCGTCCAAGGACACACCGCTGAAAATGATCGTGCATTGCCCGAAGCTTTGGTTCCTCACGCATAATTCACCTAATGGCAGGGTAGCAATCGTCGCAGCGGGAGCGCCTCCCCTGGAACAGGTCGCACTGACGGTCTGGGATTCTGAAGGCAACGTTGTCTTCGAAGGAAATACCGTTGGAAAGAAGAACAATTCCCTGACCACGGATATCCCCATTCCCGCAGATCAGGCCGGAAAACTTTGGAGCCTACAGCTGTCCAAGGTCCCGGATACCGGCTACGAGGATATGTCAATCGCAATCATCGGTGGCGCGGAACCCATGCTTAGCCACCACCCGGACCGCCTCGCAATCCCACTGATGATCCAAACCGAAACCCTCAAGGACGGCATGGCGACCTATGGGATGAGATTGTGCCCCGTCGCCAAGAAATTCAAAGACCTCCAGGTCGACCTCACATTCAATTCAGGAAAGATCGGCGACATCGGAAATCGGAAAACCGCATCGTGGAAATCCGGCGACCCGGGGGACATCGTCGGTTTCACCGTCGATCAAAATGACGTCCTTTACGGAACCTTTGAAGCAAAGGCGTCACTGGGCGGCAAGCTCGTCCAAACAACTCAATTCCCTGCCGCTTTCTGCAAGGGTATCTCATTCACGGAAATCGTCCGAAAGGAAGAAGAACCTGCCGCAGAACCATCGGAGCGCGACAAGTCACGGGGATTCCAGGTGTTCCAACGTGACGAACCCGGATTCGTCAGGCTCCACTCGCGCCCGACCGCCAAGGAAATCACGGATACAATCCCGGGACTAGCTTGCCCAGGCACCGTTTCAACGGAGTTCGTCGCAGTCCTGCCTCTCCGAAGCCGAAAACCCGCAAAATTCACCCTTTCCGAACTTGTTGGTCCGGGCGGCGCGACAATTCCAGCCTCCCGCGCCAAACTAACCCACCTGCATATCTGGCCCCAGCGGATCGACTGGAATTCACGCCAAATCATCGTCGCTCCGGAAATGATGCGCGAGCTGGAGACTGTTGAGCTTCACCAGGGCATTCCACATCAGATTGGCATCCAGGTTGACGTCCCGACGAACGCAGCTCCAGGAACCTACGCTGCTGTGCTCGCCTTGGATGGGGAACGAGTCGCATCCTACGAACTTCGCGTCACGGCGTTTAAACTTCCTGAAGTGCCTGGGATCACCTTCGGACTCTATCCTGATACGCAACGCTGGAAGAGTTGGATTTTCACCGACGATGAAGTCGCCCGTGAACTACAGATGTTCCGCGACTACGGGCAGACTGCCTTGATGATGTACCCATGCGCCTGGCATGTCCTGACCTGGGACGGCAGCAAGCTCTCAGTCGATTGGGGAGCATTCCGCAGGTACATGAACTTGTACTGGAAGACAGGCTTCGACGGTGTCTGCGTCATTTCCCTGCAACAGATCAATGGACATCTTCTGAGGGCAATTGGGCAGGAAAAAAGCGGCTACACGCCCGATTTCGTCAAGGCGTTCAACGACTACCTCAAGGAACTGGACAAGCTGGCAAAGGAGGACAACTGGGGACAATACTGCCTCCACACGGTCGACGAACCCAGCGGTGGCGAAGCAGGTGCGGAGGCGGTTCGTTCGCTCAAGCTCATCAAGGAGGCGGGCTTCAAAACATTCAACACCTGCTACGGCAAGTTCGTCCGCGAACACCTGGCGCCCTATCTTGACTACAGATGCTACAACAACATCGCCTTCGGCTCAACAAGGACACCGGAGATGGCGGAAGAACTTCGCAGCGAAACCCTCGCCGCTGGAGCGCATTTCTGGCTGTACGGCTCCGGATGCTACACCAACGGTGGCATCATGCAGGACTGCAACATCTACACCAACCGGCACATGCTCGGAGTAGCCGCCTGGAGATCAAAGGCAACAGGACTCTGGACCTGGACGTTCATGAGAGCGAAAGGAGACATTTTCAACGACCTGGATGGACAGGAATCGCGGGAACAAAAGGATGCCTGCATCGCCTATCCTTCGGACGACAGGAAGTCGATCGTCACAACCCTCCAATGGGAAGCATGCAGGGAAGGAATCTACGACTACAGGCTGATCAAACTTTGGGATGACCTGGCGCGAAAGGCAGGCGGAACCAAGGAAGCTGAAACCCGGCGCAAGGTCAATGGCGAAATCGAATCGATTGCTTGGACACATCATAATTTCGCCGTCACGAACGGTCAGCTGAGAAACTTCCGGAAATTCATCGTCGCCGAAATCGAATCCCTGCTAGGCAAGTAGGGCTGAACTATTAAAAAGCAAGGAAGTTGACATGAAGAAACTAGAAGTTGTCATTGGAGATATCACGAAGTTGCGGGTTGACGCCATTGTCAATGCCGCGAATTGTTCACTTCTTGGCGGTGGAGGAGTCGATGGCGCGATTCACGCTGCCGCAGGTGAGGGTTTGCTTAAGGAATGCATGAAAATTGGAGGCGGGAAAACCGGCGAGGCCTACTTGACCGGTGCATACAACCTGCCATGCAAATACGTCATCCATACTCCAGGTCCGATCTGGAAAGGCGGGAACGCCAACGAGGATGAATTACTTGCCAACTCCTACCGCAACAGCCTGCTCCGTGCCCAGGAAAAGAGATGCCAGACAATTGCATTCCCCTGCATTTCCACAGGAGTCTATGGCTTTCCCCATGAGCGTGCAGCCAACATCGCCGTGAATGCGGTCAAGGATTTTCAGGGAGATTCGCCATCCCATGTCATTTTCTGCTGCTTCTCCCCACGCGATGCGGAAATCTACAAAAAACTGCTGGGAGAACAGGATTAGAAGCCGCCAATTCAAGCGACTTTTGTGACGTTGCAAAATTATCCTGCCCTTAGACAACCATGAACAAGAAACTGATCGAGCAATTCAAGCAACTGGCGGCTGCGGGGGAACTTCCCCGACTGCTGAAAGCCAATGCTACTCTCAACCTGGAATTCCCGGTTTTCTCCAATCGACACTTCTGGGAGCGCCATGAATCCAGTGGCTGGCAGCTCCAGATCAACACGGTCAGTGGATGGTGGAGAATCCTGAACGCGGAGGGCATCCGGGTTGCCAGAGGCACTACCGACGAACAACTGGAAGCTCTTCTGGGCAATCGACCCACATCGACCATTACCAATTATCTGGACAAAGGATACCGCTTCGTCAAGACGCCGGCAAAGGGAACAGCCAAGCATACCGTCGTGCTGATTCACGGCTGGAGCGCCCGGGCGCGATCGATGCAACCCTTGGCGGATCGCCTTGCGCAAAGGGGATTCGACGCCTACAGCTACGACTACCCAACCTCCAAGCGAAGCCTGAAACGACATAGCCAAATATTCCTTTCCAAATTCCGGAAGTTGCTGGATCAATTGCCGGCTGACGCAAAAGTCCATATCCTCACCCATAGCATGGGCGGCCTGCTCCTAAGAGGGGCAATGGCAAGCATGACCGAAGAAGAATGCCGACGTATCTGCGCCATCGTCATGCTTGGTCCCCCTAACCGAGGCTCGCTTCTGGCATACTTGGGGACAATTCCGCTTTTCCGCTCGTTCAATGTTTCGCTGAAGGACATGACTCCCGACGAAACGTCCTTCGTGTCCACCATTCCAGATCCTGCCTGGCTGCCACCAGTTGGCATCATTGCGGGCCGACACGATACCGAAGTCCAAATGGAAGACACTCGGCTACCTGACTCGCTTCCGCACAAGCATGTGGTTGTTCAATGCTCGCACCTGGAATTGCTAAAACCATCCAAAGTGCTGCCGCATATCCTGAAATTCTACTCAAAACTGTCCTTTCGAGATAACAATCCAGAACTATCCGATAATAAAAATACCTGACAGACAAGCCGGCTTCCCCACCAGCACACAACATCATCAAAAATCCTCAAATGACAGCGGAGATAAGCAAGCACATAGCCAAATAACACTAGCCAATCAGATATAATCGTGAAAAACACGAGGCGACCAACTCGACGTATTCGAAAAATGGAACAAAAGCCCCCCTTGAAAAGCCAGCAAAAAGGGAAGAACAACAATCTTCATCTCGCGTTTATTCTGTTGTTTATTGCAGTCGTTTCAGCTATTACAATACCTGAAACTATTCAACAAGAGTTATATATTCCACTCTTCCAGAAACAGGCATGAAAACCAAGGGGACTGTCATTTCCAAACACTCATTGCGTAGTGGGAGAACCTGGCATTACACTATCAAATACGAATACACTGCGCCGGACGGAACACAGTTTACAGATAAAGCAAATGCAAGAGAATCAGATTATCTTCATTACTCCGAGGGCATGAAGTTCGATTTATATATCTCCCCAATCAACCCAAAGTTGAACAAACCAGAATTCGCACCAACCCCTCCTCTAATAATCGTCATACCTTTCACTTTGTTTGGGATATTATCGACGATAGGCAGTGTTTTATTATTTCTAAAACACCTCAAATCAACCAAGGCAATCAAATCTAAACAAACTTGATTGCTCCATTCCACTGTAGGGGCGAAAAATCTTTCGCCCATCAGCCCCGCCAAAAATCATTTTCGCCAGACCAGCCAGAAAAAGGCATGTCACATGCCATTTGAGTACGAATTCAGTGAATTTTCGGCTCGGTTTCAGGATGGTTTTTCGAGAGAAACGTCCCACTGTCCGCCCCCGTCAGACCCGTCAGACCTGTCTATCCCCCCAACCCCAACACGAAAAGGCATGTCACATGCCATTTGAGTACGAAGCCGATGAATTTTCAGGGTGGTTTTGCGTTGGAAAAGTTCCACTCCCAGACCCTCCAAATCCACAAAACCCAGCGTCACCGTCCCATAGTCCCAGCCCCATGTCCCAGTCCCATAGGTCACATTCGTCCCATCTGTCTCATTTGTCCCAGTCCCAAACCCCTTGCTTTCGTCAATCCCCGAACATCATGGCTTGGAAACATGGAACGACCTGCTTGACTTAAGTCCCGAAGCCAGATCCGTCGCATTAACCGTCCAAGTCCCAGAAATATCATTGGATGCCAAGGTCAATTTTTGCCGCAACAAACCATGAACGGCGGCGTGGTATCCGGAAAATTCCGCCTCGTTTCCCTCAGGATCGACGATGCTCAGCTGTATTGGCAATACAGCGTCGATGGCCTTGCCTTGGGCATCGGTCACCGCCACGTCCAGCGTAATCTCGTCGCCTAGGCGGGCACTTTCAGGCAGTTGGATGGCAACTTTCTCAATCGGCCGTTTTGTCAGCAGCACCAACTTTCCTTCTGCTGGTGCAAATGTCTGCTTCAAGATCATCTTGTTGCCGTTTTGGACGGCTTCCAGTTTCCGATGTGTCACCAGGTCGTAGGCATGCCCAGTGAAATCGATCTTGACATTTGCTTCCGTCGGCAATCCCTTTTCCATCACGAATCCGTATTGTCCCACGTAATCGCCGTAGGTTCTCTTGTCGTTGATCGTGAACAAGTATAGGCTGGAACCAAATTGCCGCAATCGCGGAACCACATCCGGATTGTCGGAATCGACTGGATTGTCGTAGATGGTTCCGAGCAGCTTTTTCAGTTCTGCGGCGCAAGCCTGTAGTTTTTCCTTGCCTTCCTGGGCACGACCACTGCGCTTTATGATCGGCACGATATGATCCGGGACGATCGCCGGGCAGGCGACCTGATCAGTTATGACAATTCCGCCACGGGATTGGAAAGCTTGTATCTCCTTCACCACCGATTCAGGCAGGACGTCGCAGTGGGGCATCAGCAGAATCTTGATTCCCGCGAGATGATCCCTGAGGATTTCCTCCTCGAAAATCACCTTCGGCTGGAAAGATGCCCATTGCATGACCAGGTGGAGATCGCTTGTCCAATCCCTGCTCCACCCCCAGGAACCGCGCTCGGCAAGCATCTGAGAGGTAAATGACGCCAATATTGCGATGTCAGCCTGCTTGTCCGGCACCTGCAACAACATGGCGCCCAAGGGCTTGACCACATTGGATATCAAGGCCTTCAGCCTCGGACCTGTTTCGGCGTTGGTGTAACAGTATCCGCTCTTCTTTTGACAATCGACCAGCGATTGCCAACCATGGTACATAATGCCCTTGATCGGTCTTGAAATCATCGACCAAAGCGCAATTTCAAGGTGGTCCGGCGCGATGGTGATGTAGTCGGCCTCGGGAATATCCTTTTCCCACTGCTTGGGATCCTTGGTATTGCCCCTGACAGTTGTCTGCGATCGGTACCAGATGATTTGCGTCATTTTCATCACTTCCTGTCCTGGCTGCCCCGCCGCCATCGCGAGCAATTCGTCCGTGCACTGCCCAATTTTCAAGGGATCCGGGTACGTATATGTCCAGTTTTGCAGATAATCCAAGCTCCTTCCCGAACCCCAAACCGAAGGCACTCTTACCGCTGGATCCAGAAAAGCCTTGACTTTCCGGCCATGGGACTGCAATCCCTTCCAAAGCTGCTCGTTGTGCAGATTCCACCCGTCGCCGACCTTCCAGAACCAAGTATAGAACTTCATGTATGGATCATCGTCCTTGACGACCCGGTTCTTTGGGAAGCCCGGGATTGTCCTGTAGTCCATGCCACGATGCCTGTCGATCAGCTCCGGGATCTTGCCTCCGATAAATTCTTCCGCCGCCTTGACTGGTCGTTCAGCGAAGTTAATTGCCGTATGGTCACGTACTTCGCACCCGATATGAACCAGGTCGTAGATTGGGAAGCGATTCCACGTAATTGCTATGCTTTCCCCAATGTTTCGCGCCAGCTTCAGCATGTCAGGATGTGAAGCATCCGGGAACCGATGGTATTCCTCGTTTCGAATATTTCCTTTTCGATCCAGGATCCTGTAGTCTTTGTTCTTGCTGTCGGCGACAAATCGCGCACCTCTCGCGGCGATGCAGACATTGACGCCCTCTCGCGTGCGTTCATTCATATGAGCCACCCAGGGTGTCAGGTCGCGGATCGTTGCCATATCAACGGGCTTGCCTGCCCTGTTAATGCCGCTAAAATCGAAGTAGCCCCGGATATCGTGGGTAAATCCGATGTCCTTGAGCCTGGCAATATCCCCTTCCCCCCACATGAGCACAGGCATAAAGGGCAATTGCCGATTGACCAAGGCGACCGAAAATCGCTCTTCCCTACGCTGAAGCTTGCCGTCGCATACAAAATCCACCTCTAATTCAACGGGATATTCCCCCGCCTTGAGTGTCGTGTCAACAGGGATCGCAAAAATATGCTTTTCGTCCAGCTTGAGCGACACTTGGTCAAGCTGGAACGACTTGCCTTGGAACGTTGCCTTGCCCGACAGCTTGTCAACATCGGAAATTGTATCGTTGCTTAACTCAATGCCCAACTCGGCATCGCTTTCCAGTCGGTAGAATGCCGTCCGAGAAAGACCGGTTCCGACTTTTAGTTCCCCGCTGTATTTCTTTGGAATCCCACGGAGCAGCCTGATATCATCAACGGTGCCCGCAAAGGAATAGTAGGTGCTGCAGGCTCGTTCAGCCAATGCCAGCGAAAAGTTCGCCTCCGCCACGTCACTCCGTTCGGGAAAACGCCAGTGGTAGATTTGCTTCCCGTCCAGAAAAATCTTGACCAATCCTTTGCCATCATAGGCGAACGCAGCCTTATACCAGGTGTCTGGTGAGAGCTTCACAGGCACGCTTCTAGCCCAGACAGAGTCCTTTCCAAAGCCTAGGGAAACAACGAATGTGCATCCTGCGAATGTAGGACTCAAATAGAAGCAGTATCCTTGATTGGCATTCCAACGGGGACTTTCGTAGAAATACGCCTTGTTGTCAATCAGGAACAATTGCTGGCAGTCCGCAAAATGCGGTGCGAGCTTGAAGGACATTTCGCAAGTGAAGGCTCCCTTTGGGGTAAGTTCAGGCGCTTTCTTAAGCACTAGCGCACCTTGTCGAACATCTTCGGCATCGCCTTTTTTCTTGCCCCTTCCTGCTATGCCATCGGGGAGGCATCGCGCTTCAGGCTGGATTGTTAACGAATGTCCATTTCCGGAGCTGTCTTCGGTTTCATGTCCCGGGGCAAATTCCCAATGTGCGATGACATTTTCCCCATTTTGTTCGAGAGCATGAAGGCTACCAGTTGCGGACAAAAGGCAGAGCGCCAATACGATGAAAGCGTGTTTTTTCATGGGAGCACCTCCTCATTCCAGAACATCAATGGCGATGCCGCGATGGATGCCTCCGGCGTAAAGGGCATCGTTGACCCGCACCGTCAGCTGGTTTTCCTCTCCCCACTTGATCTCGTCAGTGATATCAAGCGCAAATGGGACGTCATATCCCTTGATTCCCAAGGCATGTTCGCCGAGATAGGTTCCGTTCATCCATACCCAAGCCTCCTCGTCAACCCCCTTGAAACTAAGCTCCACAGCATTGAACTTGGCGGGGCGTTCCGGCGCACGGAACTTCAGCCGATACCAGCCGACGCCGTCATAGGGGCCGATAAAACTTTCCCATGCCTTTTCGATTTCACAAGCGATCCACTTGGAATCGTCAAACTCAACCTCGTACCACTTTTCCAGATGTCCCGTGTTGTCCTTGTCCTTGGCGATTTTCCATCCTGCTACCGGCAACGAATGGGATCCCGTCACGTTCACGTCGTGATCCCAGTCCTTGCGATCCCTCAAACGGATCTTGTTTCGCGAGAACGGCCAGGTCATCCTTGCGGCGATGTCCCGAATGCTTTGGTTCTTGTCGCGAGAGAGCAACCGCAGCAGTTCGAGGCGCTCGCCAGTTGGCGCACCGTCCACAGTCAAGAAATGAACAGCCGCTAGCCGCACATTTTCCGACTCATCGCGAATCGCCATTCCGAGATACTTGGTAAATTCATCCGACTGGAGCAAGTCAGCGAGCGCGACCAATGCATTGCGCCGTACCATCTCATCGCCATTGGAAAGTGCGTCCTTGATCACAGGCAGTGCCGGCTCGCCAAGGTCGCCAAGCAACCGCAATGCCGTGCGTCGCACAAATGGATTGTCGTCCTTGAGGGCGACACCCAGGCGTGGAATCGCCTTTGCCCCCTCGTCCCTTGCCAGTTCAATCAATGCGCTGCGCCGTTCCAACGGCGAATCATCGCAGTACCCCGAAGGCGTAGCTAGAAACAGCACAAACAACAATGCGACCGGCAGGACGATTCGACTCATCTGTTCTTCCTTAATATTGATTGTTCCAGTACAGATCCAAGGAGCCAACTTCCCTCATTTTTCCACAAGTTTTATCGACTTTATGACGACGTGGACGCCTCCCTGTTGATTGGGATCAAACCTAAGCTGAACGACTTTGCCGCGCCACAAGGGATGCCCCTCCAGAGGAATAATGTATTTGACCATATCAGCCGTTTGCTTGAGCTTAACCGTGCTGGTGCTTTGCCCCGTGATCGGAGACGCTGCCGTTGCCCAAAAAGCCGCGACGACCTGACTGTCGTCCGATGCCGCAGGCGAAACGGACATCTCGACTTCCAACGCCGAATAATCCTTCGCCTTGAGCGACAACGGAGCAGAAAGCAAGGCAGCGTCGCGAGTGATCGTATCAAATTCCAAGCCCGACTGAGTCAATGTCATGTTCTCCAGGTTCATCAGCCTCCTCCAACCAAAAAGCGCCTGCTCCTTCTCAAAATTCCACTCTGTGAGTTTCATCAGATGGAGATCCAATTCAAAGTCATACGGTCCGCGTCCTATATCGGTTGGCGACAGATCGCTCGAAGGTGTCGTCTCCTTGCAGAACACATCCCTGATTGCACGAACCATCTCGAAGCCCCATTCGCTGCATGGCTCGATGTAGCTGCCTTCAGTCCATTCGTTCCAAGGCCCGAGAACCGCGATTTTCTGGTTGTTTCGATCCATGTACTCCTTCAAGTCCTGGAGGTGCTTCTTGAAGAGCTGCGGTGTCCTGTCGTAGATGACGAACGTATTGAGATTGTGTCGCGGACGCGCATCCCAGCCCGTATCGCCAACGGGAATGAACTCGAGATCGTACCGTTTTGCGTCATCCTGCATCCGATTCCAAGCCGGTGGAGCTTTATCAACAACAGCCTGGTACGAGTAAAACTTCTGATTTTGCGATGTCAGGGACGCATTTGCCCACCAGTGGTATGATGTCAGTCCCTTGTAGCCCATCTTGACCAAAGTTTCGGTTGCGCCTGAATTGAGCGCATAGAAGTGGATCCCCGGCAAGCCTGCGTCCGCCGCCATGTTGTCCGCCAGCTTGAAGAGTTCCGATGCCGGCTCGATGCCGCCCAGGTCGCTGATGATATTTCTGGTGTTCCACATAAAGACGACGGGCTTCCCGTGCAGCGTCAGGTATTCCGGGGTTTTGAGGTAGTTGTCCAGCCAGAAGTTGACGACATTGATCCAGTCTTCCCTACTATGCGTCTTTGGCGCGTTGTGGTTTGCCCACATGATCGCCCACTTGAAAGCGGACTTGAACTTGGCTTGATAGAACCCTTTGAGCCAATGCATATTGCGCGCAATCCCAGCTTGCCAGTACCAATCAACCAGGAAGAAATTGACGCCGTGCTCCAAAGCCCATTTGATCTGCCAGTCGATGCATTCCGGATTGCCTTCGTCGTAGTACCCTAGTACCGGCTTGGTCTGCGGGGCAAAGAGCGCCATTTGCTGCCATTGGTAGTTCGTTCCGTAGCCAGGATAGTAGTAGCTTCCGATAAGGTAATCGGTCTTTGCAGGAACGGGTTCGGGAATGTAGTCGGATTTTACCACCGGCGGTACCGTCACCTGGAATGGCTTGGCGCTTCTCACAATCGTCTTCGCGTTGTTGATCGTAAGCGAGGCGCTCGGCTCGACCATTCCAGGCTCTTGCGTGATGATCTCGAACGGGATGGTCGCGACTTCGTTGCCCTCGATGACAACCGAAACCTCATCGGTTGCTTTTCCATCGACGGTGATGCTGCCTTGCTTCGGCGGCAATGTGAATTTCGCCTTGACTTCGGCAGGATTGGCGCTGAGGTTATGAAGTTTCAGGAGGACGCGATTGGGCTTGTTGATGCGATTGGGAAAGTTTTCGGCGCCAAAAAAGAGGACCGCAACGTCGTTCCCTTTCCAAGGTTCCTTGCTGAACTGGACGCTTGCCAGCTTGTAAGGCTTGCCATATTCTGTCGTGACTTGGATGCTGCATGCTTTGAGGTTTCCCTGCCAGAACGGCGTTCCTGCGAGTTGGACTGTGTAGGTATGTTCGCCATGGTCGAAAAGACTGGTGACGAGCGGAATGGTTTTACGACCGCTTCCATCGGTGAAGAATTGCATTTCGACCCACGCCTGCCCGGGTGTGTCGAGCGTAAAGATCATGTAATCGTACTCTTTGGTATTGAGGCTGAGAGCGGGTGAAAAAAGAACGCCTTTCTCTTCCAAAGACCACTCCTCATTCTTGTTGTCAACAAATGTCCAACTGTGTTTTTTGGACACGCTTGAGCTGGATGCGGGCACGACTTCCAGATAGTCAACCTCGAACTCCACATTGTTCGGGAAATCCAACCTGAAATGAATCAGTGGATTCTCTGACACGAGATATGGCTTGAAGGAGATCGTCTGCCAGGTGTCGGTGGAGTCGATGTAGAAATTGATGACTCGATTGCCTGTGAATCCTTTGTAGGGCGGGTTCGTATTGTCCGAATAATACAATTGCCCTTGTCCTGGCTTGGTTGTCTTGATTCTGAGCGTGATGCGGTCGTGGATGTCAGGGACATACTTGAAGAAGGGCGAGAAGATATGCGGGTCGTGGGCAATGACCTTCCCCTTGAGAATCCCGTTTTCTACCCTGAGATCCTCGATGGCTCCATTGGGTGTCCACCCCTGAAGACCATCTTCAAAATCCCATTTGGGCAGTTGCTGTTGCGAGTGAAGTTGCGATGCCGTAAGTAGCAACGCCGCAAGAATAGTTAGATGTTTCATATGCGTTCCTTGAGTTGAGTTGTGATGAAAAAGCCTCGAATCGACGAAGATTCCCGGGATTTCACCTCTTCCTCCGATCAATCAAATAATTTAGGAGACGTGCACAGATTGTCAACCAACCCTGCCCCCTTCCAGAAATCCAGCCAAAATAAGGCGTGTCACATGGTTTCTGAGTACAAAACTGTGAAAATTTGAGAATTGGTTTTCTGCTTAAAAGCTCCTGGACTCAACATCAATCCTTGAAAAATAGTATCGAGGAACTACTCTAAAACACTTTTGAAACAAGTTGGTTCACCTACAACCAAGACTATGGAGATGTCATAATGGATTTCAGATTTTCTTGTGTCTTTGTTGCCCTATTCGCCTGCATTTCACTTGCTGAACCACTCCCAAATTTGGCGGAGTATTCCGATAGGTTGCGTGAAGTCCGTTCCGCAAAGCCGATCGTGGAGAACTTTGATTATCGTCCAGAAGGTTGGGAGATGTCAGAGCACTTCAAATGGGTTGAAAAAGAAGGGATCAACGGAACCGGGGCGCTACTGGGAGAACGAACCCAACCCAAGACCAGCCCTTTCGCCAAGAAGCCTTTCC
>Ga0123334_1003916_pt1 | contig 15640 bp, 13 predicted proteins | sample BiotimSIPDNA_FD_89706 | JGI IMG/M metagenome (GOLD analysis project Ga0123334, IMG submission 89706) | Anaerobic biogas reactor microbial communites from Washington, USA - Biogas_R1 time_0 SIP DNA | ecosystem: Engineered > Bioreactor > Anaerobic > Unclassified | place: Washington, USA... | reverse complement strand
TGCGTTATCATGGTCGCCACAATACCGATAGTTAAGGTCACCGCAAACCCCTTTACAGGGCCTGTGCCGAACTGGAACAGGACAATGGCAACTATCAATGTGGTTATATTTGCATCAAGGATGGTGACAATGGCCTTGCTGAATCCTGCATCTATGGCGGTTCTAGGAGTCTTGCCCAGCTTAAGCTCCTCACGTATTCGTTCAAAGATGAGTACGTTGGCATCAACGGCCATACCTATGGTTAGTATTATACCCGCAATACCTGGGAGAGTAAGGGTTCCCTTGAATGCAGCAAGCCCTGCCATTATCAGAACAAACATAATCAAAAGGGAGAGATCGGCTATCAGGCCTGATACCCCGTAATATATGGCCATAAATATAACTACTGCAATAGCACCCACGATCATGGAGAGGAACCCCTTATTTATAGAGTCCTGGCCAAGGGATGGGCCTACTGTCCTCTCCTCAAGGAACTTTACCGGCGCAGGAAGAGAGCCTGCCCTTAATGCGATTGCAAGATCCCTTGCATCATCCATTGAAAACCTGCCTCTAATTACAGCATTACCACCGGATATCTTTTCATCGATATTGGGGGCAGAATAGACATTGCCGTCAAGGACAATGGCGAGCTGCTTATTAACATTCTCCCCTGTTATCCTTTCAAAGATCCTTGCGCCCTGATTATTAAATGAGAGAGAGACATAGGGGGAGCCATCCTGTGGGTCCAGGGTTACCCTGGCGTCAGTGATATATTTTCCGGTAAGTTCAACGCGTTTTTTAAGCAGATAGGGTGTCCTGGTTACATTTCCTGATATCCTGTCACGATCGACCTCGTAAACCACCTCCCTGCCGGGTGGCACATTACCCTTAAGCGCCTCATCAATGCTGTTTTCAGTATCAACCAGTTTGAATTCCAGCTCTGCAACCTTTTTCATGAGATCCTTGGCCCTGTCAGGGTCTGATACACCGGGGAGCTGTATCTGTATCCTGTGGTTCTGAAGGAGCCTTATATCTGCCTCAGCCACACCGTATTCATCGATCCTGTTTTCTATTGTCTCACGTGCCTGCTCAGTGGCGAGCTTCATGGCCTCATCCCTGGCCTCCTGCTTTAGGAGCAGCGTGTATCTTGCCCCATTTTCCACAGAACCGCCATCTTTTATATCATACTCCCTGTAGCGGGCGGAGATCATATCTTTAAAGGTGCCCTTATCCTCTTCCCTCATGAGGGTAACATTAATGCCGGTTATCCCTTCACGTTTCAGATCAAGGTATCTTATCTTCTCTTTTCTTAACTCATCCTTGATATCATCCACTGCCCTTTCAAGGTCATTTTCCACCGCCTTCTCAGCCTCTACCTCAAGAATAAGATGAATGCCCCCCTGCAGATCGAGCCCCAGATGTATCTTATCCTGGGGCAGCACCCCTGACCACCACTGGGGCATGCCACCTGGCATGGATGGAACAAGGTATATGAGCGCAATGACAATAAAGATCGCGATTATTATGCCGCGCCAGCGCAAGTTCTTTGACACGATTTATCTCCCCCTTTTTATTTAGTTAATCTTGCCTGCGACCGAACCCCTTGATATCTTTACCCTTACCTTTGGGGCGATCTCCATTATTATTGCATCATCGGTAAGGCCGGTGATCTCACCATGAAGCCCTCCTGAGCTTATTATCTTGTCTCCCTTTTTCAGGGCCGTAAGCATTGTACGATGCTCCTTTGCCTTTTTCTGCTGCGGCCTCATAAGCAGGAAATAGAAGATAATTATCAATGCTATAAAGGGCAGAAAGCCCATCAGGCCTCCACCCTGTGCCTGTGTCCCTGCCTGGCCACCCGCCCCCATGGCGTATGCTACATCTATCATTATAATCCCTCCAATGTTTTATTTTTCAGTTCAGTTTCTTAATCTATAAAATTCTGTTTGAAATTCCAATATTTTATTATCTTTTATTGCATTTTTTATTCTTTCCATGAAATGGATGTAATAATAGATATTGTGTATGGTGTTCAGCCTGTAGGCTAAAAGCTCTTCAGCCATAAAAAGGTGCCTCAGATAGGCCCTTGAATAGTTCCTGCATGTATAACACCCGCAGTTTTCATCTAATGGGGAATTATCTTCCTTATATTCTGCATTTTTTATTACAATCCTGCCGCCATCAATAAAAAGTGAGCCATTCCGGGCATTTCTGGTAGGCATCACACAGTCAAACATATCCACGCCAAGGATAACTGCCTCAAGGATATCCTCTGGCTTTCCAACACCCATAAGGTACCTGGGCCTCTCTTCCGGCAGAAACCGGATGGTCTCGCTTATTACGCGCTCCCTTGTCTCCCTGTCCTCCCCGACCGATAAGCCCCCAAGTGCATAGCCAGGAAAGTCCAGTTTTACAAGCTCTTTAGCGCTCCTTTCCCTCAGGTCGCTGTACATGCCCCCCTGCACGATCCCGAAGAGGTTCTGCTCCTTTTCAAGCTCCTCGTTAAGGCAGATCTCTGCCCATCTTGTGGTGAGTCTGACAGAATTTTCCACATACCTGTATTCTGCCGGCCAGGGTGTGCACTCGTCAAATGCCATAACAATATCACTTCCAAGTGCCCTCTGTATGGCCATAGACTCCTTTGGGCCAAGGAAATGGCTTGACCCGTCTATGTGCGACTGGAATGTAACCCCATCCTCTGTAATCTTTCTCAGTTTGGCAAGGCTGTATACCTGGTACCCGCCGCTGTCCGTAAGCACAGGCCTGTCCCAGTTCATAAACCTGTGTATGCCGCCAAGTTTTTTTACTGTTTCATGGCCGGGCCTTAAGTATAGATGATAGGTATTGGATAGTATTATCTGTGCCCCTGCATCTGTAAGGTCCTCCGGTGTGAGGGCCTTTACTGTCCCCTGCGTGCCCACAGGCATAAAGACAGGGGTCTCAATATTGCCCCGCGCAGTCTCTATTATGCCGCACCTCGCACCTGTGGAGCCATCCTTATGTGTAATCTGAAATTCCAAAAATCTTATCCTCTCTAGTCAATCAGCATGGCATCGCCATAACTGAAAAATCTGTATTCACTTCTAACCGCATGGGCATATGCCTTTTTAATAAGCTCCCTGCCACCAAAGGCTGAGACCAGGAAAAGTAGCGATGACTTTGGCAGATGGAAATTTGTAATAAGTGCATCTATCACCCTGAACCTGAAACCGGGTGTAATTAAAAGCCCTGTCTTCCCGCTGGATGGCTCAATACAGCCCGATTTGATAGCCGCACTCTCAAGTGTCCTCACAGTGGTTGTACCCACGGCAACAACCCTCCTGCCTTCATCCTTTGCCCTCCTGATCGCGCTTGCGGTCTCACCCGTGATGCTGTAATACTCCTCGGCAAGGATGTGCTCCCTTATGTCTGTCACCCTTACAGGCTGAAATGTCCCGTATCCCACATGAAGCGTTATACCTGTAACCTCTATATCCCTTTTTTTAAGGGCAGATACAATTTCATCTGTAAAATGAAGCCCTGCTGTAGGGGCTGCGACCGCACCCCTCTTTGCGCTGAATATGGTCTGATACCTCTCCCTGTCAAGAGGGGCAAGGCCATTATCCTCTCTCTTTATATATGGAGGGAGGGGGATAGTGCCATCATTTTCAAGTATATGATCAATGGAGGCTGCACCCAAAAAAGAGATCCTTGCAAGCCCCCCTTCGGTAACCTCTTCAACCGTGCCGATAAGACCCTTTTCAAAAAAGATCCTGCTCCCCTTTTTTGGCCTTTTTGAGGATTTTAACAGGCACCACCTGCTTTCAGATATATTCTCATCCAGGGTCTCAGGGTGTTCAAGCACCAGTATTTCTGCCCTGCCGCCGCTCTCCTTGTGCCCGTAGAGCCTTGCAGGCACTACCCTTGTGTTATTAATTATCAGGAGATCACCCGGCGTTAGGAGCATGGGTAGGTCATAAAACCTGTAATCAGATATACGCCCCTCAAGCTTCTCCACATAAAGAAGCCGTGACCTGTCCCTGTCCGGGGCAGGGGTCTGGGCAATCAGCTCTTCCCTTAATTCAAAATCATATTCTTCAATATCAAACATAATATTTCACCACGGAGAGCACGGAGGACACGGAGAAAAGCTTCTTTTAAGTTGTTAATAAATAATTTTTATTTTTCTTCGCGCCCTTTGCGTCTTTGCGGTTTAATTTTAGTCTGTCACTTCAACCATACAAGAGCACTGAGGACACGGAGAAGATTAAAAGCTTTTACTCCGTGCTCTCCGTGGTTTATTATCTTTTATTACCCCTATTGATAATTGTTGCATCAAGCGAATAACAAGAGGGGTAACTTATATAAAATATTTAATAAAGTCAAAAGCTTTAATTGGTAAAAGAGGCAGGCAGGAACCAGCCGGGTATACAACTGAAAAATGGATTGGAAGGAGCCGGGGTTCATGACTGTGTGTTTGAATGGACCTCATATAATCCTTGATATACAACCACATATCATATATCTAATACTCTCTTAAAAAATATTACAGGGTTGGAATGCTGATATCACCTAATAAACTGACTATAGACCTTGGGGCCATTGTACATAACCTTGGAGAGGTAAGAGGCTGCATAGGGCCTGGCATAAGCATCATGGGGATTGTAAAATCCGATGCCTATGGTCACGGTATGGTGCCTGTCTCAAAAACCCTTGAAAAAAATGGGGTCTACTCGCTTGGTGTCTCATTTATCAGTGAGGCCTTGATGCTCAGGGAAGAGGGCATAAGGATACCTGTAATCATCCTCTGCGGCATAGATAAAGAGGCGGAGGCCTTTGCTGCTGTTGATAATGGGCTTACGCCTGTTGTATATGACCTGGATTCGGCTGAAAGACTTGAAAGGGTGGCCTCCATCCGGGATAAAAGGCTTAAGGTACATGTAAAGATAGATACCGGTATGGGACGGCTTGGAATAGATTGTGACCATGCCGTATCCTTTATAAAAAGGGTTGCAGGTTTTAAATCCCTTGAGATAGAGGCGCTCATGTCGCACCTCTCCTCCGCAGATGAAGAAGATATCGCCTTTACAAAAGGGCAGATAGAGAGATTCAATGCAGTGGTTAACGAGGCAAAAAAAATGGGGCTTGATCTCAGGCTAAACCACCTGGCAAACAGCGCAGGGATTATCGCCCATAAGGGTTCCCATTTTGACATGGTGCGGCCAGGCATCATGCTCTATGGAGGGCTGCCATCCCCTGATTTCAAAACAGGGTTAGACCTCAGGCCGGTAATGGGTTTAAAATGCCACATACTGCAGATAAGGGAGTTTAATGATAATACCCCGGTGAGTTACGGCAGGAGATATTATACAGAGGGTAATAGAAAGATTGCTATTGTATCGGCAGGCTATGCAGACGGCATACCAAGGGCCATCTCCAACAGAGGCAGGGTAATTATTGGTGGTGAATTTGCACCCATAAGAGGTAATGTTTGCATGAACATGCTTGCCTGCGATATAACAGGGATTAATGCTGTTAAGGCAGGGGATGAATGCACTGTCATAGGTACAGATAGCAAAAAAACCATAACCGGTGATGAGATAGCAGGGCTATGCAGCACCATTTCATATGAGGTATATTTATCTTTTGGCAAAGGCCTTGAAAGGGAATATATCTAAGAATCAGATGTAAAAGGAGTTGGTAAAAAAGAAATATGAAGGAAAATCTCAATATACTTATTAAAAATACCCTTGATTACTGTATAGAAGAGGGGCTTTTAAAGGAGACAACACCCCCTAATTATGTGGTAGAGGTGCCTGCCAGCAGGGAGCACGGCCACCTGGCAACAAACCTTGCCATGATGCTCGCATCATCACAGAAGAGGGCGCCGCGTGACATTGCAAAGATAATAGTGGATAACTTCAGGGACCCTGAGAGGTTTCTTGAAAAGATAGAGATAGCCGGTCCCGGCTTTATCAATTTTACCATCAGCAGCGTAGAGTGGCTCAAAGGTCTTAAAAACATAATTGACCTTGATAAAGGGTATGGTGCAGCAGCAAAGAGGGATGAGAGCGTACTTGTAGAGTATGTAAGCGCAAACCCGACCGGCCCTTTGCACCTTGGTCACGGCAGGGGCGCGGCCCTGGGCGATACCATATGCCGAATCCTTGAGTTCAGGGGATATGAGGTCTCAAGGGAGTTTTATATAAATGATGCGGGTGTGCAGATCAGGCTTTTAGGGGAATCTGTTTACGCAAGATGGAAACAGATGAAGGAGCCGGATTACCCCTTCCCTGAAAAGGGTTACCATGGTGATTATGTTATCGACCTTGCAAAGGAGATAGAAAAAGAGGCAGACCTTTCTGCTATGGATAAAGAGGCTGCAATCATTACCTGTTCCGAGATCGGAAAAGCAAAGATGCTCACGGAACTGAAAAAGGATCTTGAACAGTTCAGGGTCAGTTTTGATACCTGGTTCAATGAATCGGATCTATTTAAAAATGGTCTTGTTGATAAGGCCCTTAATGAGATGAAGGAGAAGGGCAAGCTCTATGAAAAGGATGGTGCCCTCTGGATCAGCACATCCGGTTATGGGGATGACAAGGACAGGGTAATAAAAAAACAGGATGGCCAGTACACATACTTTGCATCTGATATCGCCTATCACATGGATAAATACAGGAGGGGCTTTAAAAGGGCGCTTAACATCTGGGGGGCTGACCATCACGGGTATATAAACAGGGTTCAATCTGCCCTTAAGACCAATGGTGTTTCGGGCAAATGGCTCTCTGTCCTGCTTATACAGCTTGTAAAGCTATGGAAAGAGGGTGAGGAGATAAGGATGTCAAAAAGGGCAGGGCAGTATGTGACCATGAAGGACCTGCTTGAGGAGGTGAATGTTGATGCGGCAAGGTTTGTCTTCCTTACCAAGAGCAGTGATTCTCCCCTTGATTTTGACATAGATATGGTAACAAAGAATGATAATGAAAACCCGGTCTATTATGTGCAGTACGCCCATGCAAGGATATGCAGCATATTCAGGAAGGCAGAGGCAGAGGGTGTTGATGTGCTGCCTGACACGGACATTAACCTTCTTAAGATGCTAACGCTTGAAGAAGAGATAGACCTTATAAGGACGCTTGATGGGTTCCCTGAACTCCTTGACAGTATCTGCGACTCATTTGAGCCACACAGGATTGTCTATTTTCTTACTGATCTTGCAGCCAGATTCCACAGGTATTTCAACCTGGGGATCAAGGATGCGGAAAACAGGATTATCACCAGTGACGTGAATCTTTCAAAGGCCAGGCTTGCCCTTGTGGCAGGGGTAAGGATAGTATTGAGAAACGGGCTGAACCTGATGGGTGTAAGCGCCCCGGAGAAGATGTAGAGCCATATGGGCAAGGCAAAAGAAAAATCAAGGTCAGGACAAAAGATGATCGTTATAAGCCGCAGCTACGCCTTCCTGCTTGGCTGCTTTATACTCTTTCTTTTTTTCTGGATGTTTGTCTTAGGGGTGCTGGTCGGAAAAGGGGTTATACCCGGGGCCATGTTTGATATAAAACACCCCATAAACAGGGTCAGGGCGCTTTTTGGCCTGAATGAAAAAATCGAGTATGAACCACCAAAGGAGGCTTCTCTTGATTTTTATGCTGATCTTGAAAATAAAAAAAAGAAGGCAAAGATTAAGGACCTCATTACAGCAGAAGATAAGATCCCTGATCAGCAGATCACCCTTTCACGGGATGAAAAGGGCCCCATGTCTGATACAGGTAATGAGGTAAGGGTGGTAATAAGGTCAAAGGAAACAGGTGAGGAGGCCACTCCCCTCATTAAGGAGGATACCATTCAAACCCCTTTGGTGAATGAGAAAAAGGAAAAAAGTCTCTCTTCATCATCAAAGGAGCTGCCCCCTGATCGTGAAAGAGTGGCGGGGGAACACTATTCCGTGCAGATCGCTGCTATAAGCGACCTCACAAAGGCTAAAGAAACGATAAAAGATCTTGTTGATCGTGGATATGATGCATATTATTATGCAGCTACTGTAAATGGTAAAAAGACCTTTCGCATAATGTGCGGGAGATTCCATGACCGTAACGATGCGGTTAAATACCATCTACGGCTTAAAAATGAACTGGGGCATAATGGTTTTATCTCAAAGGTAGAGGCAAAATGATCAGAAAGGCATATATAAATGAGGTTCCACAGATCCAGCGCCTGCTTAATCATTATGGCGACAGGGGGATACTGCTCCCCCGTTCACTGAGTGAACTGTATGAACACCTGAGGGACTTTTATGTGGTGACAGGCGATGACGGCAGCATAATAGCAGTATGCGCACTCGGATTATGCTGGGAGGACCTTGCAGAGATAAGGTCCCTTGCTGTAATGGAGCAGTATTACGGGAACAATTACGGTGTAATGCTTGTAAAAAAGTGTATGGAAGAGGCAAAGGCCCTCGGGCTTAACAAGGTATTCACACTTACCTATGTGCCGGAATATTTTAAAAAGCTGGGATTCAGTATTGTGGATAAATCGGAACTGCCCCACAAGGTATGGTCAGACTGCCTGAAGTGCACTAAATTCCCAAACTGTGATGAAATTGCGTTAACCAGGAATATTTAACATTAAAAGAGGTTTATCATGTTTGGAATAGGAATGACTGAATTATTAGTCATTATGGTAATAGCCCTGATAGTAATAGGGCCGAGCAAGCTGCCTGACCTGGCAAAGGCGCTGGGCAAGGGTCTGGCTGAATTCAAAAAGGCATCCCAGGAGATAAAGGCGAGTTTGAACCTTGATGAAGAGATAAGGGCTATTAAAAAAGAGACAACCGAGACATTACATGACTTCCAAAAGTCTATTGATAAGGCGGCCACAGATATGGCAGATGATGCCGCTGACGAGGCCCCTGAGGTAAATGAGGCGTTAATAACCGCACCGGTAAACGAACCTGCGGCAGATGCCGCAAACCCTGAAACACCCTCTGCACAAGCTTCCGCAGCCACTGAGCCAGATAATAAGGAGACCCCTGAAAAATGACTGATGAAGCAAAGCAGCCTTTCATGAGCCACCTTGAGGAGCTTAGAAAACGACTTATCCGCGCATTTATCGCAGTAGGCATTGGATTCTGCTGCGCCTATTATTTTGCTGAAGAGCTGTTTGGTATTCTTACCGCGCCACTCACAAAGAACATGCCTGAAGGGAGCAGCCTTATCTTTACAGGCCTTCCGGAGATGTTTTTTATAGAGCTTAAGACCGCATTTGTTGCAGGCATACTGGTAGCATCACCTGTAATCTTTTACCAGATCTGGAAATTCGTTGCGCCAGGTCTTTACCCCGATGAAAAAAGGTATGTTGCGCCCTTTGTCATTTCATCCACAGTGCTTTTTATCTCCGGTGCGCTATTCGGTTATTTTATTGTTTTCCCGGTAGGGTTTAAATTCTTTCTCGGCTATTCAAGCGAAAGCCTCAGGGCCATGCCATCTGTTCAGCAGTATTTTGGTTTCGCCTCAAAGATGCTACTTGCCTTTGGCCTTGTGTTTGAGCTCCCGGTGGTGCTTTTCTTTTTAACCAAGATGGGGCTCGTTACTGTCCCCTTTTTAAAGAAGCACCGTAAGTATGCATTCCTCTTTGCATTTATTGTAGGGGCAATACTTACCCCCTCTCCTGATGCTGTGTCTCAGTGCCTGATGGCAGGGCCTCTGGTCCTTCTGTATGAGGTGGGTATATTCTCTTCGCGCTTTGCCAGGCCTGAGAAAAAAAAGGAGAAAACGGAAGAGAAAAAAGCGGAGAAATAACCTTCGGTTAACCATGCCATGCTACACCAAATTCTAAGTAAAAATGGATTCCCCGGTGTACCGGGATCAATGACCCGCCTTTCATGCGAATGACAGGCTGAGGGATACTATTTCAGAATATGATAACCTTTACCATGAATGGTTAGGAGCGTGGGCATCTTTTCAACCTCGCCATCTTCATCAAATGATATCTGTCCTGTCACTCCTGAGTAGTTCTTATATTCAATGAGTGCCTGCTTAAAATCAGACCTGGTATTGATATCATTTTCAGTAAAAAGAACGCTCATCATCTTTATGGTGTCAAACCCGGTAGCAGCAAGAATCCCAGGCTCTTTGCCATAAATATCCCTGTACTGGTTTACGAAATCCATAATGCCTGTGGATTCATTATCCGCATAAAAACCTGTGGGGAAAACAGCCCCCTGAATGTATTCGGACGTGGTTTTTAAAAGGTCACCTGAGAGCCAGAGGCTGGTGCCTAAGAAGGGGACATTAAAGACATTGTAAAAAGGGAACTGCGGCGCAATAAGCGCAATATTCCGGCTGTTGTCAGGTATGAACACCGCATCAAAATCCACTATTGGGTCTGTTGTTGCATGATATTCTATACGTGCCATGTCAGAGGCATCTGCCCCGGGTTTTATATTATCGGCCTGTTCGATATCAGGCCGCTCAGTATCTATTTCTGCATCAGGGTTATCATCGACCAGGGCCTCTTCTGTGGCAGCTTCCATATCATACATTGGTTCCAGGCCAATCCCCTCGTGAGGTAAAGCTGTACCTGAAGCGCTAGCATGGGTCTCAGGGGTATATTCCTGACCGGGGATAACCTCCGCATCTACTATGCCTGCCAGGGCAAGCATCTCAGCCTTTAGCCTTTCAATAACCGACTTTGGACGTGGATAGTAAAGCCCGGCCATCTTCTTAATGCCTTCAGCAAAGTCAGTATCACCCGGTTTATAAGACTCAACTGCGGTTATTATACCACCCATCTCATCCACCCTGTCCCAGAAGAGATTCATCAGGTATTTACCATAGGAGGTTTCAGGGTAAAATATCCCAAACCTCAGCATGCCCATGTCGCCAATAGCCTTTGTCACAAGGGCATCCACCTCCTTTTCAGGTGTCAGATAGTTCCTGAATACACAGTTTCCCTCTTTTATGATAGAGGGTTTCTGGGTAAAGGTTATGATCGGCACACCATGCTCCTGCGCCTTTTTTGCAGCAGCAGCAGATGCAGCCTGAGAAAGGGGGCCAAGGATGGCAATAACCTTCTCCTTCTGGATTAATTCGGTAATCGCAGTAATTGTATCTTCGGGTGAGGCATTGGTATTCTTTATAACAAGTTCTATGGGGGCTCCCGCCTCTCCTGCGCCGAATATATCAAGACCAAGCTCAATCCCGTTCAGGAGTTCCTCCCCGTATAAAGCGTAGTCACCCTTGAGCGGCAAAAGACAACCTATAACCTTTTTGGTTGCAATGATGTTTTCTTCTTTTGTTTCAGAAATCCGGGATAAGAGCTCTCTGCCTTTTGTGACAAGCACTGTATCGTTTTGCTCAGATGCGGAATTAACAGCAAGGGTTGCAAGCCTTTTTGCCTGCACGAATGCATTTCTGGCAAGGGCTATTTCAGCCTGCCTCAGGTTTATGGCAGGCATGAATCTGCTTATACCGTCAAGTTTTTTGATCCTGTTCAGGTCTGCCTCACTCGTCATACTGATAATATCATTAACAACTTTGACAGTTTCACCCTCATAATCTCCTGATATACCTGTTGCTTTTGCTGTCTTAATGGAGACAGTCATCCAGAAGCAGGCCTCATGCATGAGACCCATTGCCATGTTTGCATCACCAATCAGCCTCTGCATCTTGTAACGTTCAGGGCTCTCAGGGTAATCCTTTAACCAATCTGCTGCATAGTAAACAACACCTTTATAATCACCTGTGTGGTATAGAGAGAAAATCCTGTAATACCTGATAATGCGGGCATCAGGGTGATCCGGCCTGTTTTTGAGTATCCGGTTGAATGCCTCAAGGGCATTGCCATACCTGCCTGCCTCATAATCTGCCAGGGCATTTGAATAGCCTGGCGCAGTTCTTACTCTCTTTTCAGACAGCACCCCCTTATGCATTGCCCCGCAGGAAAAAAAGAGAAAGGCCATTCCCGATAAAATCACGGGAACAGCCTTTTTTATAAGGAATTTAGTGAAATGCACTAGTTTTTATCCTTGCCAACTTCCTCAAAGTCCGCATCAACAACATCATCATCCTTTGCCTTGCCGGAAGAGTCGCCACCTGCTCCGCCTGCCTGCTGCTGCGCCTGCTGCTCTGCACTGGCCTTTGCATACATGGCCTCAGCTATTTTGTGTGATGCCTGTGTAAGCTCTTCTGTCAGGCGCTTGATCTCGTCAACATTGTCTCCTTCCATTGCCTTTTTCAGGTTTGCAATGGCCGTTTCAATCGCTGACTTTGAGGTTGCATCCAGATCTTTTACATCTTCTTTGAGGGATTTTTCTGTTGTATAGATCATGCTGTCAGCCATGTTCTTTGCGTCAACAAGCTCCCTCTTTTTCTTGTCTTCATCGGCATGCATCTCAGCGTCTTTCATAAGCTGCTTGATCTCTTCCTCTGAAAGCCCGCTTGATGCGGTTATCTTTATTGACTGCTCCTTGCCTGTGCCCATATCCTTTGCAGAAACACTTACTATACCATTTGCATCTATGTCAAAGGTTACCTCTATCTGGGGTATACCCCTGGGAGCCGCCGGGATACCCACAAGCTGGAAGCGACCAAGGGTCTTATTGTTTGCGGCCATCTCCCTTTCACCCTGAAGCACATGTATCTCAACCGCGGGCTGGTTATCAGCGGCGGTGGAGAATACCTGGCTCTTTTTTGTCGGGATCGTGGTGTTCTTTTCTATCAGCTTTGTAAAGACACCGCCAAGGGTCTCAATACCAAGTGAGAGGGGTGTAACATCCAGAAGAAGTACATCCTTTACATCTCCCTTTAACACACCGCCCTGGATTGCAGCGCCAAGAGCAACAACCTCATCCGGGTTTACACCCTTGCTGGGCTCCTTACCAAATATCTCCTTAACCTTTTCCTGTACCTTGGGCATCCTTGTCATACCGCCGACAAGGATAACCTCATCCAGCTCACTGACCTTGAAGCCTGAGTCCTTGATGGCAATATTGCAGGGGTTTATGACCCTCTGGATAAGGTCATCAACAAGGGCCTCCAATTTTGATCTTGAGAGTTTAATGTTAAGGTGTTTCGGGCCGCTCGCATCTGCCGTGATAAATGGCAGGTTGATATCTGTTTCCATTGAGCCTGAAAGCTCTATCTTTGCCTTTTCAGCCGCCTCTTTAAGACGCTGTAGCGCCATCTTGTCAGTCTTCAGGTCAATGCCCTGATCCTTTTTAAACTCATCGGCCAGATAATTAACTACCCTGTTGTCAAAGTCCTCTCCGCCAAGGTGTGTGTCGCCATTTGTAGATTTAACCTCAAACACGCCCTCGCCTATTTCAAGGATTGATATATCAAATGTACCGCCGCCAAGGTCAAATACTGCTATCTTTTTATCACCCTTTTTATCTACTCCATAGGCAAGGGATGCAGCAGTAGGTTCATTTATTATTCTTAAAACGTTTAAGCCTGCAATCTTGCCGGCATCTTTTGTTGCCTGTCTCTGGCTGTCATTAAAATATGCAGGAACTGTAATTACCGCCTCTGTAACAGGCTCGCCCAAGTAATCCTCTGCGGTCTGTTTCATCTTTACAAGGATCATGGATGATATTTCAGCAGGGCTGTAGTCCTTGCCGCGGCAGGTTACCTGCGCATCACCATTTGAGGCCTGGGTAATCTTGTATGGAAGAATGCCCACATCCTTCTGCACATCAGGAGATGCGTATTTTCTTCCGATAAGCCTTTTTACCGCAAAGATAGTATTGTCAGGGTTTGTCACAGCCTGACGTTTTGCTATCTGCCCAACAAGCCTCTCTCCCTTGTCATTGAAGGCAACTATTGAGGGTGTTGTCCTGCTTCCTTCCTGGTTGGCAATTACAACCGGATCACCACCTTCCATAACAGCAACACATGAATTTGTAGTACCAAGATCAATTCCTATAATTTTTCCCATTTTTATTTCTTATCCCCCTTTACTCTATATTATTTTCTTCACATGCCCCCTGGAAGGTCTCGTCAGGGATGTTATCATCAGATACCCCCTTGCTGATAACAACCATGGCAGGTCTTATTAATCTCTGGTTAAGAAGATAGCCCTTCTGGAACTCCTTAAGTATCTTGCCTTTTTCCACGCTGTCACTCATCTCCTGCATAACAGCATGATGAAGGCACGGGTCAAAATCTTCACCAATGGTTTTCACCTCGGAAAGGCCTGCCTTTGTGAGTATGTCCTTCAGACCCTTGAGTGTAAGTTCTACCCCTTCTATGTGGGCATTATATGATTCTTCATTGCAGGAGTGGGTAAGCGCTCTTTCAAGGTTATCAATAACCTGAAGCAGCTCTTTTATGAGCCCCTCATTTGCGTACTTATACCATTCCTCTTTATCCTTTTTATTCCTCTTTAGAATATTCTCTATTTCCGCCTGTGAGCGGAGATATTTATCATAATTATTCTTTGATTCTTCTTTGAGCTCTTCTATCTTTTTTAAAAGATCATCTGTTGAGGTCTCTTCAGGGGTTATTTCTATAGAGCCTGCTTCACTCTTTGCTGATGTAACACCCTCTTTTGTTTCCGTTTCATCTGCCTTGACATCAATCTTTTTACTCTTGTCGAATAAATTTCTGTTCATAATTCCTAAAACTGACTCCTTATTTTGATCTGATAAAAGGGCTGTAAAAAACCACTGTTACCTTAAGCATCTGGTTTTGCTTTGTCAAGGCAGGGAAATGAGGCTTGATTAATAACCCAGCCCTTTTCCTGTAAGTCTTTCAAGTGCCTCCATGTATTTTTCACGGGTCTTTTCAATAACCTCAGATGGAAGCCTGGGCGGAGGCGGTGCCTTGGGCCAGTCAAGACCGTTCAGGTAGTCCCTTAAGTACTGCTTGTCAAAACTCTTCTGGGCCCCTCCGGGTTTATAGGTGTCCATTGGCCAGAAACGGGATGAATCAGGTGTAAGCACCTCATCAATAAGGATGAGTTTATCACCGATAAAACCGAACTCAAACTTTGTATCCGCGATTATGATCCCCTTTTCCGCTGCGAATTTTCTACCTGTTTCATAGATAGTAAGGCTAAGGTCCCTGATCTTTTCAGCGGTGTTTTTACCAAGTATATCAATGGTCTTTTCAAAGGAGATGTTCTCATCATGCTCGCCCAGCTCCGCCTTTGTTGATGGAGTAAATATGGGTTCCGGGAGTATCTCCGATTCAGTAAGCCCCTTAGGAAGGGGAATGCCGCATACAGCGCCGCTCTTTTTATAATCATTCCAGCCTGAACCTGAGATGTAACCCCTTACAATGCACTCTACCGGCAGGGGCCTTGCCTTTTTTACCAGCATGCTCCTCCCGGTAAGCTCCTTTTTATATCTTCTTAACGGCTCAGGGTATTCATCCGGGTTTACCGATATAATATGGTTTTCAACAACCTTTTTGAGTTTTTCAAACCAGAAGACCGATATGGCGGTAAGTATCTTACCCTTGTCAGGCACAGGGTCATCCATTACAACATCAAATGCGGATATGCGGTCGCTTGCAACGATAAGGAGTTTATCCCCCATATCATAGACATCCCTTACCTTTCCGCGCCTTACAGTGCCTATATCCTTAAAGTCAGTCCTGGTTATTACATTACTGGCCATTGTTGCCTCCCTGGAATATATTTTTAGTTATTAAAGAGGAGGTATAATTTCCTATTTGGG
>Ga0123334_1003907_pt1 | contig 15667 bp, 15 predicted proteins | sample BiotimSIPDNA_FD_89706 | JGI IMG/M metagenome (GOLD analysis project Ga0123334, IMG submission 89706) | Anaerobic biogas reactor microbial communites from Washington, USA - Biogas_R1 time_0 SIP DNA | ecosystem: Engineered > Bioreactor > Anaerobic > Unclassified | place: Washington, USA... | reverse complement strand
GTAAGATGAATATAGCTCATAAAGAACCTCCTGTAAATAAGTGTCGCAACTATATCTTACACCAGGATTGATATGAGCCTTTATTTTTGTCTGGAAGTGTTGCACTTGAACGGTAAATTCGCCAGCACAAAAAAAGGAGACTTGTTAAGTCTCCTAATTTGATTGAGTTTAGTCGTCTTCGAACAATTCTGGGAAAGATTCTTTGAAGAAGTCGTACACTTTTTGATCGTGGTACTCAATATTCATTTCTTCTAACCAGTGTTTCTTAGACAAGGTTTTGTATGTTTCGTTATCAGCGACGATTTGAACGATTTCGTTAATATAATTTTCGAGTTTGTCCAATTCACCTGCATTAGCACCAGTGTAGTTTGCTTTGTTTAAGTTTTTGCTCTTAATAGCATCTTCCACTGAAATGATGTAGTATTTATCGCCTTCTTCAAGAAGGAGGTCGCTTTCAACTGGGTTACCTTTAATACGGGTAGTATTTCTTAAGAAGAATTGACCTTTGATTTTGCCAACGACGTCAATAATGCGGCCGCGGTTTTCATCGGTTTCATTTGTCTTCCAAGCGCCGTTATCGAAGGTGTATTCAACGACGGCATCACCATCTAAGGCGTTAGCAACGTTAATGTCGAATAATTGATTTTTAATAGATGTTGGTAATTCATCAACACCGACGGATTTTACATACCAACCAGTAGAGGTGTAGTCTTTGAGTTGTAATTCGCGGGTTTTGATTTGCATACCGACTTCGACGGTATAAGCGTTGTCACCAGTATAGGCGCCTTCGTTTTGAGAGAGGTTTGGATTATCGCTAATCTTTTCAATTTCTTCCATCATGTCACCATAGTTGGTGCCTTTGAAGTATGGTTTCGCACCATTAGTTTCTTCGTATTCTGGAACAGCGTTTTTGATTAATGCATATTCTTCAGTTGTATTGTAATCAACTTCTGACATGAAGGCACCAATCCAAGCGTTAGAAACAGTTTTGAAAGAATCTAATGTAATTGGGTTAACTCTTGCATTATCGAAAATCTTAGTTCTAATGAAAGTATTCATTAAGTTGACAGCACCTTTAGCGTAGTTGCTATTTTTTGGAATAGCTAAGACATTGATGTGTCTTGCGGAAGTACGACCTAAAGTGTCATAAGATTCATCGAGGATGTATTGTTCGACTAATAATTGACGATAAATATCAGGAATGAAGATATCTTCGACAAATGTCGCATCTTGATTTGCGGTTTCAACAGCATCTAATGCTGCGTTGCTTTGATAATTCTCGCGATGGAGAATGAAATCTTGAACTCCATTAACGTCTTCAGCTTTGACGTTGAAGATGTCATAGCCTTCAACTTTGGAAGTTAAGATACCCTTGAATAATTTGGTTCCAGCGTTAATAGCGGCAACATTGTTTTCAAAGTTACTAGCTAAGGAGCGCATATATCTTTCTTCATGGAAGACGTTTCTGTCGCTATATGAACCACTGGAGATGGCATTATAGAACATTTCCGCGATTCTCTTTTCAATTGTTTTCCATTTATTATTCAAGCGTGCGTACTCGGATAATGATGGATCGGCATCTTCTGCCACTTCTTGGAATTGATCATCGACACGATTACCAGCTTTATTTTTGGTCCAATAGGCACTATGAGATTTAATAAAGTCTTTAGTGACTTGGTTACCGCTGGTTGGGTTTTCTGTGGAATTTAAACCTTTGACAGCTTCCTTTAAGGTTGTTTCGCCGAAAGGATTGTCAGTAATTTTTGCAGCAGTGACGGCGTTATAATTACCGAATACGCTGACGGAATATTGATAAAGTAGCTCATCTAGGACATCAGATGCGAGATCACCATTACGGATAGAGTCGTAGATGTCTTTAAATGTATTGTTGTAAATATTTGCGCTACCATCGTTAATTTCAACGACCGGAGAGTTGTCGTCATAGCCAGTAGGTTTGGCGATGATGTCGTCATCACAAGCCACAAGTGCGAACGCACTTACTAGAGTGATAATAGAGATTTTTAATAGATTATTCTTACGCATAGTAGTAATAATTACCTCCTTTATCGAATTCGGCATAAAGAGCCGCCGCACCTAAAGCAGATGGATCCTCATATAATTTGAAGAAATCATCAGCGATCTTTTCAGGAACAAGACGAGTGAGTTTTGGTGATAATGCACCCGTCACTTTGTTGATGGTAGTATACCACACGCTACGATCACTGGTTTGTTTTTCGAGAAGTTCAGTATAGGATCTCCAAGATTTGAACAAACCATCTTCTTGGTTGTAAGCGTTTTGTGCTTTTGTCTTTCCGATTAAGTTATCGATATCTTCGTCTAAACCTTCAGCTGCACCGTTGAACGAAATGCTAACCTTACTGGTTAAGTATTGATATAAGCGATAATCATATGTTTTATCGAAGTTTGAGATGGCGTTTTTCACGTCATCAGCACGTTTCTTATAATCTTCGAGTTTACCGGATTGAATAAAACCGACATAAGAATCAGCGTTATAACCAGTATCACCAGGTAATTTGGTGTCGTAATAAGTAGCTAAATCTTGGTACTCAAATACGGATTTTTCAATGACCATGAAGTGAATTCCATGTTGACTGCGAACACCGATAATGACGTTGCCTCTTTCATCGGTTAAATAACCATCGTTATTAAATCTTGGTAAGGTGGCATCAAATGGAGTTGTGTCCGCTAACTTGTCATAAGCGAATTCTTCTTCTGGATTAACTAAACCAGTATATGGAGCTTTCTTAGCGTTTTTGATGACGAATACACCATGTAAGTTGAAATATTTATTCCAAACAATGTTACGTGGGAATAAGGCCTCGCTGCCATCGGCTAAACTATTGCCTTCCTTATCAGCAGTAATTTCAGAGTATGCACCCATATTGACAAATGCTTCATATGGAACTTCGGTGATTTCGGCTGGTAAAGCGTTTGCAACTTCGTCAGTAATGCCTAAACCATTTTTAATGATATCGGCAGCAGGACTGGTCTTATTGGCAGCATTGTATAAGCTGTCATAAGCATATATACCTAATTGGAATTCATTGACCATTGTCAAATTGCCACTAGAAGCATCGTTAGTCATAATACCAACGTCGCCACCATTGACGTTTGAACTGTCTTCACTATATGTTTTCGCGACTTCAGAGAAGGTGAATTTGCCTTCCGCTAAAGTGGAAGCAGTGTCATAGAGAAGTTTGGCCTGAGTTTCATTGACAGTACCTTTGTAAAATTTCTTCGCGGCATCGCTTGCTTCGTCAACCTTCACTAAGATATGACGGACGTGATAAGGCATGGCCGCTTTGACGTCACTAACTACTGCAGTGCCATCAGCTTTAACACCTAAAAATTCTTCTTTTAAGGATGCAGCGTTTTCGGCATTATCAGCGTACCAGTTTTTAATGACTTCTTTTTCTTTTTCATAGATGAACTTTTCTAATAAGCCCTTTTCGTTTTCAACGTTGTTGGCTTCGAGAATATCTTCCCAAGCTTCATCGTATGTCTTGTCTTCATTGTTCTTGGCTTCGGTTCTGGCTTTGTCTTTTTGTTCTTTGACTTGGTTTTTTGCCCAGTTTTCGATTTCGGAATATTTCATTTCGCCCTTATCAAAGTTATTTTCTTTGAATTCGTAGCGAATTAAAACTTCCAAAATCTTGTCATAGAACTTGGTTATGCCAGAAGTGGTGCCGCGATATGCATTGTAAACATCATCGGTAATTAAAGCGATTTTTTCATCACTGCCATAAGGGGTGAAAGTGACGATTGCTTTCTTCGATGCCGTTACAGAATCACACGCGGTCATTGCCATAGCCGCAATGAAGCCAGTAACTAGTGTAATTGATAGTTTACTCTTCTTCATTTTAACTCTCCTTTTTCAATTAACAGCGCGAATATTATAAATATTCTAGTTTTTATATGCAACAAGTTTTGAACAAATCGCACTTTCAACGCGCATATTTTTTAATAGAAAAACAAAAATTAGCATATCATTTGCCTTAAGGGTGTCACTTATGTAAAATAACCACGGAATTTGAGGTATCAAAAATGTCAGTTCTAAAAATTAGTAATTTACATGCCGAAGTTGACGGCAAAGAAATATTAAAAGGTGTTAATCTCACTATAAGTGAAGGCGAAACTGTCGCTTTACTTGGTCCTAATGGACATGGTAAATCGACACTCTTCAATGTAATCATGGGTCACCCACGTTTTGTGGTTACCTCAGGTACTATCTATTTTGATGATATCGACGTTTTGGCATTACCAACTAACGAACGCGCAAAATTGGGCTTGTTCCTCGGTATGCAAGCGCCAAGCGAAGTTCCCGGTGTTATCAACTCCGACTTCTTAAAAAGTGCACTCAATGCCCGTAGAGAAAAACCAATATCCACCTATAATTTTTATAAATTGTTAGACCAAGCCACAAAAGAATTAAAAATGCCATTTGATTTAGCGACCAGAGCGTTAAATGAAGGTTTTTCTGGTGGCGAGAAAAAAAGAAATGAAATTTTACAACTCAAAGTACTCGAACCAAAACTTGCCTTACTTGATGAAATTGATTCAGGCTTAGATGTGGATGCCATGCAAGTAGTAGCTGAAGTCATTAGAAAAGAGCAAGAAAAAGGTCGCGGTTTTTTGATTATTTCACACTACGCGAGGCTTTATGATTTAGTCAAACCTACGCGTGCTGTCGTTATGATAAATGGACGCATTGTTCTTGATGGTGGTCCAGAAATCTTTAAACGCATTGACCAAACTGGTTATGAGTTTATCAAAACCGAACTTGGAATTGAAATTGCCAAAGATGAACCCAACATGAACACAGTTTCTATTGGCTCATGCGCCGTTAAGACTGGTGTTGAATAGAGATTAATATGGATAGAATAACCTTAGTTAATATTTTAAATATCGTTAATAGCGGTGATTATTTCATCGATGGTTTTTCGATGTCTGATAAAGTAATCACAATTGAAAGCGAGGTTAATTCTTGTATTGATCTTTTAATTAATAATTTGGCAAATATATCTGAACTTAATATCGTTGTTAATGAAGGCAGTCAATTCATTCTCTCTTTGCTTACCGATGAAGAGATGTTTAAACATAAAATCAAAATAACAGTGAAGAAAAATGGTGTTCTAAACGGCTATTTTGCTGACTTTTCTAAAGCGATTAACGACTTTAATTGCCAGATTGATTTAGCAGGCGAATATGCAAATTGTGTGTTTAAAGTCGCGTCGTTAGCTTCGCGTTCTGACATAAAAAAAATTGACATATCTTTAGTCCATAATCACAGCAAAACGATCGGTAGGATTGATTGTTTTGGTGTATGTAAAGATGAGGCTAAATTAACTTTTTCAGGCGTTTCCCACATTATCAAAGGCGCGATAAAATCTAAGACACAACAAAATGCAAAAGTGGTGGTCTTTGATAAAGCTAGTGATGCCGTTGCTAAACCCAATTTAAAAATTGATGAAAACGACATTGAAGCCAGTCACGCTGCTGTCGTTGGAAAAATTAACGACGAACATTTGTTTTATTTAACTTCGCGCGGTTTATCTGAAGCTGACGCTAAAGAATTAATTACACTTGGTTATCTAAAACCAATTTTAATAGGGTTTAAGGAAGATGATATCAAGAATCGCATTTCTTCTTTAATCGAAGGGAGGATGTAAGATGTACGATGTATACAAAATAAGAAAACACTTCCCGATGTTGGATGGCGGCGTCACGATGCAAAATAAGCCATTGGTTTATCTTGATAATTGTTCAACCACTTTCAAACCAAAGTCGGTCATTGATGCTGAGTTAGATTACTACAAACATTATAACAGCAACTCCCATCGTGGAGATTATGACCTATCTTACCAAATGGATGTTATGCTCGAGGATGCAAGAAAAGCAGTTGCTAAATTTGTAAACTGCGAAGATAACGAAGTTATTTTTACTGATGGCACTACCGCTTCGCTTAACCTGGTTGCCTATAGTTATGGCTTAAAGAACCTTAAAAAAGATGACGAAATTATTATTTCGGTTGCTGAACACGCTTCTAATGTATTGCCTTGGTTTAGAATTGCCGATTTGACCGGTGCAAAAGTTATTTATGTTCCACTAAATGAAGAAGGCAGGGTAACTCCTAAAAATCTTTTAAAAGTTATTACTAATAAAACAAAAATTGTTTCCATTGCGCATATCAGCAATGTTTTAGGTTATGAAGTAAATGTGAAAGAGCTAGGCAAAATAGCCCATAGTGTTGGTGCAATTATGGTCGTGGACGGCGCTCAATCTGTGCCACACATACCAGTTGATTTCAAAGATTTAGATGTTGATTTCCTTGCTTTCTCCGCTCACAAAATGTGCGGACCTACTGGCATAGGAGCCTTAATTGGTAAATATGATTTGTTGTTGGCCATGGATCCATTTATTAGTGGCGGAAATATGAATATTACTTTTAAGAAAGAATGTCTTGCGGATTATCGTTTACCGCCTTTCAAATTTGAAGCGGGAACATTAAACCTCGCTGGTATTTTAGGTTTTAAAGCCGCGATTGATTTTATTCAATCGATCGGTATTGAAAATATTCGCGAACACGGAAAAGAGCTTTTCAAATATGCACTAAGCAAACTCGAAGGCCACGACGATATTATCATTTATAATAAGACTGCTGAAGGCGATATTTTAACCTTCAATAAACGCGGAGTATTTGCGCAAGACCTAGCGACTTTTATGAATTATAAAGGCATTGCTATTCGCGCTGGTGAGCACTGTGCAAAACTATTAGATAATTTCTTAGAGACAAAGGCAACTTGCCGCATGTCAACTTATCTTTATTCAACCAAAGAAGATATCGATATCTTTATCGATGCATTAATTAATGGAGGCGATATTTTAGATGCTTATTTCAATGACTAACGAAATGATGCGCCAAATCATCATGGATCACTACTCAAACCCAACTAATAAACGCCGCCCAACTACGGACGGGTATGAGACTATTCATATGCATTCAGATAATTGCATTGATGATTTAGATATTTATTTGTTGGTAAAAAATGGCGTAATTATTGATGCCTGTTTTGACGGCATTGCTTGTATAATTTCTACTTCTTCAACCGATATTATGTGTGATTTATTAAAAGGCAAAAAGATTGAAGAAGGAAGAGAGATCATCGATTCTTTCCAAAAAATGATGAAAGAAGAAAAATTTAATGAAGCACTTTTGGAAGAAGCAATTGTTTTCATTAATACGAGCAAACAAGCAGCACGAATTAGATGTGCAACTATTGGTTGGACTGCTGCTGAAGAAATTTTAAAGGACAAATAACATGTCAAAAAAAGACGAGATTAAATTTCAAGACGATTATAAATATGGCTTTAAGGACAAAGACGTCTCAATTTTAAATACGGGCGTTGGTTTAAGCGAAGACATTGTCAGACAAATATCTGCGCTTAAAAATGAACCAGAATGGATGCTTGAGTTCCGTTTGAAAGCTTATCGCACTTTTATAAATGCTGCTTTTCCTAGTTTTGGTCCTGATTTGACTAATCTCGATTTTGATTCGTATACTTATTTCACGCGATTGGCTAATAAGGAAGTTCAAACTTGGGACGAAGTTCCTGAAACAATTAAAAATACTTTTGATAAGCTCGGCATTCCTGAAGCAGAACAAAAGTTTTTAGCAGGGGTTTCAACACAATACGAATCAGAAGTGGTTTATCACAACATGCTTAAAGAAATTGAAGATAAAGGAGTGGTTTTTCTTTCTACTGATATGGCCCTTAAACTTTATCCTGATTTGTTCAAAAAATATTTCGGCACCGTTGTTCCGATAGCTGACAATAAATTTTCTGCCCTTAATGGTGCTGTTTGGTCTGGTGGTTCGTTTGTTTATGTACCGAAAGGCGTACATTTAGACAAACCATTACAATCGTATTTTAGAATTAATAACGAAAAATCTGGTCAATTTGAAAGAACTTTAATTATTGTCGATGAAGGTGCAGACGTCCACTATGTTGAAGGCTGTACCGCTCCTATTTACAGCCAAGATTCTTTGCATGCTGCCGTAGTGGAAATTGTCATTTTAAAAAATGGTAAATGTCGTTACTCCACGGTTCAAAACTGGAGCACAAATATTGTTAATCTCGTCACAAAAAGAGCTATTTGCTATGAAAATGCTTCGATGGAATGGATTGATGGCAATATTGGTTCTAGAGTGAATATGAAATACCCAGCCTGCATTTTGGCGGGAGAAGGTGCCAAAGGCACTTGTATTTCTATTGCAGTAGCAGGCAAAGGTCAATACCAAGATGCTGGAGCAAGAATGATTCATTTAGCGAGCAACACTTCTTCGACAATCATCTCAAAATCCATTGTTAAAAATGGTGGTGTGGCGAATTATCGTGGCACTGTGAGACATCATAAAAATGCCCAAAACTGCCGCTCTCACGTTGAGTGCGATACTTTGATTTTAGATAATCAATCTTTTAGTGATACTATTCCAACTAATCAGGTTAAAAACAATACTTCTTTCATTGAACACGAAGCAACTGTGAGTAAGATTTCTGAAGATCAATTGTTCTATTTGATGTCACGTGGCATTTCTGAACATGATGCGACACAAATGATTGTGATGGGCTTCATTGAACCATTCTCAAAAGAACTACCAATGGAATACGCGGTAGAGCTTAATCAATTGATTAAGATGGACATGGAAGGAAGTGTCGGTTAATGGTCAATTATGACGTCATTGTTGTCGGTGGAGGACATGCAGGTCTTGAGGCCTCTTTTGCCGCAGCACATTTAGGAAAACAAACGTTATTAATCACGTTAAATAAAAATATGATGGGCAATATGCCTTGCAATCCGTCAATCGGAGGGTCTGCTAAAGGTATTGTTGTAAGAGAAATTGATGCCCTTGGTGGCATGATGGGCAAAGCGGCCGATCATCAATATTTGCAAATTAAAATGTTGAATACTGGCAAAGGTCCTGGCGTTCAATGTCTAAGAACCCAACAAGATAAAATTGAATACCCTCGCTACATGCAAGAGTTAGCCCTTAATACTCCAAATCTTACTGTTCAAGAAGGAATGGTTGTTTCTTTAGTTGTTGAAGAAGGTAAAGTCACTGGTGTAACCTTAGCCGATAACACATGCATACACGCTAAAGCGGTCATTTTAACGACTGGCACTTATATGCAAAGTCAAACTTTTCGCGGCAGCGACGTAAAAGATGAAGGGCCAGATGGTGAAATGCCATCTTTGGGTTTATCTCCATTTTTAAGAAGTCTTGGTATTCAAACAATACGATTAAAAACTGGCACACCTCCAAGAATCAAAAAAGATTCAATTGATTTTAGTAAAGCTGTTCCGCAACCGGGAATGGGCGGTCGACTCGCTTTCTCTTATGAAACAAAAAAATTCATTCCGCTTGAAGAACAAGAAATGTGTTATCTAGTTTACACTACACCAACAACACACGATATCATTAGAACACATCTTGATGAGTCGGCTCTTTATGGTGGACTAGTAACTGGTGCTGGTCCAAGATATTGTCCCTCTATTGAATCAAAAATTGTTACTTTTGCTGATAAGGAAAGGCACCAATTGTTTTTAGAACCAGAATCCCGCTATACAGATTCTATATATTTACAAGGTTTTTCTACTTCCATGCCAATAGAGGTACAAGAAGAAATGGTAAAGTCCTTGCCAGGATTTGAAAATGCATTTTTCTTGAAATATGCATATGCAATTGAGTATGATGCGATTAGAACAGAAGAGTATGGTCCAACTTTAGAAATTAAAAAACTACCAGGCTTATATATTGGTGGTCAAATATGTGGCACTTCAGGTTATGAAGAAGCTGCAGCGCTTGGTTTAATGGCGGGTATTAATGCCGTATTAAAAATTGATGGTAAAGAACCATTAATCTTAAGGAGAGACCAAGCCTATATTGGCGTAATGATTGATGACTTAGTGACCAAAGGCACTGATGAACCATATCGACTTATGTCTTCACGCGCGGAATTTCGTCTTATATTAAGACACGATAATGCTGACATTAGATTAACTGATATTGGTCATCAAATTGGATTAATTTCTGATTCAAGATATGCGTTCTTTAAAAATAAAATCTCAAGTATCGAACAAGCCTCAAATATCTTAAAAACCACATACCTCGGAACAAAAAAAGAGGTTAATGAATATTTAAGAAAAATTGGTTCAAATGAATTAACAGGTGGCATTCAAGCATTTGAATTATTGAAAAGACCAAATGTTAAATACATTGAACTAGCAAAATTCATACCCACCTTACAATCAATCACAATGGACGACGATGCCATCGAAGAAATTGAAATCCAGGCCAAATATGAAGGCTACATCGTCAAACAAATTAGAGAAGCCCAAAACATGGTAAAATTAGAGGAGATGAAAATTCCTCAAGACATTGACTTTTTACATATGGACGGTTTAGCGCTCGAAGCGAGACAAAAAATGGACAAGATTCGTCCTCTAACTATTGGTCAAGCCTCTCGCATTTCTGGAGTTAATCCGAGCGACATCAGCGTCTTAATCTTCAATGTCAGAAAGGCACAATATGAATAAAATCAACTTTCTTTATGAATTAGAAAAGCGCGCAATTAAAGTATCCGCAATGCAACTCACCCAGTTATGGGATTTCATGGCTCATGTCTTAAAAACAAATGAACTATTTAATCTTACAGCTATCACTGATGAGGAAACTTTTGTTGAAAAGATGATTTTTGACTGCGCTTTAGCAATGTATGGTCAAGACTATGATCAAAAAGGCATTTTGGATATTGGCACTGGTGCTGGTTTTCCAAGCGTGGTTTTAGCTATACTTTGTCCAACTTCGCAAGTAATTGCTTTGGATAGCACCGCAAAGAAAATTGATTTTATTAAAGAATATGCAAAAAACAACGGCATCAATAATCTTATTACTATAAATGCTAGAGCCGAAGATTTTGCCAAAGAAAACCGTGAAAAATTTGATTATGTAATTGCTAGAGCGGTTGCGCCATTAAAAATCTTACTAGAACTTGCGTTTCCAATGCTTAAGGTTGATGGGCATTTTGTTGCCATGAAAGGCCTTGATTATGAAAACGAGATTACGGAAGCAACTACTGCTTTGAAAACATTAAAAGGCTCAATTGATTATATCTACGAAGATATTTTGCCTGAATCTGGTGAACATCGTTCTTTGATTTTTGTCAAAAAACTACACGAAACACCAAAAAAATATCCTCGTCCGTATACGGAAATTAAAAATAAAGCGCTTTAGATACTTATTATTACCACTTTTTCAATAATCGGTTTACAATAAATACGCTTCAGGGCAGCTGCAAAGCGACCGGCGGTAAACCCCGCAAGCCGAGATGGCATGAACTTGTGAAATTCAAGTGGCGACAGTAAAGTCTGGATGGAAGAAGCATCCGATTTTGGCCTTGAATGAAAGGTCTTTTATTTTTATGGAAACGTTTGATCTTGTACGCATTGTTATATTTTTTATCTTCATCGTCGGCTTTTTGGCAAAATTCGTCACAAAAATGTTTTTCCCTGACAATAAAATGTCGGCTAAATTTATCGCCAGAACAGCGGTATTTGCATCAATAGCGATTATTTTATACATTGTCCCATTCTTCAAATTTACTTTACCGATTTTTCCATCTTTTTTGGAAATACACTTAGATGAGATACCAGCCTTTATGGCCGGGTTTGCTTATGGTCCGTTATCGGCTTTTTTAGTTATCTTTATCAAAACGATTGTTAAGCTACCAATGACCAGCACCGCTGGAGTTGGGGAACTATGTGATATTGTTTATTCAGTTGCTTTTGTTGTTCCAGCAGCAATTATTTATAAAAGAAAGCACAATTTTAAAGGTGCATTAATTGGGTTAGGAGTAGCTACACTAATTCAGCTCGTTGTTTCATCTTTTACTACCACTTATATCATGCTTGATTTATACGTCTTGCTTTATCCAGGTTTAACTAGAGATATCATCTTAAGAATGTGCCAAGCCATCAACCCAGCAATAAAAAACTTAGGTATGGATTTCTTATTGATGGTCGTTTTACCATTTAACTTGCTAAAAGATGCAATAGTTTTGGTCGTTACTATCGTATTATACAAACGCTTACGTTTATTGTTTAAGAAAATTGAGGCACAAAAAAACTAGGGATTTATCGCCTAGTTTTTTGATGTATCTTACTCTTCGAAAGAGATTGCACCAACTGGGCATACACCAGCAGAATCTTCGTCTGCTTCGCCTGTAATGGGTTTTGCGGTACCATCATCAGCAAATTCAAAATCTTCTGGATAGGAACCAACGCAAGCGCCACACATAATGCACTCTTTAGCATCTACTTTTACTCTTTTTTTGGCCATGAGTAATGCCTCCTTGGATATATAAGACATTATAGTAATCTCGCGTCATATTTTCAATCAAATTAAGCATTTTCTTATAAAGAAATAGAAAAAAATATACATTATGCAATTTTGATTTCAAATTTGCCCACTAAGACAAGATAAATATCTTATCTTTTTATACAAAATTATCAACATTTCCAGTAGAATGTACATGGTCAGGTTGTCCATGAACGAAACAAGATTAGAAAAATTCAAAAACTATCGACGCTCACTCAACGAAGCGAAGGCTAATAGTCAGCAAGAAGAAGTCATTCAGGTCCGTCAACAAAGAACGGTAACCCAAACTTTAAACACGACTTCGACTTTGCCCTTGGATGAAGTATTGGGGAAAATCGACGAGCATCAAGAACGCCTCGTTGGAAAAAGAGTGACCAGAAGAAGCCTAGGCATTGCCGCTTTCATAGTGACAGGCATTTTGTTAGTGGTGGGAATTGTTATTTTCGCCATCTATGCATTTGGAGGAGGTAATTAACCATGAGAATCGCGGTAGCAATTGACGGACCAGCAGCCGCTGGAAAATCAACCATCGCCAAGAAAGTTGCTTTAATGCGCAATTTTTCTTATATCGACACTGGGGCGATGTATCGTGCATTTACATGGTATTGCTTGCAAAAAGGTGTTGATTGCCAAAATGAAGAGGCTTGTGTTGCTTTGATTCCTGAAGTGAATATTGAATTTAAACCCGGTTATGTCGTCTTATGTAATGGTATTGATGTGAGTAAGCAGATTAGAGAAACAAATGTTTCTGGAAATGTTTCTTACATTGCCTCATATAAAGACATCCGGTTGGCTCTTGTCGAACAACAAAGAAAAATGGCGGCGAAAGATTCGGTCATTATGGATGGTAGAGATATCGGCACTTATGTTCTACCTGAAGCAGAAGTCAAAATCTTTCAAGTGGCTTCGGTCGAAACACGCGCCCAACGCCGTTATTTAGAAAACCAAGAAAAAGGCATTCCTTGTACTTATGAAGAAATTTACGCTGATGTGCAAAAAAGAGATTACATCGATTCTCATCGCGATTTCGCACCATTAAAACCGGCGGAAGATGCGATTTTACTAGACACCTCTAATCTATCGATTGACGAAGTGGTTATCGAAGTTAACAACATCATCGACCAAAAACTGGAGGAATTAAAATGCCAAAAGGAATAGTGGCCATCGTAGGTTCACCCAACGTCGGTAAATCGACGATTTTTAATCGTCTTATCGGTGAAAGGCACGCTATTGTAGATGATGAACCAGGTATCACTCGCGATCGTTTGTACGGCCGCGTCGAATGGATGGGACACCAATTCTCACTTATTGACACAGGTGGAATTGAAATAGTTAATCGTCCTTTCCAAGAACAAATCCGCATGCAAGCGGAAATCGCCATCAATGAGGCGGATATCATTGTTTTCGTTGTAGATGGACGTCTTGGTATTACAACTGATGACCATGTGGTCACCGGTATGCTAAGAAAAGTAAAAAAACCGATCATTTTCGTGGTCAACAAGATTGACGAAGGGGCACACATCGCTAATGCTCATGAATTTTATGGGCTTGGCTTAGGTGAACCACTAATCGTCTCAGGTTCACATGGTATCGGGATAGGTGATTTATTAAACGAAATCATCAAAAATTTGCCCGAAGATAAAGATGAGTTAGAAGAAGAACAAATTACTTTTTGTGTCGTGGGACGACCAAATGTTGGTAAATCTTCACTCACCAATGCGATTTTGAATCAAGATAGAGTTATTGTCAGTGATATTTCTGGCACGACTAGAGATTCAATCGATACTCCATTCAAAAGAAACGAACAATCCTATTTAGTCATCGATACAGCGGGTCTAAAAAAACGCGGAAAAATCTATGAATCGATTGACAAATATTCGGCAATTCGCGCTCTAAAAGCAATTGAAAGAAGCGAAATTGTGTTATTAGTACTCGACGGCAAGCAAGGCATTACGGAACAAGACAAACACGTGATTGAATATGCGACCGACTTGCACAAAGCTATAATCATTGTCGTCAATAAATGGGATATCGTAGAAAAAGAAACAAATACCATGGCTCAATTTAAAAAGCGTATTCGTGACGAATATAAATTTCTGGACTATGCTCCGGTCGTCTTCGTCTCAGCGCTTAAAAAACAAAGACTCGACACTTTGTTTGATGCTCTAAACCTCGTGCACCAAGCTTATTATACCCGCATCAAAACAAGCCTCCTTAATGAGGTCATGCAAGATGCGCAAGTGATGAATCAAACTCCACACTTCAATGGTGGGAGATTAAAAATTCTTTACGCTTCACAAGTTAGCACAGCACCGCCGACCATTGTTCTATTTGTCAACGATCCGCAATATATGCATTTCTCTTATCAACGATATATAGATAATCGTCTTAGGGAAACATTCAACTTTGAAGGAACACCAATTCGCTTTATTTTGAAAAAACGGACCTCAGGTCTAAAAGAGTAAAAATATAAGTGCGTTACAATTGCTTGATGGTTGCAATGTGTTTAGAGTGTATTAATTGCTAAAAAAGTAATTTTTTAGTAGACTATACCCGTGAAAGGAAGATACATAAATGAATAAGTTCAACAGGAAAGATTTAGTTCAACTTGTTGCTGATGGCGGCCATTTTTCTAAAAAAGATGCAAGAACCGCTATTGACTTAGTTTTCGCCGAAATCGAAAAAGCCTTATTCGAAGGAAAAGAAGTAAACATTACCAATTTCGGTGTTTTCACACCTAAAACTCGTCAATCCCGTGATGGTACGCATCCAAAGAAACACACTCGTATCAAAATCGCCGAGACACGTTCAATTGGCTTCAGACTTTCGAAGAAAATTAAGAACAAATTAAACAAATAAGTTGACGGCCTAATCAGCCACACAATCATTACAAGAATTCTATATTCCTATTATCCCATATCGTTTTATCGCGGTCTGGGATTTTTCTTTGTCATTTTATCTTGATACGGCCAAGATATTTAAATATCATTAGAGATGAATTGAAATTTTCGCTTTAAAAGCGAGTAAAATAAAAGTATCTCATTAACAATATATATATCCAAGGGATGTATTATTGATTGACCCCTAGGGGTCGCTTTTTCTTCCTTGGTAAAATATATAAGGATAGTCGCGGGACCTCTATAATAAAAATACTGCTAGACAGTCTGATTTCCATACTGAGGACGCGGCTTCCCTATTAAACGTTGTTT